>WNFM01042101.1_pt2 | contig 89578 bp, 79 predicted proteins | sample 5400271 | NCBI WGS metagenome assembly WNFM01 (sample SAMN13153352, study PRJNA577476) | soil metagenome | isolation source: 60 cm saprolite on Douglas fir-dominated hillslope | place: USA:California | collected 2013-09-17
GCTTCGATGATGGCATCGCGGAAGTACTGGTAGTCGGCCTCGGCGGCGAAGATCACCTGGCGGTTGTTGCCGCGCTGGATGATGTGCTGCGGCTGGCCGGGGATGACGTAGCGGGGCAGGCGGGCCACGGGGGTTTCCAAAGCTGAAATGGAGACGCAGCTTAGCACTTTCTGTTAAATGGTGTCTGACCCCATTTATTCCAACCCCATTTATTCCATTCATTTATTCCATTTATTACATTTATTTGCAGCAGGATTCCATCCAGATGGACGCGGGGGCGGCGGGGCATGGAGACATATCCCATTCATTTATTAACGGGGCTACCACCTCGACGGATGTCGGCTTGAGCGGCATTCGCAATCTGTGCCGGGATGGCGGAACTGGTAGACGCACGGGACTCAAAATCCCGCGGTAGCAATACCGTGCCGGTTCGATTCCGGCACCATAAGAAAGGGCATTGGCGATTCGCCAGTGCCCTTTCTTTTTGGCAAAACTGAAAAACGTAGAACGCCATTTGGCGCGGGTTTTGGAGCATTTTTGCTCGGAACACCGCGCCAGTGCTGGACTTTCGCATTCCGGTTTTCCACTACCTTTCCCGCAATTTACGGCGAATGCATTTGCTTAGTGTCTGAGCCCATTCATTTGTTTGAGTCCAGCGGAAATTATTTCGAGCGTGAATCTTTGATTTTTCTCTCTTAATAAATCGCTTCACACCGCAAAACAATTCACCCTGGCGCCTTAAAATTACTTTAATTTGAATTCAATATTTCTATTTGCCCATTTATAAATTTTCGATGCCGGACCAATTTACATTTTGCAATTTCGGCTAATCGCGCCCGCTTCTGCGCATACTCCTTACCCTGAAAGTCACGTTCAATCTTCGCCATTTCTATGCGATGCCCCGTTTCAAGTTCCGCCAAAGCAGAACTCATATCGCCGATAGCATGCAGAAAAAACGCCAGTAACCAACTTTCGTCCCCAATACTGAACCCTCCGGCGGGCGTTCGCATTGGGAAGTTATCAATATCGCGAATGAAGGAGATCAAACTTTCATAGTCGACAATTTGGTCCAGAATAGGGGACGCATATTGTTGAAACTCTCCCATGAACTCCAACGCGAGGAGGCGCTCGCCGCCAGGAGAACACCCCCATGCGATTCTTGTCTTTGGCGGGGTGCCATTCAGGACAAGCCAGTGAAGCGAGACTGAAAAAATTGTTGACGGCAAAGTTTCGGGTTCGTGTAGCAAGTAGACGATGGGATGCCCGCATTCCCAAATCTTTATGGCGTTATGCGCTTCCATAAGTAGGCGAGATCGCATCGCGATGTCTGCGCCAAACGAAATTTTCGTTTTCGATATGTGTTGCTGAAGGAGAGTAACGCAAATATCAACATCGGCAAAAGCGGGTTTTACCCACTCCCCCACCAACGTGCCTGGCGTTTCCATCGCGTTGGGGATGGCCGCAAATCCGCATTTCCCGAGTTCAATATTCAACGCAGCAAGGATGGGATGTTTGATCCCCATCGCGCCCCAATCGTTAGACATAAATATTACTTCCTTCTATTTGTGAAGCAGCCTACACAGTCCGATCCCGCTCCCACATTGTTAGATGTGATTGCAAAGTCAAGCGCCATTACTGGCATGGAACCGAGAAATGTGAGCGCACCACCAACAAATAAATGGGGTAACAAATAAATGGTAAATAAATGGGGTCAGACACCATTTTATATTCAGCTGCCTACTTCTCATCTTCCCCGCCTCCCCCGTAATATCGAAATCTAAATTTCTCCAAAATTCTACCGCAGCAATACACCACCCCGCCACGCACGCATAACGCAAACATTAAACTCCAGCACTGGCGCGTTTCTCCAGAGCTTTTTGCCCCAAACACCGCGCCAATGCTGGCGTTTTGCCTTTTACACGAGCGAAATTCAAACCCCCAGCGCTCTCACCCGCTGCGCAATGAACGACGCTGCCTGCGCCCGTTCTAGCTCACTCATATGCAATCCGCACTTGGTCCGCCGCCACAAAATATCCTCGGTGCTGCGCGCCCATTCTTCGCGGATGCAGAAATCGATTTCACGCTCGCACAGCATCGTCGCACCGGTGCCGACTTGCCGGCCGAGGTCGCTGACAGTGGAGTGCCATTCGGGTCAGACACCATTTACTTGCGCCTTCATCTGCAACTGCGTCTTCCGCAGATTTAAAGAGTAGGCCCCTTTTATCCTGAGAAATGACGGCCTTTTGAAGCGGTTAGGCGATGGCAACTCCTGACGAACATAGTGGATTGTTCGCTTTGCGTGAACTCTTCTCAACACCAAATTACGCGCCGCCGGTACAACTTCGTGAAAGCGCAGCAAAGTTGTAAAAGACGCCGTAAGCCGCAGCTCGTAGGATGCGTCTAGTGGCCGCGTTTCGCTCGGACGGCCTCTTGATGGCGACCCAACCAGTGACGGAGATTTGTCGATGCTTATCAGAATTGTAGTCGGATCCCTTATGGACATGCTCGTCGAAGCCGGAATGCGCGGCTTCAACGGTGATGCTCGCCGGTCGCTTGGACGGACCGCAGACGCGCCACGCGGCAGGCTGCCCGACGAATCGTGGCGCCGACGTCACGACCGGTCCAACAAGTTGGCCGCTGCTGGCCCCGGAAGTCTTCAAAGTGAGATGGCTGTCCGTGCCGGAAGTGGCGGTCCGTGCGCGCGCTATCGCATGGATGGCCTCTTCGGCCGCAATTGGGTTCACCTGCGTGTGCCGGCTATCGCGGCGACCGCATTTCTCCTTTGTACGGTCGGCGTCGGGCAGGCGGCCGCGGAAACGCCGGCCCGCGTTGACGCCGCCCGGATGAAGGGCGCCGACCGCGACGCGGCCAACTGGCTGAGCTACGGACGTACCTACAGCGAGCAGCGCTTCAGCCCGCTTGCGCGCATCGATGCCGGCAACGCGAAGGAGCTCGGCCTCGCGTGGTACGCGGACCTCGATACCAATCGCGGCCAGCAGGCGACTCCGCTCGTCATCGACGGCGTGATGTATGTCTCGACCGCGTGGAGCCTGGTCAAGGCGTACGACGCCGCGACCGGCAAGCTCCTCTGGTCCTACGATCCGGAAGTCCCGCGCGAGCGTGGCGTGAAGGGCTGCTGCGACGTCGTCAACCGCGGTGTCGCCGCATGGAAAGGGAAGATCTACGTCGGCACCTTCGACGGGCGCCTGGTGGCGCTCGACGCGAAGACCGGCAAGCCCGCGTGGAGCGTGGCGACCGGCGACCACAAGAACCTCACCATCACGGGCGCGCCGCGCGTCGTGAAGGGCCGCGTCATCATTGGAATGAGCGGCGGCGAATACGGCATCCGCGGCTACATCTCCGCGTACGACGCCGAGACCGGCAAGCTCGCCTGGCGTTTCTACACCGTTCCGGGCGATCCCTCGAAGCCGTTCGAGAACAAGGCCATGGAGATGGCCGCGAAGACCTGGAACGGGGAGTGGTGGAAGCTCGGCGGCGGCGGGACGACGTGGGATGCGATCTCGTACGACCCGGCTCTCAATCTCGTCTACTTCGGCGCAGGCAACGGCATCGAATGGGCGCGCAACTACCGCACCAAGAGCAAGGGCGACAACCTGTTCACGTCCTCGATCGTCGCGCTCAACGCCGACACCGGCGAATACGCCTGGCATTACCAGGCCACACCCGGCGAGGAGTGGGACTTCGACGCAGTCCAGCAACTGATGCTCGCCGATCTCACCATCGACGGCAAGCCGCGCAAGGTGATCATGCAGGCGAACAAGAACGGCTTCTTCTACGTCCTCGACCGCAAGACCGGCAAGCTGATCTCGGCCACGAATTTCGTTCCGGTCAACTGGGCGAGCGGGGTCGATCCGAAGACCGGACGCCCGATCGAAAATCCCGGGATCCGCTACGACCTGACCGGGAAACCGGTCAACATGATGCCGGGGGCCCTCGGCGCCCATAGCTGGCAGCCGATGGCCTACAACCCGAAGACGGGGCTCGTGTACATCCCGGCGCAGGAGATCGGCCTCGAGTTCACGCCGGTCGAAGGCCTGCCAACGTCGTCTCTGGGCTGGAACGTCGCGGTCGCCACCACGAACACGCCCGGCACCAAGGGCTATCTCATCGCGTGGGATCCGGTGCGCCGAAAAGAAGTGTGGCGCGCAAGCTATCTGGGCCCGTGGAATGGCGGGACGCTCACCACGGCGGGCAATCTCGTCATGCAGGGCGACGCCTCCGGCGGCTTCAACGCCTACCGAGCCGACACCGGCGAGAAGCTGTGGTCGACGCCGGCGCAAAGCGCCGTCATGGCCGGCCCCATGACGTACGAGGTGAACGGCGAGCAATACATCGCCGTCATGTCCGGATGGGGCGGCGCTTTCCCCTTGTTTCAGGGCAAGGAGGCGGCCAAGTCCGGCAACCTGCGCAACGTGAGCCGCGTGCTGGCGTTCAAGGTGGGCGGCACGGCTGCACTTCCTGCGCTCCCGCCGGAACCGCCGCTCGTGTTGAACCCGCCGCCGGCAACCGCGGCTGCGGACACCGTCGCCAAGGGCACTGGCCTGTACGTGCAGTACTGCAGCGTCTGTCACGGCGAGAACGCAATCGGTGGCGGCGTCGTGCCCGACCTTCGCGCATCGACGTTCCTCGGCAACGATTTCTTCTACGAGATCGTGCTCAACGGCGCGATGAAGGATGCCGGCATGGCGCCCTTCAAGTCGGTGCTCGACCAGAAGGACGCCGCCGCGATTCAGGCGTACCTGATCAAGCGCGCCAACGAGGACAAGGCCGCGGTTGGGAACGCGAACATCAAGTAGTCTCGAGGCAAACAAGACCCATAGAATGCGATGAAAAAGCGAACCCTATTTTCTGCGATCGCCTGCTGCCTCGGCGCGGCGATCATATCCGGCCCGACCTGGGCGATCGATTACCAGCCTTTCGACTGGGTCCCTTTGCCGCCCGGAACGAAGGTGCTGTCGTACTATTACGAGTACGGCAGGCACGATTCGTACAACAATACAATCACCGGCACCTCCGACCACGACACGAAACTCGACAGCAATATCGGGATCGTCCGCTACATCCATTACGGCAAGGAACCGTTGTTCGGCCATCAATGGGACTGGAACGTGCTGGTGCCGTTCGGCGCGCTGCACGACGGCAGGATCAGCGGGCAGCAGCTGGGCAATGCGAACGGCGTTTCGGACCCCGTGGCGTCCATCGGCTACTTCCTCATCGCCGAGCCCGAGAAAAAAACATTTCTTACCTTCGCACCCTATCTCACGATCCCGGTCGGATCCTACGACCGGGACAAGCCCCTCAACCTCGGGGGCAACCGTTGGGTCTACAATTTCCAGGGCGACCTGACGCAGGGCATCGGCGACAAGTTCACCGTGGATGTTTCCGCGGGTTGGACCTGGTACGGCGACAACACGAAAGGCGGCAACGGCCACCAGAGACTGACGCAGGACACGAGCTACGAGCTCTACGGCTGGCTCGCGTACGACGTGAGCGATGCCGTCCGTCACGTCTTTCCCGGCGCATCGAACGCCAAGGTCGCGATCGGATACATGGGCACCTTCGGCGGCGAGCAGAAGCTCGACGGCATCTCCAACGGGCAGAAGGCTCGCGAGGACCAGCTGCGAGCCACCTACATGATGAACTTCTCGCCGACAATGCAGGGGCTGGTCCAAGTCACCCGCGACGTGCATGTCGAAGGCCAGTTCAAGCAGAACTTCGGCTTGCTCCTGCGGCTCGTGACGGCGTTCTGACGGGAAGATTTCAGAACGCGATGCCAGCCTGCACACCGGCGAGCGGGGAATTTAAGGATTTAAGGGGCCGTGGTCGATATAAATTTCACCCGGGCCTTGTAACGATCTTCCAGCAGCGCCAAATGTAACCTCAAGCACTGGCGCGGCGTTCCAAGCATTTTTGCCCCAAACGACGCGCCAAATGGCGATCCGCATATTCATTTGCCTACTTCTGCGCAGCGCTGACATCCCATCCGCCGCCCAGCGCCTTGAACAAATCCACGCTCGCATTCAATTGCGTCAGCCGGTTGCGCGACAGCGCGAGGCTAGCTTCGTTGGCGCTACGTTGCGCATCGAGCACATCGAGGTAGGCCGAATATCCTGACTGGTAACGGGCGCTGACGATGCGCAGCGCATTGCGGGTGGCCTCGGCGCGCAGCTCCAGATCGCTTACCGCGGCAGAGGTTTGCTGCAGATTGGTGAGTGCGTCGGCGACTTCGCGATAAGCGGTTTCCGCCGCCTTCTGGTAGCTCGCCAGCGCCTGCTCTTCGCGCGCCCGCGCCGCATCGACGCGCGAGGACGTGCGGCCGTAATCGAGCAGGGGAACGGTGGCGCCGAGGCCGACCGACCAGATGCGCGCGCCATTGCTCAGCACCGTGGCGAGCGTGGTGCTTTCGCCGCCATCATTGGCGTTCAGCGTGATGGTGGGAAAGTACGCGGCCTTGGCCACGCCGATTTGCGCGTTGCTCGAAACCACTGCCTGCTCGGCTTGGCGCACGTCCGGGCGGCGATCCAGCAGGCGCGAGGGCAGCCCGACGGCGGGCAGCGGCGGCACATTGGTGGTGAATTCCGGCGCAGTGGCAACAGTGAGATTCAATTTGCCGGTCAGCGTGCCAAGCTGATGTTCCAGCAAGACGCGCTGACGCTGCAGGTCGCGCAGTTGCACCGAGGCATCGGCAAGTGAACCCTGCGCCTGGTTGAGATCCAGATCGGAAGCCAGGCCGCCATTGATGCGCGCCTGCACCACATTCAGTGATTCACGCCGCGTATTGAGACTGTCCTGCGTGGTCACGATTTGCGCGTCGATGGCGCGCAGCGAAAAATAGGCCTGCGTGACCAGACTCGCCAACGACAGGCGCACCACCTCGCGCGCGTAACGCGAGGCCAGCGCCTGGGCGCGTGCGGCCTCGCGCACACGCCGCAGGCGTCCCCAGAAATCGATTTCGAACGAGGTCGACAGGGCCAGCCTGACATCGTTTCGGACCAGCGGCGCCGGGTTCGGCAGGGCGGTGCGCGAACTGACGCGACTGCGCGTGGCCGTGGTGCCCAGGTCGATTTCCGGCAAAAAGGCGGCGCCGGTTTCGCGCAGATTGGCATCGGCCTCCTCGATGCGCGCCACCGCGATGCGCATATCGGTATTGCGCTCCAGCGCATTCGCCACCAGTTCGTTCAGCACCGGGTCTGCGTACTGCGTCCACCATTTGTCGGCAACGATACCGGCAGCTGCGTCGGCGTCCCCGCCCTGGTCGAAACTGTTCGGCAAATCGATGTCGGGACGGCGGTAGTCCGGCCCGACGGCGCAGCCGGCGAGGATCAATGCCAACGGTAATATGCGCGCAATCTTCATGCGCCTTCTCCCGGGGTTGCGGCTGCCATATGCGATGATTCGCGTCGCGATTTTGTCCTGCGCGACAGCAGCACGAAAAACAGCGGCACAAATATCGTCGCGACAAAGGTGGCGATCAGCATCCCGCCCAGCACGCCAGTGCCCATGGAGCGGCGCGCGGCGGCGCCGGCGCCACTGGCAATCGTCAGGGGCAACACGCCCAGACAGAAGGCCAGCGACGTCATCACGATCGGCCGGAAGCGCATGCGCGCCGCCTTGATCGCCGCGTCCACCGCCGACAAGCCGTTGGCCTGCTCCTGCGCCGCAAATTCGACGATCAGGATCGCGTTCTTGGCGGCCAGCCCGATCAGGGTGACCAGGCCGATCTGCAAATACACATCATTGCTGTAGTCGCGCACCCAGACGAAGGCCAGCGCGCCCAGCACCGCAAACGGCACCGACAGCAATACCGCCACCGGCAGCGCCCAGCGTTCGTAGTTGGCGGAAAGAATCAGGAATACCATCACGATCGCCATCACAAAGGCGAGTATCGCCGCCTTGCCGGTGCGCCGCTCCTGGTAGGCCTGGCCGCTCCATTCGATGCCGAATCCTGCCGGCAACACCTTGGCGGCAGTTTCCTCCACCAGCGCAATGCCCTGGCTCGAGCTGACACCCGTGACACTGGTGGCAATCATCTTGGCGGCAACGAAGCCGTTGAAGCGATCCAGCTGATCCGGCCCCACCAGCGGCGTGACCTTGATCAGGCTTTTCAGCGGAATCATTTCGCTGCTGCTGGCCGAGCGCACATAGACATTGCCGAGGTTTTCCGGCGTGGCGCGGTAAGCCGACTCGGCTTGCACCTGCACGCGATAGGTGCGGCCGAATTTATTGAAGTCGTTGACGTAAATCGCACCCATGGTGCTCTGCAGGGTGTCGTAAATATCGCTGATCGGCACGCCCACCGACAGGGCCTTTTCACGATCGACATCGACCGAGAGCTGCGGCACCGTGGCGCGGAAAAACGGCGTCACACGGGAAAACTCCGGGTGCTTGAGCAGGGCGGCCGTGAATTCGTTCATCACTCTCGCCAGGCGCCGGGGATCGCCGTCGGCACGATTCTGCAGATAGAACTCGAGGCCGCCCGCCTGTCCAAGGCCGCGGATCGGCGGCGGATTGAAGGTGATGATGGTGCCCTCGCGAATCGCGGCCGTTTTCTGCGCGAGCTGCTTGCTGATTTCGTCCGAGACGAAATCGCGCTCCTCCCAGGGTTTGAGCGTGACGAACAGGGTGGCGGTATTGGTCTTGTTGCCGCCGCCCAGCAAGTCGAAGCCGGTGACGGTAAACACCCGCTCGATGGCCGGATTTTCCGCGAGGATCTTTTGTGTGGCCGCGGCTACCTTGCCGGTGCGCGTCAGCGTGGCGCCATCGGGCAGCGTGATTGAGCCGTACAGGAATCCCTGATCCTCGATCGGTACCAGGCTGGTGGGAATGATACGCACCAGGCCGCCGACCGCGACCAGCACCAATGCAAAAATGACGGACGAAATCGCGACGTGCTCGATCGACCATTTCACCGCGATATTGTATTTGTCCGAGAACCAGGCAAAACCGCGATTGAAGGGGCGGAACAGCCGGTTTTCTTTATGCGTCGGCTTTAGCAACAGCGCGCACATTGCCGGCGTCAAGGTCAATGCCACCAGGCCGGAAATCAGCACCGAAGTCACCACCGTTACTGCGAACTGCTGGTAAATGCGCCCGGCAATGCCGCCGAGGAAGGCCACCGGCAGGAACACCGAGCACAGCACCAGCTCGATGGCGATGATGGCGCCGGTTACCTCGCGCATCGATTCCACCGAGGCTTCAAACGGCGACATATGTTTCTCGGCCATCAGCCGCTCGACGTTCTCCAGCACCACGATGGCATCGTCGACGACAATGCCGGTGGCGAGCACGATGGCGAACATGGTTACGGTATTGATCGAGAAGCCGAACAAATAGAGGCCGGCGAAGGCGCCGATCAGCGATACCGGCACCGCGATCACCGGCACCAGGGTGGCGCGCCAGCTTTGCAGGAACACAAACACCACCAGAGTGACCAGCACTGCGGCTTCGATCAGGGTGTAGACCACTTCCCGGATCGAGGCCTTCACCACACGCGTGGTGTCGAATGCCACAAACTGGACCACGCCGGCCGGAAACGATTTCGACAGCTCCTCCATATTGGCGCGCACGGCATTGGCCACTGCCAGCGCATTGGCGCCGGATTGCAGGAACACCGGCACGCCGACCGTCGGTTTGCCGTCCACTGCAGTGAAGGCATCGTAAGTTTGTGCGCCGAGCTCAAGCCGCGCCACATCTTTCAAGCGCAGCGCACCGCTGGTCCCCGAAGCGCGCAATACGATATCGCCGAATTGGTCGGGCTCGACCAGGCGGCCCGGTGTCGTCACGGTAAAAGTCAGCGATTGCTCCTCGCCGGCGGGCTCCTGGCCGATCTTGCCCGCCGCGAACTGCGCGTTCTGCGCACGCAGGGCATTGGCTACATCGCTGGTGGTAACGCCGAAACGCGCCATCACGTCGGGCTTCAGCCACACGCGCATCGAGTAGTCGCGGGCGCCGAAGATGAAGGCGTCGGCCACGCCCGGCGTGCGCTTCAGGATATCGAGCACATTGAGCGTGGTGTAATTGCTCAGGAACAGGCTGTCGTAGCGCGGATCGGTCGAGCTGATGCCGATCACCATCAGGATATCGGTCGAGCGCTTTTGCACCAGCACGCCGGTGCGGCGCACATCGTCGGGCAGGCGCGGCTCGGCGATCTTGACGCGGTTGCTGACGTTGATGGTGGCGAGGTCGACATTGGTGCCGACGTCGAAGGTACAGGTGATGGTCAGCGTGCCGTTGGAGGCTGAACTGGAATTGAAGTAGGCCAGGTTCTCGATGCCGCTCAACTGCTCCTCGATGGGTGCCGCCACGGAGCGCGCCAGGGTCTCGGCGCTGGCGCCGGGATAGTTGGCGGTGATGGTCACCGTCGGCGGCGCGATCTCGGGATATTGCGCGACACCCAGGATCTGCGAGGACACCAGGCCGGCGATGGTGATGATGATGGCGATGACGCCCGAAAAAATCGGGCGCTCGATGAAAAAACGTCCCATATGCGCCCCTTATTTGACCGACGCGGCCGACTTGGCGTCTGGCTTCGCGTCGGGCGCGGCATCGGCGACCGGCGCTATCAGGCTGCCGGGGCGAATCTTCAGCAGATTGTCGACCACCACCTTGTCGCCCCGGCTGAGGCCCTCAAGGATGATCCAGTCGCGGCCGATCCATTCCCCCACCTTGACCGGCCGCGCCTGCGCTTTGCCTTCGCGATCGAGCGCCATCACCAGATAGCCGCTCTCCGTCTGGATGATCGCGATCTGCGGCACCAGGAAGACATTGTCGCGCTGCCCGGCCATCAGCTTGACGCGCACAAACTGCCCGGGAATCAATTCGCCCCGGGTGTTGCCGAATTCGGCGCGCAATTGCAGGGTCGCCAGCTTGGGATCGATCTGCGAGGCGGAAAAATTGAGGTGGCCGGCAGCGGGTAAATTGCGACCGTCGTTCAGCGTCAAGCGGATTTCGGGATTGGCATTGCGCGCGAGGCGGCCGCCGGGCAGCTTGGTCAAGTCCGATTCGGAGAGGCTGAAGCGCACCCAGATCGGATCAACCTGGTTGATGGTGGTCAGCAGGCTGTCGGCGCCGGTGGCAATCAGGCTGCCCTCGGATTTCGCCGCGCGGCCACTGACGCCCGCGACGGGTGCGTTGACATTGGTGTAGGAGAGATTGAGCTCGGCCTCGCGCACCTTGGCCTCGGCCGCTTTCAGGGTGGCGGCCGACAGCTTGGCGGTCGATTGCGCATCGTCGAACTCCTTGCGACTGATGGCGCGTTGCGCGATCAACTCGCCGAGACGGCCGGCTTCGCGGTTGGCCTGTTCGTTGCGCGCCGCTTCCTGCGCCAGCTGCGAGCGTGCCTGCTGCAGGGCGATTTCAAACGGCTCGGGGTCTATCTGGAACAGGGGCGCGCCGACGCGCACGATTTCGCCTTCGGCATAAATGCGCTTCTTGAGAATGCCGGCCACGCGGGCGCGGACTTCGACTTCCTTGGATCCCTCGACCTGGCCGACCGCCTCCACCAGGATCGGCACGCTGCGCGGCGCGACCTCGATCACCTTGGCGGGAATGCCGGCACCGGCGCCGGTGCCGGCGTCCTTGTGCCCGCAGGCGCCGAGCGACAGGGCAAGAAGGGCGGCAGCAATGGCGCGCAAAGGAAGGAAGGCGGTACGGAAAATTGTGCTTGTCAGCATGATGGGCCCGGACGGACAGAAAGGATTGGGAAATGAATCTAGGGAAACCGGGAAAGGCAAATCGCTTCAATATTATATACAATCATGAATGTATCTAAACACAAACAACCGGATGAACGCATGCGCCGCTCGAAGGAAGATTCGCTCAAGACCCGCGAATTGATCGTCCATACCGCCCGCGCCGAATTTGCCCGCCGCGGCGTGTCGCAGACAACCATGGAGCATATCGCCGCCGCCGCCGGCCTGACGCGCGGCGCCATCTACGGACACTTCAAGGACAAGAGCGACCTGTTCAACTGTATGCGCGAACAGCTGCAACTGCCGATGATCGACCGCATCGACGCGGAAATCACCCGGCACCGGGACGATCCCCTGTCCGGGGTGGCGGACTACCTCAAGGATGTGGTGGCGGCCATGGCCGGCGACGCGGCGACGTCCGAAGCGCTGCTGATCATGAATTTCAAATGCGAATATGTGCGTGACCTGCAGCGCGATATGCAGCGCCAGGTTTCACGTTGTCGCGAGCTGACGCAGGGCCTGGAAAAAGCCTACCGCAGCGCAGCGCGCGGCAAGCAGCTGCGGGAAGGCATACGCGCGGATCTGGCCGCGCTGGAAACCTGCGCATTTTTGCTCGGCGTGGTCCGGCTGTGGCTGCTGGATGAGCAAGGCGATCTGATCAAGGCGCGCGTCGGCAAGCTGATCGATGCCCATATCGATCGCCTGCGCGCCGGCTCATCGACGGTGACCGGCGCGCGCAAGCCGGCCTAGATTCGCCGACAAATTATCGCGCGCGTTTCAGACCGGGCGGCGCCGTCAGCAGGCCCTTGGGCAATGCCTTGAACAGCGGCATCAGCTGGTAAAGAAACGCCGCCAGCGCCGAAGTGCGCCGCCACACCATGGCGATGCGCCGGTGCGGGGCCGGATCGGCAAAAGGGACCAGCACCACGTTCGGCGTCGCCGGTACCGGGGGCTGCACAGTCAGCATCGGCAGCAGGGTCATGCCGACATTGGCGGAGACCATATGCCGCAGGGTTTCCAGGCTGGTGGCGCGAAATCCCGTGCGCTCGCCGCCGCCGGCCATCTGACAGACTTCCAGCGCCTGATCGCGCAAACAATGACCGTCGTCGAGCAGCAACAGGCGTTCGTTGGCCAGCGCGGTCAGTTTGACCTGCTTGAGCCTGGCCAGCGCGCTGGCCTGCGGCACCGCCAGCACGAACGACTCCTCGAACATAAACTCGGCATGCAGGGAATCATCGTGGATCGGCAAGGCGAGAATGCCCGCGTCCAGGTCGCCATCGTGCAGCTTCTTGAGAATCGCCTCGGTCTTGTCCTCGACCAGCATCAATTCGAGCTTGGGAAACTTGGCGACGATACCCGGCACCACATGCGGCAGCAGGTAAGGGCCCAGGGTGGGGAAAATGCCGATCTTTACCGTACCCGACTCCGGATCCTTGGCGCGGCGCGCGATGTTCCTGATCTCGTCGGCTTCGCGCAGCATGGCGCGCGCGCGCGCCACCACCGCCTCGCCGACCTCGGTCAGCAATACATTGCGTGGATTGCGTTCGATCAGGGGCACACCCAGCTCGTCCTCGAATTTCTTGAGTTGGGTGGACAGCGTGGGTTGCGAGACAAAGCAGGCCTCGGCGGCACGGCCGAAATGCTTGAGATCGGCGAGCGCAACAAAGTAGCGCAGGTCGCGCAGGTTCATGGTTTCTCCAATAGCTTATTACTATCAAACTCATGATAGCAATACGGAGAACAGATGGTAAGACTTTCCTGCGCCGATAATCCGCTTGCCAATCACAGGCGAGATGGGCAAGCATAATGAACAGTACTTTTTGACAACGGCGTGGGACACTGCGGCATCGCATGCATCAGTTGTGCCCGGAGCAAGACGATGAAAATGCAGAAATTCGGCTTCAGCATCAAGACGCGCGACGGCATGAGCGTCGACAACCTCACCATCCAGGGCCTGGATGCAGCCGATGCAGAGCGCAAATTGCGCCTGATGTACCATCATTGCACGGTGCTGGAATGCCGCCCGCTGGATGGTCTTACGCGTGGGGAAGGTACTGATCTGGAGGGCGCCATCTCGCTGATCGTCGGCGGTGCGCCGGAAGAAACATCGGCGATAAAGCCGCAGCCGAATATTCCCAAAATGCTTCGCTAGGCCGCCATGGCGAGAAAATCGACCGCCTTCAGTTCCTCGTACAAGGCCTGATAATCCCGCGCGCCGCGGCTGTCCGGCGCATGCTCGAACACATCTTTTTCCGCAAACGGGCTTTCCGCCAGGGACACGCTTTCCGCAATGCGCGTTTCGCAGACATCGCGGCCAAAACGCTCGCGGAATGTCTTGTCGATATCCCAGGACATTCTGCGCCGTCCGTCGAAGCGCGTGATCAGGTAGCGACGCTCAATGCGTTTCTTGAGCACCGGGCCCAGGGCATTCAGGGTTTTTTCGACCTGGATGGCGCCCTTGACCGCGAGGTAATCGGCCGACACCGGCACCAGCACCTTGTCGGCCGCAAATATCGCCGACAGCGAAAGCACGCCGAGCAGCGGACAGCAGTCGATGACGATCGGCCGCACGCCGTTCAGGTTCTCGCGAATCAGCGCAAGTTTCAGCCGATTGAGGACGTTCGGCCCCTTGCCGAATTGCGTATCGACCTTGGCCAGCTCCAGATGAGCGGGAAGCAGGCTCCAGTTCCGGGTCGTGTGGCGCAGGATTTCGGACAGCGGCTTGTTGTCGCGAAAAAACGCATACATGCTGTTGTCGCCGGATACCGCGCCAATGCCTGATAGCGAGGTCAGATGGCCTTGCGGGTCGAGGTCGATGGCCAGCGGGGCTTCGCCGGCGCGCGCCAACGCCGCCGCCAGATTCAGCGCGGTGGTGGTTTTACCCACCCCACCCTTCTGATTGAATACCGTAATGCGAGGCATAAGCGATTACTCTCAGAATGCAGCTTGCTGTGGCCGCAGCATGATAAAAACGCCAGAGCGAAGTTTTTATCACGAAATCAAATGTTTAACAACTTTACTTGATAAATTTGACGAGAAATTTGTTTTGGCCAAAACCACTCAAGCCCATGGCGAAACGGCAACGTGAAAAGCGGACCGGGATTTACAGCTGCATGCCATTCAGGGCATCGGTGGTATGGTGCCCAGCCAACTCGCATCCCAGTCCTGCGGATCGTTCATGCGGTGGCCGGTGTCGCTCAATTGCTCCGGGAAATGCTGGGCCATGCGCGCAAGGTCATCGGTAAAAATACCGTCGATGCCCAAGTCCATCAACTCGGCCGCACGAACCGTATCGTTGACAGTATAGGCCAGCACACGAATGCCTTCGGCATGAAAATACTTGATGATGTCGCCGTCGATATAGTGATGATCGGCATTGATCGACACGCATTGCAGTTGGCGCAGCGTCAGCAGATGTGCAGCCGACGCCTCCTCCACCAGTAGGCCCAGCGACAGCTTGTCGCTGACGGCGCGCGCGGCGGTGAGCGCCTCCACGCTGAATGAGGACAGCAGCGGTTTGACCAGGCGGTCCTGCCACAGCGACAGGCAGAGTTCGGCCACCAGCCGGCCGGTATCGGCATCGCTGCCCGCACCGGGTTTGATCTCGACATTCGCCAACAGACCCAGGCCATGCAGGTATTTGGCGACTGCTGAAAAGCGCGGAATGGGTTCGCCGCGAAAACGCGCGCCATGCCATCCGCCCGCATCCAGCGCCGCCAGCGCGGCCATGCTCTGCTCCGCCACCTTGCCGCGGCCATTGGTGGTGCGCTCGAGCGTATCGTCGTGCATCAGGATGGCAATGCCGTCGGCGGACAGTTTGACATCGAATTCGAACGCCTTGAAGCCCTGCTCCTGCCCGCACTTGATCGCCGCCAGGGTATTTTCCGGCGCCAGCTTGCCGCCGCCGCGATGCGCGAACAGGGTGGGATAAGGCCAGTTTGCCTCAGTCGTCGGTGCTGGCGACTGGGGAGTGGCGGAGGTCAGGGGGGCATTCATGTTTGGGCTCCCGGAAAAATCTGGCGCAATAGCAGCACACTGGCGACGGCATAGGCGGCGGCGAGAATGTCATCAAACATTACGCCAAATCCACCCTTGATGTGCTTGTCCGCAATATAAATCGGCCAGGGCTTGGCGATATCGAACAGCCGGAACAGCAGAAAGGCCACGCCCACCCAGGGCCAGCCCGGCGGCGTCAATGCCAATACCAGCAGGAAGGCGGCGATCTCGTCGATGACAATGCCGCCATGGTCGGCAACCCCCAGGGCGCGGCCGGTCAGCGCCGCGGCCCAGACGCCGACCACAAAAAAAATGACCGCCAGCAGCAGCACCGCCAAGGCGCCGCCCAGCGCATTCGCCAGCAGGTAAAACGGCAAGGCCACCAGCGTACCCCAGGTACCTGGTGCCCGAGTCGCCAACCCCGCACCGAAGCCCAGCGCCAGGAAGTGCGCGGGATGTTTCAGCAGGAATTGTCGGTCGGGACGCATATAAGTCTCAGGACATGGCGGCGAATTGATCGTAGCCGACTGCAGCCGGTGTCACCTCATGCCGTTTTTCGTCGAATACCCTGACCAGCGCCTTGCCGCCATCGCGCGCCTGCATGACGCCGATTCGCGTCAGGGGCAGGGCCAGGGTGCCGGCCAATGCTTCAATACGCGTGCGCTGCGCTGCTGGCGCCGTAAAACAAAGTTCATAATCGTCGCCGCCGGCCAGTACACAGGCGTCGCGCAGATCGGCGCGCACCCCCAGCAATGCGGGGGACATCGGGATGGCGGCACGTTCAATCGAGGCCGCCAGCCGCGAACGCTCGCAAATATGGCCCAGGTCCGCCAGCAGGCCGTCTGAAATATCGATAGCGGCCGTGGCAATGCCCAGCAGGTCCTGACCAAGCTGAGTGCGCGGCAACGGCCGGTGCAATCGTTCCTCCGCAACGGCCAGGGGGCGCGGCGCCAGCACGATCTTTGCCTGCAAATGCAGCAGCGCCAGCGCAGCGCCGCCCAGAGTGCCGGATACCCAAACCTCGTCGCCGGCTTTGGCGCCATCGCGACGCAGGGCGCGCCCGGCCTCGACTGCGCCCAGCACGGTCAGGGTCATCGACAGCGGCCCCCGGGTGGTGTCGCCGCCGATGAGTTCAACCTGCCACACGTCGGCCAGCGCAAAAAAACCGCGCGAAAATGCCGCCAGCCAGACCTCGTCGATATGCGGCAGGGTCAAGGCCAGCGTCACATAGCGCGGGGTGGCGCCCATCGCGGCGAGATCCGAGAGATTGACCGCCAGCGCCTTGTGGCCGAGTTTTCCCGCATCGGCGTCCGTAAAAAAATGCGTGCCGGCGACGAGGGTGTCGGTGGAAATGGCGAGCGCCTCGCCGGCAGTGGCGCGGATCAGTGCGCAATCGTCGCCGATACCCAGCAGCGCGCGCCCCGGCGTCGCGGCGGGACGGGTGAAGAAACGTTCGATGAGGGAGAACTCCGGCGTCATTGCAGTCATCCGTCTTCAATCGGGCATTTTGCCGATATTTGCCGATGCGCGCGATTGTGCCTCGGATCAGGCCTTGCTCATGCGACGGACTTTCACCGTCACTACCGGCGCCGGGGCGTCGGTCTTTATCTTGCTGTCGGCACGTGATTTGCGCGGCGAGGGATGCTCGTTCTGGTAGGCGATTTCATCGGCGCGGACCACGGCGGCCAGTTTGTCGAGCACCCCGTTTACATACTTGTGTCCATCGGTGCCGCCGAACGACTTCGCCAGTTCGATGGCTTCGTTGATGATGACGCGATACGGCGTCTCCGGCATCTGCGTCAGTTCAATCGCGCCCAGCAGCATGATGCCGCGCTCGATCGGGCTCACCTCGGCCCAGGGGCGGTCGAGATGCGGGGTCAATTGCACGCTGAGCGCTTCTGAATTCTTGATCGCGCTTTTCACCAGCAGCTGGAACAGCGGCACATCCGCCTTGGCGAAGCCCTCCGCATCGGCGTACTGCTTTTCGATATCGCCAAAACTTTGGCCCGCCAGCTGCCATTGGTAAAGCGCCTGCAGGGCGAACTCGCGCGAACGACGTCGGGCGCTTTTCATCGGGTTTCTTTCAGACGGGCAATATTGGCGATCGCGTGCGCCATTTCAATGGCCGTGCGGGCGCAATCGGCGCCCTTCTCGACGACGCGCGCTTCAGCCTGTACGTCGGTATTGGTGGTGAGGATGCCATTGGCGACCGGTACGCCGGTTTCCAGCGTCACATCCATCACCCCGCGGCACGACTCATTGGACACCACTTCGAAATGGTAGGTATCGCCGCGAATCACCGCGCCAATGGCGATCAGCGCATGGTAATTGCGCGTCAGCGCCATGGTCTGCAAGGCAATCGGAATTTCCAGCGCGCCAGGGACAGTGACCAGGTCGATGTCCGCGCCGACCACGCCAAGCGTGTGCAATTCATCGAGGCAAGCCTTCAACATCTTCAGCACGATCGGTTCGTTGAAGCGGCTTTGCACGATGCCAATGCGAAAACCTTGTCCATCGAGATTTGGGGGGATGGTGTTCATACCGCTTTCAGTCTGCGTTCGCTCGAAGGCGGCACATAGTCCACGACTTCCAGGTCGAAGCCGGCCATGGAGGGAATTTTCTTCGGCCAGGCAAGGACGCGCATTTTACGCACATTCAGGCGCCGCAGGATTTGCGCGCCGATGCCGTGCAGGCGCGGATCCCATTTGGATACCCGTTTGGGCACGTTTTCCGCAGGCAGGAAGCGCTCCAGCAGCGATTCCGCGTTTTCCGCGCCGCGCAGCAGCACGATCACGCCGGCGCCTTCCGTGGCGATGATGCGCATCGCCTCCGCCACCGAATAGGCATGGTGACCGCTTTCGAATTCGAACATATCGAGCGAGCTGAACGGTTGATGCACCCGGGTCAGCACCGGCACTTCGGCGCGGATTTCGCCGCGCGTCAGGGCAAGATGAACCTCGTCGGCGGTCTTGTCGTGGAATACATGCAGCTCGAACGGGCCGTATGGGGTGGCGATGGTGCGTTTCGACACCAGGTCGACCAGGGTTTCCGTCACCGAGCGATGACGGATCAGATCGGCGATGGTGCCGACCTTGAGCCCGTGCTTGGCCGCAAACGGAATCAGGTCGGGCAGGCGCGCCATCGAGCCGTCATCGTTGAGCACCTCGCAAATCACCCCGGCCGGGTACAGGCCCGCCAGCTCCGCCAGATCGCAGGCGGCCTCGGTATGACCGGCGCGCATCAGCACCCCGCCGTTCCTGGCGATCAGGGGAAAGATATGTCCGGGCTGCACCACATCCCCGGGGCGCGCATTGCGGGCCGCGGCCACGCGCACCGTGCGTGCCCGGTCGGCCGCCGAGATGCCGGTGGTCACGCCCGACGCCGCTTCGATCGATACGGTGAATGCGGTGCCGTGCGGGGTGCGATTGTCGGCCACCATCGGCGGCAGGTTCAGGCGTGCCGCATGCGCCTCGGTAACCGGCATGCAAATCAGGCCGCGCGCATGCGTGGCCATGAAATTGATCGCCTCCGGCGTGACGAAATCGGCGGCCATGACGATATCGCCTTCATTCTCGCGGTCTTCGGCATCGACCAGCACCACCATCTTGCCGGCGCGGATATCGTCGATGATTTCCTGAGTTGAACTGATGCTCATCTGAAGCGTTTTCCTGTTCGGTGATGCGTACCCGACGATTTCGCGGCTGAACGCAAATCGTCGAATAACGCCTGTTCCGCCATTTTACGGGGTTAAGCCCTCGCTCGCACCATCGACATCGGCAGCGCCAACAGAAACGGGACCTGCGACGCAGGCCCCGCTGCGGATTTTGCCGATCAAACCGGCAAATCGAGCGCGCCCCAACCCGTCAACCTCAGGCGAGCACCAGCTTCACATTGATGTTGCCGCGCGTTGCATTCGAATACGGGCACACGATATGGGCCTTGTCGATGATCGACTGGGCGACCGCGCGATCCATGCCAGGCGCCGAAATCTTCAGTTCGACATCGATGGCGAAACCGGTCGGGATCGGGCCAATGCCGACCGAACCGTCAATCTTGAGGTCCGCGGGCAAGGTCACCTTTTCCTTGCCGGCCACAAATTTCATCGCGCCGATGAAGCAGGCCGAATAGCCGGCGGCGAACAATTGCTCGGGATTGGTGCCGACGGCGCCGGCGCCACCAAGTTCTTTCGGCGTGGTGAGTTTGGCCTGCAGCACCTGATCGGAAGAGACGATCTGGCCGTCGCGGCCGCCGGTTGCGGTGGCGTGTGCGGTGTAGAGGATTTTTTCGGGTGCGTTCATATCTGTTCCTTTCGGGAAGAGTTGGGGGAAAATTTGATCTATTGGCCGGCGCGCACCAGGGAAGCGCGCAGCTGTTGCAAAACGCGTGTCAGCGCGCGGAATTCGTCCGGCTTGCATCCGATCGAACAGGCAAGTGCGGCGTGAATATCGGCGGCGGCCTCTTGCAGGGCGCGCCCCTTGTCGCTGAGCGTGATCTGCACCACGCGCTCATCGTCGGTTGAACGTTCGCGCCGCAACAAGCCCGCCGACTGCATGCGTTTGAGCAGCGGCGTCAGGGTGCCCGAGTCGAGAAACAGCTGCTCGCCCAGCTCGCTCACGGTCTGGCCGTCGCGCTGCCACAACGCCAGCAGGGTGACGTACTGCGGATAGGTCAGCCCATGCTGCGCGAGCCAGGGCTTGTAGACCTTGGTCATCGTCAGCGACGTCGAATACAACGCGAAGCACAGCTGGTTATCCAGCCACAAGACGGATGCGGGCACGGCGGCAGACGGCTTTGGCGCCTTGGATTTGGCGGTTTTGGTAGGCATGGGCGGATTATATATCATCAACAATTAAATTGTACACAATTTAATTTAGTTCATGCAAAAAAAACCAACTGCAAAAAACAAACTCCTGTATTGGCGCGGCTTCCGGGGTAAAAATTCCCCGAAAAGCGCATGGATAGGCGTTCTGCGAATTTTACCCGCTAAAAAACGCCTACTTGCCCAGCATCCGCTCGAGATATCGGGCCAGCAAATCGATCTCCAGATTCACCTTGCTGCCTTTGCGCAGCAGGCGGATGGTGGTGACCTGATGGGTATGCGGAATGATATTGATCTCGAACAGTGCGCGGCCATTTTCCAGGTCGCGCACGCGATTGACGGTCAGCGAGATGCCATTGATGGTGATGGAACCTTTGCGCGCCACAAACTTTGCCAGCTCGCCCGGCGCTTCGATTTCAAGGCGCCAGGAGGCGCCAAGATCGTCGATGGCCGTTACCGTGCCGATGCCGTCGACATGGCCGCTGACCAGATGCCCGCCGAGGCGGTCGCCGAAGCGCAGCGATTTTTCCAGATTGACCTCGGCGCCCTGCTGCAGGCCGGCGGTGAGCGACAGCGTCTCCTGCGAGACATCCACCGAAAAGGTCTCGGGCGATTTCTCCACCACGGTCAGGCAGCAGCCGTTGACCGCGACCGAATCGCCGATGGCGACATTGTGCAGGCCCAGCTTGGGCGCGTTGATGATGAGGCGGGTATTGGCGGGGGTGATCTCAGCCGCCTCGATGAGGCCGGTGGCCTCGATGATTCCGGTGAACACGATGCGTTCCTTTTTTGAGAGACTCGATACGCCTCGATAATGGGGACGATCAGGGTTTTTGCAATTGCGCCGTGATGCGCAGATCCGCGCCCACCTGGCGCACATCGCCGATATCGAGCGCGATGCGATCCTCAAGACGGGCCAGCTCGGGCAAGGCGAACAATCCCCGCGCGCCATCGCCCAGCAGACTGGGCGCCACATAGAACACGATTTCGTCGACCACCCCCGCCTGCAGCAAAGAAGCATTCAGCCTGGCGCCGGCTTCCACCAGCAGATGATTCAGGCCGCGTTCCTGATAGCGGCCGAGCTGCTGCAGCATCGCCGCCAGATCGACCTTGCCCTTGATGGCTTCCACCGGCGCCTGCATCACCGCCACACCTTGATCCCGTAACACCTGTTTGCGCGCTTCATCGGCGGACGACGTCACGATCAGGGTATTGCCGCCCATCAGCAGCTTCATGCCATCGCGCGCCTCCAGCCGGCTGTCGAGCAGAATACGCAATGGCTGGCGCTCCACCGTCATGCCCGGCGGCAGATCGCGCACCGTCAATGCCGGATCATCCACCAGGGCCGTGCCGATGCCGGTCAGCACCGCGCAGGCCGCGGCGCGCATGCGGTGCACATCGCGGCGCGCGGCGGCGCCGGTGATCCATTGCGATACGCCATTGGCCAACGCCGTCTTGCCGTCCAGCGAGGCCGCCACCTTCAGGGTCACCCAGGGACGGCCGCGCTCGACGCGATGCAGGAAAGCTTTCAATTGTTCGCGCGCCTGGGCTTCCATCAGGCCGATGTCGAGTTCGATGCCAGCGGCGCGCAGCCGTTCATGCCCGGCGCCGTTCACGCCGTGAAAAGGGTCGTGCAGGGCCGAAACCACGCGCCCTACCTTGGCCGCGACCAGCAAATCCGAACACGCCGGGCCGCGCGATCCGGCATGCAACGCACAGGGCTCCAGGGTTGAATAGACGGTGGCGCCCTCGGGCGACCCGGTACACGCGGCCAGCGCCTCGGCCTCGGCATGCGGACGTCCGCCGAGACGCGTATGACCCTCGCCGAGGATGCGACCGCCCTTGACGATCACGCAGCCCACATGCGGATTGGGGCTGGCGATGCCGCGGCCGCGCTCGGCAACCTGCAGGGCCCGCGCCATCATCGCGTAATCTTCTGCGCTGAATACCGCCACGGCTATTTCTGCACTTCCCGAATCGCGGTCTTGAATTCTTCGACGTCGGAAAAACTGCGATAGACCGAGGCGAAGCGTACATAGCCGACTTCGTCGAGCAGCTTAAGCTCGGCCATCACCATCTCACCGATCTTGCGCGAGGCCAGTTCGCGCTTCGCCTCGTTGAGCAGGGTCTGCTCGATGCGATCGATGGCGGCCGCCACCTGCTCCTCGCCGACCGGGCGCTTGTGCAGGGCGCGATGAAAACTGGTCTCCAGCTTCTTGCGCGAAAAATCCTCGCGCTGGCCGTTCGATTTCACGATCGTCGGCATGCGCAGTTCGGCGGTCTCATAGGTGGTGAAGCGCTTGTGGCAGACCGTGCAGCGGCGGCGGCGGCGCACCACGTCGCCCTCCTCCGACACTCGCGAATCGATGACCTGCGTCTCTTGCGCGGAGCAGAAGGGGCACTTCATGGGCGGTGGCTGAAATCGTGGCGCATATGTTTGTCGGAGTCCGCCCTCATCGCACCGGCGGCGCGCTCAGCCGTAGACCGGAAACTTGGCGGTCAACGCACCGACCCGCGCCTTGACGGCCTCGATATTGACGGCATCGCGCGGTTTGTCGAACACATCCGCAATCAGATTGGCGGTGAGCTCGGCCTCCGTTTCCCCGAAGCCGCGCGTGGTCATCGCCGGGCTGCCCAGGCGGATACCCGACGTCACGAACGGCTTTTCGGGATCATTGGGGATCGCATTCTTGTTGACCGTAATATGCGCCTGCCCCAGTACCGCTTCCGCCTCCTTGCCGGTGATGGCCTTGGCGCGCAGATCGACCAGCATCACATGCGATTCGGTGCGCCCGGAGACGATGCGCAGGCCGCGCCTGATCAGGGTTTCCGCCATCACCTTCGCATTCTTCAGCACCTGCTGCTGGTAGAGCTTGAATTCGGGTTGCAGCGCTTCCTTGAAGGCGGTCGCCTTGCCGGCGATCACATGCATCAGCGGCCCCCCCTGCAAACCCGGGAAGATCGCCGAATTGATCGCCTTCTCGTGCCGCGACTTCATCAGGATCACGCCGCCGCGCGGTCCGCGCAGGCTCTTGTGGGTGGTGGTGGTGACCACATCGGCGAACGGCACCGGGCTGGGATACACGCCCGCTGCGATCAGGCCGGCATAGTGGGCCATATCGACCATGAAATACGCGTTCACATCCTTGGCGATTTTGGCGAAACGCTCAAAATCGATGCGCAGGGAATAGGCCGAGGCGCCGGCCAGGATCAGCTTCGGCCGGTGCTCATGGGCGAGACGCTCGACCTGCTCGTAATCGATTTCTTCTTTCGCATTGAGGCCATAGGAAACCGGCTTGAACCATTTGCCCGACATATTGAGCGCCATGCCGTGGGTCAGATGCCCGCCTTCGGCGAGGCTCATGCCGAGGAAGGTATCGCCCGGATTGAGCAGGGCCAGAAACACCGCCTGATTGGCCTGCGAGCCGCTGTTGGCCTGCACATTGGCGGCCTCGGCGCCGAATAACTGCTTGACGCGATCGATCGCCAGCGTCTCGGCAATATCGACGAATTCGCAGCCGCCGTAGTAGCGCTTGCCCGGATAACCCTCGGCGTACTTATTGGTCAGCTGCGAACCTTGCGCCTCCATCACCGCCGGGCTGGTGTAATTCTCGGAGGCAATCAGTTCGATATGGTCCTGCTGCCGTTGATTTTCCTGGGCGATGGCCGCAAAAAGTTCAGGGTCGGTTACGGCGAGAGTGTTGGCGCGGGAAAACATCGGGGGCTCCGTAGATGGCGGTGTTGGCGCCACCGCGTTATTTTTTGCCGGCGGCGGATTGTTATCGGGATTGGTGTCGGATTGCCGGAAATCTTAACATGCGCGCCGCGCATGGCGGCGGATCGGCCGGCCGGGAAAGCCGTTATAATCCGCAGGCATTCTGCAAGTCGGGCATGCCGGCATCGTTTCAGGTAATCGGCCATCGCCGATTGCGCCGGCCATTCCATTCACCATCAGCAACAGAGACCTGTCGCGGCCCCGCGCCCGCAAGCAGGCCAGGAGGTTCGTGTGCAGGTTTTACTCAAACTCTCGCGTCTTGTCGATGCACTCAATGAACGCATCGGCAAGCTCGCCTACTGGCTGACGCTGGCGGCGGTACTGGTCAGCGCCGTCAACGCCTTGATCCGCTATACCTTCGACACCAGCTCGAACGCCTGGCTGGAGCTGCAATGGTACCTGTTCTCCGGCGTATTCCTGCTGTGCGGCGGTTATGCGCTGCTGCACCACGCCCATGTGCGCATCGACGTTGTCTACCATCGCTGGTCGCGCCGCACGCAGTTGTTCATCGATATTTTCGGCCATGTGTTTTTCCTGATGCCTATGACCCTGATGATTCTGTATCTGTCCTGGCCGGTGTTCGTCAACGCCTATGTGGGCCATGAAATGTCGTCCAATTCCGGCGGCCTGATCATCTGGCCGGCCCGCCTGCTGCTGCCGGTCGGCTTTTTCCTGCTGGCCCTGCAGGGCATTTCGGAGTTGATCAAGAGCGTGGCGGTCCTGAAGGGCCTGATTCCCGACCCGGCGCTGGATGACGGCGGCCCGACCGCGGAAGAAGAACTGGCGCACGCCATCGCCGAAGCTCGCGAAAAAGCGCTCAAAGATGCCGGCACGGCAGCATAAGAACAGGGACCCGCTCGCATGATCCAATTCATCATCCACAATATGGCGCCCCTGATGTTCCTGGGGCTGTTCTTTTTCCTGTTGCTGGGCTATCCGGTGGCCTTCGCCCTGGCGGCCAACGGCATCGTGTTCGGCCTGCTCGGCATTCATCTGGGACTGCTGCATCCCTCCCTGTTCCAGGCCCTGCCCGAGCGCATCTGGGGAGTGATGTCCAACGACACCCTGCTGGCCATTCCCTTCTTCACCTTCATGGGGCTGATTCTCGAGCGAAGCGGCATGGCCGAAGATCTGCTCGACACCATCGGCCAGCTGTTCGGTCCGGTGCGCGGCGGCCTCGCCTTTGCGGTGATCTTCGTCGGCGCCCTGCTCGCCGCCACCACCGGCGTGGTGGCGGCGTCGGTGATCTCGATGGGCCTCATCTCCCTGCCGATCATGCTGCGCTATGGTTACGACCGGCGTCTGGCCTCCGGCGTGATTGCCGCCTCGGGCACTCTGGCGCAGATCATTCCGCCGTCTCTGGTGCTGATCATCATGGCCGACCAGTTGGGCAAATCGGTCGGCGATATGTACGCCGGCGCCTTCATTCCCGGCACCGTACTCGCCGGCTTGTATGCGCTGTATGTCATCGGCGTGGCGATTTTCAAGCCGACCTGGGTGCCGGCCCTGCCGGTCGAAGCGCGCACCTTCCGCGAAGCCAGCGGCAAGAGCGGCGTGATCTCGTTCGCGATATTGGCGGTGCTGTCGATTATTGTCGCGATAGTTTTCGCCAAGACCTTCCCGCGCAATGCGCTCGATGAAACCATCGTGGTCGCGACGGCGGTCGGCATCGGCATGGCTTTTTTTGCCGCTCTGATCAACCGCCTGCTGAAGTTCGGCCTGTTATCCCGTCTCGCCGAGCAGGTGGTATTCGTGCTGGTGCCGCCGCTGGCGCTGATTTTCCTGGTGCTGGGTACCATTTTCCTGGGCGTGGCGACGCCGACCGAGGGCGGCGCCATGGGCGCTAGCGGCGCCTTGGTGATGGCGGTAGTGCGGCGGCGCCTGAATTTCAAGCTGTTGCGCCAGGCCATGGATTCGACCGCCAAACTGACCGCCTTTGTGGTCTTCATCCTGATCGGCGCGCGCGTCTTCAGCTTGACGTTCTACGGCGTCGACGGGCATAAATGGGTCGAGGAACTGCTGGTCGGCTTGCCGGGCGGACAGGTCGGCTTCCTGATTGTCGTCAACGCCCTGGTGTTCGTGCTCGCCTTTTTCCTCGATTATTTCGAGCTGGCCTTCATCATCGTACCGCTGCTGGGCCCGGCCGCCGACAAACTGGGCATCGACCTGATCTGGTTCGGCGTGCTGCTGGCGGTGAACATGCAGACCTCGTTCATGCATCCGCCTTTCGGTTTCTCCTTGTTCTATCTGCGCAGCGTGGCGCCCGCCAAGGAATATCTGGACCGCGTCACCCGCAAAATCACCGCGCCGGTCACGACGGGACAAATCTACTGGGGCGCCATTCCCTTCGTGCTGATCCAGTTGATCATGGTCGGCCTGGTGATTACCTTCCCGCAGATGGTGATGGTGTACAAGAACGATCAGCCCAAGGAGGATGGCGGCAAGGTCGAAACCCAGTTGCAATCGATCATGCCCCCGCCAAGTGCAGGCGAGCAAACCAAGACCGAGGACAACAGCAATAACGATTTGATGAAGTCCCTGGGTGGAACGGGCGGTGCCCCGGCAGATGCGCCGAAAGCCGATACCGGCGCCGACGATCTGATGAAGGCGCTGGGTGGCGCGCTGGCGAAACCGGATGCGGCGGCCAAGCCTGATGCCAAGGCAGACCCCAAGGCCGGCACGAAGGCGACGCCCGCCAAGGGCAAAACCGTCGAGCAGCAGGCCGCGGATGATATCGAGAAAGCGCTGAGCGGCGGCAAATGACGTACCGCAGGCCCGGTAAAACGGGCCCAGTATCTGCGGGGCGTTTTCTTTGGTACGCGCTAACGTGGCGCCTAAGTTGCCGCCGCGAGCGGCAAGGCCACGCAAAAACAAGCGCCACCGCCTTCGCGATCCACATAGTAGGCCCTACCTGAGTGCTGACTCGCAATGCTGCGTACAAGTGCTAACCCTAGACCTACCCCTCCATCTTTTTCGCTGCTGCCCAGAATTCGATAGAAAGGCTCGAAAACGAGCTCGCGTTGGTCGGCCGGCACACCCGGGCCCTGGTCGCTCACGGCAATCAACGCTTTGTTTGACTCATATCGCTCCACCCGAACCATGATCAGAGTTCCGCCAGCATATCGCTGTGCGTTCTCGATGAGGTTGCGGATTAGCCGGCGTAGCAGGGTGATGTCGCCAAGAACATGCAGATGTTCTCCTTGAATTTCGACTCCTGCGCGAGCACCCTCCTCAGCAGCTAGCCCCGTCAGATCGATTGGCTGCCTACTCATGACTGCCTGAAAGTTTTCCGAATCAAATCTGCTCGAGAGCAGAATCTCCCCGATCAGCTTATCGAGTTCTCGAATGCTGGTATTGATTTCACCGCGCGCCTCCTCGTCCTTGTGAGTCCCCACTAGGCTGAGAGCCATTTGGATGCGAGCAAGTGGCGAACGTAATTCATGCGATGCAAAGGCGAGCAGACGCTTCTGGGCAGCAACGAGCGCTTCAACTCGAGCTGCGGCACGATTGAAGCTTTCAGCGAGAACGGCCACCTCATCTGTGCCGGAAACCTGTACGCGCGCGCCAAGTTTTCCTTCGCCCAGCGCTTCGACGCTCTGTTGGAGGCCCTCCAATCGACTGGTAATGCGTCGGATAACAGGGTAGACCGCCACCGCGACCCCCAAGGCGACAGCAATCAAGGCGGCAACAATGGTCCAGCGACGCGCCGGCGCGTCACTCAGAACGCGAACGGAAACCCAGCGGCCATCGACAAGACGCTTTAAATAACCGTTGCTGCCGTCATTGTCTACAAACCCTTCTTGCCATTGCGAGACAACAGGATTTTGCGCAACCTCGTCGTCGCCGCCGGCAATCAAACGACCATCTCCATCGAACACCGCAATTTTGGCGCCAGTGCGCGCTATCCAGTGGTTGATGACCCTTGTCAGCTCGTCGCTTGAGGCATCATTCGACGGGAGGGATTCTGCAACCAGCTCCGCAAAAGTACGATACGCCATCGCGCGCCTGCCATCCAGGATGACGAAATGCAATATAAGCGCCGTGACCGCCACTGTTGCAATCAAGGTGCCGATGACGGTCAAGTACACTCGCTGATACATCTTAGGCAGAGCGCGTGACATTTTTTGGCGAAGCGGCATCGTCCCCGACGCCAACGATGCCGGCGCATTTGAATTGCCTTGCGTTGAGAGGTTGCTCACGGAATCGTTCATGCGGCCTCTATCTTTGAGAATACATATCCTACATTGCGAACGGTAATGATCCGGGTCGGGAAACGCACGTCATCTTCGATGGCGACACGGATTTTTCCAATATGGACGTCGATCGCGCGATCGAATGCTTCCAAGGGTTCACCTCGCGTGCTCTGGCGTAGTTGATCCCTGGAGAGAACGCGCCCAGCGTTTTGTGCAAGTGCCACCAAAAGGTCAAATTGAAAGGAGGTGAGAACGCGCACTTCTTGGTCCAGGCGTACTTGCCGCGTCCGCCGATCGATTTCGAGGCGACCAAAGTTCAGAACTTCGCCCTGCGAACGCGTACGATCAACAAGGGTACGGCGAAGTACGGCCCGGACCCTTGCGAGCAATTCGCGAGGCTCGAAGGGCTTGGCGAGATAATCGTCTGCACCCAGCTCCAGGCCCGTCACACGATCGCTTAGGTCACCCCTCGCCGTGACCATGATGATCGGCGTCTTCGCTAATCCATCGTCGCGAGATCGCAAATCGCGACAGACATCCAGGCCATCAGCGTCTGGAAGCATCAAGTCGAGAAGAACCAGATCGAAGGGTTCGCGCCGAAAAGCGGCCATTCCCTTGCTGGCGTCAAGCGCATGCTCGCAAGAGAAGCCGTTCTGGCTAAGAAACCCTTCGACCATGCGCGCCAGGCGCAGGTCATCTTCAATCAGCAAAACGCGCGTGCTTGTCATTTCTATTTTCTATAAGTGATTGCCGAGAATTGGCGAATTCTCATGCAATTTGCAAACGTTACTACCGTTCGATGAAGACCACATAAATTTTAAGTAAAGAAGTATGAAGGCCGCCGATCCCCTTGAAATCGGCACCTTTACAAATCTTTACCGCAGCCACGCATGGCCTTCATGAACGGGGCTTAAATTTGCCCCGTCGGAATCAAATCATGATTCTGTGACGCATGGCTTTTTCAGAAGCCGTTCCGCCGCACCATCGTTGACTCAAATGACATCACTTGAAGGAATCAAAATGATCTGGACATGCAAGCTCACCCTAACATCGCTCAGCTTGGCAGTGGCTACCACCTTACTTTATTCCGCTGTAGCGATTGCAGGTGATGACGAATTCATCCGCGAGTTCCATGGCATCGCGGGCCTGGGTGCTGGGGCGGAGCCAAAGTATCTTGGTTCCAAGGACACAAAGGGACAGGTTTTTCCGGTTGGCCAGGTTACGTATGACCGTTACTTTATCGGCGGACCCGTTGGACTTGGCGTTGGCGCTTATTTGTACAAGGACGATCGGTTCGAATTCGGTGTCGGCCTGTCGCAGCAACTTGGCACGCAACGCAAGGAATCTGACGATGCGCATCTCAAAGGCTTGGGTGACATTAAAGCAACACAGCGCTTCGCCGTGTTTGGCGCATACAAGTATGCCTGGCTAACCGTGAAAACCAGCCTGCTAAGCGATATTGGCGGCAAACATCAAGGGCTGCAGGCAACAATTGGCGCGGAGGCGAAATATCGCCCGATACCGAGGCTTCAGCTGACCGCCGGCCCCAAAGTCACTTACGGAAACACGCAGTATATGAAAACGTTTTATGGGGTTACTCCGCAGCAATCCGTGAACTCGGGGTTAGCGGAGTTCGCCCCAAAAAGTGGCGTTACATCGACGGCACTTGAACTGGGTGCGGTCTACCAAATCGACAAAAGCTGGCTGATTGGGTCACGGGCATCATTTGGCCATCTCGGCGGGGATTCTGGAAAGAGTCCCATAACGGAGAAAAAAGCAGTGAACTTTGCAGGCGTTTATTTCGCCTACAAGTTTTGACCATTTCGTCGCCTCTTCGCAAAGCGCCTTCATGGACATTTCCTCCACTTCGAACCTGCGCTCGCAGCCATATCGTATGACTGACCATCGGTTTCTCTTAAACTAACATATTGACAGAAGAAATGATGAAGCCCGCTGCGCATCATCTTGCACTCGTTGTGCTTCATTGGTTATTAACCATCATGCTGGCCATTGCATTCACAATGGGCAGCGCGGTCGAGCTGGATGTCACGGCCGACGAGCTAGAAATTGATGGTGTGGATTGGATACAAGTTGACAAGCACGGCCTAATCAACGTTGTGACAGTATCGTGGTACCCATATTGGGGTAGCGGGCGTTCAAAACTTGCTCGTACCGAAACTGGTGCGCAGCGACTCAAGCTAACTTGTCGACAGAAGAATTGACGAACGCAACTGCGCATCACCTTGCACTCGTTTTGCTTCGCAGATTATCGGCCATCATCCTGGCCACTGCGTTCACAATGGGCTGAGTTGCCGTGCCGGCGCCTCGCGTTACTCCTCGGCCAAGATAGATACGCTACGACATCGCATGATCGCGGGAAACCATTGATCGATCCCAATGAGTAAACTCTAGGCGACAAGTTTTTTCCGGTTTTCAGGCTTGTTCATTTCAATTGCGAGCGCGCCCCTTTTCCAGCTCCTCGTATGCAAGTCCCAGCGTTCTCGGTCCATACATGAGTGTAACGAAGATGCTGAGCCCAATAAAAAGCGCCAAAGTGATAAAAACGCCCTGAACTCCAAATTGAAGAAGAACGAAAGCAATTAGATAGCTGCTCACCGCGCTGGCAAGCCGGCTGAACGAATAGACAAAGCCAACCGCCTTTCCTCTCAATTCAGTTGGGAACAACTCGGCACGATAGGTATGGGTGGCAGTACCCTTGAGCTCATTGCCGAACGTCAAAAACACACCCATGGCGATCCACATGACTGCCGTGGTCTGCCAGGCAAAAAGCAAACCGGACACGGCGACAATCGCGCCACCGATTACGATCTGCCATTTTCGTTCCACGCGGTCAGCGAACGTGGCGGCAATCAGTGGACTTAATGGGTAAGCGAAACCAATCATTGCTGCGTAGAGCAGCGACTTGGTAACACTGACGCCCTGATTCTCTAATAACGTTGGCGTCCATTGCGCAAATCCGTAATACGCAATTGATGATGCAGAAGTGGCGACAATAAGCATCGCTACGCGCCCAAGGTAGGGGGCGCGAAATAGGTCGCGATAACTCACGCTCTTCTGAGCCACCTCAGGAACAAGGACTGGCTCAGCAAGGAAAACACCCATCCTCCGTGTAACGTACTCCTCCATGTTCCGCACGACATTGTCCGCTTGGCCTAACTTTCCCTTTGATGCCAGCCACCTTGGCGACTCAGGAATATTCCGACGAATGGCGAGGACGATCAGCGCACCCACTGCCGGAAAGAGGGCCATCCAGCGCCACCCCGCTACATCTAGCAGGTCATGTGGAGCGACGAAGTGCGCTAATAGGCCGGCTATGGGAATTGCACACAGTTGTAAGAATTTGCTGATCGAAAAGACGCGACCGCGCAGTGCTTTCGGCGTTATCTCAGCCAGATAACAATCAATTACAACCAACTCTACACCAAGCCCGACGCCGGCAATAAAGCGCCAAAAACATATTCCAATTGCCGTATCTTGCAGCCCCATCATCACCGTCGCCATGGAGTACCAAAGCATCGATCCGACGAACAAACTGCGACGACTATACTTATCCGTGATATTTGAAAAACCCAGTGCGCCGACGTAGAGTCCAAACATCGTTGCGAACGCAAAGGTCGCCTGATCCGACACCCCGAACATTCCCGTTGCATCATTGCGAAATAGCCCCGCCTGGACCAGCAGGGGACTCATTAGCGCTGTCAATGCTAAATCGTAGACCTCGAAAAAGCCCCCGAGGGACAGCTTTGCGACCCATGTCCAAAGCTTCCGGTTGGCTGGAATTCGATCAATTCGTGCAGATATGCCTGCCGCAGTCGTTGAAGAAATCATGTGGGTGGACCTGCGTCGACAGGTAGATCGAGTAACGGCACATATTGCTGCCCACCATAACAGTCGTTGTCTCCAGGATCGCATTGAAAAACAGGGCGAGGCATCGACACTTTGATCGCCATCGCACTGTCGTGATACACGACTGTAATTTTTTCCGGGGGGACGTCGTAAAGTTTGGATACCAGCTTCGCATGAAGCGGTTGGGCCCGCTTCACGTAAGCATAGTTCTCTTGACTAGAGAGCATGAAGTCGAAAGTTAAAACAAATGGTCCAGCATTCTTCGATCGAATCAAGCTGCAAAGCTCAAAAAGCGTTTTCATTTTGGCCTCATTTCCATGAACTCGGTGCGGAACATTTCGTGCGGGCTGTCCGGGAGGACCACATGATTCAAGCTGAATCGGTACGCGGCTCCGCGTTCGATTTCCGGCGGTGAAAAAGGGTATGCAATGCTGCTGATAATGCCCTCGTACTCCGGCACCGGCAGGTGAGCGCTGATATGCGCGACCATACTGGCAATCTTTGTTGCATAGGCCTGACTGGGCGCAGTAATCGTGATTAGGATGCCAACCTCATGCGGCTGACATTGCCTCATTGGTTCGATTGCACCGAGCACTCCATCACGGCCATACAGGCGATAATGAATTTGATAGTCCTCTTGCCTTAATTCAGTGGGAAAGAGATCGGCTATTCGCACGTCAAAGTACGCTTTCGCTCTTGGAAGCAGGCTATCCAGGCCTCTAATGATGTGGGGATCGCGAATCCCGCCAATTACGATGGTCTGATAGCCTACAAGTTGTGCGCCTTCTAGCTTTACCGTGTATTCCCTTGCTGTGAGAAAGCGGGACCCGCGGACGCGTACCGAGCGCCAATCTATTGCCTCATAACGAGCGCCTTCTGTATCAATAACGCCAGACGGCTCAGTGAGCAGATACGGACTTGCGTTCTCGTAAAGGGTATGCGCTGCGATTCCGCGAGGTGTGCACCTGGCGTGAACATCCAAAGCCTCAATGTCAAAGTGGTCACCACGTATTGTGGCAATCATCCCATCAGCCGCTGGGACAACCGCGCAAGCTGCGCCGCATTCGAGAGTCTTGGCAGCGTGCCAAGCAAGGCCTGCATCAGCGCCATGCATGACTGGCCATGCCGCAAAAAGTGCTGAATCGCTCGCGCGACCTGCCAGAATGACGTCGGCCCCTTCGTTTAATGCGGATTCAATGGGTTCGATTCCCATCATTCCGACCACATGGCTCTTGTCCCATACGTCATCGTCAATAACAGGTGCCGGACTCAATGCCCGAATGCGTCCTTCCGCCGAACGTCGGCGGAGATAATCCGGGTCTTGTTCCGATTTGATCGTGGCAACACGGAATTGCAGCCCCTCTTCGGCGGCGACCTCGCGGGCTATATCGGTCATCCAGTCCACACCAATATCGCGCCCACTAGTGCCACATGATCCAATGATCAGTGGCACTTTCAGTACGTCTCGAGCTTGGAGCAGTAATCTCAAATCCCGCTTGCATGCCTCCCGTGAGAGCTTTGGTTTGCCACTACCCAAGGCCGCTGGTCCTGAGTCCGTCGAACCCGCATCGCAAGCGATCACATGAGGCTTCATCTTGATGCCACGTTTCAGGGATTCCACTTTGAAACCTGTTCCCAAGCAGCCGTTTCCCGCCATGACTCTAACTTCCATTTTCCAAATCCTGTCTATCGCTATGCCACATAATTTAAGTGCGCTTATTCACGTATGCCCGCTCATCCGTTTCGCAGGATTCCTGCCGGAGCGCGTGATGCCCATGAGAAAGCGGCTCTCTTGAGTTCGGAGACGCTCGGACCGGACGGGCCAAGCTGGCACGGAATACGACTCAAGAATTCTCTCTCGGTAGCGGCCAGCCAAGCCGGTGGTGAGCCTGACAAAGACCATTGGGCAAATCTCCAATCTCGAAAAGCAAGACCAGAATGATGGTTATTGCGGCGCATATGTCAGCACCGTGAAGGTGTCCGGAAAATACCGATTTGGATAGAAGGGCGCCACCTTGTAAATCGGCTTTTTCGGATCAACCATGCCCTCGGCTGTCACCAAGTAAATTCTTTTTGTTGTCTCATCGAAGGCCATGGTGCGCGCGACGGGGCGCGTTGTTGTTGCTCCTGCGAATTGGTAGCTGTCAGGAGTCAGTTGATCGTAAATGACCAGATTGGCGTCGAAGCCGTTCGAGGTGTAGATTTTTTTTGTCGCCGCATCGTAGATCACGCCGTCGTTTCCTTGTCCGATCGCCATAGTCGTAATCACCTTTCCGGAAATGGCGTCGAGCACTGCAAGCACAGGCTTCCTGCCGCGGCAACCGACAAAGATGCGCTTGTTCGTGCGGTCGTAGGCAATGCTGGTTGGATCCTCGCATCCTGCAGTGCTCCATTCGGCCGAGACCTTGCGTGCAGCAACATCTATCTTCACCACGGTATTGTGATCACGAAGGGCCATCAGGAGGTTGCCCTCTCCGTCGGCGACAGCCCCGTCAGGCTTCTCGCTATCAATCTTCATGGTATCGAGAAGCTTGCCGCTCCTGGCGTCGACAAAGGCGATGGCCTTGGCGTCGCCCATGGTAAATGCAAGCTGCTTGGTCACCGGCTCATAAAAGCCGGAGTCGGCGTCCTTGCCGAACTTGACCCGCTCGATCGGCTTCAGAGTCGACAGCACAAAGACGGTTGTCGTGCCGTCACTGTTGGTGGTGTAGCCACGGTCGAATTCCGGCACTAATGCGATGGCATTGGCGTGATCAGTATTGTCGATCGTGCGCACGACCACTTTCTTGTTCACGTCGTACACGACCGCGCCCTCGCCACGCCGTCCGATGAAAAGATAGCCGCGGGAGGCGTCCAGCGTCACGTAGTCCCACTCGGGCACAGCGCTTTTCAAGGTTACCGACGACTCGAGGTGATAGAAGGTCTGGGCATGAGCGTGAATAGCGGCGCAGGCGATAGTGATTGCAGCAATAAATCTTTTCATAGGGAGATTTCCTTTAACGTTGATGAAAATCGGTTGGATGCGGTTGTTAAACGACTTGATCCGGCCAGCCTCGGCCGGGTACTTGCTAGGCAATAATCGCCCTTCAACGATCTTTCGGTCTTTGCAAAGGGATCCAACGTGGAAGCATGGAGGTGAGCACATGGTCCTTGAGAAAAATATGGTGATAGAGCGCAGCGATTGCGTGAAATCCCGCGAGCCAGAGGATTGAATCGCCAAGCCAAGTGTGAATTCGTGCGACGGCGGCACCTATATGGTGTGATATCCCGAGGAGCGGTGGGATATTTGCACCTGCGAGAAGCGTCAAGGGGTGACCTTCGAGCCATGCGCCGGTGATAGCCGTGAGCGGTAGTGCCAAGAGGAGCAGATAGAGCGCCCCTTGCATGTACTTCGCCACCAAGCCCATCCAGCGCGTTACCTCGGGCGGGTCTGGCCGCGTATCCACCGTTCGCCACAATATGCGCGTTATAGCGAGCGCGAAAATGCACAATCCCAACGTTTCGTGCAGCCTGCGGTCCCCATCGAGGGCAGGTGAATACACCCGCAGTTCGGGCCCCCCGGGCCCGTACCAAAACGCAATCAGGACAAGGGTTGCCGTAGTCCAATGAAAGGCTTTGGCGATAGCTCCGTAACGCCTGTTCGAGAAGTCATTCATTTCTCTTTACGCGATGAGTCCATAGAAAAGACTTGTACAAAAGACACTAGTTCATTGAATAAGCAAGACCGGCTTTCCAGGCTCAACGGCGGAGCATTCCTCTGACTGTTGTATCGAAAAATCATTATTGATCCTCAAAAGTAGCCCGGTAGAACACTGAAAAAATACCCAACCCGGCGAGACATTAGCGCTTCAATTCCTCAGCGCCTAATTGATGAAGAGCACCCTCTGCGGTATTCGACAAAGAAGCTGCTGGTCTCCGTGCGCGATCGGTCGCTCGTTTATGCGCACGGAGTCGTTATTTAAAAGGTCATACGGAAATTGGCTCCGATTGTGCGTGGGCGTGCCCAGAAGAGGTTACGCTGCCCCGTATATATGTCGGGTCCGTCGTAGTCTTCTCGCAGCGCCACATTCTTGTTGGTGGCGTTGTCGACGAATCCGTAAACTTGCCATTTTTTCGACTCGATCCCGAGCTTGAAATCAATCGTGGTGCTTCCCGCCGCAACTTGCTGGTAATGCACGAGATCAGAAGTGAAGTCGCCTCGCTTGGTGATGCGGCCTCCCAAGAATCCAGTCATATCGCCGAATACCGGATATCGGTAGGTGGGCCCCAAACTGAACGACTGCCTAGTTGTGCCCGGAATACGCGTCCCCTTGGGTACGGTCTCGTTACCGGCACTAGGCGGCAATACAACGTCGTTATCAAGCTTGGCACTCAGGAAAGACGCGGCGAAGTTAATTTCGAGATTCTTGCTAAGTAGCCATTTCGTATCCAGATCAAGTCCGGTACTGTGCGCATCGCCAACATTGCCTATCGCTTTTCCAATGCCGCCAATTCCCTGCGCCACCACTTGCTGCAAGTCTTTCCACTTCATGTAGTAGACCGACACGTCGAACAACAGCGTGTTATTGAGTAACGTTGCCTTCAAGCCTAGCTCATGGTTCAATAATTTCTCTGGTTTGAAATCGGGTGAGGCCCCTGGTGTAAAAGGGAGATAATCGTTCTGACCGCCGCTGCGAAAGCCTTGGCTGAAAGTGCCGTATCCCATTACGTCAGGAGTGAACTTGTAGCTGGCCGTAACCTTGGGATTGAAAAGTGTAGAGGTTGCCTGTGTTGCCGATGAACCTGGGGGCAATCCACCGCTCAGGAATCCAAATGCGCTGCTCCACGTAGCGAGGGAATTTCTTGTCTCCCTGAAAAAGCGACCGCCAAGCAGAAGTTGAAATTGTTTTGTGAAATCATTGGAGACTTCGCCGAACAGCGCGGTTTGTTTAGTCGATGCGGCAGAGTTCAATTTTTGGGGATCCCCAATTGACACCGCGCCATGTGTGATCGCTCCGGTCACAGCCGCCCAGCTTGCATCCGGTACTGCCGGGATTGAATTTGCGTCCGTGGTGTAGACGGTGCCCGTCTTCTTATAGAATCCGCCCGCGGTCCATTTTAGAGACCCCTGATCGTTGGAAACCAGGCGAAGTTCCATCGTATCGACCTTCGCGTTCATGTTATGCAGGCTATGTACCCCGGTCGCATGACTCACCCATGGCACATGCAATACAGAGTTGGCCAGCGGGCTTAGTTGGCTCAACGCTCCATTGATCGTGGCAATGGTCTGTCCTTGGTCCGTGTCGGCTTGAATTTTCCGATCAGTGTGTGAGGCATTGGCAACCAAGTCGGCGAAGCTCAGCGCATATTCAGTAGTCAGGTTGAACGCATTCAGCTTATCCGTTTGGTTTTCAGAAATTGAAAAAGAGCCGATGCTCGGGTCCGGCCCCCTGCCACGGGTGCCATTTTTTGAATCGTTGGATAGCGCCGTTGCGGTAATTGTAAGATCGTTGCTCGGCGCCAGACGTAGCGAAATTCGCCCACCGTCGCTTTTCCGAGTATTGGCGTCCTTGATTGTATTAAAGACGGTTGTGCCGTCAGTGATGCGTGCATCGAGGTAGCCGCTGTCTTTTTTCTCGTAGCCAACCATACGCAATGCCGCCACATTGTCAGAGAGCGGAATGTTTACCATCAAATTAATGGCATGGTTATTTCCACCGCCTTCTGTTTTGGAATAGGTCGTATCGACGGCCATTTCCGCTGCATTGAATTTTGGTTTGTTGGCAATGAAACGCACAGTGCCGGCGAGCGACCCTTCTCCGTACAGCGTACCTTGTGGTCCCTTAAGGACTTCGACTCGTTGAATATCAAACACACCCAGACCGGGAAAACGCCCAGCTGATGTCAGCGGCATCTCATCAAGATACATGCCGGTAGCGGACCCCGTCCCACCAAAAAGGTTATCCATGTTCAATTCTGATATTCCACGGATCGCAACCCCACCTTGACCAGCTTGCTGCTGACGAAGCTCTACACCGGCCAACGAGTTCACCAATCCAGAAAAATCCTGAGCGCCAATGTCTTTGATTCTTTTCTCGGGAAACACGTTAATTGTTTGCGGGACATCCTGCATGAATTGGGAACGTCGTGTAGCGGTTATTACTATGGGCTCCAAGGTCTTGGTTTCCGCAGTTCCTTCAGTTGACTCTTGAGCAAGGGTTATTGCAGGAAAGGCGCCTGCCACGCTTGCAACAGCAAACGCATAGCGAATTCTGATCATTTGAACTCCTCCAGATTGAGATATAGGGAATGATTCCTCTGTTCTTCTCATTATTTTTTTGGTTGGAAACAACTTATTTTGGCCGCCGCATCCTTCTCCTTTGAACAAGTAGTCCGCCTGGCGCGTGACGGGACGCCGGGCCAAATTCATACATATTGATCATTAAAAATCAATATATATAATAGTTGAGAAATTTACGGCGATGTCATACCATTGTCAATCTTGATAATTTTTATCAATATCAATAATTAAGCGCATGAATGACAAAAATCTGTATCTCACTGCAGAAGAAGCTGCCAGGCAGCTCCGGGTAAGTGTGGCAACCCTTTATGCCTACGTGAGCCGCAAGCGCGTTCGCTCGGAAACCATTGATGGTTCGCGGAAGCGTCGATACTGGAAGGCCGACATTGATCGGCTGTCGGGCAAGCTGACCGACACTGACTTGCTCGCGCCTCAGACGCCGCTGGCAACCCATTCAAAGATCACGCTTATTACTGAGGGCGGTCTATATTTTCGCGGTCACGATGCAATTGCAATGTCGGAACGCTCGACCATTGAGTCAGTGGCAGCATTGCTTTGGCAAATTGATGAGTCGGCGCTGTTCAGCGTGCCGCCTCCCGCGGCACCCGATACGTGGTTGCACTTTCAAACCAATCTTGAAGGAATGACAACCCGTGAGTGCGCCTTTGCACTGCTTCCAATGCTCGAACGCACAAACCCGCGCTCCTACGATTTGTCGCTGCAAGGCTTTGCACGTACAGGAGCCGACGCGCTACGCTGGTACGCAGCCCTTGTAGGCAAGGTCAATAAGCCGACTGCCCAACCGTTGCATCAGTTTCTTGCGAAGGCGTTAAAAGCGCCCGCGGGCTTTGGTGAAATCATCCGCAGATTGCTTGTTCTGTCGGCAGATCACGAATTTGACGCAATCACCTATGCGGTGCGCGCAGTGGCCAACGTTGGCGTAACACCTTACCAAGCTATCACCACGGGGTTAATCGCATCGCAAGGACAACGTATCTTTGCTGAGCGCTTTGGTGCGGTTTCGCGGCTACTGCAAGAAATTCTGTCAAGCAACGACGGAAGCATCCCGATTGTTCAACGATTGCGCAACGGCGAATCGTTGCCCGGATTCAACATAAGCGTTGATCGACCGGATCCACGCACTACGGCAATCATGGGCGCATTGCGCGAGCGATTGCACGGTGACCGCATTTTCCAGCGACTCATCACAGCTGAAGCAACCGCGCGAGACGCTTCGAGAAAATCCATGGAATTCATTGTGCCGGCCGTTTTTATCGGCAATCGCCTCGGTATGCACGGAGAAGAACTTGGCATAAGCTCTGTCGGCCGTGTTGTAGGCTGGATAGCGCACGCAATGGAACAATTTCATGAGAACGAGCTTATCAGGACTCACTCAACTTATGTCGGACCACTTCCCAAGCAAGAGTCGCCAAACATGAAGCCGTGAAATTTTGCCCATACACATCTAAATTCGGAGCACGTTCGCAGACTGGCAAAGAAAGGCCCTCTTTTATCGGGAGGGCTTTTAGGTTTTCAACAAGCTGGTTTGAACGTCACGCCGTCGCGGGGTTTTTTTGGATGCTGAATTGTCCTGAATCCCGCTGCTGAATTACGTCATGCAGCGAGATCGTTGCCGGCCTATTTTTTTGTCGCCGGCATCTGGCTTGTCGCCGGCATCTGGCTTGCCGCCGCCATGAAATTGTCGAAGTTCTGCTCGGCCACGCGAAACCACAGCACCTGCTCATCGCGGAATTTTTTCCAGGACTCGAACACCCTTTTGAATTTCGGATTCTTCACCGCCTCTTCCTCGAATACCTCGTTACTCGCTTGCAGGCAGGCGATCATGATCTCGCGACTGAAGGGCTTGATCTGCACGCCCTGGGCCACCAGACGGCGCAGGGCCGCCGGATTCAGCGCATCGTATTTGGCGAGCATTTCAACGTTTGCCTCGTAACAGGCCGCTTCCAGCACCGATTTGTATTCGGCCGGCAGCGTTTCCCATTGCTTGATGTTGACGAACAGGTCGAGCTCCGGCCCGCCCTCCCACCAACCGGGGTAATAATAGTTTTTCGCGATTCGCGACAGTCCCAGTTTCTCGTCGTCGTAAGGGCCCACCCACTCGGCCGCATCGATGGCGCCCTTTTCCAGTGCGGGATAGATATCGGCGCCGACAATCTGCAGCGGCACCACGCCCAGCCTGGCCAGCACCCGGCCGGCAAAACCGGCAACCCGGAATTTGAGGCCCTTCAGATCGGCCAGGGTTTTGACTTCCTTGCGGAACCAGCCGCCCATCTGCGCGCCGGTATTGCCGGCCGGGAAATTGATGATGTTGTAGTCGCGGTAGAACTCGCGCATCAGCGCCATTCCGCCGCCCTGGTACATCCAGGCGTTCTGCTGTCGCGCATTCATGCCGAAAGGCACCGCGCAACCGAAGGCGAAGGTCGGATCCTTGCCAAAGTAGTAGTAAGGCGCGGTATGGGCGCATTCGACCGTGCCGTCCTTGACCGCATCCATCGCCGCGAGGCCCGGAACGATTTCGCCGGCCGCGAACACCTGTATCTGGAACCTGCCGCCGGTGGCTGATGCGACGCGCTTGCAAATGCCTTCGGAGGCGCCGTAGATCGTGTCCAGGCTTTTCGGGAAGCTCGAGGTCATGCGCCATTTGACGGTGGGCAGCGCACTTTGTGCACTCGCCCTATCCGGCAGCATGGCAACACCCGCCGCCGCGCCCGCGCCAGACAAAGCCAGGAATTTGCGTCGCTGCATCCTCATCCTCCTCGCAAAAACATTTTGTGCCGGACCAAAGCGGAAAACTACTCGCCGGCGATCGACATCCGCTCGACCAGGATCGAACCCGTGCTCTTCGAGCCCAGCGTCAATACATCCTTGCCGACCGCGATAATGCCCCTGAACATGTCCTTCATATTGGCGGCAATGGTGATCTCTTCGACCGGATAGGCGATCTCGCCGTTTTCCACCCAGAAGCCGACGGCACCACGCGAGTAGTCGCCCGTGACCGTGTTCACGCCCTGCCCCATCATCTCGGTCACCACAAAGCCGCGATGCATCTTTCTGACCAGGCCGGCAAAGTCCAGTTCACCGGGCGTGACGATCAAATTGTGATTGCCGCCGGCATTGCCGGTGGTCGGCAAGCCCAGCTTGCGTCCCGAGTAGCTCGACAGAAAATAGCCGTTGACCACGCCATCGCTGACCACATGGCGCGCCGCCGTGGCGACACCCTCGCTGTCGAAGGGACCGCTGGCGAGACCCGCCACCAGAAAGGGGTCTTCGTAAATTGAAATAATCGGCGAAAACACCTGCTGCCCCATGGCGTCGAGCAGAAAGCTTGCCTTGCGATACAGTGAGGAGCCGCTGACGGCGCCAACAAAACTGCCGATCAGGCCCGAGGCCACGGTCGCGTCGAACAGCACCGGCACCTCGCCTGTGGGCGCGCGCTTCGCGCCCAGCCGCGCCACGGTGCGCTCGCCGGCCTTGCGGCCGATCGCCTCGGCCGATTCCATCATCTCCTCGCCGCGCGCGACGGTGTACCAGTAATCGCGCTGCATGCCGTCGTCGGCGCCGGCGATCATCGATACGCTGGCGCTGTGGCGGGAAGTCGGGTACCCGCCCGTGAAGCCCAGGGAATTGGCATAAATGAAGTCGGACTCGTAAGTCGATATCGAGGCGCCTTCGGAGTTGTTGATCCGCTTGTCGACCGCGAAGGCGGCGGCCTCCATACGCTTGGCGAGATCGGTAGCCGCTTCCACGCTCAAGGCCCAGGGATGGTACAGCGACAGCTCGGGAAAGGGGGCGACGGCCAGGCGGGCCGGGTCGGCCAGCCCGGAAAACTCATCGGCGGCGGTGTATTTGGCGATCGCCAGCGCCGCGGCCACGGTGCGCTCAATGGCGGCGCGCGACAGATCGGTGGTCGAGGCATTGCCGCGCTGCTGACCGAGGTAGACGGTGACCCCCAGGCCCTTGTCGCGATTGTGTTCGATGGTCTCCACTTCACCCAGCCGCACCGTCACGCTCTGGCCGACCGATGTCGAAATTTCCACATCGGCGGCCGTGGCACCCTGGGCTTTGGCGCGCTCCAGCGCGAACGCGGCCAGATCGCGCAATGAACTGGATGGGCTGTCGGCAATGGCGGGATTGACGGTTTCGATCACGGATAGAGGCTCGGGGTGGAGTAAAATGCGGGACTTGGCAAGAAGGCTTGCGCTAAACGACATGCGCAATGACGCGCCCGGGAAGAAAAGCACGATGGATTCGGATCAACAAGAAAATTCTATCAGCAAAAGCCAGAAGAAACGGGATATGCTGGCTTTGCAGGCCGTGGGCGAGGAACTGTTTGATCTGACCCCGGAGGCCCTGCGCAAGCTCACCCTGCCGGAGGAATTGCTGGAGGCGGTGCTGGAGGCCAAGCGCATCCCTGTCAGCAAGCATGGCGGCATCAAGCGGCAAATGCAGTATATCGGCCGCCTGATGCGTGAAATCGACGCGGCGCCGATCATCGCCCAGTTGCAGGCGCTCAATGCGCCCAACCAGAAACAGACCGCCCTGCATCACCTGGCCGAGCGCTGGCGCGAACGGATGATGGCCGATGCCACCGCCGTCGCCGCTTTCGTCAACGAATTCCCGCAGGCCGAGCCGGCCCTGCTCGAGCGCCATATTGCCGCCGCGCGCGACGATCATGCCCACGACCGGCCGCCGAAGAATTTCCGCCTGCTTTACCAGGCCCTGCACAAGCATATTGTCGAGCGCGCCAAGTCTGCCGAAGCGCTTCCCCACGAATGAGCGCCGCGACCAGTCCGCACGAGCCCGCCAGGATCGGACTGCTGTCGATCAGCGACCGCGCCTCGAAGGGCGTCTATCAGGACGAGGGCCTGCCGGCACTGGCGACGTGGCTGCAATCCGCCGTCAAGAATCCGCTGAGCATCGTCTCGCGCGTGATCCCCGACGAGCAGCCGCTGATCGAAGCGACACTCAAGGAATTCGTCGATATCGAAGGCTGCGCCCTGGTGCTGACCACCGGCGGCACCGGCCCGGCGCCGCGCGATGTGACTCCCGATGCCACGCTGGCGATTGCCGACCGGATGATGGACGGCTTCGGCGAGCGCATGCGCCAGATCTCGCTGCGATTCGTGCCGACCGCGATCCTGTCGCGCCAGGTGGCGGTGATCCGCAAGCAGACGCTCATCATCAACCTGCCCGGACAACCCAAGGCGATCAAGGAAACGCTTGAAGGCCTCAAGGATGCCAATGGTAAATCGGTCGAGGTCGGCATCTTCGCCGCCGTGCCCTATTGCATCGACCTGATCGGCGGGCCCTATCTTGAAACCAATGACGACGTGATCAAGGCCTTCCGCCCCAAGTCCGCCATTCGTCCTGCCCGAACCTGAGACTAAAAATGACCGCGATCATTCCGCATATTGAACTCACCACCGGCATCGACCCCAAAGGCAGCGTGATCTGGATGCATGGCCTGGGCGCGGATTGCTGGGACTTCGTGCCCATCGTCAGGGAACTGGGCCTGGCCGACGATTTGCCATTGCGCTTCATTTTCCCGCAGGCGCCGACGCGCCCGATCACCATCAATGGCGGCCACGCCATGCCGGGCTGGTACGACATTGCCATGGATGAACTGGAGCGCAGGCCCGACGAAGCCGGCATCCGCGAATCGCAGGCCGCTATCGATGCCCTGATCGAGCGCGAAATCGCGCGCGGCGTGGCATCCGATAAAATCATCCTCGCCGGATTTTCCCAGGGCGGCGCCGTCGCCTTGCAGGCCGGCCTGCGCAACAAACATGCGCTGGCGGGCATTTTGGCGCTGTCCACCTATCTCACGCTTGGCGATTCGCTGGCGCGCGAGAAGACCATCGCCAATGCCCATATCCCCATCCTGATGGTGCATGGCACGCAGGACCCGGTCGTGCCGCTGGCCCTGGCGCGCAGCTCCCGCGACGCACTCGCCGCCAATGGCTACAAAGTCGACTGGCAGGAATACCCAATGCCGCACTCGGTCTGCGCCGAGGAAGTCGAGCGCATCGGCGAGTGGCTTGCAGCGCGCTTTAAATCGCGCATATTGCTGGCCTGATCCTGCCGGCCTGGACCCAGGATAAAAAATGCAAACCCCAGCATTGGCGCGGTGTTCGATGAATTTTTTCTCCGAAAGGCGCGCCAAATGGCGTTCTACGTGTTCTTAAGCAGGTTGCAAGGCTGCCGCAGCGGCGCGCAAATTGTCGGGCAGCGGCGCCGGTCGCCGCGTCAGGCGGTTGACATAAACATGCACAAAATGTCCTTGCGCAATCGCCGCATCGTCGGCGCCGCGAAAAATCGCGATCTCGTAACGCACGCTTGAATTTCCGATCTGCGCGACGCGCAGGCCGGCTTCCAGCGTTTCCGGAAACGCGGCCGCGGCAAAGTAGTGACAACCGGTTTCCACCACCAGGCCGATCACCGCGCCATGGGCGACATCGAGCGCACCGCGTGAAATCAGATAGTCATTCACGACCGTATCGAAATAGGCGTAATAAACGACATTGTTGATGTGTCCGTAGTTGTCGTTGTCCGACCAGCGCGTCTGCAGCGGCGAGAAATGGCGGAACATGCTGCGGGTGGCCGGCCGCGGACGCTGTGTCTTGTCTTCGCCGACGCCCGGTTCACTGCCGGGCATGCCTGGCCGCTTCAAACTGTGTGGTGCTGACGGGATCGAAATTGGGAATCGGCATCTCCGCAGGAACCGGGCAGGCATTGGCATCGAAAAACACCGCGATCTCGTCGCGTCGCGCCATCAGGTCGCGATAGCCCATGTCGATCAGCGCACCGCAGTAACCACGGTCGAACAGCAGATAACTCGCCAGCGTGGCGCCGCCCTTGCGCATGGCGCCGATCGAACGCATCAGGAAGCGGATCGTCCAGGGAAGATCGTGAACATGCTTGTGCGCGAGCACATCCAGCGGCTCGTTGGGGCAGGCGACGCAGACATCGACATGATGCAACTGGCCGCCCGAGGCCTTCATCTTGGCTTCATCGACCATCTTGAGGGTGGTGTTGATGCGCAGCAGGCGTTCGATATCCACGGCCAGTGTATCGAGGAAGATGCTGGACATGGCGTGGCCGGCGATCTGCGCCAGCGAAGGATAACTGTCGCCGCTGGTGCGATCCGGCGCCTCCTTGACCAGCTTGGCAGTGCCGACCACGAACACCCGCTCGGCGCCCAGGTGCAGGGCCGGGCTCACCGGCGCCATTTGCCGGATCGAACCATCGCCGAAATATTCGCGATTGATCTTGATGGCCGGGAACGCGAACGGAATCGCCGCCGAGGCCATGAGGTGCTCCACGCTCAACTGTTTGACGCGGATGCCGACGCGCAGCGAGCGTTTCCAGCCGTTCAGTTCGGGCGCGCCCTGGAAAAACGCGCAGTTCTGTCCCGAGGTATAACCCGAGGCCGTAACCGATACGGCGCGCAGCACGCCCGACTCGATATGCCGATCGATGCGCTCCACATCGACATGGTTCTTGAGCAGCGTGAACAGCGGGGAATTGTCGAACAGCGAAATCTTTCGATTCTTGGTCATGGCGCCGAATATCAGCGCCGACAGCCATTTGACGCTGTTGCGCGCCACCCCTGGGAAATCGGTGCGATACACCTGGTCGGGCGAAAACCGGCTCCAGACATTCACCAGGGTCTCGACGCCCTTGGCGAAGTTGTCGGCATGCACCGCCAGCACCGCCGCATTGATCGCGCCCGCCGAGGTGCCGGCAATGATCGGGAAGGGATTGGCAACAGGGTGGCCGAGGATTTCCGACAGGGCCTTGAGCACGCCCACCTGGTAGGCGGCGCGCGCACCGCCACCCTGCAGCACGAGGGCAATTCCCGGCAGCCGCGCATTCTGCGGCTGGCTTCCTTCCGAGCGCACGTTCTGCGGATCGGAAGCGGGGGAAGGTGATACGGGCGAACTCAAGCAAGGCTCCTCTACGCCGACAACGCAGGTACTTCGCGACTCATCGCGCGAGACAGCTAGCGCGGCGTGTTGCCGTCGTTAAATGAAATCATTTTTTACGTCACTGCGCCCGGCACTATCTTGCCCAGCAGATTGTAAACCTGCATCGGCCCTTTGCCCTTCACGTGTATCTGCTGCACGGTATCGAACACGTATCGATTGTGCAGGCGCCGATAGGTTACCGCGTCCACCTGGGTGTGGTCGGCGTGCGCTTCCGAGCACATGCGGCTCGCCACGTTGACGGTGTCGCCCCACAGGTCGTAGCTGAATTTGCGGCGTCCGATCACCCCGGCCACCACCGGGCCGGTCGCCAGGCCGATGCGCAGGCTCAGCCGCTGCCCATTGGGCGCCACATAGCGAGAGACGAAGGCGAGCATCTCCAGGCTGATATCCGCCATCGCATCGACGTAATTCAGGCCGATGCCCGTGTCGCCGCCCGCGCCTACGCCGCTGCGACCGCGCAGGCCGCCGGCGGCCATATAGGCATCACCCACCGTCTTGATCTTTTCGATGCCGTATCTTTCGGCGAGATTGTCGAATTCCGAGAATATATCGTTCAGCAAGTGCACCGTCTCGTTCGGCGACATTTCCTCCGACATATGGGTGAAATCGACGATGTCGGCAAACATCACGGTCACATCGGCATGGCCGTCGGCAATATTGGTTTCCTGGCGTTTCAGGCGCTCGGCGATCGGCGCCGGCAGGATATTCAGCAGCAGACGCTCCGACAATTCTTTTTCGGTTTCGACCGCATGGGTCTGCGCCTCGATCGCCTCGCGCAACTTGGTTTTCTCGCGGGTGAAATACCAGAGCAGCACATACACCATGGCCGAGATCGACACGAAATTCAGCACGAAGAAAACCGCCACCGTCTTCGAATCGAGCTGTTTTACATCGAGCCCGAGCTGATAGTCAAACATGCCCGACATGGCGGTCATGAAAATATAGGCGATGAACCAGGGCACCGACTCCTTGGTGCCCATGATCACGATCGCGCCCACCGGTGCCAGCAGCGCCCACAGCGAGACCCCGCTGGCGTTGACGAAATTGCCGATCGACCATTGCAGCACGAACGGGGTGAACAGGAACAGCGAGAGCTGCATCAGGCAGAACGGCGCCAGCTTGCGGGTCTTCAGGTAGAAGACAATGGTGCAAACCGATATGAACTGGAAGGTCAGCGGGATCAGAGTCGAGAAGCGCTGACCGAAACTCCAATAGACCGCCAGCCACAGCACCGAAGCAAACATCATCAGCCCGGTGGAGAACAGCAGCATATCGCCCGAAAGCTTTTCTTCAGGGCTGAGCCGCTCTGCCTGCAGAGACTGGATGTCTGATAACTTGGCAGCGATCTTGCCGGTCATAGTCGTAGCGTGGCTATATTGTTGGAGTTAACGCCGTAATTTTTTGGGCTTATTTGGAGTTTCACCACCGCATGGTCTATAGAGGCGCCCGATTGATTATGACATAAGCCGATTTGCGCGTTATCACTTTGTCGACTCCTTGCCGGCCATTTGCCGCCCAATCTGCGTGTAAAGGCGGCGAAACGGGCTTCTTGCGTTAAAATCATGGGCTTGGTTTTCCCCTACCGCAAAGAATCCCGGAGAAGAAATATGTCGATGTCCGACCGCGACGGCCTCATCTGGTACGACGGCAAAATGGTGCCCTGGCGCGATGCCAATACCCATGTGCTCACCCATTCGCTGCATTACGGCCTGGCCGTGTTCGAAGGTGTGCGTGCCTACAAGACTGAACTGGGCACCGCCATCTTCCGCCTAAAGGAACATACCACCCGCCTGTTCAATTCCGCCAAGATCTACCAGATGGCGATGCCCTTCTCGATGGAGGACATCATGGCGGCACAGCGCCAGGTGGTGCGCGAAAACAATCTGGAGAGCTGTTATCTGCGCCCGTTGGCGTTCTACGGCTCCGAAAAAATGGGGGTCTCGCCCAGGGGGGCGAAAGTGCATATCGCCATCGCCGCCTGGCCCTGGGGTGCATATCTGGGCGAAGACGGACTGAAGAAGGGCATACGCGTCAAGACCTCGTCGTACGCACGCCATCACGTCAACGTGACCATGCCGCGCGCCAAGGTGGCCTCGACCTATGCCAATTCCATTCTCGCCAACAACGAAGCCGTCGACCACGGCTACGACGAGGCCCTGCTGCTCGACACCGACGGCTTTGTGGCCGAGGGCGCCGGCGAGAATCTGTTCATCGTGCGCGACGGCAAAGTCGCCACCCCCGAACTGACCTCGGCCCTCGACGGCATCACCTGGCGTTCGATCCAGCTGCTGTGCGCGGATCATGGCATCCCCGTGGAAGCGCGCAAAATCACCCGCGACGACGTCTACATTGCCGACGAGGCCTTCTTCACCGGCACTGCCGCCGAGGTCACGCCGATCCGGGAACTCGATGGCCGTGTCATCGGCAACGGCATGCGCGGGCCCGTCACCGAGAAATTGCAGTCGGCATTCTTCGACATCGTCGCCGGGCGCAATCCCAAATACCATCACTGGCTGACGCCGGTCAAATAAGCCGTGGAGGACCCAACGATGAGCCAGTCTGCCCCACCCACCGAACTCAAGTATCAGCACATCACCGTGACGGCCGCGGACCTGCCCCTGCATTGCCCGATGCCGTCGATGAAGCTGTGGAACACCCATCCGCGGGTATTCATCAATCTGAGCGAAACCGGCGAGGCCAAATGCCCTTATTGCGGCACCGTCTACAAACTCGACGGTCCGGTCAAGGCCGTCCACTGAACGCGTTCCGCCGCGTCGCCACGGACAGGCCGGCAACCGCTCGGGAGCGGGCGTGACGCGCATTCTCATCGTCGCCCCTTCCTGGGTCGGCGACGCCGTCCTTTCCCAGCCGCTGCTGATGCGGCTGCGCGAACAGATGCCTGACGCGGTAATCGATGTGCTGGCCCCGCAATGGGCGATGGCGGTCTATCGACGCATGCCGCAGGTCGACAACGTCATCGAGAATCCCTTCGCGCATGGCGAGCTGAAACTGCTGGCGCGGCGAGCCCTCGGCAGGCGGCTGGCGGCCAACGGCTACCAACGCGCATTCGTATTGCCGAATACATTCAAGTCGGCGCTGATTCCCTGGTTTGCCGGGATCGAGTTGATCAGCGGCTTTCGCGGCGAAAAGCGCGGCTGGATTCTGGACGATTGCCGTGATCTCGATACCGGCGCCCTGCCCCTGATGGTGGAACGCTTCGCCTGGCTGGCGCAGCCTGACGCCACCGTGCTTGAACGCCCTCTTCCCCCGCCAAATTTGCAGGTTGACGCCGCCCGGCGCGCCGCGACGCTCGACCGGCTGAAGCTGACCACCGACAAACCGGTCATCGCCTTCTGTCCGGGCGCCGAGTACGGCCCGGCCAAGCGCTGGCCGCCCCGCCACTTTGCGCAGCTGGCACGGCGTTGCCATCTTCTGGGCAAGCAGATCTGGCTGTTCGGTTCGAACAAGGATCGCATCATTGCCGATGAAATCAATACCCTGGCGGGGAACATCTGCACCAATCTCGCCGGCGCAACCGGATTGGATGAAGCGATCGACCTGCTGAGCCTTGCCGAATATGTCGTCACCAACGATTCCGGTCTGATGCATATCGCCTGCGCCGTCGGCGTCCCGGTGGCCGCCCTGTATGGCTCCAGCTCGCCGGCATTCACGCCGCCGCTGTCGTCGCGCGCCAAGGTGATTTCGCTCAATGTGGAGTGCAGCCCCTGCTTCCAGCGCGAGTGCCCGCTGGGGCATTTCAAATGCATGAACGAACTGAGTCCGGACCACATCGGCGCCGAAATCGGCGCATAATTTTTACCCTGCATTCGCCCCAGGAGTTGACATGATTTTAGCCCCCCGCTGCCGCGCATGGCTGGCCCTCGCCCTCAGTGCCATCACCTTCGCCGTCGCCTTCGCGAGCCAGGCTGCCGCGCCCGTGAAAGCCGATGTGCCGCTCGAATATATCGCAGACATTGAAGCCTGGCACGACAAAATGGAGAACAGCCTGCGGCGCGACAACGGCTGGCTGACCCTGGCTGGACGCTTCGTGATGAAGCCCGGTGCAAACGCCTTCGGCACCGGCAAGGACAATGACATCGTCTTCCCCGCCGAACTCCGTGGCACCGGGCCGGGGCGTCTGGGCACCATCACCGTGGAGCCCGGCAAGGTCACCCTCAAGCTGGCCGACGGGGTCAGCATGAGCAGCGAAGGCAAGCCGTTCTCCGGCGAGCGCATCCTGCAGCCGGCCGGCGACAAACGCGACTGGGTATCGCTGGGCCGCATCTCCATGCACATCATCGAGCGCGACGGCACCTATGTGCTGCGTCTGGCTGACAATGAATCGGCGGTTCGCAAGAACTTCGCCGGCCGGCTCTGGTACGACCCGGACCCCCGGTTTGTCGTGAACGCGAAGTTCGTTCCCTACCCGCCCGGCAAAAAGATTTCCATCGTCAATGTCATCGACGAAGTATCCGACGAGCCCTGCCCGGGCTATGTCGAATTCAAACTCATGGGAAAATCGTACCGGATGGACGTGGTCGGCGAAGATGAAGGCCTGTTCTTCGTGTTCCGCGACGCCACCGCCGGCATTACCACGTATCGGCCGTCGCGCTTTCTGTATGTCGATGTGCGGCCCGCGCCCAACACCACCTTCAAGCTCGACTTCAACAAGGCCTATAACCCGCCCTGTGCATTTTCCGAGTTCACCACCTGCCCGCTGCCGCCAAAACAGAACATCATCGGCAGCAAGATCGAGGCCGGCGAAAAATACCGCAAGAAATCCTGAGCACCCTGCTCAGCGTAAATCGGCCGGCGTATCGATATCGGCCAGTGCGCCGGCGTCCGTTACCGGCACCAGTTGCAGCACCGCAGGATTGTCGGCAACCGCTGCACTGACCACCGCGCGCGCGCCGCTGTCGCCGCGCAGATTCATCAACGCCGCGCCGTATTCACGGGCAAAACCGACCGGGTGTCCGCGCTGCTGAAGATGAGTGGGAATTACGATGCCGCCACCGGCCATCAGCCGGTCGCGCACAGCACAGATGGTGGCCGGCTGCAGATAGGGCATATCGCCCAGCGCCACGATCCAACCCGCCGGGTTGTCGGCCGCGCCGGCGCGCACACCGGTCGCGATGCTGGTACCCATGCCTTCCGGCGCGGTTTCGTTGACCACCACCTGGCAACCGCAATCGTCGAGCACCTGCCGCAGACGGTCGTCGCGTCCGATGACCGCGATCACACGCCCGACCGCCGCCAACAGGCTGCCGGCGCTGGCTTCCACCACATAGCGTCCATCGGGCAAGCGCGCCAGCAATTTTTGCGAACCGAAGCGCCGCGCGCTGCCGGCCGCCAGCAGAATCCCGGTCAACACACCGGGCTAAGCCGCCGACGCCGGGGTGGAGATGCCATCCGTTTCGCGCGCCAGCATGACGCCATTTCTGGCGGCCACCAGTTCGGCGAGGATGGCGATGGCAATTTCCGGGGGCGTGCGGCTGCCGATCGACAACCCGACCGGGCCATGCAGCCTTGCCACGTCCGCCGCGCTGAGATCAAATTCGCGCAGGCGCCGGCGGCGCTCGTCGCTGGTGCGCTTGGAGCCGACCGCGCCGACATAGAACGCATCCGTCTTCAGCGCCTCCAGCAGGGCCATATCGTCCAGCTTGGGATCGTGCGACACCGTGACGATGACGGTATGCGCATCGACCTTGAAAGCGACGACGGCATCATCGGGCATGCCGTCGACAAAGGTCGCGCCCGCTACCCGCCAGGCGGTGCGGTACTCTTCGCGCGGATCGCAGACAAACACCTGAAAGTCGAGCGTGGCGGCGACTTCCGCCAGATAGCGGGCGATCTCGGAGGCGCCGATGATCAGCAGACGCCAGCGCGGGCCGTGAATGCAGATGAATTCCCCGTCATTGCGCAGCGTTTCATCGGTGGGCACGGCGGGTCGATAACGCCATTGCCCGGAACCCAGATCGACAATGCGGGCGAACACTTCTCCGGCGGCGATCTTGCCGAACAACTCATCCAGCCGGACGACCGACAGCGCGGCTTCGATCACCACTTCAAGCTGGCCGCCGCAGGGCAGGCCAAAGCGGCGCGCCTCATCGGCGGTGACGCCATAACTTTGTAGTACGGGCACCGATCCGGCGAACGCCTCGCGGCGCGCCACCAGATCGTCTTCAATGCAGCCACCGGAAACGGAGCCGACCACGATGCCATCGTCGCGCACCGCCATCAGCGAGCCCGGCGGGCGCGGACTGGCGCCAAAGGTCTGTGTGACCGTTACCAGCCAGGCGCGCCGGCCGTCGGCAAGCCACTCGCGCGCATGGGTGAGAACCTCAAGATCCAGCGATTGCATGACTGCTCCCCTTATCCGTGACGGCCAGGCCGAAAAATTCATCGACCGTGCGACGGTATTCCTCAAAATAATTCGCACTCAGATTGTGATGCGTGCCGCCTTCGGCGCGGAAAAATCGCTTCGGCGCGGTCGCCGCCGCAAACAGGCGCTCGCTCATTTTAAACGGCACTGTGCTGTCATTGGTGCCATGCGCAAACAGCACCGGAATTTTCACCGCCGGGATGCATTCGAGGTTGTCGAAGCGCTGCCGCACCAGCATGCCCACGGGCAGGAAGCCCAGCGGGTATTCCTTGATCAGTTCGGGAATATTGGTAAAGGTCGCCTCGAGGATCAGCCCGCTCGCCTCCGGATGCCGCACGGCCAGCTGCGCGGCCATGGCGCCGCCCAGCGAATGGCCGAAGATGAAGTGCTTGCGCGCCGGCGCCAGCTTCTGCAAATACGCCCAGGCGGCCTCGGCATCCTCATTGGCCGATTGCTCGGTGGGCGAATGCGCCGACGACTCCCCGAAGCCGCGGTAATCGATGGCCAGCACCGAGAATCCCATGCGATTCCAGCGCGGAATGCGCGTCACGCTGCCGCTCAGGTTCCAGCGCGCGCCGTGCAGGTAAAGCAGGGCCGGCGTATCGGGATCTGCCGCCGGCGAATACCAGGCATGCAATTTTTCGCCCTCGGTGCCGACCGGAATCCAATGTTCCTCGAAATGCGCCGCCTGGTTCCGATAGCCCGACCATTGTCCCTGCACCGGACGGAAGATCCACTCGCCCTGCCTGGTATCCACATAGGCGCAGCCCGCGGCGATTCCGAGTGCCAGCAGCGAGGCCAGAATTTTATGCACGCGTTTCATTCGGCAGTTCTACACATCGTCGAAAAATATTGGGGAGCAAGTCTGCTCCCCAATCGTGGTCGCAGCATGATTTATGCCGTTTTCAGCTCTTCCGCGTTGAACGGCAGGGTGCGCAAACGCTTGCCGGTCAGGGCGAAGACCGCATTGGCCACCGCCGGCGCGATCGGCGGCGTGCCCGGTTCGCCCACCCCGGTCGGCGATTTGGCGCCGGTCTCGACAATATGCACTTCGCACTTCGGCATCTCGTTCAAGCGCAGCACCGGGTAGTCGTGGAAATTGGACTGCTCCACCACCCCGTCCTTCAACGTCACCTGGCCGTACAGCGCCGCACTGAGCCCATAGGCGGCCGCCCCTTCGACCTGTGCGGCGATGGTCAGCGGGTTGACGGCAAGGCCGCAGTCGATCGCCGACACCACGCGATGCACCTTGATCTGACCCTGATCGATGGAAACCTCGGCCACATGCGCGACCACGCTGCCGAAGCTTTCATGCACCGCGATGCCGCGCGCCCGGCCCTTGGGCAGCGGGCTGCCCCAGCCCGCTTTTTCGGCGGCCGTATTCAGCACCTTCAACACTCGCGGCTGCTTGGCCAGATAGGCACGCCGGAATTCGACCGGGTCCTGCCCGGCTGCCTTGGCCAGATCGTCCATCATCGATTCCATGGCAAACGCCGTATGGGTATGCCCCACCGAGCGCCACCACAGCACCGGCACGCCGGGTTTGGGCGAATGCAGGCTGACCTGCATGCCCGGGAGTTCATACGGCGTATCGCTGACGCCTTCGACACTGGTGGCATCGATGCCGTCCTTGACCAAGAAAGACTCGAACGGCGTACCGGTCAGTATCGACTGCCCGACCAGGGTGTGGTCCCAGGCGGTGATTTTGCCGGCGCTGTCGAGGCCGGCATTGATGCGATGCACATACATCGGCCGATAGTAGCCACCGCGCATATCGTCTTCGCGCGTCCAGACGGTCTTTACCGGCACCTTCGCCTTCATGGCGACCTCGACGGCTTCGACCATATAGTCCGATACCGGGTTGGCGCGACGCCCGAAGCCGCCGCCGGCGATCATGGTATTGATCTTCACCTGCTCCGGCTTGAAGCCCAGCACTCTGGCCGCGGCACCCTGGTCCACCGTCTGCATCTGCGTGCCGGCCCAGATTTCGCAGCGGTCCGCATCCACCTTCACGGTGCAATTGAGCGGCTCCATCGCGGCGTGCGCCAGGTAAGGCATCTCGAATTCCGCGCTGACCGTTTTGGCGGCCGTTTTCAGCGCGTCCACATTGCCGGCTTTCGCCACGGTGCCCGGCGTCTTTGCCAGCTCGCGATAGCTTTTGCGCAGTTCGACCGTGGACGCCTTCGACGCGGGCGCCAGATCCCACTCCACCACCAGGGCATCGCGGCCGGTCTTGGCCGCCCAGAACGATTTCGCCACCACCGCCACGCCGCTCGATATTTCCACCACATGGGTGACGCCTGGAATGCCGTTAACCTTGTCGGCGTTGAAGCTCTTCACCCTGGCGCCAAATTGCGGCGCACGCTTGACCAGGGCCACATGCAGGTTCGGCACCTGCTTGGCGGTGACATCGAGACCGAACATGGCGCTGCCATTGACCTTGGCGCCGGAATCGAGGCGGCGGGTCGGCTTGCCGATGATGCGAAAATCGCCCACATCCTTGAGCGCGACCTTGTCGGGCGGCAGCAGTTTGGCCGCGGCATCGGCGACATCGCCGAAGCTGACGCGCTGACCGGAAGGACCGGTGATCATGCCGTTCTCGACATGGCACTCGCCGGGCGCCACTTTCCAGCGACTGGCCGCCGCCGTCACCAACATCGCGCGCGCGGTGGCGCCGACGGTACGCATTTGTTCCCAGGAATTGATGACCGAACTGGAGCCGCCCGTCATCTGCATGCCGTACATGGTGTGGGCATAAGCCGGTCCCGCCGGGGCCAGCTCGGCGCGCACCTTGGTCCAGTCGCAGTCGAGCTCTTCGGCGACCAGCATCGGCAGCGCGGTCATGATGCCCTGGCCGAATTCAAGATGCTTGACCAGCACCGTCACGCTGCCGTCTCTGCCGATGCGCAAAAAGGCATTGGGCGACACCACCGGCTTGGGCGGCGTCTGCGCCTGGGCCATCTTGTTTCCGCCCGGCAAATAGAACCCGATAACCAGGCCGCCGCCGATGGCCGCCGAGCTCTTGAGAAAGTCGCGACGCGCGCTGCTCACGGCGCGGGAGGATTTGCTGATGGTATTTTTCATGGTCATCTCCTCAGGCCTTCGCCTTGGCCGCCGGTTTGGCGGTCCCGCCCGCGGCGGCCGACTTGATCGCCGCACGCACCCGGTTATAGGTGCCGCAGCGACAGATATTGCCGCTCATGGCGGCGTCGATTTGCGCATCGGTCGGCGCCTTGGTGCTGCTCAACAGGGCCGTGGCCGACATGATCTGCCCGGACTGGCAGTAACCGCATTGCACGACGTCCTCGGCGATCCAGGCGGCCTGCACCTTCTTGCCGACCGGCGTCTTACCGATTTCCTCGATCGTGGTCACGCGCTTGCCGTTGAGGGTGGAGACCGGGGTCACGCAGGAGCGCACCGCCTCGCCGTTGATATGGACGGTGCAGGCGCCGCACAGCGCCATGCCGCAGCCGAACTTGGTGCCGGTCAGTTGTAGATTGTCGCGCAGGAACCACAGCAGCGGCGTTTCCGGTGGGACATTCGCCTCATATTGCTGGCCATTGACGGTAAAACGGGTCATGAGATATCTCCGCGAGAAAATTGAAATGAGTGAAGAGGTTGCGCAGGCAGCGACATGGGGCTGCGCACGGGGCCATTGCTGCAGACCGCGTTCAAGCCGAAAAGTTTACGCCAGTCCCCGCCAATTTACACTTGCGACACGAATGCACGCCCGACTTCGACCATGATCCGCTTCGGGCGGATGGCCCGACAGGCCAAACACGGCGCGAGATAAATTGCCACGCCCGGGGCTCGCCAGTATCATCCGCCCATGTCCCGAAAACTTTTTCCCACGCCGGCCGACTGCGAAGCCGCGTTTTACGATGCCTTCGAGCGCGCCGACCTCAATCTGATGATGGCGGTATGGGCGGACGAGCCCACCATCGTCTGCATTCATCCACAGGGGCCGCGCCTGGCGGGGATGGCGGCCATTCGCGACAGCTTCGCCGACATTTTTTCGCACGGCCCGAATACCCAACTGCAGATCAGCGAACTGCGCCAGCAGCTGGGACAGACGCTGGCGATTCACAATGTCTACGAAACCTTCATTCCCCGCGAGAAGCCGGGCGCCACCGCCCCGCTGATCCCGCCGGTGCTGGCGACCAATATCTACCTGCTCACCCCGCATGGCTGGCGCATGACCCTGCATCACGCCTCGCTGTCGCCGCGCGGCACCACCGCCGAAGAGCAGGGCGTATCGCGAATCCTCCACTGAAACAGCGCATGCGGCTCGGCACATTCGCTGCGCTGGCGCTGGCCGTGGCGTGGGCATGCACGGCAATTGCCGCAGACCCGAACAAGGTGATCCGCACTGCGGTGCAGTCCGGCGAAAGCGGCTTCGACTGCCAGATGGAATCGAACGAAGTCACCGGCATGCTGTGCCTCAGCCTGTTCGACGCACCGCTGCAATACGACCATCTGGCGCGGCCGATCAAATTGCGGCCGAATACCGCGCAGGCCTTGCCCGAGATTTCGGCCGACGGCAAGACCTGGACGCTGAAGATAAAGCCCGGTATCTACTTCATCGACAGCCCTGCGTTCAAGGGCAGGCGGCGCGAACTGGTGGCGGCCGATTATGTATACAGCATCAAGCGCCTGCTCGATCCGACGGTGCATTCCAAATGGCAATTCCTGGTCGAGGGCAAGCTGGTCGGCGGCGATGCTCTGGCCAGGGAGGCCAAGCGCAGCGGCCGTTTCGATTACGACCGGCCGATCGCCGGCGTCGAGGCGCCGGACCGATACACCCTGGTGATCCGCCTGCTGGCCCCCGACTACAACCTCTCGTATATTCTCGCCATGTCGGCCACCGTGGCGGTGGCGCGCGAGGTCGTCGAATATTACGGCAGCGCATTCGCCGAGCACCCGGTCGGCACCGGCCCCTATCGCCTGAAGGATTGGCGGCGCTCCTCGAAAATCGTGTTTGAAGCCAACCCGGACTACCGCGAGGAATATTTTGAAACCGCCGGCAGCGACGACCCGCGCGACCAGGCCATCATCGAACACTTCCGCGGCAAGCGCCTGCCCCTGGTCGGCCGCATCGAAATCTCGGTCATCGAAGAAGAGCAGCCGCGCTGGCTGGCCTTTCTCAACAACGAGCACGATTACATACGCCCGATCCCCACGCCCTTCATCGACGTGGCCATGCCCGGCGGCAAGCTGGCGCCGAATCTGGCCCGGGCGGGCATGAGTACGCGCCCGGATGAAGTCGCCTGGCTGACCTACACCACCTTCAATATGAACGACAAAACCATCGGCGGTTACACCCCGGAAAAAATCGCCCTGCGCCGCGCCATCTCGATGGCCTACCCGGTCGGGGACGAGATCGCCATTATCGAAAAAAATCAGGCGATCAAGGCCTGGTCGCCCATCGCCGAGGGCATGTCCGGCTTTGTCGATGAACACACACCCACGCTTGAATACAACCCGGCCAAGGCCAAGGCTCTGCTCGATCTCTACGGTTATATCGATCGCGACGGCGACGGCTGGCGCGACATGCCCGACGGCTCGCCCTTGGTAATCGACCACGCCACCCAGCCGGACCAGCGCGAGCGCAGCCGCAATGAACTGTGGCGACGCGCCATGGAAAATATCGGCATTCGCATGAGTTTCAACAAGGTGGAAAAACTGCCCGAGCTGCGGCGCCAGGCCGCCCTCGGCCTCATCCAGATGTTCAGCTACGGCTGGATCGCCGATTACCCCGATGGGGAGAATTATCTGCAGCTGTTCTGGAGCAAGTCGATCGGCGGCCCCAATTACACCTTGTTCTCCCTGCCCGAGTACGACCGGCTTTACGAACAAGTCCGCATCATGCCGGACTCGCCCGCGCGCACCGCGCTCTATCAGCGCATGGTGCATCTGCTCTGGGTTTACAATCCTTGGCGGGTCAATACCCTGAAACAGGGCACCATCCTGATCCAGCCTTGGGTGCTGGGTTACAAGAAACACCCTTTCTCGCATGAACCCTTCAAGTATCTCGATGTGGATTTGAGCAAATTACCCAAATGAAAGTGAACGCGCGTCAGCAACGATTCATCGCCAACGGCATGGCTTTCATGCTAGTGGTCGCCATCGGCCTGCAATTGGCCTGGTGGACCTGGCATTTCCTGTCGCCTGCCGGCCACATCACCGCCGCGAACAGCGGCGCTCCCGCCGTCGACATTGCCCTGGCGAGACGACTGTTCGGCGGCGACGGCAGCAGCCCGCTGGCAACGGTCAGCGCGGCGCCCAGCGATATCCACCTCAAGGGCGTGTTCGCGGTCGACGGCAGGACCTTGTCCGCGGCCGTGGTCAATCTCGGCGGCAAGGACCAGGCCGTCAAACTGAACCAGGACCTGCCCAATGGCGCGAAGCTGGTCGAAGTGCATCCCGACTATATTGTGGTCAGCCGCAACGGCATCAATGAACGCGTCGACCTGGACAGCTATCGCAGCGCGGCCGGCAGCGGCAGCAAGGCGCCGATTGGCGTTGCCACCGCGCGCGGCGGCGCAGCGGCCGGCAGCGGCTTCCGCCTCAATGTTTTCTCGCCCGCACAAAACAGCTACAGCCTGTCGCGCCAGGAACTCAACAATGTATTGCAGGACCCGCGGCAAATGGAGTTTCTCGGCCGCATCGGCGTAGCCCCTGGCGGCGGCGTGCGCGTCGACGAGGCGCCGCCTAACACCCTGTCGAGCAAGCTCGGGCTGCAGGCCGGCGATGTGATCAGCAGCATCAATGGCCAGCCGGTTGCGTCGCCCGGCGATCTGGCGCGGCTTTATTCGCAGTTCGGCACGCTCTCGCAAGTGCGCGTGGAGGTGAGGCGCGGCGGCACGCCGATGATGCTGACATACGCCATCCAGAACTAGCACTAGCGGCACCGAAATTTATCGTAGAACGCCATTTGGTGCGGCTTCCCAGGCAAAAATGTCTTGTAAGCCGCGCCAATGCTGGAGTTTCATATCCAATTCGCCCGGTGGCTGCGCGCTGACAATCTCCCGCCCATGGGCAATGCGCTGCGAAAATTACAGCTCGCGCGCGCTTTGCTGCGCCGCATGCTCCAGGGTCATGATGGCGCCTCGCCGGCCAGGGCAACCAGGGCCAGATCGGGAACCCCGATGGAACCCCTGACCGCATCGCCGGGCGCTGCCTGGAAAGCTGCCGCGCGCCGTCAGCCGCCAATGCGCCAGCCGGCCGGCAAATGCGCCTTCGCCCAACGCCGTGTCGAGCGCCGCCGCATAGCTTGAGCCGTCGTCGGCCGCATAGACATGGATCACCGCCGGATCGAACAGCGGCCGCAGGTAGTGGTATTCCATCGGCTCGCTTCCGATCCCTGTTCTCTGGTCCGGACTCAGGCGTCGCGCGCGCCGATCAGCACCGCGACATGCGCCGCCACGCTGCGTCCCAGGGCATCGAGCGCGTAGCCGCCTTCGAGCATCGACACGATGCGGCCGCCGGCATGCTGCGCCGCAGCCTCGACGACGCGCGCGGTGACCCAAGCGTAATCCGCCTCGGTCCAGCCCAGATTGGCCAACTCGTCCTCGCGATGCGCGTCGAATCCCGCCGAGATGAAAATCATCTGCGGGCGAAATTTTTCCAGCGCCGGCAGCCAGCGCGCCGTCACTGCCGCACGCAGCGCCTCGCCGCGCGAATAGGCGGGCAGGGGCACATTGCACATATTCGGCCCGAGCGGGTCGTCGCCCTGAAAGGGATAAAGTCCCTGCTGGAAGGTGGAGCACATCAGCACCTCGGGGTCGCCCGCGAAGATGTCTTCGCTGCCGTTGCCGTGATGCACATCGAAATCGATCAGGGCAATGCGTTCCAGGCCATGCGCGCGCTGCGCATGGCGGATGCCGACCGCGACATTGTTGAAAAAACAAAAGCCCATGGCCGCATCGCGGGTGGCGTGGTGACCCGGCGGGCGCACCGCGCAGAATGCCGATTGCACAGTGCCCGCGATCACCAGGTCGGTGGCCAGCACCGCCGCCCCGGCCGCATGGCGCGCGGCGGTCAGAGTGTGCGCGTTCATGCAGGTATCCGGGTCGATCTGCCGATAGCCCGTCTGCGGCGCCGCCGCTTCGATTTCCGCGATGTGATAGGCAGTGTGCGCACGCAGCAACTGTTCATGGGTGGCGGCCGGCGCCTCGTACGGCAGCAACATATCGAGCAGACCCGCGGCCAGCAGCCGATCGTGAATCGCATCCAGCCGGGCCGGGCACTCGGGGTGATCATGGCCCATCTCGTGCTGGCGAAAGCTGGGGTGGATCAGATAGGCGCTGAGGTTCATTTGTGCGGTAACGTACCGATGAAATGTCGCGGGAAAGATAAAAATCCTACCATGCCCCTCATTTATGGCTTCCTTTTGCATACCGCGGCATGATTGACAGCGTTACGTCGCCAACCTGTTTCCTTTGCATTACGTTGGCGTTACACAGTGTCATACACCATGACGTACAATCGCCAAAACCCACTAGTGGCCCACTATGCATCGAAAATCCATGATTCAAACTCGCCTTGCCGCCTGCGCCTTATCTTGGTTCGCCGCCTGCCTGGCCAGTTTGTTGCCGGCCTTGCCTGCCATCGTCCATGCGCAGGACCCGGCAGCGGAACGGCGCAGCGATGCGGTCACCCTGAATTTCGTCAATGCCGACATTCCCTCGGTGGTCAAGGCCATCGGCGGGCCGCTGGGCAAGAACTTCATCATCGATCCGCGCGTCAACGGCAATATGAATATCGTCTCGCAGGCGCCGGTGTCCAAGGAGCTGGCCTACCAGATCCTGCTCTCGGCCTTGCGCGTGCACGGCTATGTCGCCGTCGAAGAACGCGGCGTGGTGAAAATCATTCCCGAGGCCGACGGCAAGACCTCGGGCACGGTCATCGACCGCGGCACGCAACTGTCCGGCGACCGCATCGTCACCCAGGTGTTCACCCTGCAGAATGAATCCGCCGCGCAACTGGCCACCGTGCTGCGGCCGCTGATCGCGCCCAACAATTTCATCGGCGCCTATCCGGGCAACAACACCCTGGTGATCACCGATTACGCCGAAAACGTCAAACGCATCGCCCGCATCATCGCCTCCATCGACGTACCGGCCAGCACCGATGTGCAGGTGATCAAGCTGCAATACGCCAGCGCCGTCGATGTCGCCGCCCTGCTGGCGCGGCTGATGCCGGAAGTCAACCCGAACCCGGCCAATCCCGGCAGTCTCGCCAAACTGGCGATCGGCGTCGAACCGCGCACCAACAGCCTGCTGGTGCGCGCCGATACCCCGGCCCTCGTTACGCGCATCAAGGCGCTGATTGCCGGCATCGATATCCCCACTGCCGCCAACGGCAATATCCATGTGGTGTATCTACGCAACGCCGAGGCCACCAAGCTGGCGGAAACGCTGCGCGGACTGCTGAGCGGCGCGAGCGCGTCGGCATCCAGCGCGCCATCCACACCGGCGAGCAGTGCGTCGGCCGCCCTGACGGCGTCCTCCTCGGCTTCCACCGCGGTGAGCAGCACCATCCAGGCCTATGCCCCCACCAACTCCCTGGTCATCACCGCGCCCGACCATGTCTACAACTCCCTGCGCTCGGTAATCGACAAGCTCGATACACGTCGTGCCCAGGTATTCGTCGAGGCCCTGATCGTCGAGGTCAGCACCTCGGTGGCCTCCGAATGGGGCATCCAGTGGCAGGATCTGTCGGGCATCAACAAGACCGGCACCAATGTCATCGGCGGCACCAACTTCGGCAGTACCGGCACCAATATCATCGGCGCCGCGAGCGATGTGACCTCGGTCGGCGCCGGTCTCAACATCGGCGTGGTGCGCGGCACCATCACCCTGCCTGGCGGCGGCACGGTGCTGAACCTGGCCGCACTGGCGCGGGCACTCGAGGCCGACCAGAGATCCAATATCCTGTCGACGCCCAATATCCTCACCCTGGACAATGAGGAAGCGAAAATCGTCGTCGGCCAGAACGTGCCTTTCATCACCGGCAGCTATTCGCAGACCGGCACCACCGGCTCGACCACCACCAGCAATCCTTTCCAGACCATTGAGCGCAAGGACGTCGGCTTGACCCTCAAGGTGACGCCTCAAGTGGCCGAGGGCGGCTCGGTCAAGCTCAAGGTTTACCAGGAAGTATCGAGCGTGGTGCAGACCACCAGCGCCATCAAATCCGCCGACCTGATCACCAACAAACGCTCGATCGAAAACACGGTACTGGTCGATGACGGCCAAATCGTGGTCATCGGCGGCCTCATCCAGGACGATACCAAGAACAGCGAGAGCAAGGTGCCCCTGCTTGGCGATATCCCGCTGATCGGCAATCTGTTCAAATACACGACCAAGAACCGCGACAAGACCAATTTGATGGTGTTCCTGCGCCCCTATGTGTTGCGCGACGGCAAATCGGTCGACAGCCTGACCGGCGAGCGTTACGAATACATCCGCAACCAGCAGGGCATTTTCCTTAACGACAATGACTCCTGGATCCCGCCGCGCGGTGGGCCGCTGCTTCCGCCCGCGCCCGGCGGCGCCAAATCGACAGCGCCCGCAGCGCCGGCGAACTCACCAGTCACCCCTTCCCAAGTGACTCCCGCGCCGGCTGCGACGACCGATATAAAGGCCGATCCAAAGGCCGACAACGCGGCCGACGAAGCGGCCAAGTGACCATGGGCTCCAACGACGCCAAACAGCGCAGCGCAGTGGAAACCGCCGACCACGCCACAGTGCGCCTGTTGCCCTACCATTTCGCCAAGGCCAAGGGCGTGATCGCCGCGCGCGTGGTCGACAATGAAGTCGAAGTCTGGCTGGCGCCCAATCCGGAATCGGCCACACTCGCCGAAGTGCGCCGCATGATCGGCAAGGCCCTGCGCCCGGTGCTGCTGTCCGACACCGAATTCAAGGCGCGGCTGTCGCGCGCCTATATGAACGACACCTTCAGCGGCAGCAGCGATGAATTCGTCGAGGACATCGCCAGCAATATCGAGAACGCCTCCGATCTGGCCTTGCTGACGGAATCGCTGCCCGATATCACCGACCTGCTCGAAACCGAGAACGATGCGCCGATCATCAAGCTGATCAATGCCCTGCTGACGCAGGCGGTGCGCGAGAACGCATCCGATATCCATCTGGAAATCTTCGAGCGCCGCTCCCTGGTGCGCTTCCGCGTCGACGGCGCCTTGCGCGACGTAGTCGAACCGCGCCGCTCCCTGCACGCGGCGATGGTGTCGCGCGTCAAGGTGATGGCCGAACTCGATATCGCCGAAAAACGCCTGCCGCAGGACGGCCGCATCATGCTGCGCATCGCCGGCCGCCCGGTCGATGTGCGCGTCTCGACCCTGCCCACCGGCCATGGCGAACGCGTGGTGATGCGCCTGCTCGACAAGCAGGCCGGACGCCTGTCGCTCGACGGTCTCGGCATGCCGGCCAATACGCTCAAGCGTCTCGATCATCTGATCCAGCAGCCGCACGGCATCATCCTCGTCACCGGTCCGACCGGTTCGGGCAAGACCACCACCCTGTACGCGGCCCTGTCGCGCCTCGATGCGCACACCCGCAACATGATGACGGTGGAAGACCCGATCGAGTACGACCTCGACGGCGTCGGCCAGACCCAGGTCAATCACAAGATCGAAATGACCTTCGCACGCGCGCTGCGCGCGATCCTGCGCCAGGACCCGGATGTGATCATGATCGGCGAAATCCGCGATCTGGAAACCGCGCAGATCGCGGTGCAAGCCTCGCTCACCGGCCATCTGGTGCTGGCCACCCTGCACACCAACTCGGCGGCCGGCGCGGTGACGCGTCTGGTCGATATGGGCATCGAGCCGTACTTGCTGGCGTCGACCCTGTCGGGCGTGCTGGCACAGCGCCTGGTGCGCAAGCTGGCGCCCGATGCCAAGCAGGAACGTGCGCCCACCGAAGCCGAGCGCGAAATTCTCGCCACCGCGCTCAACCCGGCCATTCGCAAACTCGAACATGTGTTCGAACCGGTCGAAGGCATTGCGCCGAGCGTCACCGGCTATCGCGGCCGCACCGGCATTTATGAATTGCTGACGGTCGATGAAAGCCTGCGCAAGCTGATCCACGACGGCGTCTCTGAAAACGAGATTGCCGCGGCGGCGCTGCGCGGCGGGATGACGCCGCTGCGCGAAGACGGCTTGCGCCTGGTGGCCGAGGGCATCACCGCGATGGAAGAAGTGTTGCGTGTAACGCGGGATTGATGCGCGAATGTTTGACCTTCATGCAACAACGGTCCCTGCCGCCATTCGCATTCGACGTAGCCGCGATGAAGCGCAGCGAAATCGAGGATAGCGAGGATAGTTGGTCGGCGTGCGGAATTCCGGATTACGCTGCGCTTCATCCGGGCTACCCATCCCGTACTTCACCGATGCGTCCACCCAACAAGCCACTTTTATCCGATTCAGATTGAATTAGCCCATGCCCGGCTTCCGCTACACCGCCTACGATCTCGACGGCCGCGAACAGCGCGGCGTGCTGGAATCCGACAGCCCGCGCCTGGCGCGTGCGCAGTTGCGCGAGAAAGGCTTGTTCCCGCTCGATGTCACCCAAATCGAGGCGGCCAACGATCGCGATGCCGGCGGGCTGCGCAGGCGTCGCGCAAGACTCTCCACCGCCGATCTGGCGCGCATCACCCGCCAGCTCGCCACCCTGCTCGGCGCGGGGTTGACGATCGAGCAGACTTTCAACGCCATCATCGAGCAGGCCGAATCCGAGTCCGAGCGCCAGTTGCTGGCCGGCATCCGCGGCGCCGTGCTTGAGGGCAAATCGCTGGGGGAGGCGCTCGCCAGCTACCCCGATACCTTCAACGATCTGTTCCGCACCCTCGTCACCGCCGGCGAGACCTCGGGCAAATTGCCGGACGTGCTGCTGCGGCTCGCCGATTATGTCGAGGACCAGCAGGCCATCCGCCAGAAACTGATCGTGGCGATGATTTACCCGGCCATCGTCATGACGGTATGCATTCTGGTGGTGACCGGCCTGATGGTCTATGTGGTGCCGCAAATCATCGGCGTGTTCTCAGCCACCAAGCAGACCCTGCCGTTCATGACCCGCGCCCTGATGGCCCTGTCGAAATTCATCGAATACACCGGCGTCTTTTGGGTAATTGCGGGTGTTGCCGGCTTCTTTGCTGCACGCGCCGCCCTGAAGCGCGATGCGGTGCGCCGCCGCTGGCATACCTTCCTGCTGCGCGTTCCCCTGCTGGGCCGCATGATCCGCTCGAAAGAATCCGCGCAGCTCGCGGCCACGCTGTCGATCCTGGTCGGCAGCGGCGTGCCGGTACTCACCGCCTTGCAGGCCGGCGCCGGCGTGGTCGGCAATTTGCCAATGCGCGAGGCCCTGGAGCGGGCCACCGTGGCGGTGCGCGAAGGCTCGGGATTGTCGCGCGCGCTGATGGCACAACAGACGCCGCAAGCCGGCAGCAAAAGCCGCCCCGCCCTGTTCCCGCCGGTGATGGTGCACCTGATCGCTTCGGGCGAAGCCAGCGGCCGCCTCACGCAAACCCTTGATGCCGCGGCACGCCAGCAGCAGCGCGATGTCGAAACCCGTACCGCCGCCTTCGCCGCCATCATCGAGCCGGCGATGATCCTGATCATGGGCGTCATCGTGCTGGCGATCGTGCTGGCGGTGCTGTTGCCGATTTTTGAATTGAACCAGTTGGTAGCCAAGTAAGGAAAAACATGACGACGTTAATTTCAGGTTTCACGCCCAAACGCAAACGCCAGCCCGGATTCACATTGATCGAAGTGATGATCGTGGTGGTCATCCTCGGCATCCTCGCCGCCGTGGTGATCCCCAAATTGCTCGACCGTCCCGACCAGGCGCGCGTCACCGCCGCCAAATCGGATATCGCGGTGATCATGCAGCAGCTGAAACTGTATCGTCTCGACAACACCTTCTATCCCTCCACCGACCAGGGCTTGCAGGCGCTGATCGTCAAGCCCTCCACCCAGCCGATTCCCGCCAACTGGAAGGCCGGCGGCTATCTGGAGAAACTGCCGAATGATCCCTGGGGCCGGCCTTACCAATATTTGAATCCCGGCGTCAAAGGCGAGATCGATGTATTCAGCCTGGGCGCCGATGGACAGGCCGGCGGTGAAGGCGTGAACGCCGATATCGGCTCCTGGAATCTGTAGGCAAAAATGAAACTCCAGCATCCACGCGGCTTTCGGGGCAAAAATGGCTTGAAAAGCGCGCCAATGCTGGATCCTGAAAATGGGCAACTCTCAAAACCTCAAATAGTCGTCATTCCAGCGCAGGCTGGAATCCAGTCCTTCGTTCTGTCAAAACCTACGATGGACTGGGTCCCAGCCTTCGCCGGGACGACAAGATTCCTGGAAGTCCCCAATAGGGCAATGCCATCGTCCCGCCATGCGTTCCTGCGCGCACAGCGCGCTTTTACCCTCATCGAAATCATGATCGTGATCGTGATCGTCGGCATTGCCCTGTCGCTGGCCGTCGCCAATCTGTTTCCCGACGACAACGAACGCCTGCGACAGGAAAGCGAGCGCACCTTCGCCCTGCTGGAAAATGTGCGCGACGAGGCGGCGCTGGGTGGGCGCACCATCGGCATGTATCTGAAGGACAACCAGCTCGAATTTGTCGAGCACGACCCGCAATCGCTGAACAATGCCTGGCGGCCGCTATCGGCGAAGCTGTTCGCCAACAAGCCCTTTGCCGACGGCGTCAGCGCCGAGTTGCGCATCGGCGCCGACACCGCCAATAGCACCAATGCCACCAACGCGAACAACGAGGCCGACGCCATCGCCGCCTTTTTGCCGGCCGGTGTTGCTGCGCCCTTCACCCTGCGTCTGGCGACCGCGCAGAACATGCGCATCATCCGCAGCGATCCGCTGGGTAATCTTTCGTACGTGAGCGATGCGACGCCGCAATAATCATTTCGCGCCGCCGCCATCGACAAGGCAGGGTGCGTTCACCTTGATCGAAGTGCTGGTGGCCCTGGCCATTCTCGCCATCGCCTTGAGCGCCGCGGTACGCGCCGCCAGCGTCGCCACCGACTCCGCATACGACAGCAAATTGCGCACCCTCGCCACCTGGGTCGCGCAAAACCGCATCAGCGAATTGACCACGCAAGTGACGTTGACAAACACCCTGCCGGGCATCGGCGACAACGAGGGCAGCAGCACCCAGGGCGGCATCGCGCTGGCGTGGACGCAGAAAATTTCCGACACGCCCAATCCTGGTTTCCGCAAGGCCGAGATCAAGGTACTGCGACCCGGCAGCACCCAAGTGCTGGTGTCGCTCAACGCCTGGCTGGTGCGCCCGAGCCCATGAGCGCCGGACGCAATATGAAAACTGGGCCCCTGCCTGCGCAGGGGCGACTTGCTTTGCCTTCGGCAAAGCAAGTCGGTTTTACCCTGATCGAGTTGCTGATCGCGCTGGCGATTTTCGCCATCCTTTCATTGATCGCTTACCGCACCTTGGGCTCGGTGTTCCAGACGCGCGAGCAGCTCAATGCGGAAACGGTCAAGTGGCGCGACCTCGCCCTGTTTTTTGCGCGCGTGGAGAACGATATGGGCGCCCTGGTCAATCGCCCGATCCGCACCGTCGACGACATCAATGCCGCCGCATTTTGCCTGAGCGGATTTCCTGTCGGCCTCAATGAGGCGCAGCTCGCCTTCACGCGGCTCGGTTTTGTCGATGCCAGTGGCAGTGCGGCCGCGCCGCAGCGCATCGGCTATCGCGGCAATCCAGCCGAGGGCAAAGTGGAGATGTTGCTGTGGAGCGGGCTCGACCAGGCGCCGCGCGCCGCGCCGCAGACCTATGCGGCGCTGAACAATATTCGCAGCGTGCAATGGCGCGTGCTGGACCGCACCGGCAACTGGCGCAGCGACTGGCCGCCCGCACCCGCCAGTTGCAACAACCCGGACAAATCGGCGCCCGCCTATCCGCTGGCGATGGAACTCAGCATCACTCTGTCCAGCGGCGAGACCGTCACGCGGCAGATCGCCTTGCGCGCAGGCAACGGCGCCGTGCCCGGCACGACCGGCGGCACGGGAGGCACCGGCACCACCGGCGGCAGCGGGCAAAAATCATGAGGCGAACCCACAGTCTGCGCCAACGTGGCGTCGCCATCATCACCGCCCTCCTCGTGGTGGTACTGGCGGCCGGCATCGCCACCTATTTGCTGGCGCAGCAGTCGCATGCCCTGACGCGCACCGAACGCGCCACCGCGCGGGCGCAGGCGGGCCTATACGCGGCCCCGACCATGGACTTCGCCCGCGCCCTGCTGTCGGAAGCGCTGTCGAAAAGTACCTATGTCAGCGATCAGCAAGCCTGGGCGCAGGGTATTTCCTATCCGCTCGACAACGCCATCGCTACGGGCATCGTGCATGACGAGACCGCCAAATTCAATCTCAATAACCTGGTACTGAACGGCCAGACCCGCAGCGTGCCCGATGTGCTGCTGTTCAAGCGCCTGCTCACCAATCTGAAGCTCGATCCGGTGCTGGCCGATGCGGTGATCGACTGGATCGACACGGACAGCGAGCCGGGCCCCGCCGGCGCCGAAGACAGTTATTACATGAACCTGGCCACGCCCTATCGCGCCGCCAACCAGCCGCTGGTGCAATGGCAGGAACTGGCGCGGGTGCGCGGCTTCGACAGTCTCACCGTGCAGCGTCTGGCGCCGTTTGCCACCGCCCTGCCGGCGCGCACGCCGATCAACCTCAATACCGCCCCGGCCGAAGTATTGGCGGCCCTGATGCCGGAATTGACCGCCGATGACGTCGCCAATGTGGTGCGGGTGCGCGAGGCCCTGCCCTATCAAAACGTCGATGCTGCCGTGCTCAAGGCACGGCCCGAGCTGCAAAAGCTGAAAGCCGGCACCATCACCGCTCTCGGCACCGTCGCCAGCGCCGGCAGCGATTTTTTCTCGGTGTCGATGGCCATCAGCAGCGATTCCACCCAGGTGCGGCAAACGGCGTTGTTGCAACGTCAGGCGCCACCGGCATGGCCCCGTATAATTTGGGTCCAGACCCAGTAATCGATAAGCGCCCCGCACGGGCGCCGCTACTCCCTGCCACCGAACATCACCGGATATTCGCTTGTTGCTCGTCGTCGCCATTCCTGAACAGTCGCCGCTGAACGCCGATAGCCGCGCGCGCTGGACGCTGCTTGACGCCGGCGGCGCGTTATTGCGCAGCGGGATGGACACGCTCGCCGCAATGCCGCGCGCCGAGCGCGTCATCGCCACGGTCCCGGCCGGGCGGATCGTGTTCATCGAGACGCCGTTACCGGCAGTGGGCAGCGCCAAACGGGAAGCGTTGTTGCGCTACGCCATCGAAGACAAGCTGACCATCGACCCCGCCACCATTCACGCCGCGGTGCTGGGTGCGGCCAATGCGGCGAGCGGCACGGATGCGCGGGGAGCGCGGCATATCGTCGCCGCCATCGACCGCAGCTGGTTTGCCGAGGCGCTGGCGTGGCTGCGCGTCGCGCAACTGCCGGCTGACGCGGTATTCGCCGAGACCGATACCGTGAGCGTGGCCCCGGGCGAATGGGCCGTGGTCATTGCCGGCAGCCATGGCTTCGCGCGCCGCGACGATGGCTATGCCTATGCGCTCGATACCGCCGAACGCGAGGCCCCGCCGTTCGCATTGCGCCTGGCGCTGGGCGAGGTCGCTGTGCCGCCGACGAAAATCACGATCCACGCCATGCCGGACGGCGATACTGCCCTCGCGGCGCGCTGGCAGGCGGCACTCAATATCACCGTGCATGACGGCGGCACGCTGACGCCCGCCGCCATCGGCAAACGTCTCGCACAACTGAAATCGGGAAATCTGCTCACCCAGGAATTCACGCCCAGGCGTGCCGCCTCCGCTTGGATGGCGCTGCTGAAACCGGCGCTGCTGGCGCTGGCATTGCTGGCAAGCCTGCAGATGATTTTCAATGTGGTCGACTGGTGGCGCCTTGAACGGCAGCGCCGTGGACTGGACGCGGAAATGCGCGTCACCTTCCAGGCCGCCTTCCCGCGGGCCACGGCAATCGTCGACCCGGCCCTGCAAATGCAGCGCAATCTCGCCGAACTGCGGCGTGCGCGCGGACTGGCGCGCGACGACGATGTGCGCATGCTCCTGGCGCGGCTGACCGAAATTAGCCGCGCCGTTCCGCAACTCGACATCGGCGAGGTAACGATTCGCGCCGACGCCGGCACTAACACCGCCACCCTGCGCGGCCGCCTGGATTCAGCCGCCACGGCGGAGATCCTGCGCCAGCAGGTCGGGCGCATGCATGGCGCCGAGATCCAGATCGGCGCCGCCAACGCCGGCAAAGGGCCTAGCGTGGAAATCTCGGTCAAGGCGGGCATATGAACGCGAACGCGCGCCTGCAAGCCATCCGCAATCGTCTCGGCGGCGACACATTCGGCAATATGCTCGCCGTCGCCGGCAATCCCTGGCGGGCGCGCTGGCAATCGCTGGATGCGCGCGTGCGGCGCATCGCCACCATCGGCCTCGCCCTGCTGGCGCTGGCCATGCTCTGGGCCTATGTCTGGTTGCCCGCAGCGCGCGGCCGCGTCCAGCTTGCCGAGCGCATCCCGGCGATGAGCGCACAGCTTGCCGCGATGCGCGGCCAGGCCGAGGAAATCAAACGGCTCAATGCCATGCCGCCGGTGGCCAGCACGCGCGCCATTCTGCCGCTGGCCGATGTCGGCGCACTGCAAGTGCTGTTTGGGGGCAATGCGAAAGTGAGCCTGGATGAAAATCGCGCGTTCCGCATCGTCATTCCCGCCGTCGCCTACACCGCCTGGCTGGACCAGCTCGACAGCGCGCTCAGCCGCTACCGCTTGCGCGTCGCTGCAGTAACGCTGAAACCACTGGCGGCCGGCGCAAGCAGGCCCGCGGCCAAATCCGCCGAGGTAGCCGTCGATCTGAGCCTGGTCGATGACACTGGTAACGATCGCGATCGCCGGCCATGAAATTCCGGATCAGAAAAAACAGCGCGCAGAGCGCAGCGCAATCGCCGGCGCCCGCGCCGGACATCCGGCTGCGCAGCTGGATCGGTCTCGCTGCCTTAGGCTTTCTGCTCGGCCTGATCGCCTTCATGCCGGCAAGCCTGTTCGAGGGCCTCGCCAACCGCGCACTGGCCCCGCAGGCGCAGGTACGGATCGGCGATGGCAGCATCTGGGCCGGGCGCGGCGTGCTGTCGCTGACCGCGGGCGGCGGCGCCAACAATATTCCGTTCTCCTGGCGTTTCGATCCGCCGGCCCTGCTGCGGCTGCGCGCCGGCGTCAAACTCGATCTGGATTCCGCAGTGCTGGCCGGCAAGGTGCGAGTCGCATTGGGCATACGCAGCATTGAAGTGCGCGATGCCAGTCTGCGCATCGACGCAAGCCTGATCGGCGCCGCCAACAGCATGGCCGGTTTGCTCGGCCCGGCAGGCAGCCTGCTGGTCGAGACGCCCGCCGGCGAAGCCGTGGTCGGCAGCTATCGCGGCCCGCTGCTGGCCGGCGGCAATCTCAAGGTGCGCGCCGAAAACATCCTGCTGCGCACGGTCGCGGCGCGCGCTTTGGGCAACTACGATATCGACGTCGCGTTGCGCGATACCGCCGCGGAATTTCGTATCACCCAGGCTTCGGGCCCGCTCAAGCTGGATGGCGGCGGCAGCATCAAATGGAGCTTGCCGCATCAACTCAGCTATCGCGGCATTGCCGGCGCGCCCGCCGATGCCGCCGAAGTGCTGGCACCGCTGCGATTGATCGGCCGACCGATGGCGGACGGCCGCGTGCAAATCGACTACCAGGGCGGCTGGTAGACATGGCCGCCATCCCCGTCGACCCGGCAACGACAGCAAGGCATTACCGTGCCCCCTGGTGGCTGCCGGGCGGCCACCTGCAAACGGTCTACCCGGTGCTGGCATTGAAGCGCTACAGGATGCGCTATACGCGCGAACGCTGGGACACCACGCCGCAGGGCAAGCCGGATGGCGACTTCATCGATGTGGACCGGCTGGCCGGCGCGGCCGACAAACCGATGCTGGTGGTGTTCCACGGCCTGGAGGGCTCGTCGGAGAGCATCTACGCCGTCAACCTGATGCGCGAGGCCGAGCGCCGCGGCTGGCGCGGCATGGTGCCGCATTTTCGCGGCTGCAGCGGCGAATTGAATCGCCTGCCGCGCGCCTACCATTCCGGCGATGCCGCCGAGATCGACTGGATTCTGCGCCGCGCAAAGGCGGAGGCGCCGGATCAGCCGCTGTACGTGGCCGCGATTTCGCTCGGCGGCAATGCCACCCTCAAATGGCTGGGCGAACAGGGCAGCGCCGCCGGCGCGGTCGTCACGGCGGCGGCCGGCATTTCCGCCCCGTTGGACCTGATGGCTTCGGGACGGGCGCTGGAAATGGGCCTCAGCAAGCTGTATGCAAAGTCGTTCTTGAAGACAATGAAACGGACCGCATTCGCCAAACTCGAACGCCATCCCGGCCTGTTCGACGCCGCGGCGATGCACGCCGCGCGCACTTTGCACGCGTTCGACGATCTGCTGACCGCACCCCTGCATGGGTTCAAGGACGCGGACGATTACTGGACGCGCGCCGCCGCCAAACCGGGCCTTGCCAATATTGCGGTACCCACCCTGGTGCTGAACGCCGCCAATGATCCCTTTCTGCCGGCCGCGGCACTGCCGACGACGAATGAAGTCAGCAAATTCGTGACGCTCGATTTTCCGGCGCATGGCGGACATGTCGGCTTTTTGTCATCGCCTTTTCCGGGCGATCCAAACTGGATGCCGGAACGGGTGTTGCGTTTTTTTGAACACGGCAACTAGTATCCTTACCGTATCCGGGCGCCCTGCCTGACCTCTTCAACGACCTCTCGCAAAAAAACATGACCACCATCGCAAACGAAATTTTCAAGGCCTACGACATTCGCGGCATCGTCGGCACATCGCTGACCCCGGAAGGCGCCGAGCTGATCGGCAAAGCGCTCGGCACCGAAGCCAAATCGCGTGGCGGCAGCAGCGTCGCCATCGGCCGCGACGGGCGTCATTCCGGGCCTTCCCTGTCCGCCGCACTGGCGCGCGGCCTGCAAGCCACCGGCATGAATGTGATCGACATCGGCGTGGTCGCCACGCCGATGGTGTACTTCGCGGCGCATCACTATGGCGTCGGCTCCGGCATCATGATCACCGGCTCGCACAACCCGCCCGAGTACAACGGCATCAAGATGGTGCTGCAGGGCGAGACCCTGGCGCTCGATTCCATCCAGGCCCTGCTGCGGCGCATCGAGGCCGACGATTTCTCACTGGCGCCGAAACCCGGCAGCTATGAACAGCGCAATATTGCCGACGCCTATGTGGCGCGCATCGTCGGCGACGTGAAACTGAAACGCAAAATGAAAATCGTCATGGACTGCGGCAACGGCTCGCCGGCGGTGATCGCCGCACCCCTGTTCAAGGCGCTCGGTTGCGAATTGGTGGAATTGTTTTGCGAAGTCGACGGCAATTTTCCGAACCATCACCCCGACCCTTCGCAGCCGAAAAATCTGCAGGACGTGATTCGCGCGCTGAAGGAAACCGATGCCGAACTCGGCATCGCCTTCGACGGCGACGGCGATCGCCTCGGCGTGGTCACCAAGGACGGCGAAATCATTTTCCCCGATCGCCAGCTGATGCTGTTCGCCGCCGATGTGCTGTCGCGCGTGCCCGGCGGCGAAATCATTTTCGATGTGAAGTCATCGCGCAATCTGTTCAAATGGATTCGCGATCACGGCGGCAAACCGACGCTGTGGAAAACCGGCCATTCGCTGATCAAGCTGAAGATGAAACAGAGCGGCGCACCGCTGGCCGGCGAAATGAGCGGCCATATTTTCTTCAAGGAACGCTGGTACGGCTTCGACGATGCGCTCTACTGCGGCGCGCGCCTGCTGGAAATCGTCAGCCAGTACGCCGACGCCAGCACGCCGCTGAAGGCGCTGCCAGATGCCGTCTCCACGCCGGAACTGAACTGGAAACTGGCGGAAGGCGAACCGCACCGCCTGATCGCGGCGATGGAAAAAACCGCGAAGTTCACGAATGCAAAAGAAATCATCACCATCGACGGCCTGCGCGTGGAATATGCCGACGGCTTCGGCCTGGCGCGTGCGTCGAACACCACGCCGGTGATCGTGCTGCGCTTCGAAGCGGAGAATGAAGCCGCGCTGGAACGCATCAAAGCCGATTTCCGCCGCGAGTTGCTGGCCGTCAAGCCGGGGGCGACGTTGCCGTATTGAAAGGACAAACTCCAGCATTGGCGCGGCTTTCCGGACATTTTTGGCCTGTAAGGCGCGCCCAATGGCGTTTCTGCAGATTTTCCAGAAACCTGAGCTAACGATCGCAGCCGTAGCCGTAGGTCGGGTTAGCGCAGCGTAACCCGACGCGCCCCCTGCAGATGCGCATCCAATGACATCATTCGCGCCTCACTCCATCAAAGTCCATCGTCACGCTCCCCCAATCTGCCGGATAAACGCCCATCTCCACGTATCGACGAAAACTTGAGTAGGGCCATTCCACCGCGGATGAAACCAGACCATGCTTCACCGGATTGAAATGAATGTAATCAACGTGCCGGGAAAAATCGGCTTCATCGCGCAGCAGGTGCTCCCAATACCGATGCTGCCATATGGCACGTTCACGATTTGCCAAGAGGTCGAGTTTCGGTTCCAGGCGCAATGCCGGATCGCAATGTTTGGTAAACCACGTTTTGATCAAACGCCAGCGGGTTGCGAAATCGGCATCTCCCGGCGGCAACGTCCAGACGCAGTGCAAGTGATCGGGCAACACCACCATCGCATCCAGCTCAAACGGTCGCTTCGAACGAACCGTGCGAAACGCATTGCGCAATAACGCCACTGGCTCCGGCGACGAAAATATTGCTCGTCGCTTTTCAGTTACGACGGTGAAGAAAAACGAGCCGCCGGGAGTGAAAGCGCGACGGTATCTCATGGCGTGTTTGTCGGGTTACGCTGCGCTAACCCGACCTACTTCCATCTACTGGCGTAGCGCAGCCTAATGCGGCATGCCGGTGACGGTATATGCCAACACCCAGTAGACCATCCCGATGGCTGCCGCTCCGCCCGCCATGCCCAACATCCAGCGGCGGCGCGTCAATACGCAAATCGAGGCCAGCGAGATCGCGATCTGAATAAAGGTCATCGCCATGGCGAGCTTGTTGTGCGGACTCAAGGCGTGATCTGATTCTTCATTGGCTTTTTCGGAAAGTTTTTCGTGCTTCTCGGCATCTTTCTTGATGTCATCCTTCTCCGCTTTATAGCGGGACGCCTCCGCTGCATATTTAGTCTTCAGCTCGGGTGTTGCCGCCAGCCCTTCGGCGAGTTCAGCAAGATTCTGCTTGGTACTCTTGGCTTGGTAGTAAGCCCATTGATTGGATGCCGTGGCTTTTTCCAGCACCGCCTGATTCTTCAGCAGCAGCGCCTCGTTCTGCGTATGCCCACCGAGATAACTGACGATGGCGCCGAGCGTGGCGAGCACGGCGGTAAACATGGCCACCATTTGCGCGAGGCCGACGCCTTCTCTGGCATGGCCGCCGCCGTGATCATCGCCGTGGCCGCCTTCTGCAGCATGTTCCACCGCATGATCATGCGGACCGTGTACATGAAATCCTGAACCTGACATATCGACTCCTGGGTGCCGGTGACTATTTGACTTATAGGTTTTCTCCGGCGCACTGCGCCGGGGAGCGGCTCATTGTATGCCGACTGCGGGGGTAAATTCCATGCGTCGAAATCCCCCCGGAAAGTCCTTCGGCGCGGCTAGTGCGCTGGCGGGCCGGCCTGTTCGCCGACAGCTTCCTCTGCCTTGCTCGGCGGCAGGAAGAACTGGCGCGGGCGCTTGCGAAACCGCCGCCACAAGGTCCCCAGCAGGCGGGTGCTTTCGCCGAAGCGCACTTGCCGCGCCTTCATCGCCACGAACAGGGCGAGCGTGAAACTGACCGCCAGATTGACCATGCCGATCAGCGCCACGCCGCTCAGCGAAATCAAGGCTGTCTGCCAGCTCATCTGGTAATCGAGCGCGACCAGGGCATAGGAAAAGTTGGCCGAGGAAAATGTCACGTGGCGGATATCCAGCGGCAGGCCGAAGAACATGCCCAGGGTACCCATGCCGCCCAGCATGATACCGAAGAAGAAATTACCGGCGATAGCGCCCGAATTATTGTCCATATAGTCCGCAAAGCGCGCGGTACGCGACGCGCCCAGCAGGGTATTCAGCCAGCGCAGCTGCCGGAGTCGTTCGCCGAGGCGGCCGTACAGGGCCATGTTGTCGTAATAACCGGAAATCAGCCCGGCGAGGAACAGGCATACGCCGGCGATGGCCGCATAAAACAATGCGAGGCTCGAGAAGGGATCGATATCGTGCAGCAAACTTACGGCCTTGTCGGGGGTAATGAAATGACCGCCCTGCAGGTAAAAAATCGCCCAGGCGATCACGAAAGACATCGGCAGCGCCAGCGCCACATTGCCGATGATCGCGATCAGCTGGGTGCGAAAGGTGGCGGCGATCAGGTCGGCGAGGCGATCGAGCTCGGCCTCGCGCACGCGCGTGCCGCTGACTTCATCGACGCTGGCCGCGATGGTGGAAGCGGTCATCGCCGGCTGCTTGGTGGCGATGGTGAAGTGGCAGACATGGACGAGGATGAAGCCCAGCGAATAATTCATGCTGTAGAAAAACGCTTCGCCAAACGGCGCCAGCCTGAGTTTGCCGAGCACGATCTTGATCGCCGCCATGAAGGCGACGATAAAGCCCGCGCCAAGAGCCGAGCGCAGCATCGCAAAATATTCTGCGCGGCTGGTGGTGACGTAATGTTCGCCGGTGCGGCTGGCGTTGTCGGTCACACGCAGCGCCAGCAAATCGGTGACGCGTCTGGTCAGCGCACGCACGCTGTGCTTCCGGTTTTCCTCGCGCACCAGTTCGCGGAACATGGCCAGCCGCGCATCGCGCTGCGCCACTACGTCGTCGTCGGCAATCATCGCCAGCAGGGTGTACATGCGTCGCATCATGCCGGCGACGCGTTCGAGGTGATAAGTGAGGCTGATACTGGCACCGGTCCTGGCGGCCTGCTTGCGAATATTGCCGACGATCAGCGCGCACTGGTCCAGCAACACCGTGATGTGGCGATCGTCGAGGCGCGCCGCCTCGGTATTGCCTTCTAGAACATTGACGCCATTCATGACGTTGAGACGCGCCTTGCAAAAATCACGCACTTCCTCGTTCTGGGCGAGAAATGGCGAGCCGAAATCCTCGATGTCGGGATAGTTGCGCACCAACTCAGGCTCGAGGCCGATGGCAGCGACGCGGTAGGAAAGAATCTGCAGCGCATCGAGCAGCTCGGTATAAACACGAACATGCCCCTCGGCATCCTTGACCTGCGCCAGGTCGAGGGCGCTGAACAGATCGAACCAGACCTGGTCCGCCACGCCGCTCACCCACACATGGTCTCGGCGGTGATGGAATACCAGGCCGAACAGGTCTTTCAGATAATCGCGATTGACCGCCTCGGGCAGGATGAACTGGCTGATGCGGCGGAACAGCGCCGAGAAATAGCCCTCATTGGAAAGAATGCCGGTATCGGTATAGAGATGGACGTGTTTTTTGCCGGCGAGTATATGCAGCAGCTGTTTGCGCAGTCCTGCCGCAAACAGCGGGCTCTTCTCCAGCAACAGAGTCAGCGCGCGCAGATGAGTGCTGGCAGTCGCAGTATCCCCGGGATCGCGAGGGCGAATCTCGGCGACGAGGGCGATCAGGTGCTCAACATCGTCGCGCAGCGGATTTTCGCAAATGGCTTGAAGCGTCGATTCCATAGCGTCGAGTTTAACCCAGCGAGTGTGTATCCATCTTTCGGATATCGTCGTCTGATGGCGACGGCGACCGGCGCAATCGTCGGGTTACGCTGCGCTAACCCGACCTACGGCCGGTCGAAGGAAAACAATTCCCGGCAATTGAGGACACAGCAAAATAATCACTGTCGTCCCGGATTCAGTCCGGGATCCAATTTTGTCTCCACGAAAGCGCTAGCTGAAATTGGGCCCCGGACTGAATCCGGGGTGACACGTTTTCTGAAATGCGGCCGCCATCTCGATTTTTGCCAGGATGGTAGATCGGGTTAGCCGCAACGCGGCGTAAGCCGACAATGATGCCTACCCCGGATTGCGCGATCGGATATCACTAAGCCAGTGAACGCATCGCCGACAACTCGGTATTCACCCGCGGCGGCCGCCGGTCGAGATGCAGGGCAATCCACGCGAAGGCCAGCAGCACCATGAACAGCATCGCATTCGAGGGGATCTGCAAATTGAAATCGACGCTGGAGTGAATCAGGATGGCGATGATGCCCATGATGCTGGCGAAGGCGAGGCCGCGCATCAGCGGATCGCGCCGCTGATACTGGGCCCGCAACGCGACGACCAGCGACCAGACCACGATGCCGGCCAGCAGGCCCATGCCGATGATGCCGTTCTCGGCCAGGAACTGCACATAATCGTTATGCGCCTCATCGAAGAAGGGCACGATATCGCCGCTGCGATAGCGCGGGAAAGCCACATACCAGGAGCCCGGCCCGCTGCCGAAGGCGGGGTAATCGGCGACCAGGTTCAGGCCGTACTTGGCCGGCTCGCTGCGTTGCTCGAACGATTCCTCGCCGCCCGGCCGGATGTGTTTCGCCACCGTGGTCTGCTCGATGCGCTGCGCGAGTTTTTCCACACCGAACCAGGAACCGACGATAAACAGGTCGATGGCGATCAGGCTCACCAGCAGCACCACCGTGCCGCGCGCGGCATAACGCGACAGCGCCAGACCGATCACCCCGGCGATCATCAGGCTGGAGAAAAACGCGGTGTTGCCCATGCGCGAACGGGTGCTGACCAGCGCGATCACCAGCACACACAGCATCAGCCGCAGCCGCATCTTGGGGCTCAGCATCCACTCGATGAGATGTCTGACAAACTGCTTCCAGGTCTGTGCGCGGGTGTCGCGCAAGCCGGCGATCAGCAGTCCGATACCGATGGCCAGCGTCATTTCAAGATAACCGGCGAAGTGGTTGCGGTTGGCAAAAGTGGCGCTGGCCTGCAAGCCATGCGGAATCGGCATGCCGAACCATACCTGCGTGACCGCACCGAGGTGCATCAGCACTCCGTAAACCGAGAGCCCGAGTGCCGCGAACACCAGCGCGTAAGCGAATTGTTTGGCGCGATCGCGCGAGACGACTACCGCCAGGGTGAGGAAAAAAACGCCCGCATAAGCGAGGCTTTTCAACCAGGATACGGAAGCGGCATAAGGATCGACCGACAATGTATTCCACGTGCCGGCGCCGTCGGCCGCCAACCCGCCGGCCAAGGCATGCATGCGCGCAGCCTCAGGCGACAGCCACCCCAGCAATGCGGGAGGAAGTGGAACAAAATACAGCGCCTCATAGAGCAGCCACAAGGCCAGCAACAGCAGATACGCACGCGCCGCGCGCAATGGGGCGGGCGCTTGCACCGCACCGCGCCACCAGGCCAGCAGCCAGGTCGCAACGAGGGCGAAAACACCCACCTGCAGAATCGCCCAGGCCCAGGGCCGATTGCTACCCAGGGGAATCGGCATCCACATCAGCAAGGCAATCCACGCCCAGAACAGGAAAGGTTCAAGCCACCAGGACCATGCGCGATGGTTGCGGGAGCTTCGTTTGTTTATGGGGGGCATGGGTCGGTGTGAGGATAGGCGGATCAAGTTGTGGATGGACTGGGTCCCAGCCTACGCTGGGACGACGAATAATTTAAGCTTTCAGGAAGCCCCCGCTAATAAAAAACTGTCGCGCACAAAGCGATGGAATCCACGATGAAAAATAAGAGGCACCGTCGTCCCAGCGTAGGCTGGGACCCAGTCCATTACACAATCTGATCATACAAATCGTTCCACCCGGGGTTCGAGCTTTCAATCAAATCGAGCTTCCACAGCCGTTTCCACGCCTTGATGTTTTTCTCGCGGGCAATCGCGGACTCCATCGTTTCGTGAACTTCGTACCAGACCAGGGTGTGTACTTGGTGTTGATTCGTGAATCCCTCAATGAGATCGTTCTTGTGTTGCCATATGCGCGTGACCAAATCCGACGTTACGCCAACATAAAGCGTGCCGTTCCTTTGACTTGCCAAAATGTAAACACAAGGTTGTTTCAAAGTGATATTGATTGGACTGGGTCCCAGCCTGCGCTGGGACGACAAGAATCAGGTCTGGTTATGAAATGGACTGGGTCAGAGTTCTCGTCGAAATGACGGGTAATTGAAATGCAATCCTCATTAAATGCCGTGCGTCGTCCCAGCACAGGCTGGGACCCAGCCCCGTCCAAGCAAACGGGACCACGGCCCGCATGCATCATAATTAATTGACCACCAAAACGCGCCGCCTTTCCGATTATTGCTTAACTTACTTGGGGCTGGCTGTACCGCCACCTGCACCGCCGCTGCCGCCGGTGGTTGTGGTGGTGCCCGTGCCGGAACCGACGGTACCCGTAGACGGCGGGGTTCCGCTTGGCGCTTGCGAGGCCGCGGTGACGGCGGCAGCAATCGCCGGGTTATCCAGCGAGGTCATGGCTGCGGCCAGCACGGCTGCTGCCGGGGAGCCTTGCGCGCGCAGGGCGGCGGGAACACCGCTGGCCGGAACGCGCTGAATGGCGCCGGACGGCGTGGTGATCACACCTTGACCAGCCGACAGGACGACAGTTTGACCGCCGAAGCTGAAACTGACTTGTCCATCCGTCACGCTGACGGCGACAACATTGCCATCTACCGTGATATTCGTGTCGGTACCGCGGATGCCGATGGTGGCGCCGGCTGCACGATAGGCCACTTGCTGCGGACGGGCTTTACCAATCAGGCCGGTAACGGCACGCATGCCACCCTGGAGCAGAGAGATCAGCACATTGCTCTTGCCGGCATCGGTGCGGTCATAAACGTAAGTGGTAACGACGAGGCGCGAATTTGCCGCCAGTGCCGCGACTTGCCCATCTTCAAAACGGAGCACGGCGGAAGATGCGGCACCGGTGGAAACGGTTTCACCCTGATTCACGCTGTCACCCTTGCGGAGGATACGGGCGGTACCGCCGGCGGGTGTGGCTTGCGCGGTGCCACTCAATTCGAACACCGTGGCTGCCTGCGCCGCAGCGAGTTCAGCGACGCAAAACAGCGCCGCGCCAAACCACAACGAGATAACCCTACTGATTGACATTTTCATGTTGAATTCCTTTTTTGTCCCCAAACGTGAACTGTACTGTAAACCCTAACGTTACCCGAAGGCAATGTCAGGAGGCCAAACTTCGCTGGCACCTGCTCTTTGCCAGTTGTCCCGCTGTGTTCTCCAACTTGTTTTCCACACCTTTTTGCGCGCCGGCCGATAGACTGCACACTACCGCCATCCTGCCACGCCGCTCCGCAATGCCAAATACCTTATCCGCGTAACGCTGCTGCGCATTTGTTGCCATTTGTATCACCGTCGGCTGAAGCGTTGGCGGCATTTCATCCCAAAGCGCGAAGCCCAAATCCGTTACCGCCAGTTGCACTTCCGGCTCCCAGGGTCCCAGACGCGCCGCATTTTCCAGCGACTGGTACAGCACCTTGTCCACCTGCCCCGCCTGATACTTGCTTAAGGCCAAATTGACCCAAGCGTATGCAGAAACCGGTCTTGCCACCACCGCCGCAGAAAACGCATCGATCGCCTGTTGCTGCACTGACTGCGCCGCCGAAGATCCGGCGGACAACTCCGCCTCCACAGCCGCCACCGGCGTCAACAACAATGCACCGGACTGCTCCATCAACTCGGGATTGCGCGGATCCATCCCACGCGCTGCGCTCAACTCGGCATAAACGGCATTCCGCTCATTAACCGTTGGCAACACACCCGACTGCAAAAAACTGTCCTGCCATTCCACTTTTGCCGCCAGCGCATCGGCAGCTATCGCATTGGCCATTCCCCAGCGGGCTGCAATCACTGCGGCGACTACCAACAGCATCACCGTTAACAAGACCACAGCAGGACCCTTACGACCGACGATGCTGGGCACCACACTCATACTCTGCTGGCGCTACCACAACAAGATGTCGCCCCGGCGAAGGCCGGGGCCCAATTTACGTAAATTGGATCCCGGCCTTCGCCGGGATGACAGTGTTTTTTTTCGCTTGCCTCAACATTGACCAGCATCTGTAGCCGCGATGAAGCGCAGCGTAATCGAGGTTGGTCGATCGACGGAGGCATCCCCCGGATTGCGCTTCGCTTCATCCGGGCTACTGTGGTGTGGAGCCTAGGCACGCTTGGCGGCCTTGTCTTCATGGCCGTAGCCATAGGCGTAGCCCTTGTAGCCCCGGTAGCCGCGATAGCGTCCATAGCCGCTGTATTCGCCGTAATATTTTTCCGCACGTTCCAGATCGAGCTGGTTCAGCACCACGCCCAGCAGGGGTGCGTTGGCCATGGCCAGGCGGCGAATACCGCCGCGCGCCAGCGGGTAAGGCGTGGAATCGGCCTTGACCACGTAGATCACGGTATTGGCCAGTTGCGAGAGCACCACGGCATCGCTCACCAGTTGCACCGGCGGGGAATCGATCACGATGATATCGAAGGCTTCACGAAGCTTGCCCAACACTTCGGCAAACTTTTCCGAGGAAAGCAACTCCAACGGGTTGGGTGGAATGAAACCGGCAGACAGGATATGGAACCCGCCCTGCTCATGCTTGATGATACATTCGCTGACCTGTGCAACCCCTGATACCAGATTGGAAAGCCCCGGCGAATCCTTGGTCTGGCCGATCAGGCGGCCTACCTTGGGGCGGCGCATATCGGCGTCGATCAGCAGCACGCGCTTGACCTGGGCCAAGGCACAGGCAAGGTTGAAGGAAACCGTGGTCTTGCCCTCGGACGGCACCGAGGAGGTGACGACAATCACTTTCTTCGGGCTGTCGAGCGCGCTCATCAGCACACTGGTGCGCAAGGTGCGAATGGATTCCGAAAATAGCGACTGGTTGTCGTTGAGGAAGGCCATTTCCGACTTGGTACTTTTCTTGCCCACGCCCACCATCTTTTGCAGATAGCCCAGCATCGGCAGGCCGAGCCGGTGTTCCACTTCACCCGCTGTATTGATGGTGTTGCTGATGCGGTCAGCCAGCAGCGAAAGCAGGATGCCGATCAACAATGCGACCGCCGACGTGATAGCAAGAATCTGCCCTTTTTTCGGTGCATAGGGAAGGCTGGGAACAATCGCAGGATCGACGACTCGTGCAATGGTCGATTGGAGGTCGCCGCCGACATTGGTTTCTTTGGCACGATTGCCGAACATATCGTAAAGCTGCTTGTTGGCCTGCGCCTCGCGCTCCAGCACGCCCAACTGGAATTCCTTGCGGTTCATGCCCTGGATTTCAGACTTGCTTTGGCCCAGCGCGCGTTCGATCGCCTGTTCGTTGGATTTGGCGATTTCGTATTCCTTGGTGACACCTGAGACAACGGATTCAATCTGTTTCTTGACGTTGTCGCGAGCTGCATTCAGCTCGGCCGTCGCCTGCACCATCTTCGGATGCTCTGGTCCGTAGCGCTTGGCTGCATCCGCAACTTTTGCCTCCGCCTCGGCTTCTTTCAGCTTGAAGCTTTGGACGGTGGGGTGCCTGAGAACCGCCGGAATGGACTCATAGTTAGCAGCTCCGCGCCCCTGCTTGACGGCTTGCACCTGGTTGTAGAGTGCCTCAGCCTCGGCACGTTTGGTACGCGCGGACACCAGATTCGAGGTCGCCTCTTCCAGTGCCTTGGCCGCGCCAGAGAGCACCAGCCCCTTGGCATCGACAATGCGTTCGCGCTCGCGGTAATCCTGCAGCGCTCTCTCGGAACCTTCCAGCTTGGTGCGCAGATCGCCCATGCGCTCGGTCAGCCATGCGCTGGCTTTCTGCGTCATGGCCACACGGGCTTCCAGATCGCTCTCGATATACAACTCCGCCAATGCATTCGGGACCTTGGCAGACAGCTCCCTATCGTAGGCGGTAAAGCTGATGGTGACGAGCTGGCTATTGCGGATGGGCTGCACCTGCAACTCATTCATGAATCTGCCGATTGCCGTTTTCAGCACGGCCTCCTCGGAAGGCGGGTTGGCAGAGCGAAACCAATTGCCCGGCATCCACGGACTGCTTTGCTCCTGGCGCGGATCGAAATCCGGGTGCTTGTCCAGCCCCAGCTTTTGAACGACCTTACGGGCCAACTCATAGGACTTCAGGATTTCCACCTGGGTCTGGTAATACTCGCGATTGCTGTTCCCCATCGCGCTGTAAACTTCTTCGATGGAAATGACCTTGGATTTGTTTTGCTCGATCATGATCGTCGCCGTCGAGCGGTAGCTCGGCTTCATGGCATAAACGACCAGGGTAGTCAGCAGGGCAACCAGCATCACCAAGCCGAACAGGCTCCATTTGCGCTTGGCGATGGAGCGCCAGTATTCAACCAGATCAAGCGTATCAGTAGCCTGAGCTTGCGGCGTAAAGCCGTCCAACAAGCTCGGCGTTACGGGCGGGTTGAAGGTGCGGTCATTCATTAGAAGAAGCTTTCTTCAACAGTGATGATGTCGCCGGGTCTTACCGGCGAATCCAGGCCTATACGCTGGGGAATACCTTTGACATCGTCTTCGCGGATGACGTTGATTTTCTCTTTCGAGGCGCGCTCCTTGAAGCCGCCGGCAATCGAGATGGCCTTGCGCACCGTCAAGCCCGGCGTATAGGGATAGCCGCCCGGCTTATCGACCATGCCATTGACGAAAAAATTGCGGTACTCCTGGATCGTCACCGTCACTTGCGGGTTCAGGAGATAGCGCCCGGTAAGGCCCTTGGTGATGAAGTCCTCGAGCTCGCCCACTGTCATGCCGCGCACGCGAATCTCGCCCAGATAGGGAAAAGACAAGGTGCCGGCATCAGACAGGCGCACTTTCTCACGTTTCAGATCATCCTCACCGATGACCTGCACGGAAATGACATCGCCCACGCCCAGTTTATAGGTGGATAGCTCGGGTGCGGCTGCGGAAGCGCCCGCCCATTGGAATGCCGAAAACAGCAGCGCTGAAAACGCCACAAGACCCGGCCACGCTTTGAATCGCTTCGCTACATTCATCGCGAACAACCTTCATCAAAAACAATAAAGAGCTTCGTCAGCGGGAATACACCAACGAAGCCCTGAGAGTGCGATAGGCGCCCTTTTGGCGGGCTTATTTTGAAATCCAGAATCTTTTACGGCTTTGTCGGGTTAGGCGGTGAAGCTGCTAACCCGACCTACCATTACTAAACTCAGTTACCTCGTAGGTTGGGTTAGGCGCGTTCTCTGCGCCGTAACCCAACAACTCCTACCTGACGCAACATGCCAAGGTCGCTACTGGCTTTGTCGGGTTACGCGATGAAGCCGCTAACCCGACCTACCACTTCCGTCATCTCAGTCCCCATTCAAATTGGGAAAGCGTTCCTTACAGCGTTGCCGCAATCGTGAACATATAAACGTTTTTCTTGTAATCAAACACGCTGATGTTCGAATCGCGCTTGGTGTGTGCAATTTCGCCACTCAAGGTCAAGCCTGGCAACAGTTTGTAGCCGAGCTTCAGGCCAATGCTGTTGATCTTGTCGTTACGATCAAATCCATCGTAACGGTCGTCGGCATGCGAGTACGTTACACCCGAGATGATGCGCGAGGTCCAGGCATGGTTCCAAGTAACGCCATAGCGTTTCTCGAGAATGAAATCACCCAGGCCGGTGGCTTCAACGAAGGTTTTGGAGGTGAAGAGATCAACCGTTGAATAGGTCAGCGGCGCCCAGCGAACATTGGCTTCCCAGCCGGTGCCCGAATAGTCTTTGAGCAGCGGGGAATCGAAGTCTTTGCGGATCTGGCCAACCTTGATGGTACCGCTGGTCAAGGCGGTGGCATCCCAGGTTACGCCAGCGAGAAAGCGTTTTTCCTTGCTATCAAACAGCGATGCGGGCGACTCGTAATCAAACTTGTCCTGCCGCGCCTCAAACACCAGGGAGGTCTTGGGCGCCACGCGAATGAAGAAGCGCGCGGCGGCGAGATTGTTGCTACGATCGCTCAGGAAGGTGGTGGCACGATTGTTGACGTAGTGCCGTTTGTAGGTACCGCCTTCGACTTCCACACGCCCAAGCGCGCCATTGGCACCGTAGGCAAAGAGTGCATTTGCCCCGGTGTTCTCGTATTTATCAGGTTCGGTGCTAACGCTACGGTCCGTGCTGCCGCGCGGGTCATGCCCATGCACGTATAGAGCGCCCAAGCGGAAGCCCAGGCTGCTGGCGGGGGCCATCTCCGCCGTCGCAGCCAGGCGTTGGTCGCGATAGTCATCATCGTGGCTGGTGATATAGGTGCCAAGCTTGGCGTCGTAATCGATCGCAAGTTGGCCAACTTCGCCCCGGGTCAGCAGCTTGAAGCCTGGGTTGATGATGGTGAAATTGCTGCTAGTCTTGTTGGCACTGCTAAGGAACATATTATCGTCCCTACCGAAAGTCAGGTTGCCATAGGGGTAGAACACAACCCCATCAGCGACTTCCACGCCGCGCGGACCTTCTGTCTTGGCTTCGCCGCCGCCAATTTCATAGGTCGGTTTGACCGGTGTCGACAGTACTTGCGCAGCTGCATTGAAACCGGTACCCGCCAGAATTGCGCCACCTACCATTAGAGCCAAGCTCTTCTTTTTCATAGTTAAATCCCCAATTTTCCATTAAAACTTACGTGAAACTTACGCCGGATTATAGCCCATTGACCAAGTAGCCATGGCGACCATTTACGTCAAAAAACTATTAAATCACCAACCGAACGAAAGAATTCGATATTTTTAAAGCGCTGGGAAAGTAGCCGCCCCTGATTTTGCGTGAATAGCACCGGCAAAGATCGTGAATATGTAACAGACGATTTCCGCGATCGCTGGATTTTACGCAGATTGGGGTTGCACTACTGTTAGCCACCGCACATTGCCCCTTCAAAGCAGCCTACGATGTTACTTGGCAGCGAGGGACGAGTCAATGAAACTACCCTACTTGAGGGGGTAGGTTTTGCATTGGCACAACGCCTGCTAGGGCAAGTCGTGTATTCTGCTGGCGACGCAAAAACAATAAAAAACAACAAAACTCATTCGGGACCAGACTTTTATGAGCGACGCACTCAACCAAGACGCAAAAATCTACATCGCCGGCCATCGCGGCCTGGTGGGCTCCGCCATCGAGCGGGCATTGCGGGCCGGCGGCTATCGGCACATCGTCACCCGCACCCACGCAGAACTGGAACTGACTGATCAACCCGCGGTCGCCCGCTTTTTCGAACAGGAGCGCCCGGACTTTGTGGTGCTGGCCGCCGCCAAGGTGGGCGGCATCATGGCCAATGAGACCATGCCGGCCGAATTCATCTTCTCCAACCTGGCGATCCAGGCCAATGTGATTGACCAGGCCTGGAAACACGGGGTCAAGCGCCTGCTGTTCCTGGGCTCCAGTTGCATTTACCCGCGCGACTGCCCGCAGCCCATCAAAGAGGAGTATTTCCTGACCGGGCCGCTGGAAGAAACCAACCGCCCCTATGCCATCGCCAAGATCGCCGGGGTGGAGATGTGCTCGGCCTATAACCGCCAATACGGCACCCGCTTCATGGGGGTGATGCCGACCAATCTGTACGGCATCGGCGACAATTTCGACTTGAACACCTCGCATGTGATGCCGGCGCTGATCCGCAAGGCGCATATCGCCAAGACCGAGGGCCATGACACCCTGCCGGCCTGGGGCACCGGCGCCCCGCGCCGCGAGTTCCTGATGAGCGACGATCTGGCCGAGGCCTGCCTGATGCTGCTGGAGAAGGACTGGGAGGAAGTCTCGGCGATCTTCCCCAACCCGCGTTTGCCGCTGATCAATATCGGCTGCGGGGAGGATGTGACGATCAAGGAATTGACCGAGCTGGTGGCCAAGACGGTGGGCTTCACGGGCAAGATCGCTTGGGACCATTCCAAGCCGGACGGGACCCCGCGCAAGCTGCTGGATGTGTCGCATATCAATGCGCTGGGGTGGAAGCAGAAGATTCCGCTTGCGCGCGGGGTCGCGGAGACTTATCGGCATTTCCTGGAAGTGACCCAATAGACTTTCTGCACAAGCCTGACAGCCGCGACAAACTAAACGCACTGCATGACTCCGTTGCCGTTTTCAGAACGCGGGGCGATCAAAGCAAATGGCAAGCGTAAAACATAACATCTTCGCTAATTTATCGGGCAACGTATGGACCGCCCTGATGGGCTTCCTGTTTGTCCCGATCTATCTCCATTTCCTTGGTGCGGAAGGATTTGGCCTCATCGGCTTCTTCACGACAATTTCGGGGATTGTTTCGCTTATGGATGCCGGTTTTGGCGGCGCCGCCAATCGCCAGTTTGCGCGGCTGGATCTAACGGCACAGCGCGACTGTGTCGCCGCTCGCAGCCTTGCCCGCTCGCTCGAATGGTTATTTTGGGGAGCAGCCTTCATACTTGGAGG
>WNFM01052079.1_pt1 | contig 89445 bp, 91 predicted proteins | sample 5400271 | NCBI WGS metagenome assembly WNFM01 (sample SAMN13153352, study PRJNA577476) | soil metagenome | isolation source: 60 cm saprolite on Douglas fir-dominated hillslope | place: USA:California | collected 2013-09-17
ACAACTTCAACCGACGACACGGCTCCCTCGGCCACAAGGCGCCCGCCACTCGGCTTGCCGAGTTGGAACAACGTCCTGAGTAGCTACAGCTAGCTCAGGGCGGTGCGTTGGGGAGCGCGCCGATGGCGGCGAGCGCACGGGCGGTGTGCTCAAGCAGACCGGCGAGGCCGCCGGGGGTAATCGTGAAGGAACCGCTGCCGAACGCTATTTCAGCGGAAGGCTCGCCCTCCACTTCCACTTTGACTTGGGGCGGTCCGAGGCCATCGCGGAACCGCAGCGTCGCGACCGGTGCGCCGTCTTCCATGCTCTCGGGAAGGGGATACCAGATCGTCTCGGGAAGATCGCCAATCAGGTCTCGGGCGAACAGACCGGCGCGACGACTTGACCCCGGACATATCGAGATGGGCCAGGCTCCCGTGGACGACGCGGTGCTTGTCGATATTCCACAGCTCGTCAAGCCGACCGATGGCCTCAGGCGTGTCCCCTCCCTGGTAAGGCTGCAAAGACTCCAAGACTGTTCTTGCATCCTCAGCGAAGAACGGAAGAGCCCGGTGGGTTTTGAAGCGCCCACTATCTCGGGTGACAGGGAACGCGATCTTCCAAGCGATGCTTGGCTTCCAGAGTTCATCGACCGGGTTCGAGCGGCAGGCCAGAAGCCACGCGGCGTGATCAAGGGCAGAGCGAGCGTTGTGGACGAGATCTCCGACGACCAGACCGAGGTGCCGTGGGAAGGCATCAGCTTGGACACGGAAGCGCATGACGTGGCTTCTGGTCTCATCATCGAACTCAGGAACGACACGAAAAAGCTCCGCTTCCGCGATGGCGTCACACTCCCCATCGAGGGCTTCCAGCTTTTTGAGTGCCCATCCGAGCTTGGATTTTGGCCCGTCTAGTTCCACCGTGAACTCGGTCTGAGCTGCGGTACGGCTGGCGGGTCTAGTCGCTGGTCGAGTAAATGAAGACTCCGATAATGGTCGCCAATGGGGTCAAGACCGCGACAAGTCCCTCCCACTGTTTGCCCTTATAGATCAGCCAGATTCCGCCAACGATGATCACGAGGGCGACGAGGAAGGCCATCCACTGCCCACGAGAGCGGGCCTGGGCGTCGGAGCGCAGCATCGCTTGCTCCTGGCCGTGTCGATGATCCTCCTCGCGTTCGGCCATTCCGAGAATGCGGTCGGCAGCACCAGGGGCCGAACGCTCAAATTGCTCTAGGGCTGCTGGGGGTGGGAGGGGTCCAGACCACTGGCCAGCGACGATCCGCTCAGCCGTATCCGGCTCAGCCCCCGGAGGCTGTCGCGGCTCAGGCGTGGCTCCCCTTGGGGTGAGATCTCCCTCCATGCATGCGGAAACCTACTGCGTATGAAGCTCTACGTGCTCTAACTCGGTACGTTCAAAGTTACGGACAGCCCCATGCAGATCTTCGCCAATGGCGCACCAGTCGCTGTATATCGCAAGCGCGTTGGCCCGGTTCGGCGGCAACTCCCGGATTCGGTAGAGGGTCGTCCCATTCCACAGGCGGACCGTGCCTAGGAAGTCAAGAGCGCTGCCAATTCCAACGATGAAGGAGCGACGGCGCGAGGGAAGATCGCGTTTGCAGACAAAAGACGGAGCGTGCCACTCAGTTGCTCGCTGCTCGCTGGCCGCGCCCCTCGCGGGGGTGTGGCGAACGTGCTCAACCCATGAAAAGTCAAGCTCCTGGTCGTACAGCTCCTGCGCCATGAGATCAATACTACATACGCTTTTCCCTCTCTCGCCCGACCCAATTTGGCTGAACAGCCAAATTGCAGGGCGGTATCTAGGGCTTTTGCTCGGTTTCCCTGAATGACCGAAAACAGAGCTTGTGTCAAGCGACTTGACAAACGTCGCTCTGTCAAGTAGCTTTACATCATGCCACCGGCCAACCGCCATGAACCCCGCCGTGCGAAGTCCTCGACCTCGGACTACTCCGTCATTGAGTTCTTGCGGGACTTCCCCGACGACGCAGCTTGCCTAGGGCATCTGTGGCGAACTCGCTACGCCCCTGACGGCGAGCATGCCCACTGTCCGCGCTGCGACTGCCGTCGCGTCTTCAAGCGCTACGAGACTAAGCAACAGCGCCAGTCTTGGACTTGCACGGCCTGCGGCCTTCACGTCCATCCCACTGCCGGGACGATCTTCCACCGCTCCTCGACCTCGCTACGGCTCTGGTTCCACGCCATGTACCTGATGACGAGCACGCGATGCGGCATATCCGCGAAACAGCTAGAGCGAGAGTTGGGCGTCCACTACAAGACCGCCTGGCGCATGTTCAACACGATCCGCAACGAGTTGATGAAGGGCGACGAGTGGCCGCTAAAAGGCGAGGTTGAGGTCGATGAGACCTCTTGGGGCGGACGGCCACGGCGCAAGATGAACTACTCGGAAGCGTCCAAACATCGTGAGGCCAAGCCCGACGATTCTCGGGATGATCGAGCGCGGCGGGCGAATCCGCTTGCGCGTGATCGCGGGGCGACGGGGCGAGCCGCTAAGTGGAGCCGTGCGGGCCAACGTCGACCCCGGGGCGATCATCTTCACCGACGACTGGAGGCCCTATACGCGTCTAGGCCGCGAGTACGCGGGCCATAGCGTGATTAATCATTCGACGGGCGTCTACGTCGAAGGCGACATCCACACGAACACCATCGAGGGGTTCTTCGGCAACCTGAAGACAGGGATGCGAGGGACCTACAAGATGGTCTCTCGCAAATGGCTCCAGTCCTATCTGGACGAGTATGCGTGGCGGCATAACCAGCGCAATCGCGGACCGCGTTCGATGTTCCACCTTCTGGTTGAGGAGGCGGCGAAATGAGCGAACAGAGCGCGGCACTGAAAGCGATCCGCCGCGCTGCCCGCAAACGCAAGAAGGCCGACCAGGCAAAGCGCGAGGCAACCGAGGAGCTACGCCGCTACTGCCGGGAGGCGCAGGCGGCGGATGTGCCGATCACTCGGATCGCTTCTGAGGCCGGTCTTTCTCGTCAGGGCGTTTACGACCTGCTGGCGGAGCGACCTTCCTCATAGCGGCATCGAAGTCGCCTTTGGTCGGGATCGGAATCTCGACCGGCTGGCCATGTTTGGGCTGAGTCTTTTGTCTGCGCTTGCGAGGCATTCTGTCTCTTGACTGAATGTCGACAGAGATGGCTACTATCCGAGTACCGAGAACGCCACCAGGAGGGTCACATGGCTTCGGCTCATGACGTCGCAGCCTACATCTTGAAGAAACAGGGGTCGATGGACACCTGGAAGCTGCAGAAGCTCGTCTATTACTCGCAGGCATGGCACCTTGTCTGGGATAGCGAGCCCCTGTTCCCTGCGCGGATTGAGGCATGGGCGAATGGTCCGGTCGTTCCCCTCCTTTTCCGTGAGCACGGTGGCAAGTTCAAAATGGACAGCTGGCCCAGGGGCGATTCCTCTCGTCTGACCAGACCCCAGAAAGAGTCAATTAACGTAGTGCTCAAGCACTACGGCAGGCGAACTGGCTTCGCGCTTCGCGAACTCACCCATGAAGAGCCGCCTTGGCGGAAGGCTCGCCGTGGACTGCCACCAGGCGCATCCAGCAATAGGGAGATCACGCGCGACGCAATCGCGTCCTATTACGGATCGCTATAGATTCGCCCCTGGTGGACAATAGGAACGTCAAGGGTAGTACCGGGAAGGCGAGGGCCGACAAGCGCGTCACCAAGACGCCGCCGGTCACGCCGAAGTATCGCTATCTCGTGTGGCGGTTTGGGCGTCTCGATCACGAGACCAGCTTCAGCTGTGGGGCGCTGCTGCGCACCGACGTACGAGGGCTAGAGAAAGAGCTTGCGATTCTTCAGAGAGAACCGATCTCTACCCTGCTTGGGAAGCGCTGGCTCAAGTTCATTGGCGCAAGCGAAATGACGCCGGAGGGCCAAAAGGCGCTTGCTGAAGTCAGCAAGCAAGAGAACGGCCTCTGGCAGCTACATCTCAAGCGCTACAAATGGCGCATTTGGGGATATTTCGACGAGCCTGAGTTCTCCTTCCTATTCTGGGACGCTGGGCACGAAATCGCGACCGGTAAGTCACGGCATCGGAAGACCTGAATAAGTCCTATCTGCCGCGTCCGTGGCGTTCGACCTCAAACCGGCGAGTGACGAGGCCCAAGCCCGTCACCGTCGTGTCGATGAACCGCCCTTCAGTCTTCGTACCTGGCTTCCAGACCATCCCGTTGAGCAGATCGCTGGGCGGGACTTCTAGCGCCGCTGCCAACTTGACCAGCGTGTCGATCCGAGGCATTCGCGCTCCCCGCTCCAGCAGACCGATTGCGGTCCGGTGCAGGTTGGCGCGCTCGCCAAGCTGTTCCTGAGACAACCCGGCCTGCTTACGGCAGCGGACCAAGTTCTCACCGAAGTGCCTTGCGCAATCAAGCGAAGCCACCGCTCAGCCCTCCTGAAGCTCGTAGAAGCGCAAGGCGGCGCGTGTCGGCTCGACCATGCCGCATGGGCACTGAAGAAGGCCAACGCCGGTGAGATCGCGCACGGCGCGCTCGTAAGCATCGCTCTCCGCGAAGGCCGCCAAGTCCCCCATTAGCTCGCTTACGAGGTCGGGAATCGTCAGCCGCTCCGGGTGGACCGCCAGAACGTGCCTGAGAACTATGGCCTGGTCATGGAGATCACGGGTCTGGTTTGGCGAGGCATCGCAGCCTGCGCCAATACGATTGCTCTGCATGGGAAGTACCCCTTCCTGTGCCAGGCCGGGGGCAGTTAGCGCTGCGCCCCGGCCGCTTTTTCTTGGACGAGGAGAAAGCTAGGGGCGCTCAGCGACGTAAATCGCTTCTACATAGAAGGGATAGGCGTGAGGACGATCACTCCCCGGCGAGCAGGAACCGCGCCGAGGCCGCGGCGGCGGCCAGAGCGGGACCGATGTCGCGGTCCGGCTCGGAGAGAGCCTGCAGCGCGAAGCCGTCGGCGACCGCGAACAGGTAGGCGACTATCGCCTCCGCGTCGTAGCGCAGGCTGAGCACTCCCTCGCGCTCCTTCACCTCGAGGATCTCGGCGACATGGGAGCGGGTCCGGTCGAACAGCTGGCCGACCTCGTGCTGGATCTCGGGGTTGCGCCGACCAGCGCTGAACAGCTCGTAGAGCAGCAGGAAGAAGGCCGGTTCGTTGTCGATCAGGTCGGTGAGGCTGGCGAGCAGCACGTCGATCACGTCGTCGACCGTCTCCGCCTTGCCCAAGGGCTCGTCGAGGCGGGCGACACGGATCTCGGCGTCGCGGCGGACGACCTCGACCAGCAGCCGCTCCTTGGTGCCGAAGTAATAGTGGAGGAGGCCGCGGCTTACGCCCGCCTCGCGCGCCACGTGCTCAAAGGTGGAGCCGGCGGCGCCGCGCTTGGCGACGCTCTCGCGCATCGCGTCGATGATGCGCTGCGCCTTTTCCCCGCTCAGCTCGCGCTCTTTGGTTGCAGCCTCCATGAGTCGAGTCTACGGCGCGGCCGGGCGTACCGCCCGGCGGCCGCGGCGTTAAGAGCCGTTGATGCTCGTCGTGCTGGTGTACTCGAACTCCTCCTCGGCGCCGAAGAGGGCATCCAGCACGGTCTTGCGAGCGTCCTCGCTGACCACCAGCGCGATCACGCCGGCCACCAGGCCGAAGAGGATGAGGCGGCCAAGGCGGCTCTTCTTGCGCTTCCTCGGCGCTTTCAGACGCTCGGAGGCCTCGCGCAGGCTCTCTGCCGCTGAACGCAGGTCCTTCTGCACCTTCTTGTCGCTGCTCACGGCCTTGACCGCGCCCTTGCCGTTCCCGGTCGCCCGGTTGTAGGCGCCGCGCGCGGCTTCGAAAGCGTTGCTGAGGCTGTCGCGCAGCTCTTCGTCCTCGATCAGGCGCTGCACGTAGGGATTTTCACGGGCAGTCGAATAGAGGTCCGCGGCCTGGTTCGCCTTCGTCTTGGTCATGCCATCTCCTCGCTGGATTCTGCTGGGGACGCTCAGGATAACTCCATTCGTATTCCCGTTCTCAGTCAGGTCCAATCCCGTCCAGGAGGACGCCATTGCTGCGAAAGTTGAGGTCTGCATCGCGCACCTTGCCCAGGCGCAGGTGAGCGAGGTCGGGACCGGGCAGCGCGTAGCGCCTGACGTACAGGCGGCCGACCGGTTCGTAGCCGACCAGACGGAAGCGGGGCCCGAGCAGGTTTGCGGCGACCGGCGGCGCAGGCCCATCGGAGACGAAGTCGACTTCATGCACATTCCAGGAGTAGCCGTCGGCGGGATGAACCTGGAAGGAGCCGATCGAGAGGTAGTAGCGCAACGATGCGGCCCCCAGGGTCCAGGTGACGATCGCCCGCGGCGCCTGCGGTTCCCCCAAGCGTGCCGCGACGGCGTCCCAGTCGGGACGCTGCAACGCCGGCGAGATACTGGCCCAGACGCAGAAGCCGAGCGAGTAGGCAACGAGAACCGACGCGATCGCGATGCCGCCACGCCGCGCGCCGCGCAGGGTTACGCCAATCGCCACCGCAATCAGCAGCGGCACAAGCGCTGGCAACAGGTTGCGGGCGATCACGTAGTCCTTGCCGAAAGCGACCAGCGCCAGCGGCACGACGACGCCGGCAGCAGCCACGACCAGCATCAGGCCCCCGGCCCGCCGCTCCCGGCGATCGCCGCGCGCGGCGAGAAGCACAAGCCCGGCGAGGACGGCAAGCAGCGGCACGACCGCTGGTAACACGGTCTCGGGACGGGCGACGATGTCGCCGGTCTCGCCGGCGACGAAGGTGACAGCGCTCTCCCACAAGCGGTGCCCGAGACTGCGTTCGCCGATCCACTCGGCGTGGCCCAGCGACATCTGGTGGATCGCCAGCGGCGCCAGCGCCAGACTGGCGAGAAGGACGAACCAGAGCCCGGCCAGAGCTCGGCGGCCCCGCCGCCACAACAGCCAGGCCGCCTCGAGCGCGATCGGAAAGATCGCGAAGTAGTGGGTGGCGAGCGCGAGCGCCGAAGCCACTCCCCAGGCTGTGAAGTCGCGTCGCCGACCGCCGTCCAGAGCTCGTACGAAGTAAAGCGCCGCGACCGCCGTCAGCAACGCCAGCAGGGCGTAGCCGCGCGCCTCCTGGGAGTACCAGAGCAACATCGGGTTGACGGCGATGAGCGCCGCCGCGGCGACCCCGGCCCGGCGACCACGCAGCTCGGCGCCGAGCGAGTAGGCGACCGGCACCGTCGCTACCCCCGCCAGCGCCGAAAGCGAGCGCAGACCGAACTCGCCCGTCCCGGTCAGTTGTGTCCAGATCCATGCGAGCGCGTAGTAGAGCGGCGGCGCCGACTCGCTGAAGCCGACCGCTTCCATCGCGTGCCAGAAGCCGTCGCGCAGAACGCGGCTTGCGGTAACGATCTCATCGTGGTGGTACGCCTGCACGCCGAGGGTCGCGAAACGCAGCGTGGCGGCGAGAACGGTCAGGCCGGCAACGGTCCAGAAAGCCCACGAGCGCGTCCGCGCCCACTCGCGGATCGCCTCGTAGTAAGTCGAAAGGGCGCTCCGGCCCAGCGCCTCGGCTGCCTCCATGGTCGTCTAGGCGAGCGCCGCGTCGATCGCCTTCGAGACCTCGTCGACGAAGACGAACTCCAGCTCGCTGCGCTCGTGCTCGGGGATCTCGGCCACGTCCCCTTTGTTGCGCTCCGGCACGATCACCCGCTTTATGCCGGCCCGCTGCGCCGCCAGCGACTTCTCCTTGAGGCCACCGATCGGCAGCACCTGTCCGGTCAGGGTCACCTCGCCGGTCATCGCGACATCGTTGCGCACGGGCCGGCCGGAGATCAGCGAGGCCAGCGCGACGGTCATCGCCACACCGGCCGAGGGCCCGTCCTTTGGCACCGCCCCGGCCGGAACGTGGATATGGATGTCGCGCTCGGCGAACCAGCTCTCGCCTAAATCGGGGGCCAGGGCTCGCCAGTGGCCGCGCACCCAGGAGAGGGCGGCCTGCGCCGACTCCTTCATCACGTCGCCGAGCTGGCCGGTGATCGTCAGCTTGCCCGAGCCGGGCATCGCCGTCGCCTCGATGAAGAGCACGTCGCCGCCGGTCGGCGTCCAGGCCAGCCCGGTGGCGACGCCGGGATCCTTGGTGCGGCGGCGCTGCTCGGCGAAGAAGCGGCGGCGACCAAGCAGCTCGCGCGCCCGCTTCGCCGAGATCTTGACCTTGCCGTTGCCCTTGCCCTCGGCGACGTCGCGGGCGACTTTGCGACAGATCGTGCCGATCTGCCGCTCGAGGTTGCGCACGCCCGCCTCCCGCGTGTACTCCTCGATGATCGCGGTCAGCGCCGGATCGGAGAACTCGATCTGCGAGGGCTTCAGCCCGTTCGCCTCGATCTGGCGCGGCACCAGGTAGCGGCGGGCGATGTGGCGCTTCTCCTCCAGCGTGTAGCCGGCCAGCTCAATCGTCTCCATCCGGTCCTGGAGCGGGCCCGGGACGGTGTCGAGGATGTTCGCGGTGGCGATGAAGAGGACCTCGGAGAGGTCGAACTCGAGGTCGAGGTAGTGGTCGCGGAAGCTGTCGTTCTGCGCCGGGTCGAGCACCTCCAGCATCGCCGAGGAGGGGTCGCCGCGAAAGTCGGCGCCCATCTTGTCGATCTCGTCGATCATGAAGACGGGGTTGCGCGAGCTGGCGTCGCGCAGGGCGCGGATGATCGTCCCTGGCATGGCGCCGATGTAGGTGCGGCGGTGGCCGCGGATCTCGGCCTCGTCGCGCACCCCGCCGACCGAGATGCGCTCGAACTCGCGCCCCAGCGCCTTCGCGATCGAACGCCCGAGGCTGGTCTTGCCGACCCCCGGTGGGCCGACGAAGCAGAGGATCGGGCCCGGCGAGTCCGGTTTCAGTTTGCGCACCGCCAGGTACTCGAGGATGCGGTCCTTGACTTTCTCCAGGTCGTAGTGGTCGGCGTCAAGCACCTCGCGGGCATGGGCGATGTCGAGGTTGTCCTCAGTCTGCTTCGACCAGGGCAGCTCGACCAGCCACTCGAGGTAGGTGCGGATGACGCCGTGCTCGGCCGCCGCCGGAGGCAGTTTCTCCAGCCGCGAGAGCTCGCGTTGGGCGGCTTTGAGCGCGTGCTCTGGCAGTTCGGCCTCCTCGACCCGCTGGCGCAGCTCGTTAGCCTCGGCCTGCTGCTCGTCCCCCTCCCCCAGCTCGTCCTGGATCGCTTTCAGCTGCTGACGCAGGAAGAACTCGCGCTGGCCCTTGTCGACTTCGGACTGGACCTGGGACTGGATCTGGCTGCCGAGCTGGACCACCTCCAGCTCGCGGGCGAGGATCTGCGAGAGCCGCCGCAATCGCGCCGCGACGTCGATCTCCTCCAGCAGCTCCTGCTTCTCCTCGGTGGAGATTCGCAGCGCACCGGCGATCAGGTGGCCGAGGGCGGCGGGATCTTCGATGTTGGCGACCGCCATCTGCAGCTCCTCGGGCAGGTAGGGGATGTGCTCGACGATCTCCGAGAAGGTGCGCTGCACGTTGCGGGTCAGGGCCTCCAGCTCCGGCCCCTCGTCGACCACATCGGGCAGCTCGGCGATCCGCGCCACCAGGTAGGGCTCCTCGGCGACGTAGGGGCCAAGCCGCACGCGCTGCGTCCCCTGGACCAGGATGCGCAGGGTTCCGTCGGGGACTTTCAGCATGCGGGCGACGACGCCGACGACGCCGACCTCATAAAGGCCGTCCGGGCCAGGCTCCTCGTCCTCGGGGTCCCGCGCCGCGACCATCGCCAGCATGCGGTTGGCGCCGAGCACGTCGTCGACCAGCTTGATCGAGCGCTCCTGACCGACGGCGAGCGGGGTCAGCGTCTCGGGGAAGGTGACCGTCTCGCGCAACGGCAGCACCGGCAGCGCATCGGGCAGGGGCTGGCTGGCGCGGATCGCGTCCTCGGCGTCGAGCTGGGATTCGACGACCTCGAGGACCGGCGAGCTCTCCATCAGTCGCGCCCGATCGGCACGCGACGCGTCGACTGCGCCGGGTCCCGCAACGGCAGGTCGATCCGCAGCACGCCGTCCTCATAGGTTGCCTTGGCCCGGTCGGCGTCGACATCGACCTGCAGCTCGACCACGCGGCGGAAAGGCCCCGAGGGGATCTCGACCTGCTGGTAGACCCGCCCTTCGGTCTCCTGCACCGGCCGTTCGCCGACGATCGCCAGCTGCCGGCCGCTGACCTCGATCCCAACCTGCTCCAGATCAACTCCAGCTAGATCTACCTTGACGACGGCCCGCTGCGGATCGCCACAGTAGTAGACGTCCACGTTCGGGGAAAACCCGCTGCTCCTACGGCTTACATACGTCGTCCGCCCCCAGGCTCCACCAAGCATTTGATCCATCTCCCTGCGCATCCGCGCGAAATTCGCAAATACATCCCGTTCAGGCATAGGGGAAAACATAGCCAGCGCCGTCAGCGCGCGGGCTCCGACGGGCGGGCGGGGTCGCCTCGACGGTGCCTCGCGAAGCGGCCCACTGAGCGGCCCAGCGAGGTGGGCGCATGAGAAGGACGGGCTGGCGGGGTGGGACGAGACCCTCGGGCCGATTGGGTCGAAAGGTCGTGCAGGGCTCGTCGAGCTGGAGGGCGCAGAGCTGGTTTCGACGGAAGTAGCAGTCGTCGCAGGTGGGGGGCTTGGGCTTGCGTGGCACGACGCGCATCTTGGCACCGCTGTTGCACTTCCGTGACGCCTGATTCCGCAAAGCGCAACGTTCTTGACACAGAGTGTTCACATCTTCGCCGCGTCTTGCGAGAGTCGGCCCAGCTCGTCGCTACCATTGGGCGCGAATGCACCGCACCGACAAACTCGCAGCCTCGCCGCAGCTGTTCGAGAGCGACTTCCTCAACTTCTTCTCCCGAGTCCACCCGGCGATCCCGGCGATCGTCTTCGTTCCCGTGATCGTGGCGATGGAGTGGCTCGCGGCCGACCAGGGCAAGGCCGCCTGGCAGCTCATCCTGCTCAGCCTCGGCGGCGTCGGCATCTGGACGCTGACCGAGTACTGGCTGCACCGGCTCGTCTTCCACTGGGAGCCCGACAACGCATTCGGGCGCCGCATGCACTTCATCATCCACGGCATCCACCACGACCATCCCAACGACAAGCTGCGCCTGGTGATGCCGCCGGCGGTCTCGATCCCGCTGGCCGCGCTCTTCTTCTTCGGCTTCACCCTGCTCTTCGGGACCCCGGCGGCCTACCCGCTCTTTGGCGGCTTCCTCGCCGGTTACCTCTTCTATGACTACACGCACTACTACGTGCACCATTTCGTGCCCAAGTCCGACCTCGGCAGGCGTCTGCGCGAGCAGCACATGCGCCACCACTTCCAGGACCACCGCTTCGGCTACGGCGTCTCCTCGCCGCTCTGGGACGTCGTCTTCCGCACGCTGCCCAGGCAGCGCCGTCGCTAGGGGCCCGGTGGGTCGGCGGGCTCCTTTGCAGGGGCGCGTCCGCTTGTGCAGAGCCGGCTATGCCGGCGATGACGATCTCCTCTCTCGGGAATGTGGCGAAGGCGCTATATGCAATCTGACTCATGTGCCGCGTCAGCCGCACTCAATCACCGCCGCTAAGCCCAAAGGGCGTGTGACATCAACTCTCGGGAGAGCAGATCGTCATCGCCTCCACGGAAGCATCGTGCCGCAGCGCTATCTCGAGCTCGAAGCGGGCGTCTGGGTCGTCGAGCTGCTCACTGAAGAGCTCGCGCAGCCGTGCGATGCGATAGCGGGCGGTCTGGGGATGCACGTGGAGCGCGCGAGCCATCTCGACGGCGTTGCCGCCATGCCTTACATAGGCAAGGGCAGTCTCACCCATGCGATCACGGGCTTTCTCGGTCAAGGTCTCGAGTGGCGCAAGGCGGCGGGCTGCGATCCGGGCGGCAAGGGCGCTTCCCTCGAACAGCAGGAGGTCGGCCAGGCGGTCATCGACCTCCAGCAGTCCGCTGGCGGATAGGGCGCCGGCCTCCACGGCGCGCAGCGCCGTCCTCGCGAGCGACCAGGAGACGGGCAGGTTGGATTGCTCCCCCGCCGGGCCCAGCGTCAGGGGAAAGTCGCCCGCGGCGCGCTCCAGAAGCGCGGTGCGTCCTGGGCCATCTGGATCGGGGAAAAGGACGCAGCCGCTGCCATCGAGCACCGTCGCCAGCGCATCCGGCGGCAGCCGCCTCGCCACGGCGCCGAGCTCCTCCTCGGCGCAGGCCAGAGCCGCGACCCGGGTGGGCAACGGCCAGCCGGCGAGTTGGGCGGCGGAACGGACGTCGGCCTGCTCGGCGGGCGACTCGCGTACCAGCATCGCCGCCAGCTCGCGGGCGCGGCGGCGACGCTCGTCCTCGAGCTCGGACTGGGCCTCGGCGTAGCCCTCGACCGAGTCGGCAGAGAGCTCGTCGATGTAGGCGAAGATTGCCTCGGCGAGCAGGCTGAGCACCTCGGCGTCGAGGTTCGCCCGACGGCCGGCCAGCGAGAGCCTCCGCCAGGCCACCCGCGCACCTACGCGGTAGGCGGCCTGCAGCGAGTCCAGGGTTCGCCCCTGCCGCAGCTCGCCTCGCCCGAGCTCGACGTAGACGTCTCGCCCAACCCCACGCCCGGCCTCGGGGTCGCGGATCAGGTCGACGAACTGGCGCAGCGCCTCACTCACCCCTCCACGGACACCGCGACCGAAGCTCCCCTCGAGGGGGCGAGCGTAGCCGGGGACGTCGCGGGCAATCGCAGCGAGGATCTCGCCGGTGACGACGTCGAGCTCGGGCTCGATCAGATCGGCGACCTCGGCCGGAAGGCTGTGCCAAGCATCGGTATCTGCAGAAATTGTCATTTATATAATAAGAAAATAGCCTTGAAATTGGTATAGAGCCTAAAACATCTCATTGGAAGCAGCGTACATTGCTCAGATGCACTCCGAGATGGGCAAAGCCGAGAAGATCGCCAATCTGGGCGCCGTCGTGCTCCCGTTCGCGGCGACGATCGCCGCGGCGGCACTCTTCTGGAACCGCCTCGTCAGCTCGACCGATCTCGCCATTGCGGCACTGATGTATCTGCTGACTGCGGTCGGGATAACGGTTGGATTCCACCGCTTGCTCACCCACCGTTCCTTTCAGACGTCGAAACCTATGGAGTACCTGTTTGCGGTGCTGGGCTCGATGGCAGTGCAGGGACCGGTCATCTCATGGGTTGCCGACCACCGCAAACACCATGCCCATACCGACAAGGACGGCGATCCCCACAGTCCCCACGTCGGACACGACGGTGGCATCGGCGGAGTGCTGACCGGCCTTTGGCACGCTCACACCGGTTGGCTGATGTCAACCCAGGGACGAGCCGATTGGAAGCGTTACGCCCCTGACATGTATGAGGACAGGGGAATGCGCACGATCAGCCGTCAGTTCGTGCCAATCCTCCTCGCCGGCCTGACGCTGCCGGCGCTTGCCGGTTACCTGGTCAGCGGTACCATCGCCGGCGCCGCGACCGGACTGCTCTGGGGCGGCCTGGTGCGAATCTTCTTCGTCCATCACATCACCTGGAGCGTCAATTCCGTCTGCCATTTCCTCGGCAGCCGGCGCTTCGACACCGACGATCGCTCGACCAACGTCTTCTGGCTGGCGCTGCCGTCCCTGGGCGAGTCCTGGCACCACAACCACCACGCCTTCCCCCGTTCCGCCGTGCATGGGCTGAGGCGCTGGGAGCCGGACCCCTCTGCACTGATCATCGCCGCCTTGGAGAAGCTCGGCCTCGCCCGTAACGTGGTGCGCATCTCACCCGAGCGCCAAGCCGAACGCGCCGCCTAGACCATCTCGCATCGAGAGGTTCCACAATAGTCAGGTTGGGGTAGGCCAATGTGGCCAGTACTCAGTCCACAGTCACAATGACTGTGCAACACTGCGGTTCGCAAATAACTTGCTTACCAGTATCCGTGCGCAGGAGAGCGAGCGGACGAAAGGAACGAGATGCCAAGCACCACTCACGTACTCGACGAGGCCCGCGATCTGGTCATGAAGCGCCTTGCCGAGCTGGACGACGAGCGCAAGCGCCTCGAGCGTGCTCTCGCCGAGCTGGGCGGGAAAGTGATCGGACGCCCCGGCCGCCGCCCCGGCCGTCCGCGCGGCTCGGGCACGAAAGCCGCCGGTCGTCCGAAAAAACGGCGGCGCCGCAGTGGTACCCGCGCCGACCAGGCAGTTTCCCTGGTCGAGGGCAGCCCCGGCATCAGCGCCTCGGACATCGCCAAGCAGATGAAAATCAAGCCCAACTACCTCTACCGGGTCCTCGGCGACCTCGAGAAAGAGGGTCGCGTGAAGAAGAAAGGGCGCCAGTACTTCCCTTCGAAATAGGGGTGGCCGGAAGGGCCGGATCCGGTAGGGCTTTCACTTAACTTTTTCGGTGGATCGCCAGTGGGCTGACGCTCAGAGGCATCGACGAAAAAGTACAAGACGTTTCAGCCCTACCGGATCCGGCCCTAGACGAGGCCCAGGTTGCTGACCGCCTGGCGCTCTTCCTGTAGCTCCGAGATGCTGGCGTCTATGCGAGGGCGGGAGAAGTCGGGAATCTCCAAGCCCTCGACAACGCTCCACTCGCCGCCGGAGCAGCTGCAGGGGTGGCCGGCGACGACGCCCTCCTCGATCCCGTAGGAGCCGTTGGACGGCACGCCCATCGATACCCAGTCGCCGTCTGCGGTGCCCAAGACCCAGTCGCGGACGTGGTCGATCGCGGCATTGGCGGCGGAGGCAGCGCTGGAGGCGCCGCGAGCGTCAATGATCTCGGCCCCGCGCTTGGCCACCCGTGGGATGAACTCCTCACCGATCCAGGCCTCGTCATCGACCGCCTCCCAGGCGCTGGCGCCGTCGACCTTGGCGTTGACAAGGTCCGGGTACTGACTGGTCGAGTGATTACCCCAGACGGTCATGTTGCTGACGCTGGAGACCGGCTTGCCAAGTTTGTTGGCGAGTTGCGCGATCGCCCGGTTGTGATCGAGGCGCATCATCGCCGTAAACCGCTCGCGCGGGACGCCATCGGCGTTCGACATCGCGATCAGGCAGTTGGTGTTGGCCGGATTGCCGACCACGAGAATCCGCACGTCGCCAGCAGCCCCGGCGGCGATCGCTTCGCCCTGCGGCTTGAAGATGCCGCCGTTTGCCTCGAGCAGGTCGGCGCGCTCCATCCCCGGCCCACGCGGGCGGGCGCCGACGAGCAGGCCGACGTTGCAGCCTTCGAACGCCTGCTTGGGGTCGTCGGAGATGTCGATGCGGCGCAGCAGGGGAAAGGCGCAGTCGTCGAGCTCCATCGCGGTGCCCTCGGCCGCTTTGACGGCGTCGGGGATCTCGAGCAGGCTCAGCTCGACCGGGGTGTCAGGCCCGAGCATCTGACCGCTGGCGATACGGAACAGCAGCGCGTAGCCGATCTGGCCGGCGGCGCCGGTAACGGTGACTTTGACGGGGGTGCTCACGTGGTCGTCTCCTGAAGTAGTGGTTTGAGGGTGTTAGGACGCCATCGCCCGCTGCAGTCGCTCGTCGATCGCGGCGAGGAACTCCTCGGTGGTGAGAAACTGCTGGCCGGGCCCGACGAGTAGCGCCAGGTCCTTGGTCATCTTGCCGCTCTCGACCGTCTCGATGCAGACTCGCTCGAGCGTCGCGGCAAACAGTGACACCTCCGGGGTCCGGTCGAGACGACCGCGCGCGGCGAGGCCTCGCGTCCAGGCGAAGATCGAGGCGATCGGATTGGTCGAGGTGGGCTTGCCTTCCTGGTGCTGGCGGAAGTGGCGGGTGACGGTGCCGTGCGCCGCCTCGGCCTCGACCGTCTTGCCGTCAGGGCTCATCAGCACGCTGGTCATCAACCCCAGCGAGCCGAACCCCTGGGCGACGGTGTCGGATTGCACGTCGCCGTCATAGTTTTTGCAGGCCCAAACGTAGCCGCCTTCCCACTTCAACGCAGCGGCGACCATGTCATCGATCAGGCGGTGTTCATAGGAAATCCCCTTCGCCTCGAACTCAGCCTTGAACTCGCTCTCGTACACCTCGGCGAAAAGATCCTTGAAGCGGCCGTCGTAGCGCTTCAGGATCGTGTTCTTGGTCGAGAGGTAGACCGGGTAACCGCGATCGAGCCCGTAGCGCATCGAGGCGCGGGCGAAGTCGCGGATCGAGTCGTCGAGGTTGTACATCGCCATCGCGATGCCGCCGCCGGGAAAGTCGTAGACATCGAGCTCGAGCGGCTTGGAGCCGTCCTTGGGGGTATAGGTCAGGGTCAGGGTCCCCTCGCCGGGGACGACCATGTCGGTGGCCCGGTACTGGTCGCCGAAGGCGTGACGGCCAATCACGATCGGCTTGGTCCAACCCGGCACCAGGCGTGGGATGTTGGAGATGACGATCGGCTCGCGGAAGATGACACCGCCGAGGATGTTGCGGATCGTGCCGTTGGGGGAGCGGTACATCTGCTTCAGACCGAACTCCGCGACCCGAGCCTCGTCAGGGGTGATCGTCGCGCACTTGACCCCGACACCGTGGCGCTTGATCGCTTCCGCCGCTTCGACCGTGATCCGGTCTTCGCTCGCGTCGCGGCTCTCAATCCCGAGGTCGAAGTAGACGAGGTCGACGTCGAGGTAGGGCAGGATCAGCCGCTCTTTGATGAACGACCAGATGATGTGGGTCATCTCGTCGCCGTCGAGCTCGACGATCGGGTTCACGACTTTGATCTTCTCCGCCATCGGCGCGGCGATGCTATCGATGCCACAATCCAGGCGATGGCAACGGTGGAACGCCAGTCGAGCAGCACCCACGAGGTCTTCAACCAGGCGACCCCGCTGGAGGACTACAACTCTTTCGATGCCGACCGCGTCCTGACCGAGGCGCTGCAGCGCGAGGGCGCGGGCTGGGCCGAAGAGAAGGCGCGCGAGCTGGGAGCGATCTGCGGCTCCTCGCAGACGATCCGCTGGGGTTTCGAGGCAAACGAGAGGAAGCCCGAGCTGCGCACTCACGACCGCTACGGCCACCGCATCGACGAGGTCGAGTTCGACAGCTCCTGGCACGAACTGATGCGGATCGGCGTCGACCAAGGCCTGCATGCGGCGCCCTGGCGCGAGCCGGGGCCCGGCGCCCACGTCGCCCGCGCCGCGATGTTCACCCTCCTGATGCAGGCTGAGAGCGGTGTCGGCTGCCCGCTCTCGATGACCTACTCGGCGATCCCGGCGCTGCGCAAGCAGCCCGAGCTGGCAGAGGAGTGGGAGTCGCGCTTCCTCTCGCTCGACTACGACGAGCGCTCATTGCCGGCGGATCGCAAGCGCGGCGCGCTTTGCGGGATGGCGATGACCGAGAAGCAGGGCGGCTCGGACGTGCGCGCCAACACGACGACGGCGACGCCGCTGAACGGTGGCGGCCCGGGGGCCGAGTACGAGCTCGTCGGTCACAAGTGGTTCTGCTCGGCGCCGATGTGCGACGCCTTCCTCGTCCTTGCACAGACCGATTCCGGCATCTCCTGCTTCTTGATGCCGCGCTGGACGCCGGACGGCGAGCGCAATTCCTTCCAGATCCAGCGGCTCAAGGACAAGCTCGGCAACCGCTCCAACGCCTCCAGCGAGCTCGAGTTCCGCGGCGCCTGGGCGCGCATGGTCGGCGAGGAGGGCCGCGGTGTGCCGACGATCATCGAGATGGTCAACCACACCAGGCTCGACTGCGTGATCGGCGCCGCGACGGGCCAGCGGGCCGGCGTCGCGCAAGCGCTCAACCATGTTTCCCACCGCGCTGCCTTTGGTAAAGAGCTGATCGACCAGCCGCTGATGCGCAACGTGCTCGCCGACCTTTGCGTCGAGTCTGAGGCGGCGACGATCGCGGCGATGCGCCTCGCCCGCGCCTACGACGAGGTCGCGGCGGGCGACGAGGAGGCGACCGAGTTCCGCCGCCTCGCCAACGCCGTGCTCAAGTACTGGATGTGCAAGCGAGCGCCGTGGCACGCGGTCGAGTGCCTCGAGTGCTTCGGCGGCAACGGCTATGTAGAGGAGTCCGGCATGCCGCGCCTCTACCGCGAGGCGCCGCTAGCCTCGATCTGGGAGGGATCCGGCAACGTGCAGTGCCTCGACGTGCTGCGGGCGATGGTCAAGAACCCGGCCTCGGTCGAGGCCTTCTTCGCCGAGGTTCTCGAGGGAGCTGGCGCCGAACCGAAGCTCGACGCCTATGTCTCCTCCCTGCGGGCCGAGATCCCTGGCGATATCGAGACGATTGAGTCGCGCGCCCGCCGCATCGTCGAACGGATGGCTCTCGCCCTGCAAGCGTCGCTGCTGGTCCGCTACGGCGACCCGGCCGTCGCCGACGCCTTCTGCGCCTCGCGCCTGAGCGGCGATTGGGGCAACGCCTTCGGCACGCTCCCATCCGGCACCGACTTCAGCTCGATCATCGAGCGCCACCGGCCGGCCCCTTGAGGCGGCGCCTCAAGATGCGTCGCGTAGTGCTCGCCCCACCTGCTCCGCGGTAATGACACCGCTGAGCTTTCCTTCGGCGTCGACCGCCATGACGGCCCCAAAGCGGCGTAAAGCTCGGTTGGCCAGGAGCGTGTCCAGGGGGGCGTCGTCACGGACCTGGAAGGTGCCGTCGTCGCTGTCGCTCTCGATCAGCTCAGATATGAGCGATGTCGTTCGGGAGGTCTCCGGCACCTCGTCGGCGCTATCGCGGATTACGAGGCCGCGGAAGCGGTGGGCGGCATCGACCACGGGGAACCAGGACCAGCGGTAGCGGAGGAAGTACTCGTCGAGGGCCTGCTCTACGTTGAGCTGGTCGGGAATGGCTACCGGCTCGCGGTCCATGACGTCGGAGACGACAAGATTGCTGATCTTGCCGGTGATCGCCGTCTGCACGGTGGCGGCGCGGGCTGAGCCGTTGACTACGAATCCGATCAGCGCCAGCCAAACGCCGGCGAAGACCGCGCCGTCGAAGACCAGCAGCAATCCACCGCCGATGAAGATGTAGCCAAAGGCACGTCCGAGGCCGGCGGCGAAGCGGGTCGCCGAGGTGCGGTCTCCCGTCCGCCACCAGGCGATCGCCCGCACTATCCGGCCTCCGTCCATCGGGAAGGCCGGCAGCAGGTTGAAGACGAGGACGAGGAGATTGATCGAGGCCAGCCAACCGACCATCGCCAGCAGGGCAGAGACGCCCGAGTTGCTCTCGATCAGGACCGCTTTGCGAAAGCCGTCCGCGCCCGCCGCCCCGATGCCGATCGCCGTCAGCACGACGACGATCGCGAGCGTCACCAAGGGGCCGGCGATCGCCACCTTGAACTCGGTTGAGGGGCTGTCGGACTCGCGGTTCATCCGCGCCATCCCGCCGAAGATCCAGAGCTGGATGCTGGAGATGCCGATCCCGTTGCGCAACGCCACCATCGCGTGACCGAGCTCGTGGAGGACGATCGAGCCGAAGAAGCCGACGGCGCTGAGGATCGCCAGCAGGAACGGCGTCGAGGACGAGCTGCTTTCGCCCAGCACGTTCCCGTAGAACTGCGAGAGCCAGAAGATGACGAGGAAGAGAACGAAGAACCACGACCAGTCGACCGCGATCCGGATCCCGCGAACGTGGAAGAGCGTTATCGGTTTGCCGCCGAACATCGCCCCAATGGTACGGGGCCATCGGGGTGGGGGTTCCACTTAACCTTTTCGGTGGGTCGCCTTACGGCTGTCGCCCGGAGGCGCCGACGAAAAAGTACAAGACGTTCCACCCCCACCCCGATGGCCCCGTATAAAGTCGCGGCGATGTCGGCGGACAAAGACAGGCTGCGGAGTTGGCTCGAGGAACTGGAGCGGATCGACCGCCCCTCCGCCTCCGAGGGCGAGCGGCGGGCCGCCGAGTGGCTGGTCGAGCGCTTCGCCGAGCTCGGCGCCGAGACGCGGATCGAGGCCGAGCCCGCCCACGGCACCTACTGGTGGCCACTCGGCATCGGGGCCGCGCTGGGAGCTCTCGGGGGGATCGCGGCGTTGCGCGGCCGGCGACTTTTCGGCGTGTTGCTGGGCATCGTGGGGGCGGCCGGAATCGCCAGCGACTTTCCCCCTGGGAAACGCCTGCTGCGCAAGGTGCTGCCGAAGCGCACCACCTACAACGTCGTCTGCGAGCTCGGTTCGGCCGATGCCGAGCGAACGATGGTCCTGATCGCCCACCACGACGCCGCCCACTCGGGCCTCGTCTTCCACCCGGAGCTGCCCAATATCGCCGACCGGCTGGGAATGATCGAGCGCACCGACACCAGCCCGCCGCTGATGGCGCCGGTTGTCGGTGGCCCCGTGCTGGCCGCGCTCGGCGCGCTGACCGGAAGACGTCTGCTCTCAAAGCTGGGGGTTCTTCTCGGACTCGGTTCGGCCGCGGCGATGGCCGAGATCGGGCTGCGCAAAGTCGTGCCGGGCGCCAACGACAACGGAACCGCGGTCGTCGCGCTGCTCGCCCTGGCCGGGCGGCTTCTCGAGGAGCCGCCCGAGAACCTCCGGGTCATCCTCCTTTCGGCCGGTTCGGAGGAGTCCTTCAGCGAGGGGATGAAGGCTTTTGGCGAGCGTCACTTCCCCACGCTGCCCCAGGAGAGCACCTTCTTCCTCTGCCTGGAGTCGATCGGCTCACCGCACCTGCTGGTGCTGCGCGGCGAGGGCTTCCTCAAGATGCGCGAGTATCCGGCGCGCTCGCTCGCCCTGATGGACGGCCTCGCCGAGGAGCTCGACATCTGGCTCTACCCCAACCTGCGGCTACACAACGGCACCGACGGGATGGAGTCGCTGGCGGCCGGCTATGAGACCGCGGTGATCGCCGGCTGCACCGACCTCAAGCAGCCCGCCAATTACCACTGGCCCCACGACCTCGCCGAGAACGTCGACTTCGGCACCGTCGCCGACGGCGTCCGCCTCTCCGAGGCGGCAGTTCGCCGCCTCGACAAGCAATGGCTCTGACCAAACCGCCCGCCGATGGGCCTAAAACGGGTCTATATCTCACGTTTTAGGCCCATCGGCGGGGGAGGCGAAATCCGACCGCGGGGTCGGATTTCGTGCCTATAGAGTCCGCGCCCGTGCCTACGCATGACGTATTGGTGATCGGCGCCGGCCTCGCCGGACAAAGGGCCGCCCTGGCCGCCGCCGAGCAAGGCGTCTCGGTGGGGATCCTGAGCAAGGTCCACCCGGTGCGCTCGCACTCCAACGCTGCCCAGGGTGGGATCAACGCCGCGCTCAACCCCGGCGACTCGTGGGAGTCGCACGCCTTCGACACGGTCAAGGGCTCCGACTACCTGGGCGACCAGGACGCGATCGAAATCATGACCCGGGAGGCCCCGGAGGAGATCCTCCACCTCGAGCACCTCGGCGTCACCTTCCACCGCAACGAGGAGGGCAAGCTCGGCACCCGCGCCTTCGGCGGCGCCTCGGCCGCCCGCACCTACTACGTCGCCGACATCACCGGCCAGGCGATCATGCACGTCCTCTACGAGCAGCTGATGAAGCACTCCGACTCGGTCGCCCGCTACGAGGAGTGGTTCTGCACGGCGCTGGCGATGGACGAGAACGGCGAGTGCTGCGGCGTCGTCACCCGCAACGTCGCCGACGGCTCGATGCAGCTGTTCACGGCGAAGGCGGTGATCCTCGCCTGCGGCGGCAACGGTCAGGCCTGGAAGCCGACCACCAACGCGCTGATCTGCACCGGCGACGGGATCGCGATGGCCTACCGGGTCGGGGCCAAGCTGATGGACATGGAGATGATCCAGTACCACCCGACGACGCTGGCCGGCAAGGGCTTCCTGATCACCGAGGGCGCCCGCGGCGAGGGCGCCCACCTGCTCAACGCCAAGGGCGAACGCTTCATGGAGCGCTACGCGCCGAACAAGATGGAACTGGCCTCGCGCGACGTCGTCTCCCGCGCCGAGCAGACCGAGATCAACGAGGGCCGTGGCTTCCCCGACGGCACCGTCGCGCTCGATATCACGGTGGTGCCGAAGAAGCGGATCCACGAGGCGCTGCGGGAGATCGTCCTCGTCGGCCGCGACTTCGCCGGCGTCGACATCACCCGCGAACCGATCCACATCAAGCCCGGCAACCACTACACGATGGGCGGGGTCAAGACCGACGTCGACGGTCGCACCGACGTCCCCGGCCTCTACGCCGCCGGCGAGACCGCCTGCGTCTCGGTCCACGGCGGCAACCGGTTGGGCGCCAACTCGCTGCTCGACACGCTGATCTTCGGCCGCCGCTCGGGCGCCGACGCCGCCGCCCGCGCCAAGCGGACCGAGGGCTCGCGACCCACGAAGGGGACGCTTGAGGCCGAGCAGGACTCGATCGAGGCGATCGCAGCGCGCGAGAAGGGCTCAGGCCGTCGCGTCTCGGAGATCAAGCAGGAGCTGGGCGAGACGATGGACAAGCAGGTAGCCGTCTTCCGCGACGAGGCCGGGATCCAGGCGGCGCTCGAGACCGTCCGCCGGCTCAAACAGGAGGCGGAGTCGGCCTACATCGACGACAAGGGCAGCGTCTTCAACCAGGACGTGCTGGGAGCGATCGAGCTCGGCTACATGCTCGACAACGCCGAGTGCACCTGCGTCGCCGCGCTCGAGCGCAAGGAGAGCCGCGGCGCCCAGTACAGGACCGATTTCCCGGAGCGCAATGATGAGGAGTGGCTCAAGCACATCGACCTGCAACAGGGTGACGAGGGGCCGGAGATCTCATACTCAGAGGTGACGATCACCCAGTGGGAACCCGAAGAGAGGAAGTACTAGTGCCCACCTACACGCTGAAAGTCCGCCGCTACCAACCCGAGAGCGGCGAGGGAGCCTATTGGGAGGAGTTCGACGTCGACCTCGACCCTTCGCTCTCGGTCCTCGACGGGATCCTGCAGGCGAAGGACCGCGACGATGGCTCGCTCTCGGTCCGCTGCTCCTGCCGCGCCGCGATCTGCGGCTCCTGCGGGATGAAGATCAACGGCCAATCCGGCCTCGGCTGCAAGACCCAGATCGGTGAGGCGCAGGAGCTGGCGAACAAGTTCGCCAATGCAACGGCAAGCGGCGCCCGGACGCGGGAGTCCGGTCGCGAGATCGCCGGTGATGATGAGCGCGACCGGACGGGAGCAGAGGACGCCGCGATTGTCATAGAGCCGATGGGGAACATGCCCGTGATCAAGGACCTGATCACCGACATGGAGTCGACCCACTGGGAGAAGATCCGCCGCGTCACCCCCTGGCTCCTCCCCCACGGCGAGCCGCCCGAGCGCGAGTACGTGGTCGAGCCGGAGTCGATGATCGACATCACCCAGTCGATGGCCTGCATCCAGTGCGGCGCCTGCGTCTCCTCCTGCCTCTCAATGGAAGCCGACCCGGACTTCATCGGCCCGGCGGCGCTGGCCAAGGCCTACCGCTTTGTCGGCGACCCACGCGACGCCGAGGCCAAGGAGCGCCTCCACGACCTCGCCGAGGACCCACACGGCATCTACGACTGCACCCACTGCTTCAGCTGTATCGACGCCTGCCCCAAGGGGGTTGCGCCGATGGACCAGATCATGCGCCTGCGTCGCAAGGCGAGCGAGGAGGGGATCGAAGACCCCAATAGCGGCCACCATCACGAGCTTGCCTTCGTCAAGATCATCGAGAAGAAGGGGACGCTGGACGAGGTCGCCCTGCCGAGAGAGTCGTTCACCTTTGGCGTCAAGGGCAAGCTGAAGCCCAGCAAAAGGGCGATTAAGGAAATCCTCGGTGCGCTGCCGACGATATTCCGCACGATCAAGACGGGCAAGGTACGCCGCAAGTGGATCGCCCCACACCACAAGCTCCCTGGCAACGCCCAGGAAGAGGTCAAGGCGATCTACAAACACGCCGAGGCCCACCGCGAGGAATTCAACATCTACATCACGGGCGAGGAGGACGTCGAACCGGAGCCCGACGAGCCGACCGCGGCGGCGCTCTCGGACGAGGCGAAGGCCGCGAAGGAGGAGACCGCATGAAGCTCGCTTACTGGCCCGGCTGCGTCTCGCGCGGCTTCACCCCCGAGCTGCACGGCTCGATGGCGTTCACCGCCGAGAAGCTGGGGATCGAGCTGGTCGAACTCGACCGCGCCAACTGCTGCGGCGCCGGTGTGATCGCCGAGCACAACCAGGAGCTCGCCGACACGCTCAATGCGCGCACCTTCGCCCTCGCCCAGCAGACCGGGCTGGCGATGATGAACATCTGCTCGACCTGCCAGGGCGCGCAGTCGGAGTGCCAGCAGCGCCTCGACGCCGATTCCTCCTACCGCGCCCACATCAACGAGGTCCTGAGCGGCCAGGGCCTCTCCTACGAGAAGGGCAAGGACGGCTTCACCAACAAAAACTTCCTCTGGCTGCTGGTCGAGGACTACGGGCTCGACCGGCTCGCCGAGAAGGTCGTGCGACCGCTCTCCGGCCTGCGGGTCGGCCCCTTCTACGGCTGCTACGTGGTGCGGCCGAAGGAGCGGCTCGGCTACGACGAGTTCCCCGAGCGCGACCTCTACCTGGAGAAGGTGATCGAGGCGCTGGGAGGCGAGGTGGTCGAGTACGACGGCGCCCGCAAGTGCTGCGGCTTCCCGGTGATCACGATGAACCGCGAGACCTCGCTGCGCCAGTCCGGCACCCACGTCGGCGACGCGATCGACGCCGGGGCCGACTGCCTGGTCACCCCCTGCCCCCTCTGCCACCTCAACCTCGACATGCAGCAGCCCGAGGCGGCCAAGGTCGTCAACCGCGACCTCGGCCTCGCCGTCTTGCACCTGCCGCAGCTGGTCGGCCTGGCGCTCGGCGCCGAGCCGAAGCAGCTCGGCATGAGCAAGCACATCGCTTCGACCGGCTGGGTCGAGGAGCGGCTGGCCGCTTCCGCAACCGCTTAGCGCTCTTCGAGCCCGACCCGGCGCGCCATCCAGCGGGCGCCGAGCGTGTCGGTGAGGCCGTGGGCGACGATCGAGGAGAGGATCGCGATCGCGGCGACGTCGAAGATCAGCTCGCCCTGCTCCACCCCCGACTTCAGCACGAAGAGGGCGAACAGCATCGAGGCGACGCCCTTCGGCCCAAACCAGGCCATGAACGCCTTCTGCGACCGCGGCAGGCCGGTGCGCAGAAAGGAGAGCTGGACCGCCAGCGGTCGCGCAGCCAGCAGGGCAAAGGCGACGAAGACGACCAGCGGAGGGATGCTGTGGTCGAAGCCGGTGGCGACGATCAGGGCACCGAAGACGAAGAAGGTCAACACCTGGAAGATCGTGCTGGCGTTCTCGGCGAACTCGACGAACCCCTGCGGCACTTCGCGCTCGCTCGCCGCCATCGCGATCCCGCAGACGAAGGCGGCGATCAGCCCGTTGCCGATCGTCACTTCGGACAGGCCGAAGGCGACGAGGGCGAACCCCACGGCGTAGATCCCCTCGTAGCGCGCGGTCATGCCACCGCCGGGGAGGTGATGGTGGAGGCGACCGCCGAGGGCGCCGAGTCCGGCCCCGATCGCCCCCCCGGCCAGCGCCTCGCCCAGCAGTTTCGCGGCTTCCCCGCCAGGGCTGCCTCCCGGCGTTGCGAGAACCAGGAAGAAGAGGACGAAGGGCAGCGCCAGGCCGTCGTTGAGACCCGACTCGAGGTTGAGCGTGTGCCGCACCGCACTGGGCACGAGGCGCGAGGTGACCACGGCCGAGGTGACGACCGGATCGGTGGGTGAGAGCACCGCCGCCAGCAGGAAGGCCTCGGCCCAGCTGAGGCTGGGAAAGAGTGCTTTCGCCGCCAGCGCCAGCAGCGCCATCGTGATCGGCATCGCGATCACCAGCGCCCGCGCGACCGGGCTCCAGTGGCGGCGCAGCAGCTCGCGCTCGACGAACATCCCGTCGGAGAAGAGGGTGAGGATCAGCGCCAGCTCGATCAGCTCGACGATCGACTGGTCGCTCGCTTCGACGTCAACGACACCCATCGCGGCCAGCCCGATCCCGAGCGCCACCGACAGCACCGAGGCCGAGAGAACGGTTCCCCGGATCAACCCCGAGAGCGCAGCGACGACCGCGAGCAGCCCACCGAACAGCAGAACCGCTTCGCCAAACCCGATGCCCACAGGCCTCAGCCTAAGAGGCCGCGTTCGACCAGGAGCTCGGCGACCTGGACCGCGTTGGTCGCGGCGCCCTTGCGCAGGTTGTCACCCGCCAGCCAGAGGTTGAGGCAGCGCTCGTGGCCAGGGTCGCGGCGGATGCGGCCGACCAGGACCTCGTCGCGGCCGGCGGCGTCGATCGCCAGCGGGTAGCGCCCGGAGCTGGGGTCATCGACGACGACGACGCCTGGGGCGTCGGCGAGCAGCTGTCGGCAATTCTCGGGTGAGAGGTCCTCGCGGGTCTGCACGTTGACCGACTCCGAGTGGCCGGTGAAGACGGGCACCCGGGCGCAGGTGGCGGAAATCCCAACCTCCTCGCCGAGGCCGAGGATCTTGCGCGTCTCCGCCATCACCTTGCGCTCCTCGGTGGTGTAGTCGTCGCCGTCCTTGAAAACCTCCACCTGGGGGAGGACGTTGAAGGCGATCCGGTGGGGGTAGACCGAGGCGGGCGGATTCTCCTCGCCCTCGAGCACCAGCTTCGACTGGGCGCGCAGCTCTTCGATCGCCTTCTGCCCGGTTCCGGAGACCGCCTGGTAGCTGGAGACGACGAGGCGCTCCAACCCCGCGGCGCGGTGGATCGGCGCCAGCGCCATCATCGCGACCATCGTCGTGCAGTTGGGGTTGGCAAGGATTCCCTTGTGGCTCTCAGCTGCCTCGGGGTTGATCCCGGCGACGACGAGAGGGACGTCGTCGTGCATGCGCCAGTAGCTGGTGTTGTCGACGACGACGGCGCCGGCGTCGACCAGCCGCGGCGCCCACTCGGCGCTGACCGCGCCGCCGGCCGAGGAGAGGACCAGGTCGAGGCCCTGGATCGTCTCCTCGCTCAGGGCGCGGACCTCCAGCTCCTCCTCGCCCCACTCGATCGCGCGCCCGGCGGAGCGCTCAGAGGCGAACGGAACCACCTCGGAGGCGGGAAAGTCACGTTCCGCGAGCACGCCGAGGATGGTCGAGCCCACCGCCCCAGTCGCGCCCAGCACCCCGACTCTGTACCCATCGCCCGCCACCGGTCGAGTATGACTCAGCCGCTGACGGTCGGCCGCTGCGTGGCGCCCATCGGGTCCTCGGCACGGACCGCGTCGGCGCCGAGCTCGAACGCCTCGTGCAAGGCCCGCACCGCGTCGGGAACGCGGTCGGCGGAGATGACGCAGGAGATCTTGATCGGCGAGGTGGAGATCATCTCGATGTTGATCCCCTTCCCACCGAGGACCTCGAAGACCTTGGCGGCGACGCCGGGGTGGGAGCGCATGCCGGCGCCGACGATCGAGACCTTGCCGATCCGCTCTTCGGTGCGCACGCCCTGGCTGACCTCGAGCGCGCTGACGGTGTCGGTGGCGGCGGTCAGATCGGAGCGGTCGACAGTGAAGGAGAGATCTGCCAGCGCGTCGTCGCCAACCGGCTCGTTCTGGATGATCACGTCGACGTTGATGCCGGCCTCGGCCAGCGCGGTGAAGATCCTGCCGGCCACCCCCGGTTCGTCGCGGACGCCGGTCAGCGTCACCCGCGCCTCCCCGTCGGAGTGGGTCACTGCGGTTACGAAAGGCTGCTCCACGGTCTCCTTCTCGCTCTCCTCTTCGCTGACCACGAGGGTACCGGGGCCGTCCTCGAAGCTGCTGCGGCAGTGGATGCGCACCCCGTTGTTGCGCGCGTACTCGACCGAGCGCAGCTGCAGCACCTTTGCCCCAGAGGCCGACATCTCCAGCATCTCCTCATAGGAGGCGACCGGCAGCTTGCGGGCGTCGGGGACGATCCGCGGATCGGCACTGAAAACGCCGGCGACGTCGGTGTAGATCTCGCAGACGCTCGCCTCGAGCGCGGCGGCAAGGGCGACAGCGGTGGTGTCGGATCCTCCCCGCCCCAACGTGGTCACGTCCTGGCTGTCGGTCGAGACTCCCTGGAAGCCGGCGACGAGGACGATGTGGTCCTGCTCGAGCGTCTCGCGGATGCGGTCGGCGCGCACGTCGATGATCTTCGCCCGGGTGTGTGAGGAGTCGGTGACGATTCCCGCCTGGGACCCGGTCAGCGAGATCGCGTTGTGACCCATGTCGTGGATCGCCATCGCGCAGAGCGCGCAGGAGATCCGCTCCCCGGTCGAGAGCAGCATGTCCATCTCGCGCGCCACCGGCCGGTCGGAGATCTCCAGCGCCTGTGCGACCAGCTCGTCGGTCGTCTTGCCTCGCGCCGATAGCACCGCGACGACGCGATTGCCGGCCTCCCGCGCGACGACCATCCGCCGCGCGGCCCGCTTGATCTCATCGGCCCCCGCGACCGAGGTGCCGCCGAACTTCATCACCACTATGTCAGCGTTCGACCCACTCATTGAGAACGTCTGAGGATAGTCCGGGCCACCCATCCACGGTGAGACGAAGCGGCCGGGCTAAAGAGTGGCCGTCGGAAAACCGATGCGTTTCCCCTATGGAGCCGAGCGGCATCGACATCACCATGCTGGGGCCGCCGGGGACCTCGGAGCGGGACGAACGCCTCGTGGTCGCAAGCCGCCTCTCGACCAAGCTCGCGCTTGCCCACAGCATTGATGACGTTGCCTCGATCGCCGTGCGCCAGCTGCACGACTCCTTCGACTACTACCTCGCGGTGATCCAGCGCCTCGACCCGGACGGGTCGCTGCGCGTCGTCGCCGGCGCCGGCCCACTGGCCGAACAGGTGGACGACTTCCTCGCGCACGTGCAGCCGGTCGAGGTGGGGGTCAACGGCCGCGTGGCGCGGAGCGGCCGGCCGGCGATGGTCAACGACACCCGGCTCGACTCCGACTACCTGCGCCGCAACCCTCGCACGGACCCCGGTTCGGAGCTCTCGCTGCCGATCCGTGTCGCCGGCTCGGTCTGGGGTGTGATGAACCTCGAGCAGGTCGAGTGCGACGCTTTCGCTGACGAGGATCTCCTGCTCGCCCACATCGTCGCCGGCCAGGTCGGCTCGGCGATCTACCGCTGCCAGCTGGTCGAGGAGCTCGAGGGCGCCTTCCTCAGCACGCTCGGCGTGATCGCCGACGCGGTCGAGCTGCAGGACCCCTACACCGCCGACCACGCCAATGAGGTCGCGGAGCTCGCCGTGCGGGTTGGCGAACGGCTGGGCGTCGCCGGGCCCGAGCTGGACCGCCTCCGCTACGGCGCCCTGCTGCACGACGTCGGCAAGATCGGCGTCCCCGGCGAGCTTCTGCGCAAGCCCGGTCCGCTGAGCCCGAACGAGCGGCGGCGGATGGACGCCCACACCGCGATCGGCGCCCGCATGCTGGAGCGCATCCCCTTCCTCGCCCCGGTCGCCCCCCTCGTCCGCTCCGCCCACGAGCGCTTCGACGGCGGCGGCTATCCCGACGGCCTAGCCGGCAAGGAGATTCCCCGCGGCGCGATGATCATCGCAACCTGCGACGCCTTCCACGCGATGACCTCCGACCGCCCGTACCGCAAGGCAATGGGGCACGAGGCGGCGATCGGCGAGCTGGAAGCCGGCGCCGGGACTCAGTTCGACCCCGATGTGGTAGCTGCCTTGATCGCTTCGCTGGGCTGAGTGCGCCGCATCGTTATCCAAATCTTTTCAATTTCGAAACAAGGAGTTCACGGCTAGGGGGAGATGTTCGGCGAGAGTGCCGGCCATGCTGGTAGAACCGCCGGCTCCGGAGTCGCCTCGGGTGGCTTTCCGGATCGCAAACCTCGAGGTCAGGCCCGCCGAGCTGCAGGTCCTCGCCGGCGGGCGTCGAGCCGGGTTCACGGTGCGCGAGTTCGAGCTGTTCTTCCTGCTGTCCAAGCGGATCGACAGCGTCGTCCAGCGGCCGGAGATCTACACCCTGATGTGGGGAGGCGAGATGCCGCTCCGCAACCGCTCGGTAGATGTGCTGGTGCGCAAGGTGCGCGCCAAGCTGCACCAGGCCGCGCCCGACTGGCGCTACGTCCACACCCACTTCGGGATCGGCTACCGGTTCGCACCGGAGCAGATCCGCTAGGCCAGCCTGTCGCAGAGCTCTCTGCGTGAGCTAGATCACGCTTTAAGATATATCTGTGTGATATATACGTCGCGTGGAGCTGAGCGCTACGGCCTACGTGATCCTGGGGATGGTCAGCCGCGAGCCGCGCTCGGGCTATGAGATCAAGGCGTTAGTCGACAACACCACCCGCTTCTTCTGGGCTGCCAGCTACGGGCAGATCTATCCCGAGCTGAAACGGCTCTCCGAGGCGGGCTTGGTCGAGGGAATCGACGCCTCGCGCGGCGATCGCAAGCGGACCGTCTACGCGATCACCGCCGACGGCGAGGCGGAGCTGAAGGACTGGCTGCGCAGGCCGCCCGAGACTTCGGAGATGCGTGAAGAAGGACTACTGAAACTCTTCTTCGCCGGCGCGCTGAAGCCCGCGGAGGCGGTCGAGACGCTGCGCGCGATGCGCCGGAAGCGGCTCGAGCTGGCCGCGCGGCTGCGCTCGATGGAGCCGGAGAAGGCCGAGAAGAAGGCCGAGGAGGACCCCTTTCCGCTGATGGTCCTGCGGGCGGGGATCGAGTTCAACCAGTGGTTTGCCGATTGGTGCGAGCGGATGGAGGTCCAGCTGCTCGACCCGGCACGAGAGAAAGGGAGCAGCTGATGTTCGACTCACTAGCCCGCCTCGCCGACCGCCGTGCCCGCCGGGTCGGCCTTTTCGCTATCGCCTTCTTCCTCCTCGCCGGCGCGCTCGGCGGCTCTGTCGCCAGCCGGCTCGACCCGTATGGCGCCGACGATCCGGCTACCGAGGCGGTGAAGGCGAGGCAGCAACTGGAGGACGCGGGGCTGCGCATTCCGGCGGTGCTCGTCTTGGTCGATCACGCCCCGGTCGCCCAAGCCGCGACCCGGCGCCGGGTCGCGGAGCTGGAACGCGAACTGCGTTCTCGCCGCGATGTCAAGTCGGTCAGTGGCTACTACACCACCGGCTCCCGCGACTTCGTCTCCCGCGACGGCGACGCCACCTACCTCGCCGTCGCCCTGAAGCAGACCGACGACAAGAAGTGGCAGGAAGCGGGCGCCGACATCGCCGACCAGCTCGCCGGCAGGCCCGGGATCACCGTGGGCGGCGCCGCCGTCGCCCAGGAGCAGGTCAACAAGCAGGTCGAGGAAGACCTGCGCAAAGCGGAGATGCTCGCCTTCCCGCTGCTCTTCCTGCTCTCCTTCGTCTTCTTCCGCAGCCTCGTCGCCTCGCTGTTGCCGGTGATGATCGGCCTGCTGGCGATCGTCGGCACCTTCCTGATCCTGCGAGTGGCGAGTGAGTTCGGCTCGATCTCGATCTTCGCCCTCAACCTCACCACCGGCCTGGGATTGGGCCTGGCGATCGACTACAGCCTCTTCATCGTCTCCCGCTACCGTGAGGAGATCGCCAAGGACGGGCCTGGGCTGCCGGCGATGCGCCGGGTCCTGGGCACCGCGGGGCGAACGGTCTTCTTCTCCTCGCTGACGGTGGCGGCGGCGCTTGCCTCGCTGCTCGTCTTCCCGCAGCGCTTCCTCTACTCGATGGGCCTGGGCGGCTCGCTGGTCGTGCTGCTCGCCGCGCTGATCTCGCTCACCGTGCTGCCCGCGGTGCTGACCCTGCTCGGCACCCGGATCAACTCACTCTCCCCGCGCTTCCTGCGGCGGCGCGCGGAGGCCGACACGCGCTCGGACGAGCAGGGCTTCTGGTACCGGCTCTCGCGTTTCGTCATGCGCCGCCCGGCGCCGATCGCGACGCTCAGCGCCCTCTTCCTGATCGTCCTCGGCCTGCCTTTCTTCAACATCAAGTTCAACACTGTCGACCCCACGGTGTTGCCGAAGTCGGCCAGCGCGAGGCAGGCCTACGACACCGTCAGCTCGGAATTCCCGCCCTACCGGGAGACGCCGATCTGGGTTTCCGTGAAGGGCGCAACGCCGAAGGCGACGGCCGCGCTCGCAGCGCGGGTTCGTCACACCCCTGGCGTTGCCGCCGTCGCTCCCCCACAGCCACTGCAGGGCGGCGTCGCCGCGATCCAGGCGATCTCGGCGAACCCGTTCAACTCCGACGCGAGCAAGTCGACGGTGAATCGAATCCGTGACGTCGCGGCGCCACCGGGAGCGACCGTGCTGGTCGGCGGCGCAACCGCTGACTTCATCGACTTCCAGGGCAGCCTCACCCGCCACCTCCCGATCGCCTTCGCGATCATCGTCCTCGCCACCCTGGTCATCCTCTTCCTGATGACCGGCTCGGTCGTGCTGCCGATCAAGTCGCTGATCATGAACGTGCTCAACCTGAGTGCCGTCTTCGGCCTCCTCGTCTTGATCTTCCAGGATGGGCGATTCGAAGGCCTGCTCGGCTACACCAGCTCGGGGGCGATCGAGCAGACGATGCCGATCCTGCTCTTTGCCGTCGCCTTCGGTCTCTCCACCGACTACGCGGTCTTTCTGCTCTCGCGGATCAAAGAGGCGCGCGACAACGGCGCCTCGGATTCCGAGTGCGTCGCGATCGGGCTCGAGCGGACGGGCCGGATCGTGACGGCCGCCGCGCTCCTCTTCGCGGTCGCGATCGGCGCCTTCGCCACCTCGAAGATCATCTTCATCAAACAGAACGGGGTCGGCACCGCGCTTGCCGTGCTGATCGACGCCAGCATCGTCCGTGCCCTGCTCGTCCCCTCGCTGATGGAGCTGCTCGGCAAGTGGAACTGGTGGGCGCCGGCGCCACTGCGGCGGCTGCACGACCGCTATGGGATCAGTGAGACGGCGGCGCCCGGAACGACCCGGTGAGGGCCGCGATCGTCATCCTTTTGGACTGACGGTCGATTCTTCCGGCGAGGCGTCGAACACGGTGCTGTCGAACGGGGTCAGCGCCGGTTCGGCCGCGTAGCCGAGCGGTTCCAGCTCGAAGAGTTCCTCGACACTGCGCAGGAACGCGTAGTGGTTGTAGTAGGCGGCTTCGTCGACAGTGCCGGGAGCGACGTAGGGAGAGAGGAGGAGCATTCCCACCTGGCCGCCACCGCCGCTCGCTTTGACCGCCCCCGTGGCGGGCGCTTCCGTGGTCGTGGGCGCCGGCAGGTTTGGGTATTCGGGCGTCGCGCAGCATGAGCTCGGGTCGGCTGCCGGCCCCGTCTGTGGCGCCTGGGCGAAGGTGATCGCGATCAGGCCGCCTTCTTCTTTGTAAGCGGGTGAGGCCGTGATCTCGGGCACAACGGCTTCGAGGAACCCGTCGACGGCGGCAAGACCCGCGGCCTGTTCGGGAGCGCAGGGCGTTTCGCTGCCGTCGTGGCAGGCATTGGGGACGATGTAAGAGAGCGACGGAGTCTTTTCCGCTTTCTTCAGGTCCGTGGCCAGGCTGTCGAGGCCGACGTCGTTTTCGGCGCATTCGGGGCTTTCAGTCAACCCGCCGAAGTAGACGAACGGATTGCGCCAGGTCAGGAAAGCGTCGCCGGGGGCTGGGACGGGGCTGGCGTCGGGGCCGCCGAGCGCCGAGTGGCGGCAGCTGGTCGGCTGTCCCGCCGCTGCGCCGTTGGCGATGTCCTCCACGTACGCCTTCCAGGTCAGTTTTGCGGCGGTCAGCTGGCTGGGCAGCGTTTCGGTCGTGGCCGGGTAGACGCAGCCGTCCCCTTCCACCTGTCCTTCGGCACTCACCGTCCCCGGGGCGATCGCCGTGTATTGGGGGCAGTTGGCGGCGGTCTGTAGAGTCGGCCCCTGGCCGCTGAGGAGGGCGATCTCGTTGGCGAGCGCACCCTGGGTCACCGCGAAGTAGTTGGCGAGCAGCTTGCCTTCGCCGACGAGCGTCTTGGCGAGGTACGGCGCCGGCGATTCCTTACCGAAGGTTTCTTCGTAGCCGTGGCCTTCGAGCACGATCAAGAAGACGTGTTTGATTTCCGGCAACAGTTCTTCTTCTTCTTCGGGTTCGAAGGGCACCGGTTCCGGGCCCGAGCTCGGTTCGGGTTCGCTTGCCGGTGCTTCCGCGGCCGCCAGGGGTACTTCGGCGGTCGACGGGACCGCGGTCGGTTCCGGAGCGAAGCTCGGGCTGCTAGCCACCGCTTCGGGTTCGCTTTCAGGGACTTCCGACCCCCCCATTTCTTCGAGGATGATCGACGCCGTCCCGGCGCTCTGGGCGAGCGGACTGGTGACCGAGCCGAGCACGACGCCGGCGGCGAGCAGCGCCATCACGACGACCGCGGCAACCTGCGGCGACGGCATGAAGTCCCATCGCCCCGGCTTCTCAGGCCCCTCGCCCTCGTTCGCCGCGCCGTCGGGCTCCGCGGGCGAGACCGCGGCGCCTTTGTCCGTGCCATCGGGCCGGCCGCACTCCTTCAAGGCGTCAACGCGATTTGCGACAACCGCAGGCAGCGGGCCATTCCTGGCTCCGCACTCGAGGCAGTAGCGCTGGCTGGCGGAAAGGGCCGCGCCGCAATCGGCACAGCGCTCAGCGTGGGCCTTGCGCGGGCCCTCGTCCTCAGTGGAATTCGTCACCTGACACGCAGTGTCGCGACCAGTCACGCCATAGTTGTGAAGATCTTGAATACGGGCGTTGACAACTCGACCCTGCCTGTTAACAACTCGGAAACATCTGCGGCGAGGGCGCCGCGACAATCCATGCGAGGTGACCGACGTCTCGATTCCACCCGCGTCGCAGACTGAGACTGCGCCTTCTCAGCCTGGGCTCGCCCCTGTTCCCCGCGAGCCCGAGCCGCCGGCGACCCAGATCCAGACCTCCGCGGTCCAGGGTGGCGACCAGTGCGCGTCCTGCGGGGCGCTGCTGGCGGTCGACCAGCGCTACTGCCTCGAGTGCGGCCAGCGGCGCGGCGATCCCCGCCTTCCCTTCATGGACGCCGTGGTCCTGATGGACGCCGTCCAGCGTCCGGCGCAGGCTCCTCCCCCACCGCCGAAGAAGAAACGGACCGGCATCTCGCCGAACGCCGCCCTGATCGCGGGCGTCGGCACGCTGCTGCTCGCCCTCGGCATCGGCGTCCTGATCGGGCGCTCGGGTCATCAAGAAGTCGCCCAAACGGCGGCCACCCCTCAGATCATCAAAGTTGGCGGCAGCGGAGGGGAAGAAAGCGCAACCGCGTCGAAAGGCAAGACGACCACCGGCGGTGGCGCCGCGGCAAACGCGAAAACGAAGAAGCAGAAAGCAGCCGCGTTGAAGGCGGCCGAAGCACACCCGGCGGCCGAAGAAGTCATCAAACCGACCAACGGAGTGAAGCTGGCGCCGCCGAAAACGCAGGTGGGCGACCCGTGCAGCAACAGCGAAGCCGGCTGCGAAAACGGCAAGTTCGAAGGGACCTTCTTCGAATGATCTCGATACCGAAGGCCCTGCAGAACCCGCGGCGCGCTGCAAAGGCAAGTTCGAACGGCGCCCGGCCGGCGCTCGCGCCGGCCCAGGCGCCGCCGACGTCCCAGACGCGGCCCGCTCCCAAGGCTCCACCGAGCCCGGCGCTCGGCGGCGATCTGCTCGTCGACCTCGAACGGCGGCGGGACCAGCTGATCGCGCGTGTGGCCGAGCTTCAGTGGGACCTGGGCGGCCTCGTCTACGAGATGGCGATCCGCAACCGGATCCAGATCGAGGTTCTGGTCAAACGGGCGGTGGTGCTGCAGGACGCCGATGCCGAACTGAGCGAGGTCGAACGCATCGTGCGCAGTGAGGAGACCGGAACGGCGGGCTCCTGCCCCAACTGCAGCGCGCCGCACAGCAGCGGCGCGACCTTCTGCTGGCAGTGCGGCAAACCGCTGCTCGAGCAGGTCTCGAGCGACGCGATCCTGCGCCGCTGACCCGGCTTGCAGCTCCGTTCAGACTCGCTGCGGGCCCTCAGCCGAAACGGCCGCTGACATAGTCCCGCGTGCGCGGGTCCGCCGGGTGGGTGAAGATCTTCTCGGTGTTGGCGAACTCGACCAGCGTCCCCGACGGCTCCGCGGCGCTCGAATCTAGGCTGAAGAAGGCCGTCTGATCAGCGACCCGTGCCGCCTGCTGCATGTTGTGGGTGACTATGACGATCGTGAAGCGGCCTTTGAGGCTGTGCATCAAGTCCTCGATCGACGCCGTCGCGATCGGGTCGAGCGCCGAGGCCGGCTCGTCGAGGAGCAGGACGTCGGGCTCGATCGCGATCGCCCGCGCGATGCATAGGCGTTGCTGCTGGCCACCGGAGAGGCCGAGGGCGCTGTCCTTGAGCCGGTCTTTGACCTCGCCCCAGAGCGCCGCCCCGCGAAGCGCGCTCTCGACCCGCTCGTCGAGGCCGTGCTTCAGCCCCAGGTTGCGCGGCGCCCAGGCGATGTTGTCGTAGATCGACTTCGGGAACGGGTTCGGTTTCTGGAAGACCATGCCGATGCGGCGCCGAACCTCGACTCGGTCGACGTTGCTGGCGTACATGTCATGGCCGTGATAGAGGACCTGCCCCTCGATCCTGAAGCTGGGCACCGAGTCGTTCATCCGGTTGAGGCTGCGCAGGAAGGTCGTCTTGCCGCAGCCCGAGGGACCGATCAGGGCGGTGATCCGGTTGCGCGGGATGCGCATGGAGACACCGGCGAGCGCCCGTTTGCGGCCGTAGTGCACGGACACGTCGCGGGCTTCGAAGACCGCTTCGATGCCGGTCTCCCTGCCGACCGCGCCGTTGGCGCCGGCGGGAGTCGCCAGCGGCCCGCTCTGGATACGGACTCGACCCGGCACGGAGCCGCCCTCGCCGAAGCCGGCAAACGATTCGAGGTTGGCGCTCATCGCGCCATCTTCGCACGGCTGCGCGCGAGCAGAGCCCGGGCGGCGAGGCTGGCGAAGAGGATGGCGGAGACGAGGACGAACGAGAGGCCCCAGGCTTCGGAGAAGCTTTCGGGGTTCGCTTCTTCGGAGAGCTGGAAGATCCTTACTGGGACGTTCGGCAGCGCTTCGAACGGGTTCAGCGAGTACCGGGTGGGGTCGAACACGGAGGTGGCGAAGATCAGCGGCGCGGTCTCGCCGGCGGCGCGGGCGACGGAGAGCACGGTCGAGGTCACGATTCCGCCCAGCGCGCTGGGGAGGACGACCCCGAGCACGGTGCGCCATCGGCTCACCCCCAGGGCGTCGGCCGCTTCGCGCAGGTTGCTGGGAACGAGGAGGAGAACCTCCTGGCTGCCGCGGGCGATCAGCGGCAGCTCGATGATCGCCAGAGCCACTGAGGCAGCGAAGCCGGCCTGCTTGTGGTGGTTGACGAGCAGCTCGAAGATGAAGAGGCCGATGATTATCGAGGGAAGGCCGTTCATCAGATCCAGCGTCAGCCGGATTGCGTGAGAGCTTCGAGCTCCGGCGAACTCGGTGAGGAAGAGAGCGGTGAGGACGCCCAACGGCATCGCGATCACGGTCGCGATGGCGACGATGATGGCGGTGCCGACGAGCTCCGGCCCGATCCCGGCCGGCGCGGCCTGAACCAGGAAATCGAAGTTGAGCGCGCTTGCCCCGCGTGATATGACCGTGTAGACGACGATCGCCAGCACCCCGACCGCGAGCACCGCCGCCGCCGTCGCGCCAGATTCTGCGAAGCGGCTGAACGCACGCCGTCGGCGCAGGTTGCCGGTGGGCGTCAGCGGCGCAGTCGGGTCGAAATCGGCGTCGCTCATTTCGACACCAACTGCGCGTAGTCGAAGCGCCTGCCGATCCATTGCGCAACCAGGTTCGAGATCAGGCCGATCACGAGCAGGATCACGCCTAGGTAGAAGAGCGAGGCGATGTGCATTTCCGTCAGCGCTCCTGGAAACTGGTTCGCTATGCGCGCGGCCAGCGTGTCGCCGGTCTTGAAGAGCGACGCCTGGATTTCCGAGCCGGCGCCGATCACCTGCGCCACCGCGATCGCCTCGCCCAGGGCACGCCCGAGTCCCAGCAATGACGCAGCAACCACTCCGGAGGCCGTCGAGGGCAGGACAACGCCCCGCACGACCTCCCAGCGGGTGGCGCCGAGCGCGCTCGCCCCGTCCTGGACGTCGCGAGGCACCGCGAGAAAGAGGTCACGGGAGATCGAGGCGATGATCGGCACGACCATGATGGTCAGGATCAGGCTCGCCGTGAAGACGCTGGACCCGGTCGTTTCGGGCGTGCCGAAGATCGGGATGAATCCAAGGGTGCTGTGCAGGAAGGGCTCGATGTGTTCGTGGACAAAGGGCGCCAGGACCAGGATGCCCCAGAAGCCGAGAATGACGCTGGGGATGGCCGCCAGCATCTCGACCAGGGGGGCGACGACTCCCCGCACACCCGATGGCGCCAACAGGCTCAGATAGAGGCCGATCGAGATTGCGATCGGCGCCCCCAGGAAGAGGGCGAAGAAGGAGCTGACCATGGTGCCGAAGATCAGCGAGCCGGCGCCGAAAACGTTGAAGTTCGGCTGCCAGGTCGAATGGAAGAGGAAGCCGAGGCCGAATTTGGAGATGGCGGGGCTGGCGCCGTGGACGATCTGGTAGCCGATCAGCAAGAGGGTCACCACCCCTGCCAGCGCCGCGAGCGCGCAGATGCCAAAGAGGACCCCGTCGCCGATCCGGTCGATCCTGCGGAGCCGGCTCGCCGAGCGGGCGCTGCGGGGCGGCTTTACGCCCGTTACGGACGCCGGATTCACCGTGGGGCCGGTCATCGGCGCGCAGCGTAGAGGAGATTCACGGCCTAGACCACGCTTTATCTCGATTTTCACAACTGCGAAACAAATTCGTAACAAGTCTCAAAACACATAGTTACAAGTTCGTAACGATCTCTTTCACAAGATTGAAACATGTGTGCGATTCCGTCCGCCCATGCTGTGCCGTGCCCGGGCCGCACCCTTGCGCCCGCCAGAGAGACACATCGAATCGAATCGAAAGGAATTCTCTTGAATCGCATCAGGTTGCTTGGGGTGGCCTTCACGGCCGTCTTGGTCATGGCGACGGGAGTGGCAAGCGCCTCCGCCGCAGGACTCACCGGGGCCGGATCCTCGCTGGTTGCGCCTCTGATGGCCAACTGGATCAACGGCTTCGAAATCAAAGAAGGCATCGCGGTCAAATACGGATCGGTCGGCTCCGGGGCGGGAATCGCCCAGATCACCGCCCGCACCGTCGACTTCGGCGCCTCTGACGCTCCGCTCACGCCCGAACAGGCCGCCAAATGCAACGGCTGCGTGCAGATCCCCTGGGCGCTGACCGCGACCGGCATCGGGTTCCACGTTCCAGGTGTCAAAAAGCTGAATCTGACCGGCAAGCTCCTCTCCGCCATCTACTTCGGCAAGGTCACCAACTGGAACGACCCGAAGATCAAGAAATCAAACCCCAAAGCCAAACTGCCGAACCTGACCATCACTCCGGTCTTCCGCAGCGACGGCTCCGGCGATACCTACGCCTTCACCAACTACCTCTCCAAAGTCAGCCCGGCGTGGAGAAGCGGCGTCGGCTACGCGACCAGCGTTCAATTCCCGTTCGGAGTTGGGGCCAAAGGCAACTCCGGTGTGACCTCGACGGTCAACTCGACCAACGGCGCCATCGGCTACATCTCGGCCTCTTACCTGATCGCGGCAGGCCTCGGCGCGGTCGCGCTTGAAAACAAGGCCGGCAACTTCGAGCTGCCGAACCTGAAAAACATCGAATCGGCGGCCTCTGTGGTCAAGAGCGTGCCGTCGAGCAACGAACTCAACATCACCAACCCGCCAAAGAAGGCCACGATCGCCTACCCGCTGTCGACGTTCACCTACGCGATCGTCCCTCACAACGCCCCGCAGAAGGGGTTCCTGCAGCAGTTCCTCAACTACGCAATCACGAAAGGGCAGGTATACGGACCGGCGCTCGATTTCGCACCGCTCCCGAAAGTCGTCCTCTCGGCGGCTAAAAGCTCGATCGGAGCTCTCTAGCACCCAGCAGCCCTGCGCCAGTCAGGCAAATGCCTGGCTGGCGCGCCGGCGCAGGTCGGCGTTGAGCATCCCGGTCACCTGGCTGGGATGCTCGCCGGCGCTGGGAATCGCGTCGCCGATCAGACCGCTGGCGCGGAAGCCGTAGAGCGGCGCGTCGAAACCCCCCTCGCGGATCTTGCGGACCAGCTGTACGGCGGAAGGCGTGTCTGCGCCCGGGCCGCAGAGAACGATCGCGGTCGGGTCGAGGGCGCCGAGGGCGCGCTCCATCCGCTCCTCGCCGAGCTCGTCGGAGAGCATCAGCACGCGAAAGCCGGCACGGCGCAGGGCAAGGTCGAGCGCCTGAGCGTGCACTGCCTCGGCGTCTGAGCCGCGGCTGGAGTCGAGCAACAGGATCCCAGCTGGGCGGGAAGCGGGCGAGGCGAGGCGGCGGGCGCCGTGCAGCCAGCCCATCGCCCAGCGGGCGGCGAACTCCAGCTCTGCCTCGCGGTCGGGATCGGCGGCGAGCTCGTCAACCGCGGGCAGCAGCATCTCCTCCACGGTCCGCTCCAGCGGCCGGATCGCCAGGCTCTCCTCGACCGCGCGATTGGCAGCCTCCTCGTCGAAGCTCTCGAAGGCGGTAAGCAAACTGTCGCCGCTTGCCGGCGCCTCCTGGCGCTGGCGCGCCAGCGCGATCGCCGAGGAGATGTTGCCGGTCGTGGCGAGCGCGTCGCGCAGCGTCTGCAGCTCGACCAGCTCGTAGTTGCGATGGTTGCCGGGAGTGCGCTTCGGCACCGGGAAGCCGTAGCGGCGCTCCCAGCTGCGCAAAGTGTTGGGGCTGACGCCGAGAACTTCGGCGGCGGCATTGGTCCTGATCCCCGGCATGCGCAGCATTCTGCCAGCGGATTCGCGGGTTTACACCAGTTATGGACGGATTTCAGGAATCTGTCAGCGATCTTGCAGAGTGCCCACGCCTACCGGCTGACTGACCGCGCGGGCACGCCACATCGCCTCGTCGGCCTTGTGCAGGAGCTGGTCCGCGTCGTTGCCGTGCTCGGGACAGGCGACGACGCCGGCCGAGATCCCGATCCGCAAGCCCCCCGCCTGCTCGAGGTCGTCGAGCTGGCGCAGCAGGCGCTCGGCCATCTGCACCCCACCGACCGTGCTCTGGCCTGGAGCCAGGACACAGAGCGCATCCTCCTCCAGCCGGAAGGTCTCGTCGACGAGGCGAACGCTCTCACCCAACGCCGCCCCTACCACCGCGAGCGCCGTCTGTCGGCCCCCGCCCACATCGTCGTCACGCGTTCCGGGTCCTTCGACGTCGAAGACGACCAGCGCAAACGGCTGCTCGTAGCGCTGGTGGCACTCGAGCAGCTGCTCGAGCCGGCGGCGCATCTGGCCAGGGCGGTAGAGACTCGGATGCTCCGCCGCCTCGGCGGCCACGCTTGTGGAACCGTCGTCCTGCTGCCAGAGCGTGCCGACGGCCGTAGCGGTGACCGAGCCGAACTCCTCGGCGAGCTTCTGGGCGGCGGCTGCGAACAGCGCCGCGTCTCCGCCGGTCATCTCCTCGTGCAGTTTCCCCAGCAGCGATGCCTGCAGCAAGGACACTTCGCGGGCAAGCTGCCCGGCGCCGGAGTGCTCCCGCGAGCCCGTTCGTGTGGGTGTATCCGTCGCCACGCCGAGACCTTGGCGATTCGACCGGACATCAGGGCGCCAAAAACTCGCAATTTGCGGGTTGACACCTGTCTAGTCGAAATGGCTACTCCAGCGCGCGGCGGCCGGTGAAAGCTTTGCCGAGGGTGACCTCGTCGGCGTGCTCTAGGTCGGCGCCGATCGGGAGACCGCTGGCGAGGCGGGTGACGGATACCTGGCCGCGCAGCTGGTCGGCGATGTGAAGGGCGGTCGCTTCGCCGGTAGTGGTCGGGTTGGTGGCGAGGACCACCTCGCGGATATCGCCCTCCGCGACCCGGCGCAGCAGCTGAGCGATCTTGAGGTCGTCGGCGTCCACTCCGTCGATCGGCGAGAGGGCGCCGCCGAGCACGTGGTAGAGGCCACGGTACTCGTGGGTGCGCTCAATCGGGATCACATCGGCCGGTTCCTCGACCACGCAGATCGACGCCTGGTCGCGGCTGGAGTCGGAGCAGATCCGGCAGAGCGGCCCCTCGGAGAGGTTGAAGCAGCGCTCGCAGAGGCCGACCTTCTCCTTCACCTCGCGGATCGCCGCGGCGAGGGCGGCCGCCTCTTCGTCGGGTGCGCGGAGGATGTGGAAGGCGAGACGCTGCGCCGTGCGCTGGCCGATCCCAGGCAGCCGTGAGAGCTCCGCGACGAGGCGGGAGAGCGGCGCCGGGCCCTCGGCGCTCACCGCAGAGCCTCGCCCAGCTTCTCCGGGGTGGTGGCGGGGACCGCGCCGCGAATCAGGTCGGCGGCGCGCTCGGCGATTGCGATCGTCGGCGCGTTGGTGTTGCCGCGCGGCACCGTCGGCATCACCGAGGCGTCGACTACGCGCAGCGCGTCGAGTCCATTTACACGCAGCTCGGTATCGACCACGGAGCCGATCGCGCAGGTGCCGACCGGGTGGTAGATCGGGAAGGTGGTCTGGGCGAGGTGGGCGCGCAGGGCGTCGTCGCTATCACCGTCGGGGACGGTGAAGGGCTCGGCGGCGTAGGGCTGCATCGCCGGCTGAGTGCAGATCTCCGCGGTCAGGCGCAGCGCCTCGGCCATCCGCGCCAGGTCGGCCTCGTCGCTGTAGAAGCTGTTGCGGACGATCGGCTTCGCGGTCGGGTCTTTCGAGGCCAGCCGGACCGAGCCGCGGCTGCGCGGGGTGAGCAGGCAGACCGAGACCCAGACGCCGTGGCCCTCGGGGTCGCCCAGGCCCTCGTCGACGATGTGGATCGGGGCGACGTGGAACTGCACGTCGGGCGCTGGCGCCCCAGCCTCGACCCGAGCGAAGCCGCCAGACTCGGCCAGGTTGGAGGCGAAGGGGCCGGTCTGGGTGGCGGTGAACTCTTCGAGCGCCGCAGGCTCGAGCGCGAGCAGCAGGCTCTGCTCCTCGGGCGTCGTGAAGACCTCGTATGCGCAGGCGTGGTCGCTGAGGTTCTCGCCGACCGCGGGCTGGTCGAGCAGAGTCTCGATCTCACGCATGGCCAGGTGCTCTGCCGGGCCGACGCCAGACAGCATCAGCAGCTGCGGCGAGTTGAAGCTGCCGCCGCAGAGGATCGTCTCGCGCTCGGCGCGCAGCTCCTGTGACTGCCCGAGCTGGGTGGCCTCGACGCCGATCGCACGAGTCCCCTCGAACAAGACGCGGTTGACGTGCATGTAGGGCATCACGGTCAGGTTCGGCCTCTCCATCGCCGGGTGCAGGTAGGCGACGGCTGCGCTGGCGCGCATCCCGCCCCGCTGGGTCACCTGGTACATGCCGGCGCCGTCCTGCTCGGCGCCGTTGAAGTCGTCGTTGCGAGTCAGCCCCGCTTCGACCGCGGCATCGACGAAGGCGGGCGAGATCGTGTTGCCGGAGCGCTGGTCGGAGACCGGCAGCGGCCCGCCGGCCCCATGCCACTCCGAGGCGCCGCGCTCGTTGTCCTCCGACTTGAGGAAGTAGGGGAAGAGGTCGTCCCAGGCCCAGCCGGGCGTCCCCCACTCATCGTAGTCGCGGCGGTTGCCCCGGATGTAGACCATCGCGTTGATCGAGGACGAGCCGCCCAGCACCTTGCCGCGCGGCAACGGGATACGGCGGCCGTTGCAGCTCGGCTCGGGCGCCGTGAAGTAGCCCCAGTCGACCTCGGTGCCGGCGAGCTGCAGGTAACCGAGCGGGACGTGGATGTTCTCGTTCGTGTCCGGCGGCCCGGCCTCGAGCAGCAGCACGCTGACGTCGGGATCCTCGGACAGTCGAGCGGCCAGGACACAGCCGGCCGAGCCCGCTCCCACGATCACGTAGTCGTAGGCGGCCATCACATTCCGGGCAGACCGCCCATGCCTCCCATACCTCCCATGTCCCCGGTGATCCCGCCCATCTTCGAGCCGGCCAAGTCCTGGGCGGCGCGCAGCGCCTCGTTGACCGCGGCCTGGACCATGTCGGCGAGGATCTCCGCCTCCTCCGGGTCGATCGCCTCCGGGTCGATCGCGATCTCGCGCAGGGTCAGATCGCCGCCCATCTTCACCTTGACCATGCCGCCGCCGGCGCTGGCCTCGACGACCTCGTCTTTGAGCTGCTCCTGCGCCTCCAGCATCTGCTGCTGCATCTGCTGCGCCTGTTTCATCAACGCGTTCACGTCGAAGCCCCCGGGGCCACCCCTTGCCATCAGCCAACCTCCTCGGCGTCGAATTCGCTTTTGATCTTCTCCACCAGCGCCTCATGGTCGACATCGCCCTCGGCGGCATCCGCCTCGGATGGAGCCTCCTCGCCGTCGAGCACGGCATAGGCAGGGCGGAGCTTCTCCCCCAGCACCGTCTCCAGTGCCGCCGCCATCTGCTCCCGCTTGTCTGGCGCTTCGGCCTTGCGCTTGTTGAAGGTGTGATCTGCCGGAAAGCCGATCGTGACACTTCGCTCCTCGGCATCGACCTCGACCGGACGCGCCCCCTCGAACGTCGCCGCCAGCGCCGGGGCCCTCTGCAGCAGCTGATCCAGCACCGCGGGCCACACTCGAACAATCTGGTCCAGGCCAAGCTGGCCTGCGGGTCCTGTCGCCGGGGTGGGGGTGTCCGGCCTGGCGCTGGGTTTTTCGCCAGGGGAGGGTTCCTCACTCGCTGAGCCGGTGGGGCGAAGAACAGGACGCCGCGCCTGGCCGGACACCCCCACCCCGGCGCTACCCCCAGGAGGATCGTCAGCTTCGGACGCCGAGAGCTCGTCCGTCCCGCCGGTGTCTTCTGAAGCTTGGGGGTTCGAAGCGCCTTCCGGAGACGCGTCTGCCGCGGCGCCTTGCTCGAGTCTCTCTATGCGCCTTAGCAGCCCCTCGGTGGAGGGGTCCAAGTCGGGTCGTGCGGCTTTCAGGAGCGCGATCTCGACTGCCATGCGAGCGTCGTCTCCCTCGCGGACAGCGGTAAGAGCCTGCGCAAGCTCGTCGATGGTGCGGACGAGGGTCGCCGACCCCATCGCTTCAGCTTGAGCTGCCAGCCGACCCTCGTCGGTCGCGGTGACGACGAAGGTGTTGGGCACCTCGCCAACCGTCTGGGTGACCAGCAGGTGGCGCAGATGGGCGAGCAGGTCGCGGGCGAACTGGGATGGGTCGCGGCCGGAGCGAGCCATCTCCTCGATCCCGAGCAGGACACCTCTTGGGTCCTCGGCGATCACCGCGTCGACGGCGTCAAAGAGCAGCTCGGCGTCGGCAGCCCCGAGCAACTGCAGCACGTCGTCGAGTTCGACATGACTGCCGCCGTAGGCGACCAGTTGGTCGAGGGTGCCAAGCGCGTCGCGGAAGCTGCCGGATGCGGAGCGGGCGATCGTCGCCACAGCGCCGGCGTCGACCTCGATCTCCTCCGCAACAGCCACCCGCTCCAGCACCTCGGAGATCTGCTCCAGCGAGGGGCGCTGGAAGTCAAAGCGCTGGCAGCGGTCGGCGATCGTCGCCATCACCTTGTGCGCCTCGGTCGTCGCCAGCACGAAGACCGTGTTCGGCGGCGGCTCCTCCAGCGTCTTCAGGAAGGCGTTCCAGGCCTCTTTGGTCAGCATGTGCGCCTCGTCGAGGATGTAGACCTTCCAGCGCCCACCGGCCGGCGCGTAGGCGACCCGCTCGCGCAGGTCGCGGACGTCGTCGACGGAGCGGTTGGAGGCTGCGTCCATCTCGATCACGTCGATCGAGGTGCCGGCGGCAATCGTCAGACAAGACTCGCATTCGCCACACGGATTGACCGTGGGGCCGCCGCGCTCGCAATTGAGCGAGCGGGCGAGGATCTTCGCCATCGAGGTCTTGCCGGTGCCGCGCGAGCCGACGAAGAGGTAGGCGTGGTGGACCTTGCCCTGCTCGACCGCATTGCGCAGGGTGCGAACGATGTGCTGCTGGCCGACCACCTCGTCAAAGGAGCCTGGGCGGTGACGCCGGTAAAGGGAGGTCGAGTCGCTGGGTGAGGGCACTCCGGCCAGTGTATCCACGGCCCGGGCGCACCCTCCCGGGATGGCACCGGTAGGTTGCGCCGGTGCCGCCGAGGGCCCGCCACTGGCTCATTCCCGCCACCTGGGTCGCCGCCGTCGCGGCGCTCCTGCTGCTGATCTTCCCCCTCGGCTTCCCCAACTACGACACGATCTACGCGCTGGTCTGGGGGCGGGAACTGGCGCATGGGATGAGCCCGGACTACGGCGCCGCCCTGCCCCCCACCCCACACCCGCTCGCCGACCTGCTGGGACTGGTGACGACGCCGCTCGGCGGCGGCGCGATCGGCGTGACGATGGTCGTCGCCTACCTTTCGCTGGGACTGGTCGGCTACTTCGTCTACCGGCTCGCCTCGCTCTGGTTCGACCGGCCGATCGGCGCCGTCGCGGCCCTGATCGTCCTCACCCGCGCGCCCTACCTCTCCAACGGCCTGCGCGCCTACGTCGACCTCCCTTACATCGCCCTGGTCCTCGGCGCACTTGTCATAGAGACGAAGCGTCCGCGCGCGGGCTGGCCGGTTCTCGCCCTGCTGGCTTTAGCCGGCTTGCTGCGCCCCGAGGCCTGGCTCTTCTCCTTCGCCTATCTCGCCTATCTGCTGCTCGACGTCAGCCAGCTCTTCAAGGGTCGTCGCGGCCTGGGCAAAACGCCCGACGAAGAGGGAGTGGGGGTGCCCCTCGAACCGGCGGATACTCAAAAACGCGGTCTAATTAGACCGCGTTTTGTCGGGGCGAGGGGCACCCCCACTCCCTCCGCCGCCACGCTCGTCGCCCTTGCCCTCGCCGCGCCGCTGCTCTGGGCGCTGTTCGACTGGATCACCACGGGCAGCCCGACCTACTCCTTCACCGGCACGCGTGAAACCGTCGACACGCTGGCACGGCACACCGGTCCGGTCGACCTCGTCCTCTACGGGCCCCGCGCCCTCGGCGAAGTGCTCCAGTGGCCGGGGATGATTGGCGCCCTCGGCGGGGTCGTCCTCGGCTTCGCCCTCATGCGCCGCGACAGCCGATTGCTGCCTCGAACACACGATGGTGTGCCAAAGGCAGCAATGGGCATCGGCGCGGCGGTGCTGGCCCTCGGGGCCTTCGCCTTGCTCGCCTGCGCCGGCCTGGCGATCATCGCCCGCTACACGATGCTCGCAGCCGCGGTGCTGGCGATCTTCGTCGCTCTGGCACTGCTCGGTTGGCGGCTGCTGGACCGCGGGCATCCCTGGCGCCGCGCCTGGCAGGCCTTCGCCGCGGTGGTGGCGCTGATGTTCGTCGTCTGGGCACCGAACCAGTACGACCTGCTCTCACAGGTCGACACCGACCTCACCAACCAGGGCGGGATCGAGTCCGACCTCGGCGACCTCGCCGACTCGGGCGCCTTCGAGCCACTCTGCCTGCCGATCTCGGTCCCCAACCACCGGGCCGTTCCCCGCCTCGCTTTCGACCTCGAAGTAAGGCCCTCGCACATCGTCAGCTCCTCAGAGCAAGCGCACCAGCCCCGCCGAGGCTACTTCCTCGAACCGGCCAGCCCCTTCGTCATCCACAACTTCATCCTCGATCCCAACGACCCCTCGCGCTTCGAGACCAAGGTCCCCCCCGGCTTCCACCAAGTCGCCCGCAACGACTCCTGGCTCCTCTACCGCCGCTGCTAAACCCCCGCCGACGGGCCTAAAACGGGCCTATACGTCCCGTTTTAGGCCCGTCGGCGGCTAGGTTGCGCGCTCGACCCGCTCTACCGCAGCGTGGGTCGCGGCAGCTAGATCCGGATCGGCTAGGTCGACCGCGGGGGGCAGCTCGACGTGCAGCTCGCTCGAGGGGTCGAGCCGGGCTCGCAATCCGTTCGAGCGCGAGCCGAGGACGTGGCCGCCGCGACTGCGGTCCGCAGAGATGAAGTGGAGGTGGTAGCCGCTCACCTCGATCCCCTCGACGTAGTCGGGAAAGCGGAAGCCGAGCATCGTCCCCTCGACATCGGTTAGCTCGAAGACGTGTTGCTCGGCGACGACCTCGGTCAGCGGCCGGTAGGGCGGGGCCTGCCTGGGGACCGAGCGGGCGCGGACCGATTCGAAGCGGCCGTCGAGCCGGATCGCGCAAGAGGCGGCGGCCGCGGGGATCAGCTCATCGAGCCGCGCCAGCAGCTCTGCATGCTCGAGTGGTCCGGTGATCCGATCCTCGATCGCCGGCTCGAAGCGCGTCACCACCGCGAAGGGCGTCCGCGCGTCTCCCGCGATCTCGCCGACCGCCCCGTCGACATCGGCCCTGTAGAAGCGACCGTCGATCGCGACCATCTCGCCGTCGAGGCCGTTCAGCGTGCCGAGACCGAGGTCGCCGTGCTCGGCAAGCTCGTCGAAGCGCAGGTCGCCCTCGTAGGCGCCGTCGAGCAGGGCGCCGATCGTCGAGGCCTGGAAGAGGACGTGGTGCTCGCGCTCAGCGTGCAGCTCCTCCTCCCGCATCGTCTCCACGTGCAGAGCCCTGATCCAACGCTCGTCGAGCATGGCGGAGAGTCTTCCATGCAAGCATGGCCGTCATGGCGGCGATCGAACTGCGCGGTGTGGTGAAGAGGTTCGGCTCGATCACGGCCGTCGACGGCCTCGACCTCGACGTGCCCGAAGGCATCTGCTTGGGTCTGCTCGGACCGAACGGCGCCGGCAAGTCGACGACGATGCGGCTGCTGACCGGCCAGGCGCTGCCCGACGCCGGCGAACTGCGGGCCCTCGGGCACGAGCTGCCGGGTGATTCCAAGGCTGCCCGCGCCGAGATGGGGGTCGTGCCGCAGCTCGACAACCTCGACGTCGATGTCACCGTCGAAGACAACCTCGCCGTCTACGCGCGTCTCTACCGTGTCCCCGACGTTGGCGCCGCGGTCAACCGGGCGCTCGACTTGGCCCGCCTGCGCGAGCGCCGCCGCGATGCCGTCGACGAGCTTTCCGGTGGCATGCGCCGCCGCCTGCTGCTCGCTCGTGGCCTGGTCCACGAACCGCGACTGATCCTGCTCGACGAGCCGACGGTCGGCCTCGATCCGCAGATCCGCACCGAGCTCTGGACGCTGATCGACAACCTGCGCTCGGGCGGCACCACGATCCTGATGTCGACCCACTACATCGAGGAGGCGGAGCGGCTCGCCGACGAAGTCGCGGTGATGACGCATGGGAAGGTCATCAGCCGCGGCAAGCCGTCCGAGCTGATCCTCGAGCACGTCGGCCGTCAGACCGCCGAGGTCTACGGCCCGCCGGACCGCCTCGCCATTGTGCGAGCCGAAGCCGAGGCCAGCGGGCTCTCGGTGCGCCCGGCCGGCCCCGCGATCGCCATCGTCGGCTCCGAGCGGGCAGAGAACGGCGCGATCCCCGACGACGCCGTGGTGCGCGCCGCCACCCTCGAGGACGTGTTCGTGATGCTGACCGGGGAGGCCGCCGAGTGAGGCGGCTGGAACCGGCGGCGATCGGCGGCGTGATGAGCCGCGAGCTGGCCAACTTCCGCACCTACTGGAAGGGGACGACCTTCTCCAGCGTGCTGGAACCGATCGTCTACCTGCTCGCCTTCGGCCTCGGCCTCAGCGCAACCCTGGTCGACGAAGTTCACGGCGTCCCCTACGTCCAGTTCGTCGGCACCGGCATGGTCGCCACCGCGGTGATCTTCTCCAGCGCCCTGCCGGCGATGTTCGGCACCTTCGTCAAGCACCGCTTCCAGAACACCTATGAAGCGATCCTCGCCGCCCCGGTCGATGTCGAGGAGCTGGTCAGCGCCGAGATGCTCTGGATCGGCCTCCGCGCCAGCGTCTACGGCTGCGTGCCGCTGCTGGTGACGATGCTCTTCGGCCTCGACCCAGCGCCGGGGATGCTGCTGGTGCCGCTCTTCTGCCTCGCCACCGCGCTCGGCTTCGCCGGCTTCGGCATCGCGATGGCGGCAACGGTCGCCAAGATCGATCAGTTCAACTACGTGACGGCGCTCTTCGTCACGCCGCTCTTCCTCGTCTCCGGCGCCTTCTTCCCGATCGACGAACTGCCCGAGGGCGTGCAGGCGGTGGCGCAGCTCAACCCGCTGCACCAGCTGGTCGAACTGGTCCGCGGCGGCGCCTTCGGCTACGAAGCGATCGACCTGGTCCGCTTCGCCGGCCTCGTCGCCTTCGCCCTCGTCATGTGGCGGATCGCGGTCAATCGGATGGCAGCGCGGTTGATCGACTAGCCGCAGAGCGGATGCAGGCTGCCCGCCGGACGATCGACAACCCGACCACGAAATGGACCGTGCACCCGTCTTCGAAGCGAGGTCTCCAGGCGTGTCCGTCGCGTTTGGCTCGAGCCGGGCTCACCTGCGGCACCCGCGGCATCCGCTTAAGGCTGCTTCCTTCCGGACCTGACCTGATTCGCGTGCCCACGTCGCGCAGGACCCGGCCGTCAACGCCGCCTGCGGCGCACCGACCCCAAAGGCCAGCCCCTCAGAACGGTATTCGGCCCCGCTAGAGCGGATTGCGGGTTACAAGGCACCGCTGATTCCCCGCCTAGCACGGTCCACACACGATCCTACCCGGCGGCGGTCGTAGGATCACCCCCGCCTTGATCCACGTCGACACCGACTCCTTCTTCGTCATCGTCGTGATCGCCGCTGTGGCGGCGATCACGGTCGCCGTCGTGCCCCGGCGCTTCGCGCCGCCGGTCGTCGTCGTCGAGCTGCTGCTGGGGATCGTCGTCGGCCCCGAAGTCCTCGATCTCGCCGGAACCGACAGCTTCATCGAATTCTTCTCCAACCTCGGCCTGGGGATGCTCTTCTTCTTCGCCGGCTACGAGATCGACTTCGAGCGGATCCGCGGCAAGCCGCTCGAGCTCGGCGCCCTGGGCTGGCTGCTCTCGATCGCGCTCGCCTACGGGATCGGCGGCGCCCTCGCCGCGGCCGGCATCGTCGTCTCCTTCCTCTACACCGGGTCGGCGATGGCGACGACGGCGATCGGAACGCTGATCCCGATCCTGCGCGACAACGGCGAGCTGAAGACCAGGTTCGGCACCTACCTGCTGGCGGCGGGCGGGATCGGCGAGTTCGGCCCGATTCTGCTGGTGACCCTGGTTCTCTCCACCACCAACCCCCTGCACGAGGGGGCGATCCTGATCGCCTTCGTCGTGCTGGCGCTGGCGATCGCATTGGTCTCGGTGAAACTTGCCTGGCGCGGCTGGCCGGCGCTGGAGCGGACCTTCGAGGCGAGCAGCCAGCTCGCCGTGCGGATCACGGTGGTACTGGTCTTCGGCCTCGTCCTGCTCGCCAGCAAGCTCGGGCTCGACGTCCTGCTCGGCGGCTTCGTCGCCGGGATGATCGTGCGGCTGGCATTGAAGGGGCACGAGCTGAAAGTGTTCGAGTCGAAGCTGACCGCGGTCGGCTTCGGCTTCTTCGTTCCCTTCTTCTTCATCACCAGCGGCATCGAGTTCGACCTCGGCGCGCTCGGCTCCGTCACGGCGCTGCTCAAGCTGGCGATGTTCTTCTGCCTCTTCCTGGTCGTCCGCGGCGCGCCGGCGATGCTGCTCTACCGGAACGTGCTGCAGAGCCGCCAGCGCGCGGCTCTCGCCTTCTACTCGGCGACCGAGCTGCCCCTCGTCGTCGCGATCACCACGATCGCGACCGAAACCGGGCACATGAGGACCGCCGCCGGCCTCGTCGGCGCGGCGATGCTCTCGACCCTGGTCTTCCCCTTTGTCGGCCGCGCCCTCCTGGAGCGCGCCGCCGAGGCAGGCGAGACCGGCCCGCCGGGCGGCGCGCTCCCAGCCGCAGAGCACGCCACCGCCTAATATCCGAGCCCTCCCGGGCGCGTAGCTCAGTGGGAGAGCGCTCGCCTCACACGCGAGAGGTCGCTGGTTCGAACCCAGCCGCGCCCATGCAGCAGAATCAGGGCTGCTGGAGGACCGAGAGGATGTTGCCGGCGGGGTCCTTGAACCAGGCGATCGAAGGGCCCGGGCCGCGGGCTATCCCCTTCTCGTCCTGGTTGGAGCCCTCATAGCGCTCAACGCCGACCCCGCGAGAGGACAGCTCCTCGACGGCGACGTCGATGTCGTCGACCTCGAAGTTGAGGATCGTGTAGGTGGCGGGCTCGAAGTCGGGTTTCGCGTAGACGAAGGTGTCGCGGTCGCCAGCCAGGTTCAACGACAGCAGGCCATGCCCCTCGTCGAGCACGGTGAGCCTCAGCCCGAGCGTCTCGCCGTAGAACCGTTTCGCCGCATCGATGTCGTCGACGGCGAACCCGCTGATGGCTTTGGTGTCGGCCAGCATCCTGAAGCGACTCTACCCGGACAACCCGGGGATGAATCGCTCGATGTGCTCGCCGATCGTCCGCCGTACCCACTCCTGGGTCGCGGCGTCGGCCATCCTGTAGCGGCCGAGGAGCATCTTCTGGTCGGTAAGGGGAAGGCCGGCGATCTCCCAACCCACCGCGAGGCGCTCGAAGAGCAGCTCCGTCCGTCGCCGCCAAGCGTCGTCCTGCGTGGTGGCTGCCGTCGCCGGGCCCTCACCGAGCTTCGCGATCGTCCCCGCGCTCAGCGACTGCCGCAGGGTGAGGACGTTGCCATCGGGATCGCTGTAGTCGACCGTCGGAGCCATCTGCCGGCCCCGCCGCTGCCTGCGCTTCGCCATCTCCCCGAGTCTGCCATGGGCGAGCCGGCGGCGTTCTTCCGGCGGCGACTCGCCCCCGTCATCCTGATCAGGACATGGCCGACGAGTGGCTGACCGAGCGCCTGCTGGCCCGCCCTCCCAATCCGGGGGACTGGGAGGGCTATCGGGCACTGTTCCTCGACCCGGCGGTCGGGGAATGGCTGCGCCCGGCGCCACTGCCGCCCTTCGGCGACTCCGACGTCCTCGAGATGCTGCACGGCGACGAACTGCACTGGGACGTGAGCGAGTTCGGGCCGTGGGCGCTGACCGACCGCGAGGACGGATCGCTGGTCGGGCGCGGCGGCCTGCGCTGGCTCGAGCTGGAGGGAAGGCTGATCGCCGAGCTTCCCTGGGCGATCGCCCCCAGCCGCCAGGGCGAGGGGCTGGCGAGCGAGGCGGTGGCGGCGGCGATCGAGTGGGCGGGCACGATCGAGTTGGCCGAGCTGGCCGCGCTGATCAGGCCTGAGAACGGAGCCTCGCTGCGGGTGGCTGAGAAGGTCGGCCTGCGCCGCGATCGAGAGCTTCTGCACGCCGGCCTCCCCCACCTCGTCTACCGGTTGCCATAGCGATCTCACCCGTCTTCGGCCGGGGGGCGGCGGCGCGCCCGCTTGCGCTCGCCGGCCCTCCGCTTGTCCTCGAGCCGGCGCTGGCGGGCGGAGCCCCGCCGCGATCTTCTGCGCCAGCCGTTCCAGGGCCAGCTCGCGGTTGCGCGCCTGGCCGCGAGCCTCCTGGGCAATGGCAGTGATGATCGCCCCAGCGCGCTCGATCAGTCGCGCCCGCTGGGACTCGTCGAGCGAGCTCGACGCGCGCACGTCGAACACCGCTTCAACTCGCGAGGCGGTGACGTTGGCGTGCTGGCCACCCGGTCCCGAGGAGCGACTGGCGCGCAGCTCGACCTCCCCCAGCGGGATCGAGAGCCGCTCGTCGATTCTCAGCTCATCGGCCACCCGGCCACGGTAGCGACGGTGGGCGTCGCCAGGGGCTCTAAGCCAACGCGTCGATCTTTGCCGAGAGCTCGAAGTCAGCCGCGGTGACGCCGCCCTCGGAGTGGGTGGAGAGCGAGACGGTAACCGTGTCCCAGGAGATCTCCAGATCCGGATGGTGGTTCATCGCCTCCGCCGGCTCGACCAGGCTCTGAACGAAATTCACCGAGCCGACGAAATCGCCGCGCTTGAAGTTCTTGCGTATCGTTGAACCGTCCCGCTCCCAGCCGGGATGCTCGGCCAACCTCGCCTCGATCTCAGAATCCCCCAATAGCGCCATCGCCCCTATGCTTCCACAAATCGGACTGTTCAAAACATGAGCGACGAGCTCCCCACTCTCTGGCAGATCGACGTCTCGCACTACAGCGAGAAGGCGCGCTGGGCGCTCGCCTGGAAGGGCGTCGAGCACCGCCGCCGCTCCCCAGTCCCCGGCGCCCACATGGCCGTCGCCCTCTGGCTGACCCGCGGCGCCCAGTACACCCTCCCTGTGCTGAGCATCGGCGGCCAGCGGATCGGCGATTCGACCGCGATCATCGCCGCTCTGGAGGAGCGCTTCCCCAACCCGCCCCTGTATCCGGCTGACATCTCCCAGCGGCGCCGCGCGCTCGAGCTGGAGGAGTTCTTCGACGAGGAACTTGGACCGCCGATCCGCCAGCTCGTCTGGCATGAACTGAGCAACGACAGAGATCGCTTCGCCTCGGTGCTGAAGCGCACGGCTCCCGCGCCACTTGCTCGTTTCAGCGCCGCCACGGTGAGCTACGGTCGGGTCTTCACCGGCCTGCGCTTCAATGCGCGCGATGCCGAGATGGCCGAGCGCTCCCGCGCCAAGGTGCTGGCAGCCCTCAACCGGCTCGACGCCGAGCTCGAGACGACCGACAGCGACTACCTCGTCGGCGACGCCTTCACGGTCGCCGACCTCACCGCAGCCTCGCTCTTCTACCCACTGGCCGGCCCTGAGGGAGCGCCGCTGCCTCCCGACCAACCGATGCCCGAGGGTTTCGAACGCTTCCGCGCGCCGCTGAAAGAGCGCCATGGCCTCAAATGGGTGCGCGAGATGTTCCGTCGCCACCGCAAGCCGACCCAGGCGCGGGCCGCAGCACCCGCGTCAGGCTAGCCGGCGCGCTCAGCCCCCGATCGGCGCCCGGGGATTGGAGCCGTAGAAGATCAAGGTGCCGAGCATGCCGACGATGTGGACGAGGATGATGTTGACGACCATGGATTTGGCGGTCGCGGTCCCTACACCGACCGGCCCACCCGAGGCGGTGTATCCGTAGTAGCAGCCGACCAGGACTATGCCGGTCGCCATCACCATGCCCTTGGTCAGGCTGAAGAGCACGTCGAGGAAGTCCTGGAACGTCCAGAAGATCAGCAGGTAACCACCCGAGGAGACATCGCCGATCTGTTCGACCACAGCCAGGTAGCTGGCGAAGTAGACGATCCCTACCCCGACCAGATAGATGATCGGGAGCGCGATCCAGGCGCCCAGAAGGCGAGTCGCGGCGAGGAAGGTGACCGGCGGGATGCCCATCACCTCGAGCGCGTCGATCTCGTCGGAAATCCGCATCGCGCCGATCTCGGCGACGATCCCGGTGCCAACCTTGGCCGAGAGGATGTAGCCGAAGGCGTAGGGCAGGCCCTCGCGCAAGTCGCAGTAGGCCGAGAAGATGCCCGACAGAGCGGGGGCGCCCTGAGAGCGGACGAAGTAGGCCCCGATTATCCCGCAGTTGAGGCCGAGGATGAAGACGAAGGCCCAGATGATCAGCGCCGAGCCGAGAATCAGGATCCCGGCCTGGCGCAGACTCTCGCCGAAGAACTTCAATACGCGTCCCGAGTAGACGAGCCCGGCAACACGGGCGCCGAAACGGGCGATCTCGCCGAAGGAATCGAGCCAGCCGCGCGGGACTTCGAGCCAGCCGGTCATCACACAGCTTCGCGCCTCTCTTTCGGCGGGAAGAACCAGAGATGCACGCTTGGTCGTTCCGCGCTCATCGAATCGACTGCAGTTCGGGATTCGATGCGAGCAGGACCGCCGTGAAGACGTAGAGAAAGGCGAAGACCCCCATGAACGCGATCACCACCGCCTGGTTGACAGCCCGACCGACCCCGGCCGGACCGCCCGAGGCGGTCATCCCTTTGTAGCAGCAGACGACCGCGATGATCCCTCCGAACAGCGAGCACATCAGCACCGAGGCCCAGACGTCGGTGATGAGAGCGTTGGTGAAGAGGGTCGCAAAGAAGCCGCCGAGCGACTGGTTGTAAAGAAGCTCCGCGACGATTCCCGCGGTGAGACCGAAGACGATCGCGAATACATCGAGCAATGCCGTAATCACGATCAGCGCCAGGAAGCGCGGCACGACGAGGTTCTTGATCGGATCGACTCCGAGCACCTGCAGGGCATCGAGCTCCTCGCGGATCTTGCGGGCGCCGAGGTCGGCGGTGATCGCGGTTCCGGCGACGCCGGCGACAACAGCCGCCGTGACGATCGGGCCGATGAAGCGCACCGCGGTCACGACGAAGAAGCCGCCGAGCCGGTCGAGCGCCCCGAAAAGGGAGAGAACTCCCGCCGCCTGAAGACCCGGCGCGCCCAGGCAGAGGGCAAAGGTTGAGATCGTCATCGGGAACCAGGAGAGCTTGAGGACGAAGAGGAACTGTCCGACCAGCTCCTCCCCGTACGGATAGGGCGGCCTCATCGCGGAGACGATCGTCCGCGCGGTGAGGATCATCATCTCCCCCACCTGCTCGAAGAACGACTTGGCGGGCAGGAACGCCCGCGCTAGAGCTTGTGCCGCCACCAGTTCATCGCCCGCTCGAGGGGACTGGCCTCCTGCACCCTTTCGCGCCCCGCCCGCCACGCCCGCTGCTCGGCCGCCCGCTGAGCTTCGGAGAGCTGGGCGATCAGCGTGTCCCGCGTCTGCTCCAGCTCCTCGACCCCGGCGACATGGGCGCTGGCGCGGCGCGGCGCCGTCGGCAGGTCGCGCGGCAGGTCGCGCGGATAGGCGGCCAGCTCGGCCTCGAGCCTGGCGATCTGGCGCCGCAGCTCGTGGCGGACCTCGATCGCCTCGCTCTCCTCGGCCAGGTCGGGGAGGTCGACTGGCGGCTCTCCGCGGGCGTCGTCCAGCGCTCCGGGCATGCTCGCGCAGGCCGAGGCGACGATCGCCAGCTCACGCGGGCTGAGGCCGGCCTCGTGGGCGCGGCGCAGCGCATCGGTCGCGATCTCCTCGAGTTGCGCCGCTGCTTCGATCCCCTCGGCGACGAAAGTGCCCTGGCCCTGCAGGCTGACGACCAGCCCCTCCTGCTCGAGCCCGGCGTAGACGGCGCGCACCGTGTTGACGTTGACCCCGGCCCACTCGGAGAGGCGGCGGAAGCTCGGCAGGCGCTCGCCGGAAGCGAGGCGGCCGGTGGCGATCAGCGCCCGCAGGCGCCAGGTCAGCTGCAGGCCGACCGGCAGCTCGTCGTCGGGATCGATCGAGAACGGGTTCGGCTCGCGCGCGGCTTGCTGTGCCATTGAAGCGACACAGTAGAACAGCTTAGTGTGTTAGTCAACTAGCACAGCTAAGCCCCAGACTGGTCGGGCGACGCTCCTCTTGGCCCGAGTGCCGCGCCGCTGATCGAAGCTTCCGCGGCGCAACGACCCCGCAAAGCCCGCCCAGCCAGGGGCGGCCTTGACCCGCCCCCCTTTTTGCATCCCCGGGATGCACAACGGGGGGCGCATTCAGCAGGAGGCCATAACGGCGCCCGGTCTGGCCGGGTAGGCCACATGCCGTGGACTCGCTCGCGCTGTGCACCGAGATCGTCCGCCCGCGCCGGATCCCCGGCGCCCGCTTGTAAACGCGCTGCACCCGGTAGCGGTAGTCGGCCTGAGAACGGCTCCTCGGAACCACCTTCACCAGGCGGCCGACAATCGCCGCGTCCGCCTGCCGCATCGCATCGCCCGGCGCCATCGGCACGCAGGAGCAGGCCTGGGCGCTCTCGATGAAGACCAGCGCGCCCAGGGTAGCCCCGATCGCCGCAGCAAGTGAAAGGCGCCTCACCCGCACTCGTCCCACTGTAGAGAGAAACACCTAATTTCACAAATCCGCCGGAATCTGGCGATCGGCTAGGGCGTCAGGACGATCTTCAAAGCCTCTCGATGGTCATAGAGCTCATAGGCTTCGGCAGCCTGGTCGAGCTTCATGTGGTGCGTGACGAGCGGCGAGGGATCGAGCTTGCCCGCCTCGAGCAGACCGAGGACGCGGTCGACATGGGCAATCACGTTGGCGAGGCCGAGCCGCAGCGTAAGTCCCTTGAGCCAGGCGAGTCCGAGGGGAACCTCGCCCTTGCCGGCGTAGGCGCCGATCCCGGAGACGGCGCCAGCATCGCGGGCAAGGCTGACCGCCATCGCCAGCGGGCCCGGGTCGCCGACCGCGTCGACGACGACGTCGACGCCGCGGCCCTCGGTGGCTGCGCGCACGGCGCGCTTCGGCTCGTCCTCGCCGAGATGGAGCGGCACGGCACCGAACCGCTCCGCCATCGCCAGCCGCGCCTCGACCGAGTCGATTGCGAAGACCTTGGTCGCACCTGCCACCACCGCCGCCTGGACCGCGCAGAGGCCGACCGGGCCGAGGCCGAGCACGGCAACCGTGTCGCCGGACCGCGTCCCGGCGTGGGCGACGGCGTGGTAGCCGGTGCCCATCACGTCGCCGGCAAACAGCGCCACCTCGTCCGACATCCCCTCCGGAACCGCCCGCAGAGTCAGGTTGGCGTGCGGCACCAGCAGCTGCTCTGCCTGGGCGCCCTGCAGATCGCCGAGCTTTGAGCCGTGGCCGAAGGTGCGGCCCCGCTCGCAGCGGTGGTAGTCGCTGCGCAGGCAGGCGACACAGGTGGCACAGGCAGTGTGGAAGCAGCCCAGCACGCGGTCGCCAACGGCGACCCGCTCGACCTCGTCACCCGTCGCCAGCACCGTGCCGACGAACTCGTGCCCGACCGTGAAGCCGGGCTCGACCGGAACCCGCCCGTGGTAGATGTGAAGGTCGGAGCCGCAGATCCCGCTCGCCTCGACCCGCACCACCGCGTCGTCGGCAGCCACGATCTCAGGATCGGCCTTCTCCTCGATCCGGACCTCGCCAGGAGCCTGAAAAGTCACCGCGCGCATGACGCGGAACCGTATCGCCCGAGGGCCGATGGGCCGAAAACGCGTCTATATCTGACGTTTTAGGCCCGTCGGCGGGTTGTTAGCCGACGCTGACGCCGGCGACCTGGAAGCGGCCGGAGTCGATGCCCGGACTGGCGGTCTCGGCGATCCGGGCTTCCAGCGACAGCTCGCGCTCGAAGTCCGCCTCCTCGCCATGACGGAAGGAGACGTCTTTGTCCTCGAGCAGCTCGACGAAGACCTCGACGAAGCGGGCGTCGAGCTGTTTGCCGGCCACCCGCCGCAGCTCCTGGATCGCCTCATAGCTGGAGGTCGGCGTGCGGTAGGAGTCGCGTGCGGTCATCACGTCGTAGGTGTCGGCGACCGAGATGATCCGCGCCAGCTCGGGAATGCTGTCGCCTTCGAGGCCGCGCGGATAGCCCTTGCCGTCGATTCGCTCATGGTGGGCGAGGATGATCTCGGCGACCGGCCCGTAACCGTCCAGCGAGGAGACGACGCGGGCGCCCTGCTGGGGGTGACGGCGGATCAGCATCCAGTCTTCGTCGGTCAGCGGCACGTTCGCCTTCAGGATCCGGTCGGGGAGGATGAACTTGCCGATGTCGTGCAGGAGCGCGGCGATGTGGACCAGCTCCTCCTCGCGGCGCGATAGGCCGGCGCGCTGGGCGATCGCCCGCGAATAGCGCGCGACGGCGGCACTGTGGCGGGCGGTCATCTGGTCCCGCAGGTCAAGCGTACGCAGCAGCGCGCTCAACATCCCGACCTGGAAGCTGGCCAGCTGGTTGGTTCGAACCTCCAGCTCTCGAGCGCGCTCCTGCGACTTGAGCAGAGCGCCGAGCAGGTACTGGAAGGTGACCAGCACGATGCCGAACAGCGCGACTCCCGCCAGACCGATCTGGATGTAGATGAAGACGACCCCGACCGCCATCAGCGCCGCTGCCAGCTCCGAGGGAAGCAGCGGGATCATCACCTTGCGGACTTTCTCGACGAAAGAGCTGCGCTCCAGATAGCAGGCGTCGACCGCGATCATCGTGAAATTCATTGCCAGCGCCGCGAGGAAGGCACCGAAGACCAGGACATAGAAGGCCGGTTCGGCAGAGCTGATCTGGGTGGCGACGACGACTTCGTTGAATCCGGCCCCGACCACGAGCGGAAAGGTGATGTAGGTCAGCGAGTTGACGAGAAGATCGTGCAGGCCTTCTCGAAAGCGCAGCCATCCGGCGAGAATCGAGACGATGCCGATCAACGCCGCCGGCGTTCCGCCGAGGAGGACCATGGCCAGGACGAGCGCGAGGAAGTTGCCGGAGATCTTCAGGCGCGATTCCGTTTCGATCGACATCACATCGCTGAAGATCGAGAATCCGAGCAGGATGCCGAACAGGGCGAGATTCCAGTTCGCATTCGGGGCCTGCCAAACCGCAACCGCGATGGCTCCGACAAGGCCGGTCACCAACAGCGCATGGTTCAACCGCGTGGGCCGCTCGTTTTCCATGGTCGTGATTGAGACAATCGCAGCGCGCCTGCCTCAGTCTAGGGTTCCACAGATCGCAGGAAGCACCTTGGCTGGGCAGACCGCCGCGTGCAGTCTGCGAAATGACCGTAAACGGTCGTCATAGCCTCGGCAACCCACTTAGATCAACTGGCCAAGACCTTGCAAACTGCGCAAAAAGCCGCCAAGAGACCCCAAAACGCACGAAAGGCGCCCAGGGGCGCCTTTCGATCTATGGCGATACTCAAACGAGATCGCCTTGCTTCTAAAGCCTTATTTACTTTTTCCAGCCCATGTGCCTCATCCCTTCGTCGAAGCCCGTGCGGGGAATCTCGCGCAAGACTCGGCGAGAAACGTCTTATCTGCTGTCAAGTTTGTAGCACAACCTGGCGGAAACTTGTGCATCTGCACGGAAAGTTGTGCATAAACATGTGGGGATTCCAGTCAAATAATGGGTAGTCCACGCTTGCGCGACCCGCTGCGACGACCGGCCTTCCGGCGTCTGGCGCTCTCTTATGCGGTCAACGAGATGGGCGACTGGCTCGGCGTCATCGCCCTCTCGGTGCTCGTCTTCGAGCTGACCGACAGCGCCCTGGCCACGGCGCTGCTCTTCATCGGGACCGGCTTCCTGCCGGCGCTGCTGACGCCGTTCTTCGTCGTCCGCCTCGAGCGCCCCCCGCCCCGCTTCGTGCTGCCGGCGATCTACGCCGCCGAGGCGGCGGCCTTCGGCGTCCTCGCGCTGCTTGCCGGCCACTTCTCGCTGGTCGCTGTCGTCGCGGTCGCGGCGCTGGACGGCGCCCTCGCGTTAACCGCGAAGACTCTGACGCGCGCTGTCGCCGCCGCGATGCTCGAGCCAGAGGGCGAGCTGCGCGCCGGCAACGCGGTTCTCAACATCGCCTTCACCGGCGGGGCCGCGGTGGGGCCAGCGCTGGCCGGCGCCGCGGTTGCCGCTTTCGGTGTCCAGTCGGCGCTGCTGCTGGACGCCGCCTCCTTCTACCTGATCGGCTGGATCCTGCTCACCGCAAAGCCCCTGCCGCAGGCCGAGCCCGAGCCCGGCCAGCTGCGTGAGCAGGTGCGCGCCGGGCTGAGATACATCCGCCGCAATCCAACCCTGCGGCGCCTGCTGGCCGCACAGGCCGGGGCGCTCGTCTTCTTCTCGGTCGTGATTCCGATCGAGGTGATCTACGCGAAGGAAACGCTGGGGGCGGGTGACACCGGCTACGGCTTGCTGCTCGGCAGCTGGGGAGTTGGGATGGTGCTCGGCAGCGTCGTCTTCGCCACCCTGCGGCGCGCCTCGCTGCCGGTTCTCCTCTTCTTCAGCACCGTGGCGATCGGCGCCGGTTACCTCGGCATGGCTGGCGCCCAGGTGCTTGCGATCGCCTGCGCGGCATCTGTCCTCGGCGGTGCGGGGAACGGCATCCAATGGGTCGCCGTGGTCAGCGCCGTCCAGGAGCTGACGGCGCCGACGATGCAAGCGCGGGTGATCGGCACCCTCGAATCGGTCGCCTCAGCGGCGCCCGGTCTCGGCTACATCCTCGGCGGCCTGATCGCAACCCAGTGGAGCCCGCGAGCTGCATTCCTCGTGGCGGGAGCCGGCGTGATGGCGATCGTCGCGATCTCGGTCTTGGCGCTGGGCAGGAATTGGCCTCTGGACCGCGCAAAAGAAAGTCCAGGGAGCGTTGACGCCGCCGCTGACGAGATTATGGTGGAGTTAATTCCCGCAGAGGTTCTGCCCAGCCCGGAACGGAGGTCGTGACGTGAGGAAGCTGCATGCAGCCCTGACCGTTGTCGGACTGGCGGTGGTAGCTCTGAGCCTCGCGTCGTGCGGCGGCGGCTCGGAAGGCAAGGAAGGCGGCACCCTGACCGGCACCTACGCCTCATTCCCCGACTACATCGATCCGGCGCTCTCCTACACCCAGGAAGGCTGGACGGCGATGTACGACACCTACCTCCCGTTGCTGACCTACGCCCGGGCCAACGGGGTCGCGGGCAGCAAGGTGGAACCGGGGCTCGCCGAGAGCATGCCCAAGATCACCAATGGCGGCAAGACGTACACGCTGACGCTGCGCAAGGGTCTCAAGTACTCCGACGGCGCCCCGGTCAAGGCCTCCGATTTCACCAGCACGGTAGAACGCGTCTTCAAGATCAACTCCCCCGGCTCGCCCTTCTATGCCGACATCGTCGGCGCCGAAAAGTTCGCCGAAACCAAGAGCGGTGGCATTCCGGGCATCAAGACCAACGACAAAACCGGCGAAATCGTCATCGACCTGACCAAGCCGCGCGGCACCTTCACCAACGAGCTGGGCATGCTGTTCGTCGCGCTCGTTCCGCCGGGCACGCCCGCCAAGAACCTGACGGCTGACCCGCCTCCGGCTACGGGGCCATACGTGATCACCAAGTCCGAACCGGGCCGCGGCTGGTCCTACGCGCGCAACCCGCAGTGGGCGAAGAACAACGGCAAGCTGATGCCACACTTGCCCAGCGGCCACGTCGACAAGATCGACATCAAGATCGTCGGCAACAGCTCGACCCAGGTCAACGAAGTCGAACGGGGCAAGGCCGACTGGATGCAGACCCTCGTCCCCGCCGACCTGTACAGCAAAGTCAAGGAACAATACGAAGGAACCCAGTTCCGGATCGAGCACCCGATCAACCTCTACTACTTCTGGATGAACACGACCAAGGCGCCCTTCGACGACCCCAAGGTCCGCCAGGCCGTCAACTACGCCGTCGACAGCGCGGCGCTGGAACGGATCTACGCCGGGTCGCTCGCCGCGACGCACCAGATCCTGCCGGAAGGAATGCCGGGCCACAAAACGTTCGACCTCTACCCGCACAACATGGCCAAGGCAAAGGCGCTTTTCAAGGAAGCCAATCCCACCGACCGCAACATCACGGTCTGGACCGACAACGAAAGCCCCAACGACGAAGCGGGCGCCTACTACCAGGACGTTCTCAGCAAGCTCGGCTTCAACGCCAAGCTGAAAACGATCAACGCCAACAACTACTTCACGATCATCGGCAACGCCACGACCCCGGACCTCGACACCGGCTGGAGCGACTGGTACGAGGACTATCCGAACCCCAATGACTTCTTCCAGCCGCTGCTGGCCGGGGAAAGCATCGCACCCACCAGTAACACCAACGTCTCCTACACCAACGATCCGAAGCTGAACGCGAAGATCGCAAGGCTCGGTCGAGAAGCGCTCGGGCCAAAGCAGGAAGCCGAATACGCAGCGATGGACCGCGAATACATGGAACAGGCTCCGTGGGCGCCTTACGGCGCCAACACCGTCTCCACCTTCGTCTCCAGCAAAATCGACCTCGAAAAGGTGATCTTCAACCCGACCTTCGGGCACAGCCTGGCCAGCTTCCAGTTCAAATGATGGAAAGCCGCAGCCCCTGGTATCTGGCCTACCGGCGGCTGCGGCGTAACCGGGTTGCGCTGGCCTTCCTCGGCCTCTTCGTCGTGATCGTCATCTTCGTCCTCGCGGCGCCATTCTGGGCGGACCATGTCGCTCATACGAGCCCAAACGCGACGCACACCTTGCAGAAGGTCGAAGTCGACGGCGAAGTGCGCGAAGTCGTCAACCCGGAAGGCAAGCCGGTCGGCCCACTCTGGTTCGGCGCCGGCGGCAAGTTCTTCCTCGGCGCCGACGGCCGGCTGGGCCGCGACGAGATGGTGCGGCTGATGTACGGGGGGCGGATCTCGCTCTTCATCGGCATTGTCGCGGCACTGATCACCGTCCTGCTGGCGACGATCCTCGGACTCTTCGCCGGCTACTACGGTGGCTGGGCCGACGCGGTCGTCTCACGGGCTATGGACGTCATCTGGGCCTTCCCGGTGACCCTGCTGGCGATAGCCCTCGGCCTCTCGCTTGCGGTCGGGGGGCTGCAGATCGGCCCACTCCACCTCTCGGGCGGCTCGATCTGGATCCCGATCCTGATCATCGGCTTCGTCTATACGCCGTACGTGGCGCGGCCGATCCGAGGCGAGGTGCTCTCACTGCGCGAGAAGGAGTTCGTCGAGGCGGCCGTGGCGCAGGGAGCCGGCCCCCTGCGGGTGATGTTCGGCGAGATGCTGCCGAACCTGCTCTCGACGATCATCGTCTTCTTCACCCTCAGCATCGCCAACAGCATGCTGCTCGAGTCGGCGCTCTCCTTTCTCGGCATCGGGGTGCAGCCACCGAATACCTCCTGGGGCACGATGATCGGCGGAGGCTTCGAGCTGCTCACCAGCGCGCCCTTGCTGACCGTCATCCCGGGCACGATGATCCTGCTCACGGTGCTCTCGGTCAACGTCTTCGGCGACGGGCTCCGCGATGCGCTCGACCCCAAGTCGAAGGTGCGGCTCGAGGCACACGCGGGCATGGCCGAGCCCCAAGGGACGGCGATCTGATGGGTCGCTTCATCGTCAGGCGCCTGATCGGCATGGCGGCGGTTCTGTTCGCCGTCTCGGTGCTGACCTTCCTGATCTTCAACGTCGTCCCCAGCTCGGATCCGGCGCAGCAGATGGCCGGCAAAAGCGCGACCCCGCAGCTCGTTGCCAGCATCACCCAGGAATGGGGCTTCAACGACCCGCTGCCCCAGCAGTACCTGACGATGATGAAGAAGATCTTCAGCGGTGACGTGATCTCCTACGAAGGGCGGGAAAACGTCGACGAACGGATCGTCGAAGGGATCCCTGCAACCTTCTCGCTCTGCGTCGGCGCCGCCGTGATCTGGATGTTCTTCGGGATTCTCTTCGGCTACCTCTCGGCGGTCAGGGCTGGGGGCCTGCTCGACAAGGCGCTCACCGTCATCGCCGTGGCTGGGATCTCGATGCCGGTCTTTTGGCTCGCGGCGATCTTCCTCAACTACCTGACCTACAAGATCGAACTGTTTCCCTCGGGCGAATACGTCGAACTCACCGCCGACCCGGTCGAATGGGCAAACCACCTGGTCCTGCCCTGGATCACGCTGGCGATCCTCTACGTCGGCTTCTACAGCCGCGTGCTGCGCTCCAACATGCTCGACGCGATGGGCGAGGACTACGTGCGCACCGCACGCGCCAAGGGCCTCGGCGAGCGCCGCGTGATGACCCGCCACGTGCTGCGCAACTCACTGGTCCCGATCGTCACTCTGTTCGGCCTCGACTTCGGCGCGCTGCTCGGCGGCGCGATCCTTATCGAAGCGATCTTCGGCCTCAACGGCATCGGCCAGTATGCCTACGACTCACTCAAAAACTTCGACCTGCCGCCGATCATGGCGATCGTCCTCTTCGGCGCCTTCTTCGTCGTCCTCTTCAACGCGCTTGTCGACATCGCCTACGCCTACCTCGATCCCCGGGTCAAGCTGGGGAGCTCGGCGCAGTGAGCGTGGGTCCGCCGTGAGCGAGAAGCTGCTCAGCGTGAGCGACCTGCGGGTCGGCTTCACGACCGAAGGCGGTCGGCTGCAGGCAGTTGACGGCGTCTCGTTCGACCTCGCCGCGGGTGAAGTGCTGGCGATCGTCGGTGAGTCGGGCTCGGGCAAGAGCGTCACCGCGCAGACGATCATGGGGCTGACCCGCTCTCCCAACGCGCAGATAGACGGCTCCGTGCGGCTGCGCGGCGCCGAGCTGGTTGACGCAAGCGAGGCCGAGCTGCAGAGGGTGCGCGGCGAGGGGATCGCGATGGTCTTCCAGGATCCGATGACCTCGCTCAACCCGGTCTACCGGGTCGGCGGTCAGATCGTCGAGGCGATTCGCGCCCACCGGTCCGGGGTCAGCAAGAACGAGGCGTGGCAGGAAGCGGTCGGGCTGCTCGACTCTGTGGGAATCCCGGAGGCGCAACGCCGTGCCGGCGACTATCCGCACGAGCTCTCAGGTGGGATGCGGCAGCGCGCGATGATCGCGCTGGCGCTGGCGCTGGCGCCTGAGGTGTTGATTGCCGACGAGCCGACCACCGCCCTCGACGTGACGATCCAGGCGCAGATCCTCGACCTGTTGGGCCGGCTCAACCGCGAGCGCGGCCTGGCGACGATCCTGATCACCCACGACCTCGGCGTCGTCGCCGAGGTCGCCGACCGGGTGCTGGTGATGTACGCGGGGCGGGTGGTCGAGCAGGGGACGCTCGATCAGCTCTTCTATGACCCCCAGCACCCCTATACCTGGGGCCTGCTCGGCTCGCTGACTCGGATCGACCGGCCACGTCCGCACCGCCTGCCCCAGATCCAGGGCATGCCACCCTCGCTGCTCGACCTGCCCGGCGGCTGTGCATTCCGGCCGCGCTGCCCGCATGCGTTCGGACGCTGCGCGGAGCTCCCCGACCTCGCCGCACGGCTTCCCGAGGCTCCCGAGCACCGCGATCGCTGCTGGCTCTCGCCTCAGCAAAAGCGCGAGCTGCGCGAGGTCGAGGGGCAGATCGGCCTGGAGAAATCGGCATGAGCGCCGCGAGCGAGAACCTTCTCGAGGTGACCGACCTCGTCAAGCACTTCCCGATCAAGCGCGGGCTGCTGATCGACCGCGAGGTCGACCAGGTGCGCGCGGTCGACGGCGTCAGCTTCGGCGTCGCCCGGGGCGAGACGCTGGGCTTGGTCGGCGAGTCGGGCAGCGGCAAGTCGACGGTCTGCCGCACCGTCCTGCAGCTGCTGAAACCGACCTCTGGCTCGGTCCGGTTCGAGGGCCGTGAGATCGCCGGCCTCTCGCGCCGGCAGATGCGGCCGCTGCGGCCGGAGATGCAGATGATCTTCCAGGATCCCTACGCCTCTCTCAACCCTCGCAAGCGGGTCGGCCAGATCGTCGGCGACCCGCTGCGATTGCAGCGCCGCGCCTCGGGCGCCGAGCTGCGCCACCGCGTGCAGGAGCTGCTGGAGCGGGTCGGCCTCGCGCCCGAGCATTACGAGCGCTACCCGCACGAGTTCTCCGGCGGGCAGCGGCAACGGGTCGGAATTGCCCGCGCCCTGGCACTGCAGCCGAAGCTGATCGTGGCCGACGAGCCTGTCTCCGCCCTCGACGTCTCGATCCGCTCCCAGATCGTCAACCTGCTCGATGACCTCCAGGACGAGCTCGGCCTGACCTATGTCTTCGTCGCCCACGACATCGGCGTCGTCCGCCACGTCTCCGACCGGATCGCCGTCATGCACAACGGCAAGATCGTCGAGCAGGGACCGGCGGACCGCGTCTGCGAGCAGCCCTCCGACCCGTATACGAAGACGCTGCTCGCCGCCATCCCCGTCCCCGATCCGCGCGAGAGCCGAGCGCGGCAAGCGAACTCCACGCCACTGTAGGCGCGGAGCCGAGCCGGGCACGCCACACTGTCGGGGTGTGACGCTTCCGCTCGAGCCGCCGATCAAGCCGCAGCTGGCGCTGACCCGCAAAGAGCTGCCACGGGGCGATGAGTGGGCCTACGAGCAGAAGCTGGACGGCTTCCGCGCGATCGTCTTCGTCGACGGCGAGGACGCCTACATCCAGTCGCGGGGCGGGAAAGACTTGACCCGCTACTTCCCGGAGCTGAGCTTTGCGCCAGGCCGCTATGTGCTCGACGGCGAGCTGGTCATCCGCGACGCCGAAGGCAACCTCGAATTCGACGCGCTGCAGGAACGCATCCACCCGGCCGAGTCCCGGATCGCGTTGCTGTCCAAGGAGATCCCGGCCGGCTACATGGCCTTCGACCTGCTCGCCGAGGGGGACGAGGCGCTGTTGGAGACGCCTTTTGGCGAGCGCCGCGGCCGGCTGGAGACCCTGGCAGAGAAGACCGGCATCGAGCTGAGCAAGCTGAGCGCCGATCCGGAGCAGGCGGAGGAGTGGCTGCGCAGGACCGAGGGGGCGATGGCGAAGCAGCTCGATGCGCTCTACCTCCCCGGCAAACGCAAAGGGATGGCCAAGGTCAAGCGGGAGCGCGAGATCGACTGCGTCGTGCTCGGCTGGCGCCCGGGCAAGGAGGAGGGCACGGTCGGCTCGCTGATCTTGGGGCTCTACGCGGGTGACGAGCTGCGCCCGGTAGGCCACATCTCCGGCTTCAGCATGGAGGCCAAACGCGGCATGCGCAAGCTGCTGGCGCCACTCGAGACTGGCGAGCGTGGCGGCGCCGAGCCAAGCCGCTGGACGGGCGGACGCGACCTCGAGTGGGTCGCATTGCGACCGGAGCTGGTGATCGAAGTGGGCTATGACCACGCGGCTGCAGGACGCATTCGGCACGGCGCCAGGTTTCGACGCTTCCGGGACGACAAAGATCCTCGCGAGTGCACGTTTGATCTGTTGGACGAAGGGTGACTTGAGGGGGGAGCGTGGGGGGTGTCCGTCCGCGGCTTCAGAACAAAGCGCCCTGGCTGGGAGGGGCGGGGGAGGAGATCCGGGCGTTTGGTCTCCAACCAGGCGAAGAAGACGTCGCGGACCTCGTCGCGAAGGTGGAGGGCTACGCCGCCTAGGAAGGTGGCTCCGGCCTCTCGGGCCCGGTCGATTATCGGTTGGACCTGGTCTGGATGGTCGTTGATTCCCGGCATCAGGGGGGCGATCAGGACTCCTGAGTCGACGCCCCGGCTGCGCAGCTCGGCTACCGCGTCGAGGCGTGCCGCTGGGCTCGGGGTGTGGGGCTCGGTCGCTCGCCAGGCCTCCTCGTCGAGGGTGGGGACGGAGAGATTGACGGAGACCGGGACCCGCTTGGCCATCCGCTCGTAGAGGTCGACGTCGCGCAGCGCCAGCGGCGACTTGGTCAACACCGAAACGGGGGTATCGGCCTCCTCGAGCGCCGCCAGGATCTCGGGCATGAACCGGTAGCGGCTCTCGACCCATTGGTATGGGTCGGTGTTCGTGCCCAGAGCGACCAGGTCGCGCTTCCAGCTCGGCCGCGCCAGCTCGGCCCGCAGCAGCTCCGGCACGTTGACCTTGACCACGATCTCGCGCTCGAAGTCGCGTCCCGCGTCCATGTCCAGATAGGTGTGCGTCCTCCGAGCGAAGCAGTTGTGGCTCACTGCGCCGTTTGCGATGAAGTCGCCGGTCCCGGTCGTGATGTCGAACATGCGCATTCGACGGTCCAGCGGCTCGATCGAAACTACCCCCAGCTTCGCCTGCGACTTGAGCGCGATGCCGGCAATTGAGCGCTTGCGACTGATCGCCGGATCGACGTGCTGAAACAGGCGGAGCTGCTCTCGCAGACCGCCTAGGAGGCGAACGTTGAGCGCACCGATCTGATTGGGGCGCTCAATCGTGTAAGCGAACCCGAATCGAGCCAGCCCCGCCGCAATGCGGTCGATGATCTGACGATCCTTGTTGCATATCCGCAGCACCTCATTGCGGCTTCCCTCGGCGTCGAAGATCCCAGCCAGGAAACCGCGAGTCCACTCGTCGCTCGACGAGTCTGGCCAGCGAATCAACTCACGAATGCGGTCCACCTCGTCTTGGGAGGAGGTTCGAATCGCCTTCATCGGTCGATGTCGCTCGTTCCCCTCGAGGAACTGGAATTCATCGGTTCTAACGCCGACGTCCGCGAGGTAGCCACCTGCGCGCACAAGTGCCTCATCGTCTGCGAGCGCAAGCCAGAAGCGGTGGACTTCGCAGTTCGTCCGCCCCGGCCGGTTGTAGGCATAGGAGCCGACGTGGCCATCTCCACGGATCAGCCCGCAGAGATATCCGCGGCGGTATTCGGCGGATTCGTCAACAGGAGCTCCAATAGCGCCGAATCCCATCAATTTGCTGTTCAGCGTCAAATGGGGGCGACGCGCCCGACCGTGCTCGGAACCGGTGACGTGCTTCCAGCCGCGCTGCGAGGTTAAAAAGCGATGGTCGCCACTAGCGATCAGCTCGGTGCCATCTTCGAGGGTGATCCGATATGCCAGCTTGTGCGTCATCCAGTGTGCGAGAACGCGGGTGACCTCATAGCGGCGGTATGGGCCACGGCGGACCGTCCCATAGATGGCGTCGCCGACCCGCACCTGCGCCAGGGGCTTCGTGCGTCCATCGGCCATCAGGATTGGCGTATCTCCTGCTAGGCAATAGACGCAGGCATGCGTGCATCCTCTAAAAGGATTGACCGTGTAGCTGAAGCCGTAGCGGCCGCCCGAAACGTGGTTCAGAGCGGAGCGGGCGCGCACCTCGTGGAAGTTGATCCCCATCGCCTCGGGTGCATCGAAGGTGCGCACGACGGCGCCGTCGCCCACCCCCGGCAACCGCAGATCGTTCTCGACTCGTTGCTCATCCCAGCGCATGCGAACATATGTTCGCACTCCCACAGGACGGTCCGGTGCTGAGACTAGGTGCTGGAACCGGTCTCTTCGCTCTTGAAGGCTTCGAGCTGGCCAAGGGCTTTGCCACGGGCTTTGGCTCGCAGCGGCGGCAACACGGCAACCAGGTTGCCCATCGGCCCCAGCGCCTGCCTGGCCCAGCGGCGGAAGTCGAAGTCGTCGACATGGTCGGCGATCAGGCCGTCGGCGAAGCGGAACTTTGCCTGGATGTCGTTGACCACGGGGCGACCGGTGGAGAACGTATAGCGAGCGATCCAGTGGGCCGAGCCCGACGACTCGTCGGCCTCGTGCTCGTGCAGCTCGATCTTCAGGTCGGTGGCGCGGTTGGTCAGCATGCGCCACATCGCGCCGATGTCGGCGCCGCTGAGATCGCCGAAGGCCGGATCGTGGAAATGGGCATCGGGCGCGTAGGAGGCCGTCATCGCACTGCCGTTGCACTGGCCGAACGCCTCATAAAAGCGCTCGATCGTCTCCCGGTTCGCGTCTCTCCCCACGCGTCCAACCCTAACCGCTACGGCAGCTTGCCGGTGATCACGTAGCGCAGCAGGTCGACCACCCGCTCGGCCGTGCGCGCCGTGCCCTGCGCGGCACGGTCGACCTCCTTCAGCGCGTGATCGAATTCGGCGTCGTGCAGGGTGACGTAGGGCTTGCCCAGCGCCGCCGCGTAGCCGGCGTCGAAGGCGGCGTTCCACTGCCGGTATTTGTCGCCGAAGCGGACGACGACGACGTCGGCGGAGCGAATCAGCGTCTGGGTGCGGATCGCGTTGACGCCGGCGCCCATGTGGTCGCGCCAGAACGGCTCGCCCTCTTCGCCCAGGGTGCCGACCCCGGCGTCGTCGGAGGCGGCGTGGTCGGTGACCGGCGCCGAGAAGGAGACGGGAAGCCCCGCCTCGCGCGCCCCGGCCTCGATCCGCTCGCGCCAGTCGGAATGGATCTCGCCCGCGAGGTAGACGTTCCAGGTTCGCTCGCTCACGCGCCGGTCTCCTCGAAGTGCTTGCTCAGCATCGTCACCTGGCCCTGGTAATTCGAGCCCAGGGTCGCCCCGTAGAGGCGCTCCGCCGGGGCGCTGGTGCGCTCCAGCGCCAGCTTGCAGACCGGCTGGCGGTGCTCGACCATGAAGGAGACGTCGCGGGCCCGCACCTCGAGCGCGGCGCGGCTGCCATGGCGGCCGCCCGCCGGGTCGTAGCCGAAGCCCGGATCGAAGAAGCCGGCGTAGTGGGTGCGCAGCTCGCCGGCGGTCGGGTCGTAAGCCATCATCTCGGCGGCGATCTGCGGTGGGATGCAGACGCCCTCGGCCGAAAGCAGCAGGTAGAAGATCTCCGGCTCGAGCACGATCCGCCCGCCCGGCTCGGGGTAGACGGGGTCCCAGTAGTCGGTCCAGCGGTAGGCGCGGATGCGCGAGAGGTCGATCGGCAGGCTGTTCTTCTTCGCCCGGTAGCCGACGATCCGGTCGCTGGGCCCGGAGAGGTCGACGCTGAGGAAGAGTCCCTCGGCAAGCGCCAGCTCGGACTCGCGCAGCGCGTGCGAGTCGAGATAGAGCAGCGGGAACTCGTCCTGCAGAGCGCGGATCTCGGCGTCGGTGAGCCGCACGTCACCGCGGGCGAGCCGCAGCTGGTTGAGCGAGAGGCCGCTCTGCACCTGGATTGCAAAGGAGCGTGGCACCACCTCCAGGTAGAGCCGCCCGCGATACCCGGGGCGGATCTCGTCGAAGCGGTGGTGGCGATCGGTGAGCACCCGCGTGAAGACGTCGAGGCGCCCGGTCGAGCTCTTTGGGTTGGCCTTGGCGCGCACGTCGTCGGGCAGCGCCAGCTCCTCGATCAGCGGCACAAGGTAGGGCCGGTCGCGCTCCAACACCGCGCCATCGCGCAGGTCGACTTTCTGGAAGGCGAGACCCTCGATCTTCTCCTCCACCGTCGAGTCGATGTCAGGCAGGAAGCTGCAGCGCAGCGCCCAGGCGAAATCGCCGAGCCGCAGGTCGATGCTGGCCGGCTGGATCGCCTCCTGGCGGATGCGGTAGTCGCCGGAGTCGATCCATTCGGCGTCGATCGCCGCGCTCAGCGCTTGCGAAGGCAGCACCCCTGCGGCCACGCCGCTCCGCGCCTCGGTTGCCGCGCCCCTGGCGGCTGCTGCAGCGTCGCTCATCGAGAGGAGATTATGCGGCGCGCCTCGGCGACGCCGAGGTACGGAGTAAGCGCAAACTCGGCAAGTTCCGGGAAGAATCGGTCGAGGCGGTCCGTTTCCCGCGCCAGCACGCGGCGCCCAAGCAGCGAGGCGATACCACCGACCACGGCCTCGTCGGCTGCCTCCGGCGGTCGACCGGCGCTCGTCCCTGCCGGGGCGCCATCGCGCAGGTATGGGACGAAGCTCTCGACCGCGCCCTGGAAACGCCCGTAGACACCGGGTCCGGCGCGCAGCCCCTCGACCAGCAGCAAGTTCGCCAGCGCCGGATCGGCGGCTAGGCCGGCGAGCGCTGCGGCAAGGCCGGCGCAGACGCCCTCGGCCCACTCACCCTGGCCCGCGCAGGCGGTCAGCACCTCCTCCCGCAGGCGCTCTACAGCCTCGTCGTAAGCGGCAAAGAAGCACTCGTCTTTGTTCGCGAAGTGGCGGTAGAAATCGCTCTTGGAGACCCCCGCTCGACTGCTGATCGCGGCGACCGTGGTGCGGTCGTAGCCATGCTCGTCGAGCGAGTCGGCGATCGCGGCTAGCAACCGCTCGCGCTGGTTCTCGGCGATGAACTCGCGTGAGAGGCCGTGGCGGCCACGTGGAAGCGGCTTCATGCAGTACTAAAGTCTGCCAGTGCTAAGCGCTTCTCGTCTGCTGCCCGGGCCTCACTCGACCATGCCGGCGCCCAGATAAGGCGCCATCATGAACTCTGTGAGTTCCGGCAGCAGATCCTCAGCCCGCTCCGCCTCGCCGCGACGAATCTGCTGGTAGACGATCCAGGCGACGCCGCCGACCACTGTCTCGGCGATCGTGTCAGGGAGTCGCTCGTCCCGCGGCAGCGCTCGTTCCGTCAGCTCGACGAAGACCTCGAGGGCATCCTCGTAGCGCTTCGTTGTGGCCGGTGTCGCAGAGAGCGCCTCGATCATGCACATGCGGGCGAGGGTGGGCTGCTCGGCGACGTAGCCGAGGAAGGCAGCGAGGCCGCCCTCGATCCGGTCCTGCCAATCGTCGGCGCCGGCGCTGCCTTCCTCGACGCGACTCAGGACTTCGTCCCGAGCGGCGTCGAAGGCGGCGAGGAAGACCTCCTCCTTGCCTTCGAAGTTGTCGTACAGCGTTTTGCGGGCAACTCCAGCTCTCCTGACGATGTCGGAGATCTTGGTTGCCTCGTAGCCCTGTTCGGCGGTCAGCTCGGCCAGGGCGTCCATGATGCGACGCTGCTTGTGTAGCGCGATGAACTCGCGTGGCAGCGAGGGTCGCACGGATGTGGTGGTCCGTTTCGGCGTCTGCCTCTCCTGCGTTCCCCCTTTTCCGCGTGGCGGCATAGAGCAAGGATACCCGTGGTGGGCGAAATTCCAATGCACGGCAGCGACTTATCTGGTACCCTTGGAGGGCCTGCACAATTTCTAGAAGAAACGCGTAGGTTCCTTATGGCACCAGAGAGGGTAATGCTTAGTAGGGAGAAGCTGGCAAGCGCGGTCGGGGACCGCTGGTCAGACTCGGAACTCAGTGAGGCTGTAACTCTGCTCAGCCGGGCGGAGGGCCGTTTTCCAGCCGGGGTCAGGACGCTTCCGGCGGACTTGGTCAAGGCGATCCAGCGGGAGCGCCTGCTCGCGGCGATGATCGGGGCGGTCACCGAGAACGGCTACAGCACCCTCACGGTCCAGAACGTCCTCACCCGAGCGGGCATCTCGCGGCCCACCTTCTACGAGCAGTTCGAAGACAAGGAAGACTGCTTCCTCGCCGCCTTCGACGCCTCGGCAGCACGAATGCGAGAGCGCATTGAGGCGACGGTCGCCGAGGCCGGGCCGGGCTGGCGCGATGGGCTGCGCAGCGGCATCGCCGAGCTGCTTCGCTTCATCGCGGAGGAGCCGGAAGAGGCTCGCACGGTGATCGTCGAGGCGCGCGCGTCCAGTCCAGCCGGGTTGCGGCGCCGGGACGAGCTGCTCGACCACTTCGCAACTTGCATTGACGCTTTGGTCAGGGAGGACCTGGATGAAACCCCCTCGGCAATCGCCGCCGCTGGGGTCGTGGGAGGAATCGAATCGGTGCTCTACGCGCGCCTGCAGAAAGGCGAAACCGACGAACTCGACGCGCTTCTCCCCTCACTGATGTATTTCGCCGTCCTCGCCTACGCCGGCCGGGAGGCCGCCGGCGAGGAGCTGGACGACGCGGCTCTTGCCTAGAGCTAGGGCGGTTAACTCCGCCTAGCGCTTACGGCGCTTGCCGGAGCGCTTTCCCGGATGGGCAGCGAGCCGCAGGGTTCGCTCACTCTCCTTCTCGACCGCTTCGCCCATCGCAATCTGGAAGGTAGCCAGGAGGGCGCCGGCGGCGAGCGGCCTCATCCGTTCGAGCGCCTCGCTCATCTGCGGCCAGTCGCGCTCGGGCCGGCCGGCGCGGTCGAACGGCTGCCATACCTCCTTGACAAAGAGGTCGACGAACGCGCGCGCGACGCCGTCGGCATGGCGGCGAAGCTTCTCGGCGGTGACGAGGGCGCCATCGGCTCCAATCCCAAGCACGGCCAGCTCGGCCGCGGCGCGCAGCAACTGTGGACTGATCACCTCAATCCGCCCGTCGGGGAGGGTCCTGAAGATGCCGAGTTTTTCGGCCCGGCGCGTCAGCTTGGCATCCGCTGCCTCGCCCCAGATCGTGGCCAACTCGTCGGGGTCGACGATCTCCGGCGCCTCGTCTTCGAAGGGGGCGCGCAGGGCACGGGTGAAATCGAAGATCGCCGACGCCGAGCCGTCGCCGCTGTCGAGGACGCGGCGGATTGCCTCCAGGTTGAGCCCATCCGCCTGCATCTCGCGGGTCAGCTCGATCCGCGCCACGTGCTCCTCGCCGTAGTAGCCGGTGCGACCGCGGACGGTGGGCGGCGGCAGCAGCCCGCGCGTCTGGTGGGCGCGGATGTTGCGGACGGTCATCCCGGTTCGCTCCGCCAGCTGGCGGATCGTCATCTCGCCCTCGGCGGGCTTGGAACCCTTGCTGGCCATCTCAGCGCATGGTAAGCGCCTAGCCGGTAAGCGGCAGGCGCTGGCCGTTCATCTCCTGCGCGGCATCGGAGCAAAGGAAGGCGATCGCCTCGGCGATGTGCTCGGTCGGGGTGAATGAGGAGAAGTCCCCATCCGGATTTTCCTCGCGCATCTGCGGAGTGAGGATCGCGTCGACGACGACGATGTTCGCGGTTGCGGCTGTGCCCGCGAAGCCGTCGGCGAGGGCGAGGGTCCAGGCCTCGGCAGCCGCCTTGGCCGCTGCGTAGGCGGCATTGGAGTTGGAGGGCGCCTGCGCTTGCTTGGCGGAGACGAGGACGAAGCGACCGTGCTCGGAAGAGAGGAGCGCGTCATGGAAAGCGCGGCTGGTGTGCTGGACGGTGCGAATCAGGAGGTCGTGGAGCAAGGTCCAATCCGACAATGGCGCCTCGTGCAGTGGCTGACCGCCACGCCAGCCTCCAACCAGGTGCAGCACCCCGTCAACCCGGCCGAAGCGCTCGAGCAGCGCCGCGCACCAACCGCGTGCCGCCTCCTCGTCGAGCAGGTCGACAGCACGCCCGTCCCAGCGCTCGGCGGGCAGTCCCAACTCTGCCCCAATCTCCTCGACGCGGCCCTGCGAGCGATCGGCAGCGGCAACGGTGGCGCCGTCAGCCGCCAGGTACTCGGCCACAACCGGCCCCAAGCCACCGCCGATACCGGCGATGGCAAAAACGCGGCCATCGAGGTTGCTCATATGGGGGAGGCAGGATTCGAACCTGCGTAGGCATAGCCAACTGGTTTACAGCCAGTCTCCTTTAACCACTCGGACACTCCCCCGAGGCGGTGCGAGTTTACCGGCACGTGCCGGGACTTAGGCACCCATATGGACCGCTAAGTCCCGGCACGTCAGGCCTCGACGCCGAGACGGGCGGCCATCTGCTCGTTGAAGGCCGTCAGCGCTGACATCGGGCGCATGAAGACGGTCAGCTCGGCTACGCGGCCCTCCTCGTCGAGCTCGAGGAAGTCGATGCCCTCCAGCTCGCGGTCGCCGACGCGGGCCTTGAAGCGCAGGACGACCGTCCCCTCCTCGGCGAGCTCGTCGGTGTAGCGGAAGTCCTCGAGGGTGGCGGCGACGTGGGTGAGGACCTGAACGACGATCTCACGACCCTCGAAGCCGCGGAAGAGGATCGGGCTGTGCAGGACGACGTCCTCCCGCAGCGTCGCGGTCATCGCCTCCAGGTCCTTCGCCTCGGCAGCCAGGCGGAATGGGTGCGGGGCGGCCATCGCGTCAACTCTACGTCAGCGCGGCTCGAGGACGAACAGCGCGATGACGCGATCGGTGCGGGCCTCATAGTGGTCAAAGCCCGAGAACTGCTCGTTGTGCCGGCGCCAAAGCTCGGCCCGCTCCTCGCCCTCGGCCACCCGCGCCCGCACCTGTCGCCGCTCGCGTCCGAGCTCGACCTCGGCATCGGGGTTCGCCTTCAGGTTGAGCGACCAGGCCGGCGTGCGGCTGTGGCCGGCGTTGGAGCCGATCACGACCAGGTTCTCGCCGTCGTCGAGATAGACGACCGGCGCGGTGCGCTGCTGTCCCGATCGACGGCCGGTCGTGGTCAACAGCAGCACTGGCGCCCGATTGACCTTGCCCATCAGCCGCCCGCCCGAAAGCCGGTAGAGCGGGATGTTGAGCTTGCCGGCCCAGCGCAGGCCGGTGGCGCCCATCAGCTGCGAGGCGCGTGAGTAGAACTTGTCGCCGGAGGGCACGACGGGCAGTATTCCACCCGGGAGGGTGACTCAGCTGGCTTCCCGGAGCATCTGGGCCTCGGGCAGGTGCTGAAGTTTTTTCAGCGTGTTGTTCTCGATCTGGCGGATCCGCTCGCGGGTGACGCCGAAGGTGTTGCCGACCTCCTCGAGGGTGAGCGGCTCCAGCCCAGTGAGGCCGTAGCGAAGCTCGATCACCTGCCGCTCGCGCTCGGGCAGGGCGGAGAGCGCCTTGCGGACTCCCTCTTTCTGCATGTGTTCGCTCGCCTCTTCGAAAGGCTCGGCCACGGTGTCGTCGGCGACGAAGTCGCCGAGCTCGGAGTCGTCCTCGTCGCCGACCGGTTTCTCCAACGAGACCGGCAGCTGCGCGACGCGGAGGATCTCCCGCACTTCGCCCAATGGCCAGCGCAGCTCCTCGGCGATCTCCAGCGGCTCCGGCTCGCGGCCGAGCCGCTGCACCAGCTGGCGCTCGACGTGGGCGACCCGGTTGAGCTTCTCGACCATGTGCACCGGGATGCGGATCGTCCGCGCCTTGTCGGCGATCGCCCGCGTCACCGCCTGCCGGATCCACCAGGTCGCATAGGTGGAGAACTTGTAGCCGCGCCGGTAGTCGAACTTCTCGACCGCCCGGATCAGTCCCAGCGAGCCCTCCTGGATCAGGTCGAGGAAGCTGAGGCCGCGGCCCAGATAGCCTTTTGCGATCGAGACGACGAGGCGCAGATTGGCCTCGACCATCTGCCGCTTGGCGATCATGTCGCCGCGCTCGATCCGCTTCGCCAGTTCAACCTCCTGGCCGGCGGTGAGCAGGTCGACTCGGCCGATCGAGCGCAGGTAGAGCCGCAGCGAGTCGAGACTGGGTTCGATCGTCAGGTCCAGCTCTTGCTTCCTCGACTGACCGTTCGTCGCCTCCGCGCGCTGCTCCTTGTAGGCGCTGACGCCGTCCTCGGCGATCACTTCGACGCCGTGCTCGACCAGGTGCGCGTGCAGGCCGGCGACCTGCTCCTTGGTCACCTCGACCTCCTCGAGTGTTCCGGCGATCTGCTCGAAGGTGAGGTAACCGCGCTCGCGCCCGAGCGCGATCAGCGCCTGGAGCTCCTGTGGCCCCGTCGGCTGCCCGTCCGAATCCTGATTCAGCCCCTGCGGGACCGTCTCCAACGGCTCGATATCACTGCCTCCACTGCAACCCTGTTCCCCTCCCGGGGGCCGGCCCCAACGCTCCGGCCAACGGGAGTATAGGGAGCCAATCGCCTACGCTTCGTGTGCCGATGGCAACCCGTTCCACCACCCCGCTCTCTCCCGGGACGCCCGACGTGCAGTCGGGAGCGCCCGCCACGAGAGTCAGTCTCTCGCGGGTTGGCGTAACCGGAGTCGAGAAGGTGATCCGGGTGAAGGCGGACGGGGCCGAGAACCTCTACCACGCCGATTTCGAGTGTTTCGTCGACCTCAATCCACGCCAGGCGGGCGTCCATATGTCGCGCTTCGAGGAAGTCGTCGGCGAGGCGATCGACGAGGTCGTGCTCGGCGAGGCGTTCCGCGCCGAGGTGCTTGCCGCCCACATCGCCCAGCGGGTGCGCGAGCGCCAGGGCGGGTTGCGGGCGGAGGTCTCGGTCACGGCGCGCTACCCGGAGACGGTCACGACCCCGGCCAGCGGCCTCCGCACCCAGGAGATCTACGTCCTCTTCGGCACCGCCGTCGACTCGTTGCGCGGAACCCGGACGCTGACCGGCGTGCAGGCCGAGGGAATGACCGCCTGCCCCTGCGCGCAGGAGATGGTCGGCGGCCTGGCCCGCGAACGACTGGCCGAGCGCGGCTTCGACGCCGAGCAGATCGAGGCGGCGATCGAGGCGGTGCCGGTCGCCACCCACAATCAGCGCGGCATCGGCACCCTGCATATCGGCTGCCCCGAGGGCGGCCCGGCCTGGATCGACGCGCCGGAGCTGCTGCGGATCGTCGAGCAATCGATGAGCTCGGAGATCTACGAGCTGATGAAGCGGCCCGACGAGCTGGCGGTGGTCGCCAAGGCGCACTCGCAACCGCGCTTCGTCGAGGACTGCGTGCGAGAGATGTTGCGTCGCGTCACCGAGGACTACCCGGACCTCCCGGGCGAGGCATTCGTGATGGCGCGCCAGGAGAACCTGGAGACGATCCACCGCCACAACGTGGTGGCGGAGCGATACGGCAGGCTCGACGACCTTCGCGCCGAGCTGCAGAGCGGCGAGCACCAGCGCCGCCACGCGTCGATGCGCGAATGGCTGGAGGCCCCGACGGCCTGACCCGCCGATGGGCCTAGAACGGGCCTATTTGTCCCGTTTTAGGCCCATCGGCGCCCGAGTGCGCTTCGGCGAGCCGGCGACGCAGACCGAGGAAGTAGTCGGCGCCGCTGATCAGGGTCACAGCGACAGCGAGGTAGACGAGAACGTCGACCCAGGCCGGGGCGGGGTTGGCGGCGATCAGGGCGATCACGGCGGCGATCTGCAGCATGGTCTTCAGCTTGCCCATCCAACTGGCGGCGATCACGACGCCACGCTCGGCGGCGATCGCGCGCAGCCCGGTCACGGCGATCTCACGGGCGATGATCACCATCGCCACCCAGGCCTGGAGGCGGTTCAGCGAGACAAGCGAGATCAGCGCCGCGGTGATCAGGAGCTTGTCGGCGAGCGGGTCCATCAGCTTGCCGAAGGTGGTTACCGCGTCCCGCGAGCGGGCGAAGTAGCCGTCGAGGCCGTCGGTGAGCGCCGCCAAGGCGAAGACAGCGGCGGCCAGCTCGTCGCCGTTGGGCGTCTCGCCGAGCAGGGCGACGACGACAACCGGCACGGCGAGGATGCGGAGCAGGGTGAGCGCGTTAGGCAGATTGAGCGGGAACATCAATCCGGGGGCCGATGGGCCTGAAACGCGTCTATAGCTGACGTCTTAGGCCCATCGGCGGCGAGGGCGGCGTCGCGGCGGGCGAAGTATTCCTCGCCCTCGATGCTGATGTGGGGGACTATGCGGCCCAGCCAGCGCGGCAGCCACCAGGCGCGGCGGCCGAGCAGCACCATCACCGCGGGGACGAGCAGGCAGCGGACAAGGGTCGAGTCGATCGCTATCGCCACCGCCAGCCCTACCCCAAACTCCTTCACCACCGGGTTGCCGTTGAGCACGAAGCTGGTGAATACACAGACCATGATCGCCGCGGCCGAGGTGATCACGCGGCCGGTGTTGGCCAGCCCTTCGATCACCGCACGCTTCTCGTCATCGTGCTGGCGGTAGTGCTCGCGCATCTGGGTCAGCAGGAAGACCTCGTAGTCCATCGAGAGGCCGAAGAGGATCGCGAACATCAGCAACGGCACGAAGCTGACGATCGGGATTGGATGATCGAGCCCGATCAGCGACGACCCCCAGCCGAGCTGGAAGACCGCGGTCACAACCCCATAGGCGGCGGCGACCGATAGCAGGTTCATCGCCGCCGCCTTGACCGGCACCAGCAGCGAGCGGAAGGCGAGCAGCAGCACGATGAAGCTGAGGCCGACGACGATCCCGATCATCAACGGCAGCTTGTCGCCGATCTGGGTGGCAAGGTCGATGTAGCCGGCGGTCTGCCCACCGACGTAGGCGACGGTATGAGTCCCCTTCAGCGCGCCTGGAATCGTCGTATCTCGCAGGTCTTCCACCAACGTGACGGTCTCGTCCGCCCAGGGCGTCGAGTTGGAGATGACGGTGAAGACGCCGACCGTGCCGGCCTTGTCGAGGGTCGGCTGAGAGACCTGAGCGACGTCGGCTGCCGCGCCGATCCGCTTCTCCAGCACCGGCAGGACCTGTTTCGCTTCGGCCGGGCTGTCGAATTCCGAGGCAATCAACAGGGGACCGTTGACGCCGGGGCCGAAGCCCTGGGTGAGGCCGTCGTAGGCCTGGCGCGCGGTGGTCGACTTGGGCAGGGCGCTGAGGTCGTTCTGGCCGAGCTCGAGCTGGAGGATCGGCAGGGCAAGGACGATCAGGATCGCGAGGGCTGCGATCGCAGAGCGCCAGGGGCGGTCGGCGACCCCTCGGGCCCAGCGCGTCCAGCCATGTGGCTCCACGTCGTCCGGATGGGTCTTGCCGAGCTGCACCCGCAGCGAGTTGATTCGCGGCCCCAGTGCCCCCAGCATCGCCGGCAGCAACGTGGTCGCGGCGGCAACGGCGATCACCACCGCGATCGCCGCCGTGAAGCCAAGCGTGCTGACCAACGGGATGCCGGCGAAGGCGAGCGAGCAGAGCGCGATCACGACGGTGAAGCCGGCAAAGACGACCGCCCCGCCGGCAGTCGCCGTCGCGCGGGCGATCGACTCGCGCAGCTCCATCCCGTCTCCCAGCTGAAGTTTGTGGCGGGTGACGATGAAAAGGGCGTAATCGATGCCCACCCCGAGGCCGATCATCGTCGCCAAGGTCGAGGCGACGCTCGGCACCTGGACCACCGGCTCCAGCATGCGGATGATCGAGAGCGCGCAGGCCAGGCCAACCACAGCCGAGAAGATCGGCAGCACCATCGCGGTCGCGGTGCCGAAGGCGAAGAGCAGGATGACGATCGCCGCAGCGATCCCGATCGCGTCGCTCGCTCCGGTGTCGGGCTTGGAGAGCGCCTGGCCGACGTAGCTTCCGACGGAGACCTTCGCCCCGGCGGCCTCGACAGGTTCGCCGGCATCGAGGACGCCCTGCGCCTGAGCCTCGGTGAGTTCGCCCGGGCCGGTGCCGAGCACGACCGGGACATAGGCGACTGAGCGGTCCTTGCTGAGAAAGGCCGCGCCCGCCGGAGTGAGTGGGCTGACAGCCGAGTTGACGTCGTGCATCGCGTTCAGCCGCTTCACCGTCTGGCCGATCGCCGTGGCGTATTTGGGTGCGGTGAGATCGGCGCCGGCCTTCGCCTGGAATACCAGCGGGTTGCTGCCGAAGGCCTGTTCAGGCAGGTTGTCTTCAAGCAACTCGGTCGCTTCGGTCGAGCCGGTGCCGGGCAAGGTGAGGTTGTCGTTGGTCTTGCTGTCGCCGGCTTGACCGGCGACGACCAGAGCGACGGCCAGGATCAGCCAGACGGCAATCGTCTGCCAGTGGCGCCGGGAGCAGAAGCGCCCGATCGCATAGAGGGGGCCGGTCACCGAGAGATCATCCCCCACCGCCCGGACTGCCGACGCTCGGTGGCGGTACTTCGCCGCCGTCGAAGGCCTCGGGCGCCGAGACGACCGCGCTTGCGCCAAGCCCCTGCCGCAGCAGGACCAGGTGCTGGGCGTGGCCGACGGCCAGGGAGGCGTCGAGCGTACGCGGCGCAGACGTGTAGAGACGCGCTGCCGCGTCTATATAGGAGGCAAGCGCGGCACTCTCCAGTTCGTAGAGGAGGGCAAGGAAACCGGCCTGGCCCTTCGCCTGGGAGAGGTCGAGCTCTTCCGGTTCGGCTTCGGTGTCGCCACCCAGCCCGCGGATCCCCTTGGTCAGGGCGTCGGCGTATTCCTGCTCCTGGGCGCGCAGCTGCTGCCCGACCGCGCGTTGCGGGCCCCGCAGCCGATTTCGGCCAAGCGCGTAGGCGTCGAGCAAGGTCAGCTCGCGCGCCAGCGCCCCATTCAGGATCGCGGTGTCCGAGCCCTTTTCAGGGTCGGTCTCGGCGCCGTAGCCACTATTGCCACATCCCCCCGCTGCGACGAGACTCGCGGCGAGCCCGAGCACTAGGGCAGCGGCGGCGCGGCCGAAGCCGCGCCGCCTGCCAAAGCCACCTGCTGACGAATCGGAGCCCACAGGCGGGCAAGCCTATGGGCTCTGGATCGCTGGGAGCGCCAGCCCAGGCTGGCTACTTCCTTTTGGCTTTCGCTTTGCCTTTGGCCTTCGTCTTGCTAGACCCTTTGGCTTTCCGTTTCGGCAGCTTCTTCGCCGCCGTATCGGGCACCTCGTAGCCGAGCATCGAGACCGAGGCCGAGATCGCCTGCTCTTTCGATTTGGCCAGGCGCTTGGTCGCTTCCGCATTGAGCTTCAGCACTTGCTTGAGCGTGTCGTCCAGGAGCTTCTGAACGGACGCCCAGGCCTGCTCGTCAAGCATCAAAGGCGTCCAACTGAGGTGCCGATCCTCGCGATCGTCGAACGTTTCCCCCTCCATCGCAGCAACGGCGTCATCCACTACGGCCTGGAACAGGTCAGCGCTCATCCCTACCCGAACGGACTCGGGCAGCTCGTGCCAGTCCCGATCGGTCAGGTAGGCGCGTGAGGTGGCGCGGTAGTAGTGCTCCACCGCTCCACGGCGCGGCTCGGTTTTGACCAGCGTGATGACTTTGTAGTCCTTGAGGACTTTGACGTGGTAGCTGACCTGACTCAGCCCTTCGTCGAGCTCCTTCGCCAGTTCGTTCGGGCTGGCCATCCGTTCGTTGAGTATTGCCAGGATCTCGGCGCGAAGTTCGTGCGCCAGCGATTTGACCAGATCCTGGTTCACGCCTCTTCGGCTTTTGGCCCTTCCTTTTCCTTTTTTACTGCCTTTGGTGGTCTTGCTCTTTGCGGGCAAAGCGACTCCTCCGATCGTTGCTCAGTGACTTAACCACTCCATCGTATTGATCACAAAGGCGGTTTTCCAGCCCAAATGCAGACTTTTCGCTTCGTCTTGGCGTAATACTGGAACTTTCTCCAGTAATCAACTGGTCGGTCGCCTACACCTGCAGAGCAGGGAGAGATCAAGGGAAGAGGTCCTAAGAGGGGGTGAAGTAGATGAAGATCGCCACGTCAGAGGCAGTCGTCCCGATGCTTTCGGTCCACAAGTTCGGCTAAGCGCTCAGGCAGAGCTCCTAGCTCTTCACGGAGCCCCGTCCAGCTTCACGGGCGGGGCTCACGTGATTCAGTTCGCACCAATGGCAGCCAGATCTCAAGGCTCGGTTCCGGCTGGGGCAGACTCGCTGAAGCAGCTCGCAGCCGAGGTCCAAGCCTGCCGTCGCTGCCCGCGTCTGGTCGAATGGCGCGAGGCGAGCGCCGCTGCGCCGCCGCGGCGCTTCCAGGAGGAGAACTACTGGGCGCGGCCGGTCGCCGGCTTCGGCGATCCAGACGCGCGCCTCGCGATCGTTGGTCTGGCCCCGGCGGCGCATGGCGCCAACCGCACCGGCCGCATGTTCACCGGCGACCGCTCCGGCGAGTGGCTCTACGCCGCCCTGCACCGCGCTGGCTACGCGAACCAGCCCGAGTCGGTCCAGCGCGAGGACGGCCTCCGCCTCAGCGGTGCTTACATCACCGCCGTCGTCCGCTGCGCGCCCCCCGCCAACCGGCCCACCCCGGCCGAGCGCGACAACTGCCTTCCCTACCTGACGCGGGAGCTCGAGCTGCTCGCACGCTGCCAGACGATTGTCGCGCTGGGCGGATTCGCCTGGGACGGAGCGCTGCGAGCGCTGCGCGAGCTGGGCGCCGAGCCACCCCGGCCGAAGCCCCGCTTCGGCCACGGCGCCGAAGCGGACCTCGGTGACTGGAAGCTGCTCGGCTGCTACCACCCGAGCCAGCAGAACACCTTCACCGGCCGTCTCACCGAGCCGATGCTCGATCGCATCTTCTCCCGCGCCCGCGAGCTGACCGGTTGACGGCCGCTACAGTGCCTCAGTCCCACCAGCCTCACGCTGGGAGATATTGGTGGCCGTCTCGAAGGAGGCCAGCACGACCGAGACCGGGATTCCCGGCTCCGACGACGCTTCGCGGCGCTTGGCGCTCCGCTCCTGGATCGCCTGTATCCGGTCGAGAGCAGCCTGCATAGCACGCATCAGCTCCTTCCATCCCTTCTCGTCGAGCAGCAGCCAAGTTCGGCTCAGGTGCCTGCTCCGGGCGTCGAGGGAGCCGGCCTCGAGCGCATCAATCAACTCCTCGATGATCTGCCGCAGCATGTCGCCGCTGAAAGTGGACCGTATCGCCGCTGGAATCTCCATCCACTCAAAGTCATCGAAATGAAGAACAGGCGTACACGGTTCGTAGAAATGCTCGTCGAAGCCGCGACGCTGGACGGTGCGGACCAATCTGATCAGCTTCCGCCTCTTCAGTTCGCGGAAGTGGTAGCTGACTTCGGAGACGTCGAGCTCGAGTTCACCAGCAATCTCGGCCGGGCTCGCGATGCCCTTTTCGCAGATTGTCACCCACACATGGCCGCGCAGCGGATGCGTGAAGGCTTTGGCGAGTGTCGGGTCGATGACCTGTTTGAGTTTTTTCCCCTGCAAGCTGGCCATGACGACCCTCCATTCCGTTGTTGTGTGAATTGCCAGTGGTCGCTTTCACCCTAGTACCGATGACGGACTCATTTGATGCCGGATCACAACTCCAATCGTTCCCAGCTCGCAAGAAATCCACCGCCCACTGTCCATTGGCTGAAACTCATTAAAGCAATAGACCGGTCCCAATCGGGACTTCAACCGGAGGACAGCACACGATGACCAGACCAAGGATCAAGCGCACTACCGAGCAGATCGAAACGCCCAACGGCGACCTCTACCTGCTCCGGCCGAGTGCCAGAGCCGACATCCAGATCGAGAATCCCGACGCGGAGGGGCGGCGCCTGCTCGCGGCCCTCGACGGGAGCCTCGAGCGCGACGAGCTGGAGGAGCGCTTCGGCAGCGAAGCCGTCGGCGACCTCCTCGCTCAGCTGGAGGAGCTGGGGCTGGTTGAGGATGCAGCCGACGACGACCTGATCCCGGCGGCGATCAACGAGCGCTTCGATCGCCAGATCCGCTACTTCGCCGACATCACCACCGGGCCGACGCCGTCGCAGTGCCAGGCACGGCTCGAGAGCGCCCGCATCGTCGTCCTCGGAGTTGGCGGACTCGGCGGCTGGTCTGCTCTCTCGCTTGCCTGCTGCGGCGTCGGCGAGATGCTGCTTGTCGACGGCGACCGAGTCGAGGAGAGCAACCTGAACCGGCAGGTCCTTTACACGGAGGCTGACATCGGGCGGCTCAAGGTGGAAGTGGCGGCGGAGCGGCTCGGCGCCTTCAATTCGCGGATGCGCCTGGACACGCTCCCCGAGCGGGTCGACGGAGAGGGGTCGGTCTCGGCGGCGATCGAGGGCTACGACCTTGTAATCGACGCGGCCGATTGGCCCGCCCACGAAATCGAGCAGTGGGTCAACGCCGCCTGCTTCGCCGCGGAGATCCCCTACATAACGATGAGCCACTTCCCGCCAATCGCCCGGGTCGGGCCGCTCTACGTGCCCGGCGTCACCGGCTGCTTCGCTTGCCAGGTGACCGCCTACCGCCGCAGCTACCCGATGTTCGACATCGCAATCGAGCAGCGCCGCGCCAAACCGTCGCCGGCGGCGACGCTGGGACCAGCCTGCGGGCTGATCGGCGGCCAGGTCGGCCTCGACATCATGCACCACCTGACCGGGCTCGCCGAGCCCTCAACCCAGGGAGTCGGCCACATCTACGACCTGCGCACGATGGAGGTCGAACGCGAGCCAGTGGTGCCGGAGCCGGACTGCCCGGTCTGCGGTCACCTGCCGACCGCCGCGCCACGGGGACAGGGGGAGACGAAGGCGGGCCGCAAGTAAGTTACGCGGGGAATGTCACCAGCCCGCCTGCTGCTCCCCGTGCTCGCCGCCACCCTGCTCACCGCAGGCTGCGGATCCTCGGGCAAGCAAGCCCCGACGGCGACCGCGACGACTCCTGCGGCGCCGCCCGGCGCCTCGGCGCGAGCCTGTTCGGGCACGTTCGTCGGCACTGGAGAGGTGCGCGTCACAGGCGTTAGCTGTGACGCAGGTCGCGGCGTCGTTTCCGCATGGGTCTACAAGCGGGCCTGCACGAGCCAGGTCGGGGTTTCGCGCTTCTCCTGCTCCGTGCATGGCGGCTACCGCTGCCTCGGCGCCGCCACTGAGCGTGGCATAGCGGTTAGCTGCGCCCGCCCAGGCAGCTCGGTCGCCTTCATCGCCAAGCACGGCTGAGCGAGGCTCCGCGCGACGGAACCGCGGTACCTAGAATGAACCCCAAGCGCCGGCGTAGCTCAGTTGGTAGAGCACTTCATTCGTAATGAAGGGGTCCCCGGTTCAAGTCCGGGCGTCGGCTCTTAGTCAGGTAGATGCAATCTTGACAACCTGTGGCGCGACGAAGTAGCGCGTACCCCGCGGGCCGCGTAGCCGTGCGATCTCGAGAATGCCCAAGTCGACAAGGGCATTGATTGCATTCCATGCCCCCTGACGGGAAAGGCCATAGCTTTTTTCAACCTGACTCCGAGTGATGAAGGGGCTTCCGACGAGATCCGCCGCCAGCTGCTCCGCCACACCACGCTTGCCTGCTCCCTGCACGGCTGCTCGCAACTCACCCTGGAGAGTCACGAGTCGCTCGACCTTATCTTGAGAACCAGCCGCCGATGCGGCAACGCCCTCGGCAAAGAAAGCGACCCATGCATCCCAATCCCCATTTGCACTCAGTTCAAGAAGGGCATTTTGATATTGCTCCCGGCGCTCCTCAAACCAGGGAGAAACCACCAGAAGGGGCTCGCGTATAAGCGCCCCTCTGAGGATCTGAACGATTATCAACAAGCGACCAAGCCGGCCATTGCCGTCTGAGTATGGATGGAGAGCCTCAAATTGGTAGTGGGTCAGCGCCGCCTGAACCACAGTTGGAACACCAGGCGGAGACTCGATCCACTGCAAGAGATTTTCGAGGCCTAGGCGAAGCTGGTCGCCCGGTGGAGGCGGCACGTATCGAGCTTCTGCGATCCCGTGTCCCGGAGCCCCGATGACGACTATCCGATCTCGGAGGCCGCCGGCGTCGCTCAGCTCGCCAGGCGTCCCTTGAACAAGAGTCTTCTGAAGCTCCCCGAGCATACTCAGGGAAAGCGGCCGAGCTTCGGGCCAGGAAAAGGCGAGTTCGGCCATCTGCTCGAAGTTGAGCACCTCCCATAGCTCGGCGCTCAACCGCTCCTGGCCGTCACGCTCTGCCGCCAAAACATCAGCGAACGGTGCATAGGTGCCCTCGAGGGCGCTGGTGCTCTGCGCCTCGCGCCGCAGTGCTGGGCGACGCAGTAGCGCAGGCGTCGGAATCAAACGAGCGGCGCCGTCGAGTCGCGCCAAGGCTGCCGTTGCGGCATTGATTGTCGTCCAAGTGGTCGTCGAAAGAGTCAGATCGGACGGAAGCGGATCCGGCAGGTAGGCCTTGCCTTCGACAGTCTCGTGGGTAACGGGGTCTGGCCCCACGATGGGGACGAGCCGACCTATAGGGCTAGCGCCAAGGCGCCCGATGTCCATAGCGTCAAGTATATCCAGGCAAACTTGACGCTTTGCCCGCGCGGGCAAGTTCTCTTGACGCGATGCAAGATCTGCGTTTAGAGAGCGTGTCCCGGAATATGTCCCCAACTCGGCAATTCTGGGCCCAACCAGACTGAACTAACTGGACGAGAACGCGCCTAACCGGGCCAGATCAGGCCCCAGAATCGCGTTCGTAATGAAGGTCCCCGGTTCAAGTCCGGGCGTCGGCTCTTCCGCCGTCTGATGCTTGTCGCTACGACAGCGGGGTGCCGGCGAGGCTGGTGACCTTCCAGGCGCCGCCTTCGTTCGCCATCGGCATCGCGAGGACGGTGCCGTCGATGCCGGTGTAGATGAGGAAGGCGCGTTCGCCTTCAATCCGAAGGGAGCCGACGTCGGCCTTGGCCGCTTCGGCCTTCATCAAATCCTTGGCGGTCGGGTTCGTCAGCTTTTCGAGGACTTCCCCACAGCTCGGGGCTTTGGCCTGTTTCGCCTGCGTGGCAAGTTGTTCGAACGATTCGATCACGCTCTTCGACATGTAGTCGCATGCCGCAGCCCAGTTGCCTTCGGCGCGGGCGTCGAGGAAGTTGTGCAGGGCGGTCGCGGCCGCGTCGAGTTCGGAGGTGTTGGCCTCGCCGCCGAATTCCTGGACGCTGTTGTCGCCGCCCTTGACCTTGTACTGCTGCGAGCCACCACCGGAATCCTTGTGGTGCTTGGGGACGAAGTCGCTTGCGCTGCCGTCGGAGCTGGAGCTGCCTGACTCTTCTCGGCCGGCCGAGCCTTCGGATTTGCCTTCGCCGCCGCTCTTCGCCTCGTTACCCTGCTTCGAGGCGCCACCATTCGACTTGCTTCCCGATGATCCCTGGCCACTGGCTTCGGCAGCCGTCGAGTTCGAGCTGTCGCCACCCCCGCACGCAACCAAGCCCGCGGCAAGCAGCAGGGCCGCAATCGCGGCGATCACCATCTTCGAACCCCCCCTCACGAGTTCGATTCTAGGGAACGGCTCGTTTGTACACGGCTACGCTACGAGCTTCGCGGCCTGTGCCTGCGCTTCTTACCGCAGTCAGCCTGCATCACAGGATTGGCGGTGGACTGCTTGCCGTTTTGCCCGCTGAATTCGACGTTGGCCCTCGAGACAGCCCCGCAGAGGTTGCGGCTGTTGACGATCAAGCCC
>WNFM01236899.1_pt1 | contig 89329 bp, 96 predicted proteins | sample 5400271 | NCBI WGS metagenome assembly WNFM01 (sample SAMN13153352, study PRJNA577476) | soil metagenome | isolation source: 60 cm saprolite on Douglas fir-dominated hillslope | place: USA:California | collected 2013-09-17
CGATCTTCTTGTCCACGGCGTGGCAGGCGGTGCAGCCGCTCTTGGTGGCGAGCTCGAGGCTCGCGAGGGCGGGGGTCGCGGCCAGGGCGAGGGCGAAAGCGGCAAGGGCGGCGCGGGTCTTCATGGGGGGCTCCTGGGAGGGTTGTTGCGGGTCGAAGGCGCGATTCTGGACAATTGCAGGCGATCCCGCAAATCTTCGTGGGAAGCGATCGGCGCGAGGCAGGTCGCGCCCTCGCACACCCACGCCTCGACCTCGTCCGAGGGCGGCTTCGCGAGGGGCGGGGGCAGCGTCCCGGACGATCGATCGACGAAAAGCGCCATCGTCGCCGGCAGGTACTCCGAGTCGAGAAGCTCGTGCCACGGCGCGAACCGATCGCGGCTTCCGGTGACGATGACGGTGCGCGGCGCCTCGAGCTGCTCCGCGAGCGCGCCGAGGAGCGTGCCGAAGGCCGACGGCTGGCGCTCCATCTGGGGAAGGAAGAGCGCGACCGTGCCGCGCGCCGCTTCCGGGTAGCGCGTGTCGCCGGTCACGAACGCGAGGCGATTCAACGCCCACGCGGCGACCGCGTTTCCGGAGGGCGTGGCGTTATCGGGTCCCGGCTTGGGACGATGGATGAGCGACTCGTGGTCGTGCGCGGTGAAGAAGAAGCCTCCTTCCTTCGCGTCGTGGAATTTCTCCATGAGCACGCCCGCGATCTCTTCGGCCCAGGCGAGGTCGCGCGGGTCGAAGCTCGCCTGCAGCATCTCGAGGAGCGCGGCGAGGAGGTACGCGTGGTCGTCGAGATAGGCGTCGAGGTGCGCGCGTCCGTCCTTGGCGGTCGCGAGGAGGCGCCCGTCCCTCCATAGCGTCGCGCGGATGAATTCGAGCGCGGCGCGTGCGGACGCGATCCATTCCGCGCGGCCGAGCACGCGGCCGGCGTGCGCCATGCCCCAGATCATGAGCGCGTTCCACGAGGCGAGGACCTTCTCGTCCCGGCCGGGATGCACGCGCTTCGCGCGCGCGGCGCGGAGCTTTTCGCGGGCGGCATCGAGAAGAGCGCGGTCGCCGCCGGGACGCGACACCACGAGATGCCACGCGTGGTTCTCGAAATTGGGCGGCTGGTCGAGGCCGTAGTGCGACGCGACGGCCTCGTATTCGGCGGGCGTGAGGAGCGCTTTCACTTCTTCCGGCGCCCACACGTAAAACTTTCCTTCCTCGCCCTCCGAGTCCGCATCGAGGGACGAGTAGTAGCCGCCCTCCGGCGACTGCATCTCGCGCATCACCCACGCGGCGGTCTCGTCGCACACGCGCTCGAAGAGGGGATCGCGCGTGATCGCCCATGCATCCGCGTAGACGCGCAGGAGCCACGCGTTGTCGTAGAGCATCTTCTCGAAATGCGGGATCGCCCAGCGCGCGTCGGTGCTGTAGCGCGCGAATCCGCCGCCGACGTGGTCGTAGATCCCGCCTTCGGCCATCTTGCGCAGCGTGAACGTGGCGAGCTCGAGGGCCTCGGCGTCCCCATGGGACGCGTAGCGGCGCAAGAGGAGCTCGAGCGCGTCGGGATGCGGGAACTTGGGCGCGCCGCTGAAGCCGCCGTGCTCGCGGTCGAACGACTGCTTGAGATGGTCCAGCGCTTCGTCGAGGGGCTGTGCCGTGAGCGCCGCATGTCCCTCGGCGCGCGGCGCGGTGCGTGCGAGCGCGGATGCCAGCGCTTCGCCCTGCTGGCGGATGTCGTCGGGATTCTCGTCGTAGAAGCTGCGCACGCGGGTGAGGAGCTCGCCGAAGCCCGGCATCCCGTAGCGCGGCGCGTTGGGAAAATACGTCCCGCCGAAGAACGGCAGCTGGTCGGGCGTGAGGAACATGGTGAGCGGCCAGCCGCCGCTCCTCTGCGTGAGCATCGCCTGCGCGACCTGGTAGATCTGGTCGATGTCGGGGCGCTCCTCGCGGTCGACCTTGATGTTCACGAAGTTGTCGTTCATCACCTTCGCGATCGCGGCGTCTTCGAACGACTCGTGGGCCATCACGTGGCACCAGTGGCATGCCGAGTAGCCCACCGACAGCAGGATCGGCTTGCCGGTCCTCTTCGCCTCGGCGAGCGCCTCTTCGCCCCACGGATACCAATCGACCGGGTTCTCCGCGTGCTGCTGCAGGTAGGGGCTCGTTTCCCTGGCTAGGCGGTTGGGCATTGGAGAGTTTTGCGGGCGAGGCTTTGGAAACGCAGATGAACGCAGATATAGCGCAGATGAACGTACCCCAAATGCAATTCTCTCTCTATTTCGCGCGGTTAACACTCTTCTCGCGGGGTACGTTCATCTGCGTGCTTTTATCTGCGTTCATCTGCGTTCCGCCTTTTTAACTCGCCGGACGGCGAACGGGAACGCGTACGAGTCCGAGGATCAAGGAGCAGCCGGCGAGGATGACGGCGCAGCCGGCAAGGCGCCCGGGCGTGACGGGCTCGCCGAGGAAGACGACGCCCCAGACCATCCCGAAGATCGGCACGAGGAGGGTCACCGTGATCGCCTTCACCGGCCCCACGTCGGCGATCAACCGGTAGTAGAAGATGAACGCGACCGTGGTGGAGACGATCGCGAGGCCGAGCATCGCCATCCACGCGATCGGCGGGATCGAGGCGAGCGCATGAGGCGGCGGCGCGAAGGGCACCACGCCGGCGAGCGCGACGGCTGCCATGACGAGCGTCCCGGCGGCGGTGCCGAGCGGGCTCGCCTCCTGGAGGTGCACCTTGGTGAAGACGATGGTGTAGCCGTAGATCGCGGTGGCGATCACGGAGAACGACGCCGCGAGGAGCTCGCGCGGCGAGAGCGGCGTGGGCGTCCAGCCCACCAGCACCGCGGTGCCGGCGAGGCAGAGCGCGATGCCCGCCATCTTCGCGGGCGTCACCGGGTCGCGGATCCAGATCGCCGCGACGAGCGTGGCGAAGAGCGGCGCGAGCGCGTTGAGGATCGCGGCGGTCGATGCGTCGATGGTGTTGAGCGCCTCGGCGATGAGCACGAAAGGCGCCGCGAGCCCCACCGCGCCCACGAAGAGGAATGCGCGCCAGTGCTTGCGCCATCCGACGCTGCCGCCGGTGGCGGCGACGAACGCGGCGAGCGCCGCGCCGGCGATCGCGACGCGCAGCTCGATCAACGGCACCGCGCCGAAGTACGGCACCGCGAAGCGCATGAACAGATACGAGGCGCCCCACATCGCGGCGAGCGCGACGAGGCGCGCGAGGTCGGCGGGCCTCACGCCTCGGCCGCGCGCAACACGCCCTCGATCTCCAGCAACCGCGTCTTGCGCTCGATGCCGCCCGCGTACCCGGTGAGGCTCCCGTCGGTGCCGACCACGCGATGGCACGGCACGATGATGGAAAGGGGATTGCGACCGGTGGCGGCGCCGGCCGCGCGCGCGGCGCCCGGCGCACCCGCGCGGCGCGCAAGCCGCGCGTAGGTGAGCGTCTCTCCATACGGGATGCGCGCGATCTCGATCCACACGCGGCGCTGGAATTCCGAGCCTTCGGGCGCGAGCGGCAGGTCGAAGCGTTCACGCTTGCCGTCGAGGAATTCCTTCACCTGTTGCGCGCACTCGGCGAGCGGCGCGGCCGTGGGGTCCTCGATCCACGTCCGCGCGATCTGCGGCGCATGGCGGCCGCCTTCGTAATAGAGGCCGGTGAGCGCGGCGCCGGCGGAGGTGGCGAACAGCGTGCCGATGGGGGTGGCGAAGCGGATGTAGCTGATCATTTCGAATTCTCCAGGCTTTTCCAAAGATGCAGCACGGCATAGGCGCGCCACGGCCGCCAGCTCTCGGCGGACGCGAGCGCGGTCGCCGCGCGGGATTCCTTCATCGCCTTCAGCACGGCGACGTCGGGATGGGGAAACGCGTCGGGCCACGCGAGAGCGCGCATCGCGACGTACTGCGCGGTCCAGGGCCCCACGCCCGGCAGGGCGTCGAGGGCGGCGATGGTGGCGTCGACGTCGGCCGAGGGATCGAGGCGCAGCTTCCCGCTCGCCACTTCGCGCGCGAGCTCGACGAGCGCGCGCGCGCGCGTGCGCACCACGCCGCGCTCCGCGATCTGCACCGGCTCCAGCGCCGCGATGTCGGCGGCGCGGGGAAAGAGCCTCGTGAGATTTTCATGCGGCGTCTCGATCGGCTCGCCGAACGCCTCGGCGAAGCGCGCGGCGATCTTCGTGGCCGCGAGGACGGTGACCTGCTGCCCGAGGATCGCGCGCACCGCCACCTCGAAGCCGTCCATCGCTCCGGGCAGGCGCAGTCCCGGATGGTCGGCGGCGAGCGCGCCCAGCGCCGCGCCGATCTCCTCGGGATGCGACGAGAGGTCGAAGAGATGCTTCACGCGCGCGAGCACTACCGGCAACGCGCCGGCGAGGGATGCGCTTACGGTGACTCGCAGCGCCGAGCGCCGCTTCGACGGCGCGACCATGATCCACCCGCTCGCTTCGCCGCGCGCCGTCGCGACACGCACGGTGCGCAGGTAGCGCCCGCGCTCGATGGACTCCACGCCGGCGACGGCGCGCCTCTCGAGGAAGGCGGGCGCGCCGTGCCCCGAGGTGCGGCGCAGCTCCCCGGGCGTCATGCGGTAGCGCGTGCGAAAGAGGTCGTTGAAGCGCCTCAGGCTCGCGAAGCCGCTCGCCATGGCGACGTCGATCACCGGCAGCTCGGTGTCGGTGAGGAGGCGCTTGGCGAGGAGGAGGCGCTGCGTCTGCGCGTATTCCACGGGCGCGACGCCGAACTCCTGCTGGAAGACGCGCCGCAGGTGGCGGTCGGTGACGCCCAGCGTGGCGGCGAGCTGCGCGAGGCTCGCCTCGGCGAGCTGCCCATCCTCGATCAGGCCCGCGGCGGATTTGGCGAGGCGGCCGTTGGCATCGACCACCGCGTAGCCCGGCGCGAGCTCCGGCCGGCAGCGCAGGCACGGGCGATAGCCGCGCGCCTCGGCGGCCGCGGCGCTCGGGAAGTACGAGCAGTTGCGCGCGAGCGGCGTTTTGGCCGTGCACACCGGGCGGCAGTAGATGCGCGTGGTGCCCACGCCCACGAAGAAGCGCCCGTCGAAGCGCGCGTCGTGCGAGAGGAGGGCGCGGTAGCACTGGCCGGGATCGAGGAACATGCCGCCATTATCCTCCCGCCACGGCCGGCGGCTCGCCGTTTTCGGACATCTATTTCCGGCGCTTCGCGGCCAGCCAGGCGAGCGCGGCGCCGGCGAGGGCGATGAAAGGCAGCGCCACGTAGTTGAGAGCCTCCCAGCCGCGGGTATTGACCAGCACGCCCGAGGAGAACGCGGAGAGCGCCTGCACCGTGAAGATGGTGATCTCGTTGAAGCCCTGCGCCTTGGCTTTCTCCGCGGGGCGATAGGCCTCGGTGAGGAGCGTGGTGCCGCCGAGGTACATGAAGTTCCAGCCGATGCCGAGGAGCACGAGGGCCCACCAGAAGTTCGCCACGCGCTGGCCCGAAAGGCCCACCGCGACGCACGCGAGCTGCGCGGCGACGCCCGCGGACATCACGCGCAGCACGCCGAAGCGCTTGATGAGGGAGCCGGTGAAGAACGACGGGGCGAACATCCCCACCACGTGCGCTGCGATCACGCCGGCGGAGGCCGAGTACGGATGGCCGCAGAAGCCCATCGCGAGCGGTGTCGCGGTCATGAGCAGGTTCATCACCGCGTAGCCGAGCGCCGCCACCGTCGCCGCGACGATGAATACCGGCTGGCGCGCGATCTCGGCGAGCGGACGTGCGGGCTCGTGAGACACCGACTGCGCGACGTTCGGGATGCGCAGCATCGACATGATCCCCATCGCTACCAGGCAGAAGAGGAAGAGGGACGCGTACGACGCGCTGTAATCCGGCTGCCAAAGACCGCGCGTGAACGTGGAGAGCTGCGGCCCCACGACGCCGCCCACCAGGCCCCCCGCGAGCACGTACGAGATCGCCTTCGCCTTGAAGTCCACGCTCGCGGCGTCGGCCGCGGCGAAGCGGTAGTACTGGCCGAACGCGTTATACACGCCCATCAGCAGGGTCCCCGCGCACAAGAGCGCGAGGCTCCCGGCCAGCACCGCGTAGGAAGCGAGCATGGCGCCCGCGAGCGCGAACGCGCCGCCGGTGAGGAAGCCCGCGCGCCTGCCGACGCGCTTCATCCACAGCGACGCCGGAAAGGTCGCGATCGCCGCGCCCACCACGTACGTGAGCGATGGCAGCGTGGCGAAGGCCTTGTTGTCGGCGAGCGCATAGCCCGCGAGCGCGCTCACCGAGATCAGCGTGACCGCGTTCACCAGGAGGAGCGCCTGGCAGCAGGACAGGAGAAAGACGTTGCGGTGCTCGAGCGTCACGGCGTGGAGGGCGGCGCGGAAAAAAAGGAGATTCTACGGGGCGCGGTATGCTCTCGCCTTTCTTTCGCAGGGTTTAGCCAGTGAACTATCGACGACTCGGCCGTTCCGGCCTCAAGGTGAGCGAGCTCTCGCTCGGCTCGTGGGTGACCTACGGCAACCAGCTCGACGCCGGCGCCGCGCGCGAGTGCATGGCGGCGGCGTGGGACCGCGGCGTGAACTTCTTCGACAACGCCGAGGTGTACGCCAACGGCAAGAGCGAGGAGATCATGGGCGAAGCGCTGAAGAAGCTCGCCTGGCCGCGCCTGAAGTACGTGGTGTCGACCAAGTTCTTCTGGGGCATCACCGACGGCCCCAACGAGAAGGCGACGCTCAACCGCAAGTACCTGATGAATGCGATCGACGGTTCGTTGAAGCGCCTGCAGCTCGACTACGTCGACCTCGCCTATTGCCATCGCCCCGACGCCAACACGCCGATCGAGGAGACGGTGTGGGCGATGCACGACATGATCGAGCGCGGCAAGGCGCTCTACTGGGGCACCTCGGAATGGAGCGCCGTCGAGATCATGGAGGCCTGGCAGATCGCCGAACGCCACCATTTGCGCAAACCCGTCGTGGAGCAGCCGGAGTACAACCTCTTCCATCGCCGGCGCGTGGAGGTCGAATATCGCAGGCTCTATGAGGACATCGGCCTAGGCCTCACCACCTGGAGCCCGCTCGCCTCGGGGCTTCTCACCGGCAAGTATCGCGGCGGCGTTCCGGCCGACAGCCGCGGCGCCCTGCCGCGCATGAAGTTTCTCCTCGACAGCCTCACCGACAAGTCGAAGAACGACGCGCTCGGCAAGCTCGAGGCCGTCGCGAAGGAACTCGGCTCATCGCTCGCCCAGCTCGCCATCGCCTGGTGCGCGCGCAATCCCAACGTCTCCACGGTCATTACGGGCGCCTCGCGCGTATCGCAGGTCGAGGAGAACCTGAAGGCCGCCGACGTCATCGCGAAGCTCACGCCCGCGCTGATGGAGCGCATCGACGAGCTCACCGCGACACTCGCCGGCTAGCCCGCGAGCGCCTGCTCCAGGTCGGCGATGAGGTCCTCGGCGTCCTCCACGCCGACGGAGAGCCGCACCAGGGCGTCGCTGATGCCGATCCCGGCGCGAATTTCGGCGGGCACCGAGGCGTGGGTCATGATCGCCGGATGCTCGATCAGGCTTTCCACGCCGCCCAGGCTCTCGGCCAGCGTGAAGATCTCGCAGCGCTCGAGGAAGCGCAGCGCCGCGCCCTCGCCGCCTTTCACGATCGCGGAGACCATGCCGCCGCCCGCCGCCATCTGGCGCTTGGCGAGGGCGCGCTGCGGATGGCTCGCGAGCCCCGGGTAGAACACCTTCTCGATCTGCGCGTGGTGCTCGAGCCGGTGCGCGATGGTGAGGGCGTTCTCGCAATGGCGCTCCATGCGCAGCGCGAGCGTCTTCAGCCCGCGCGTCACGAGGAAGCTGTCGAAAGCGCTCGGCACCGAGCCGATGGCGTTCTGCAGGAAGCCCAGCTTCTCGGCGAGCGCGGCGTTCGCCGTCACCGCCACGCCGCCCACCAGGTCGGAGTGTCCGTTCAGGTACTTGGTGGCGGAATGCACGACGATGTCGAAGCCGTGCTCGAGCGGGCGCTGGATCCAGGGCGATGCGAACGTGTTGTCGGCGACCGTGACGATGCCTTTCGCGCGCGCGACCTCCGCCACCATCGCGAGGTCGACGAGCTTGAGGAGCGGGTTCGACGGTGTCTCGACCCAGATCATCTTGGTCGCCGGGCGGATCGCCGCCAGCAGCTCGTCGCGGCTGGCCAGCGTCGAATAGGTGAAGTCGAGCCCCGCCGAGCGGCGCCGCACGCGCTCGAAGAGCCGGCGCGTGCCGCCGTACAGGTCGTCCAGCGCGACCACGTGCGCGCCGCTGTCGAGCAATTCGAGGACGGTCGCGGTGGCCGCCATTCCGGAGGAGAAGGCGAAGCCGTGCGTCGCGCCCTCGAGGTCGGCCACGCAGCGCTCGTAGGCCCAGCGCGTCGGGTTGTGCGTGCGCGCGTAGTCGAGCCCCTTGTGCTTGCCGGGGCTTTCCTGCGCATAGGTCGAGGTCGCGTAGATCGGCGTGATCACCGCGCCCGTCGCCGGATCGGGCGGTTGCCCGGCATGGATCGCGCGCGTGGCGAAGCGCGGCGGGGTCTTCGGATTTCTCATGGGAGCTTTCGGCGCAGGCTGTTGAGGAGGTCGATGCGCGTGATGAGGCCGTGGAATCGCCCGCGCTCGGCGACGATGGGGACGTGCCCGTGCTCGAGGATGCGCAACACGTCTTCGATCGAATCGCAGGGCGCCAGCATGTCGAGCTTCGTGGTCATGTGCCTGCTCACCGGGTCGCGGAAATGGGCCTCGCCGCGCGTCACGGCTTTCAGCACGTCGTACTCGTCGATGAGGCCGACAATGGCGTCGCCGTCGAGCACCGGCAGCTGCGAGACGTCCTGCATCTTGAAGCGCCCGTAGGCGATGAGGAGCGTGTCGCCGGGCGCCACGCTCACCGTGGCGCGCTCTTCCGCGGGCCGGCCGATCAGGTCGCGCAGGTCGCCGTGCTTCGCGCGCTCGCGGAAGCCCTGGTCGGCGAGCCAGAAATCGTTGTACATCTTCGACAGGTACTTGTTGCCGCTGTCGCACACGAAGGTGACGACGCGCTCGGGTTTCGTGCGCGATCGGCAGTACGCGAGCGCCGCGGCAAGCAGCGTCCCGCTCGACGATCCCGCGAAGATGCCCTCCTTGGCGAGGAGCTCGCGCGCCGCGGCGAAGCTCTCGGCGTCGGTCACGCTGTACGCTTCCTTCACGCCGCTCAAGTCGGCGATGGGCGGGATGAAATCCTCGCCGATCCCCTCGATGAGCCACGAGCCCGCTTCCCCGATCGTTCCGCTCTTCACGTAATCGGCGAGGATCGAGCCCGCCGGGTCCGCGAGCACCATCGCCACGTGCGGCGCCGCCTTGCGGAAAAAGCGCGTGAGCCCGGTGATGGTGCCGGCGCTGCCCACGCCGCACACCACGGCGTCGAGCTTGTGCTCCATCTGCGCCCAGATCTCGGGCCCGGTGCCGGTCTCGTGTGCGAGCGGGTTGGCGGCGTTGCCGAACTGGTTCACGTAGAAGGCGCCCGGCGTCTCGCGCGCGATGCGCTCGGCGAGGTCCTGGTAGTAGTCGGGATGGCCCTTGCCCACGTCGGAGCGCGTCATCACCACTTCGGCGCCGAACGCCTTCAAATGGAAGACTTTCTCCTGGCTCATCTTGTCGGGGATGACGAGGATCAGGCGATAGCCCTTGCGCGCCGCGACCAGCGCGAGGCCCAGGCCCGTGTTGCCGGCAGTGGCCTCCACCAGCGTGCCGCCGGGCTTGAGCTTGCCCTCGCGTTCCGCGGCGTCGATCATCGAAAGCCCGATGCGGTCCTTGATCGAGCCGCCCGGGTTCTGGCTCTCGAGCTTGAGAAAGAGCCGGCACGGGCCGGTGTCGAAGCGCGTGACTTCCACGAGCGGCGTGTTGCCGATGAGCGCGAGGATGTCGGTCATTCCGCGTTCCTGCGGTAGGGGATGGCCGAGATGCCGATGTCGGAGATGTGGAAGCCATTCCTCTGCGAGAACACGTCGATCGCGTCGGAGACGTTGTGCGGATCGAGGGTGGGGCCGATGGTGACGCGCGGGATCATGTTGGACATGCCCTCGGAGTCGCCGGTGAGCTTCACGGTGAGCTTCACCGACGCCTGGTTGCCCTTCATCACCGCGATCATGCGGGGCTCGTCGAACGGCACCGGGTTGGAGACCAGGCGCCACTCGCGTTCCTCGACGAAGCGATGGTCCTTGATCACCGGCGCCACCACCAGGAACATCGCGTTGAAGCGCGTGATGAGCGCGCGCCGTGCCTCGGGCCCGTCGGGCGGCGCGCCGCGAAACGACGCGAGCAGCAGGTCCACGAGGTCGGAGGCGATGCGCTCGTGCGCCGCCGGGTCGTAGACGCAGCGGAAGAGCCGCAATCCGTTCCTCTCGGCGAGCTCCACCAGGCGCTTCGAGTTGAAGCCGAGCGCGATGCCGCGGCCGTCGTTGCCGTAGGAGCGCCACTGGCTCAAGAGGTCGGGCTCCTCGCAGAAGCTCGCCAGGCAGATGTTGGTGCGCCGGAAGCTTTCCAGCTGCTCGGCGGCCTCGCGCAGGAAGTCGCCTTCTTGCGTCGTGTGCGCGCTCGCCTCGCGCTGCACGAAGCCCTGGAAATGCCGGATCGCGAGCAGGATCTCGGAGATGTCGTTGGACGCCGTGAACTTCGACATCCACAGCGTGCGCGAGGTGAAGATGCCCTTCACGCCCTCCAAGTCGGTGTAGTGGAAGAGATGGTCGGGCGGCATCGCCTCGAACGCGAGGCGCGAGGGCAGGTCGTCGACGCTGGGGCGAGCGGCCTTCGTCAAGCGGACTGGACGAAGAGGACTGCGGTGGCGCGCTTCACCTTCAATCGGTCACCGCGCCCTTGGCCGCCGTGCCCACCAGCTTCGCGTACTTGGCGAGCACGCCGGTGGTGTACTTCGGCTTCGGTTGCCGCCACGCCGAGCGGCGCTTCGCGATCTCGGCGTCGTCGACGTTCAGCTGGATCAGCTGGCGGTGCGCGTCGATGGTGATCGAGTCGCCCTCTTTCACCAGCGCGATCACGCCGCCTTCGAAGGCCTCCGGAGTGACGTGCCCCACCACCATGCCCCACGTGCCGCCGGAGAAGCGCCCGTCGGTGATGAGGCCCACGGAGTCGCCCAGACCCTTGCCGATCAGGGCCGACGTGGGCGCGAGCATCTCGCGCATGCCGGGGCCGCCCTTCGGGCCCTCGTAGCGGATCACGAGGACGTCGCCGGGCTTGATGCGGTCGGCGAGGATCGCGTCGAGGCAATCGGTCTCGGACTCGAACACGCGCGCGGGCCCGGTGATCATGGGGTTCTTCAGGCCGGTGATTTTTGCGACGCAGCCGTCGGGCGAGAGGTTGCCCCTGAGGATCGCGAGGTGGCCCTGCTTGTACATCGGGTTCGACCACGGGCGGATCACGTCCTGGTCTTTGCGGGGCTCTTCGGGCACGTCCTTCAGGTTCTCCGCGACGCTCTTGCCGGTGATCGTCATGCAGTCGCCGTGGATGAGGCCGTGCGCGAGCAGCATCTTCATCACCTGCGGAATGCCGCCCGCCTTGTGGAGATCGACCGCCACGTAGCGTCCGGATGGCTTCAAATCGCAGAGCACCGGCGTGCGCAGGCGGACGCGCTCGAAATCGTCGAGGGTCCAGGGGATGCCGGCCGCGTGCGCGATCGCGAGCCAGTGCAGCACGCCGTTGGTGGAGCCGCCGGTGGCCATGATCACCGCGACGGCGTTCTCGATGGATTTCTTCGTGACGATGTCGCTCGGCTTGAGGCTCTTCTTCACCGCCGCGACCAGCACCTCCATGCTCGTTGCCGCGCTCTCGCGTTTCTCCTCGTCCTCCGCGGCCATCGTCGAGGAGAAGGGAAGCGACATGCCGACCGCCTCCACCGAGGAGGACATCGTGTTCGCGGTGTACATGCCCCCGCACGCGCCCACGCCGGGCAGCGCCTTCCTCTCGATGCACTCGAAGTCTTCCCGCGACATCTTGCCCGAGGAAAACGCGCCCACCGACTCGAACACCGAGACGATCTGCAGGTCCTCGCCCTGGTACTTGCCGGGCTTGATGGTGCCGCCGTAGACGCAGATCGCCGGCACGTTCATGCGCATGATGCCGATCATCGCGCCGGGCAGGTTCTTGTCGCAGCCGCCGATGGCGAGCACGCCGTCCATGAACTGGCTCTGCGCCGCGGTCTCGATTGCGTCGGCGATCACCTCGCGCGACACCAGCGAGTACTTCATGCCCTCGGTGCCCATCGAGATGCCGTCGGTCACGGTGATGGTGCCGAACATCTGCGGCATGGCGCCGGCCTTGCGCGCCGCCGCATCGGCCGCGTCGGCGAGCGGCTGGATGCCGGCGTTGCAGGGGTTCATCGTCGAGTGGCCGTTGGCGATGCCGACGACGGGCTTGTCGAAGTCCGCGTCCTGGTAGCCGATGGCGCGCAGCATCGAGCGGTTGGGCGAGCGCGGCACGCCGTGGGTGATGGTGAACGAGCGGTATTTTTCGGTCATGGGAAATTGGGGAAAAGCTGTAGGACCACGCCGTTATCTTACGCGTCCGATCGGCCCATGCGCGCGGCGCACGAGGCCGCGGCGGCGCAGTCCAACATCGATCACGAATAATCGCAGGAGAGCGAAAAATGAAGCGACTGGCCCTGATCGCGGGTGTGGCATTCATCCTTCTCGGCATCGCGGGCTTCGCGGGCATGATCCCCACGCCGCCGGTGTACAACGCCGTCCTCGCCGTCGCCGGCGTGCTTTTCATCATGTTCGGCATCACCGGCCGGCGCAGCATCGTGCCGCCGAGCTCCAGCGGCCGCGACCTTCGCGACCTGGGCGGCGTGTAACTCCGGCTGGGCCTATCGAAGGCCGGCGCGGACGCCGCCGGCCTTCTTAACTTGTCGCGTGCTCTGGGATAATGGGTAGTGTCTTGGTTTGGCTCAGGGGTCTTTGACTAGCCCATTGAGGCAAACTAAGGTTCGCGCCTGAACGCATGCCCCATCGGTTACGTTACCCAGGCCCGGGCCCACTCCGGCCCGGTCGAGAATGTTCCGCGCGGCATTCAGGTCGCGGTCTATCGACAACCCGCAATGAGGGCAAACGTGACTGCGATCACCGAGTGCCTTGGGCACCCTTGCGTCGCATCCGGAACAGTCTTGCGTGGTGTATTGAGGATTTACCTCGATTAAGCGCGCACCGGCCCATTCTGCCTTGTAGCGCAGCATCGAGATGAATCTGCCCCACGAAGCATCGTGGACATCCTTGGCGAGAGCTCCGCGCGCCAGCCCCTTTACATTTAGAGCTTCGATCGCGATGACGTCGTAGTCGCGCACGAGCCTCGCACTCGCTTGGTGCAAGTGGTTTGCGCGCCGCCGGGCTGTGGCCGCGTGGCAGCGGGTCACGGTCGCGCGGGCGCTGCGTCGACTTGTGGATCCTTGCTTCTTGCGCGCCAGAGCGCGTTGCGCCAGACGTAAGCACCGCTCCGCTCTGCGAGCCGCCTTTAGGCTCGGAGTGAACGCGCCGTCGGAAAGGGCCGCGAAGGTCGTGACCCCGAGATCCACCCCGACCGCGCGCCGGCCCCCGCGCGGCGGTGGTACTGTCCGCGCCGCCGTCAAAGAAACCGTCCATCCCTTCGCTTCTCGGCGAAAGGCGCAACACTTGACGATGGCATCAGATGGCATCGGACGGTGCAAATGAATCCGTAGCGCGCCCGGCATGCCCTTGAAACGAATTCGGCCTGCGTTCAAGGAGATTCCAAAAAACTCACGAAAGGCGAAAGAATTAAATCGACCCATGCCGCGAAATCGGGGAAAGCCCGCCTTGTCACCCCTCTTAACTCGTCGGAAAAATCCCTTGTACGCCTCGTCCAGGAATTTCAATGTCGCGCGCTGTACGTTGACTGGCAGGACAGAGAACTCCGGCTCGCCTTGCCGCAATTCGGTGAGCGCCTTCGTCTGATCGAAGTAACTGCGGCTCACTCCCGCCTTGCGGTATGCATCGATCCTCTCCTCCAATGCCGCGTTATATAGCTGACGCTGCGACTCGAGGATCGTCGCGAGAGCCCGGTGCTGTTGTTTCGTGGGAAGGAGCCTATACCGGTAAGTCAGGATCATGGACGATTGCGCACGCCGCGGTGCGCCTAGTGGGCACAAGTCCATTTTGAGTATGCTAGTGGCTCGCTAGATGAGCCTGCGTCGCAATCAGGCCATCATTCCTTGATAATGCGGCGCGCCTCCGTCGTTTTTGTCGAAAGAATCCGTGCTCGTCCATCCGCAGTTCGACCCCGTCATCTTCAGCCTGGGCCCCTTGGCCGTGCGCTGGTACGGGCTCATGTACGTGATCGGCTTCATCGCGGTCATCGTGCTCGGCAAGTGGCGCGTGCGCCACGGCATGGGGCAGGGGATCACCGAGAAGGACGTGGACGACATGCTGATCTACGGCGTGGTCGGCACGATCCTCGGCGGGCGCCTGGGCTATGTCCTCTTCTACAAGCTCGACCACTACCTCGCCCATCCCGCGGAGATATTGCAGATCTGGGCCGGCGGCATGAGCTTCCACGGCGGCTTCCTCGGCGTGCTCGGGGGCATAGCGGTCTTCTGCTGGATACGCAAGAAGCGCTGGATCACGACCATGGATTTCATCGCGCCGCTCACGCCCATCGGGCTCGGCGCGGGGCGGCTCGGCAACTTCATCAACGGCGAGCTTCCCGGGCGCGCGACCGACCTGCCATGGGGGATGTGGTTTCCGCAGGTGGATCGCGACCGGATCGCGCGCCACCCCTCGCAGCTCTACCAATTCGCCCTCGAAGGCATCGCGCTCTTCGCGCTCCTCTGGTGGTTCTCGAGGAAGCCCCGGCCCGCGGGCGCCGTGTCGGGACTCTTCCTCGTGGGCTACGGCACCTTCCGCTTCATCGCCGAATTCGCGCGCGCGCCCGACGACTTCCTCGGCCTCCTCGCCCTGGGCCTGTCGATGGGCCAGTGGCTCTCGCTGCCCATGATCCTCGCCGGCGTCTTGATGATGCTGTGGTCCTACAAGCGAAAAGTGGTGTCAGGTACGACTTAAAAAGTCGTACCTGACACCACTTTTCTAGCGCGGCAGCAGGATGCGAACGACCGAGGGCTTCGGCAGCGTGTCGCGCTTGTCGATCGTTCCGCGGTCGTTGAGGTGACCCACGCCGGTGGCGGCGAGGAGATGGAAGCCGCGCTCGGTGACCGCGCCGGTGGTGGGCTCGTCGAGGCCGTTGTGATGGTGCGAAAGAAGGGTCTGCACGCGGGTGATGGAGGCGCCGTCGCCCGATAGCGTGATGAGGATCACGCGTCCCGGATTGGTGATGTTCTGCACGCCGATCAGCTGGCCCTGCCATTCGTACAGGCCGTCGATCGCGGCGACGGTCTCGCGCGTCTTGTTGGCGACGCGCTTCACGCCGCCGCCCGCGCCGTCGATGTCGACCATCGCGAGGCCGGTGGAATGCGCGACGTACAGGCGCTTCGCGTCGGCCGAGGCCGCCAGCCCGTTGCTGCCGCGGATCTGGTCGGCGGGAACGAGCAGGCGCGCCGCGCCTTCCGCCGGTATCTCGTAGATCGCGCCGCTGCCCGAGTCGGAGGCGAACACGCGCCCGCCGCGGGCGATCGCGACGTCGTTCAGCCCGATGGCGCCGGGCACGTCGACGCGCCTCAGCAAGTTGCGCGAGTCGACGTCGTAGACGAGCACCGCATTGCGCCGCTCCTTGCGGCCGGCCTCGGTAAGCGACGAGGTCGACACCGCATAGAGCTTGCGCCGCGGCGAATCGACCGCGATGCCGAGGACGGGATCGAGCCGTGAGGCGAACTCGGTGAGCGCGCCGTCGGCGCTCACGCGCACGATCTTTCCCTTCGCGGTGCTGCCGAGGAAGAAGCTGCGCGAAGGCGCGTCGTAGGCGAGGCCTTCCGGAAGGAGCTCGCGATCCTCGAGCTCGAAGGCGATGGGCGCGTAGTCGAGGCGCGGCAGCCGCGCCTCGAGGCGCGCGCGCACCTCCTGGAATTTCGCGTCGTCCCATACCTTCTCGAAACCGAGGGTGCGCGCGGGAAGGAAGCCTTCGCCCAGCGCCTCCACTTTCTCCAGAGCGGCGACTGACGCGCGCACGTCCCCCAGCTCGGCCTGGAAACGCGCGAGGAAGAAATACAGCGTGGGATCGTCGGGGCGTTGCCTGAGCGCTTGCTCGATCGAGGCGAGGGCGCGCCGGGCGTTCTCCGCGTCCTGCTGGGCGAACGCGGGGGAAGAGAGGGCGAGCAGGAGAAGAACGATGGCGGTGCGCATGGACGCATTATCGCCCACTGACACCGCCCATTTCCCGCCGAAAAGTAACCGAAAGCTAGCGGGCGGGCGTGTTCTCGCCGGCGGGGCGCGTGTCGTTACGATCGCGCCCGCCGACAAGATACGGACGGGTTGCCGGATCGAAGTCCGCCCACACGCCGTCGGCCCAGCGCCCCTCGGCGCGCTCGACCTGCCACGCGCCGCTCTCCTCGAAGATGCGCGTCAACGTCACTTCATCGACGCCCGCCGCATCGGCATTCACGGCGACCAGCATTTCGGCGGGGCGGAAATCCTCGTGGCCCGGCTGCGGCTCCTTGTCGGTGCCCTTGAGCCCTCCGACGAGCGAGGCCGTATAAGCGCCCACGCCGATTCCCGCGACGACACCCGCCAGACCGAGGAAGGGCGTCATCGCGGCACCGGCGGCGAGGCCGGCGGCGGCGCCGATCGCCGCGCCCTTGGCGGCGTTGCCATGCTCGTGCCGCGTTCCCGGCGATGCGCTGCGATCTCCGCCGATGGGGGTGCGGTCGTGCATGCCGGGCGGGTTCACGCGGTAGGTGCAGATGTATTCCTTGTCGACGCCCGCCTCGGTGAGGCGCTGCAGCGCGCGGTTGCCGTACTCGATGTTCTCGAAGCCGCCGGCGATGATGGTGCTCATGTCCTCTCCTCGGTGGTTAGCGCGCTAGAAACGCATCTGGACGCCCGCCGACACCATGTCGACGTCGCGGCTGCCGCTCGCGAAGTCGAGGTTGTAGCGGTCCCAGTCGACGCGAACTTGGACAGCGCGCGTGAGGCCGAGTGCCGCGCCCACGCCGTAGGTCGTGCCCCAGCCGTTCTTGTGGCCGGTGTCCACGAGGCTCGATGCCGAGGCGCGCACGTCGGTGCGCCCGTACACGCCGCCGCCCTTGGCGAAGACGCTGAAGCGATCGCCGATCGGCAGGCCCGCGGTGAGGCTCAGGCTCCCGGCCCATGCATTGGTCTCGCCGCCGGAGGCGCGGATCTTGCCGAAATCGGTGTAGCCGAGCTCGAGCCCGACCAGGTCGTTGAACTTGCCGCCGCCGTAGATCTTGAAGCCGGTGTCCTTGCGGTCGCAGTCGAAGAGGCTCGAGCATTCGGTGCGGAACTTCGATTGGCCGCCCGATGCGCCGATGTATCCCCAGAACTCCCGATCTCCCGGTGAGCGCCAGTCCGAGGATTGCGCGAAGACGTTTGCCGATGCCGCGGCGGCCAGCGCCGCGATGCCGATTGCGATACTCACTTTCATGAAGCGATCTCCTCGAGAGTGCCGCGCGCGCGAGGTGCGGCGCGCAATTGCACTCAAATAGGAGGTTCGCCCCGCGAGGGAGGTTGCACGGCGGGCGTAGTTCTATTGGCCCAGGAGCTCGGCAACGACCTTCCAATCCTCGTTGTGGTCGCAGACGGTCTTGACGATCGCGAGAATGGGGATGCCGAGCAGCAATCCCCACAGGCCCCAGATCCAGCCGAAGAAGAGCAGGCCCACGAATGCGGCGGTGGTGTTCATGCGCGTCTGGCGGCTGGCGAGCCACGTGGCGAAGATGTTGCCCACGATCGTTGCGACGACCACCGAGGAACCGGCGACGACGAACGCCTTCGACCAGTCCTCGAACTGCACGAACGCGACCACGAGGCTGCCGGCGGCGATCAGCGCCGAACCGAAATACGGAACCGTGTGCAGCACCGCCGCCATCAATCCCCAGAGGCCCGCGTATTCCAGCCCGGCCATGCGGAAGACGAACCAGGTGCCCAGGCCCACGAGCGCGTTCGCCACCAGCATCACGATGAGGTAGCGCCGGACCTGCATGTCGATCTCGTCGAGCATCTCCACGGTGAGCCTGCGTTGCGCGAGGCGCTCGCTCGACAGGATCACGATCTTCCTCTTGAAGAGGCTTCCCGAGGCGAGCATGAAGAACACCAGGAACGAGACCACGACCACCTGGCCCGCCGCGATCGCCACACCCTTGCCGCCGGCCCAGAGGACCTGCCACATCGAGATCTGCGACGTGGGTGGCGCGGGGGCGGCGGGCGCGATCGCGGGGGCGGCCTTGCCCCCCTGTGCGGCCGTCTCCAGCTCGGCGGCGGCCTGCTTCACCTCGGTGATGGGGCCGGGCTTCTGCGCGATCTTCTGCAGCGACTTGGAGATGCTCTTCGCCACCGCGGGGACCTTCTCCCAGACGGTGAGCGCGTCATCGCTCAACGCGTAGGCGGACCATCCTATGGAGCCCAGCACGGCGAGCACCACGAGGGCGGCGGCGATCACGCGCAAGCGCAGGAGCTTGGTGAGCCCGTCGACCAGCGGCGAGAGCGCGAACGAGATGAGGAGCGCCACCATCAGCGGAATGAAGAACGGCGCGCCGAAATACAGCAGCATGACGGCCGCGACGCCCGCAAGCACCGCGAGCGAGCGGTTGCCGCGCATGCGCTGCTTGCGCGTATCGACGGCGATCGCCTTCGGAGAGGCGACTGCTTTCTCCGCCTGGGTGGCGCCGGCGGGGGACGGGGCAACGGTCGACATGATCACGCCATCCTAGGGGGGCGGCAACGACGGGTCTGTCAGTCCCGCGAACGCTTTTCTGTAGGACGGCGACGACTCTCGGCTCACGGAGAGGCCGGGCCATCGGTTATAATCACGCTCTTGAATCGGGGTGGTAGCTCAGCTGGGAGAGCGCCGCGTTCGCAATGCGGAGGTCGAGGGTTCGATCCCCTTCCACTCCACCAAGACACCCAAAGGACGCCTCGGCGTCCTTTTTTTCACGGCGCGGCGCGCCCCTCGATCCAGGTGTCGATCACGTTCACGTCCTCGTCCACCGCGACGAGGTTGGCGCGATAGCCTGGCGCGATGCGCCCGAGCTCGCCGCCGAGGCCGAGGAATTGCGCCGGATAGGTGCTCGCCATGCGCGCCGCCTGCTCGAGGGGAAGCCCCAGCAGGTCGACGCAATTCCTCACCGCGCTCGCCATGTCGATGGCCGAGCCGGAGAGCACGCCGTTCTCGTCCACGCACACGCCGTCCTTCACCGTGATGCGCTTGCCCTGCAGCATGAAGGAGTCCTCGGCGGCGCCCACGTTCGGCATCGCGTCGGTGACGAGCATGAAACGGTCGGGGCGCTTGCAGCGTAGCGCCACCTGCAACGCCGCGGGGTGCACGTGGCGTCCGTCGACGATGAGTCCGCACCAGCAATCGGGATCGAGCAACGCCGCGCCCACCGCGCCCGGCTCGCGATGGTTCAACGGCGACATCGCGTTGAAGAGATGCGTCACGCCCGAAACGCCGTGGCGGAAGGCCTCGGCCATCTCCTCGAAAGTGCCGTTGGTGTGGCCCGCCGAGACCACCACGCCGGTGTCGGCGAGCGCGCGGATGGTCGCGGCGGTGGTCGTCTCGGGCGCGAGGGTGACGAGGGTGCGGCCCACGCCCAGCGAAGACAGGAGCCCCACGCCCTCGGCGTCGAGCCCGCGGAACTTGGCGGGATCGTGCACGCCCTTCCTCAGCGCGTTGATGAACGGGCCCTCGATGTGCACGCCGAGCACTCCCGGCACCTTCGCGTCGATCGCCGCGCGCACCGCTTCGATCGCCTTCGCGATCACCGAGAAGTCGTCGCTGATGAGGGTGGGGAGGAATCCGGCGGTGCCGAAGCGCCGGTGCGCGGCGCCGATCGCACGGATCGCCGCCACGCTCGGGTCGTCGTTGAAGAGCACGCCGCCGCCGCCGTTCACCTGACAGTCGATGAATCCCGGCAGGAGGAACGCCCCCTTCAGGTCGCGGCGCTCGGCGCGCGCCACGCGCGGGTCGTCCTCGCCCACGAGCGCCACGATGCGCCCGGCGTCGAGGAGCACTACGCGGCCGCTCACGAAGCCTTCGTCGGTGAGGACGCGCGCGTTGGCGAGCGCTTGCACGGTCACGTCGTCTCGGTGATCTTGTCGAGGTGCGGCGGGCGATCGGGATCGCAGCCGCGCGCGATGGCAAGCGCGTTGGCCATTCTGTAGAAGCTCTGCGCGACGAGCATCGGCTCGATCACCGGGTGCGATGCGATCGTGGGGAGCGCGATCGCGCCCTCGGCGTTCGCACCCGCGAGGAGCACGTCGACGCCGCGCGCCACGAGGTCGCGCGCGAGCGCCTCGATGCCTTCGCGCGTCTCGTCGTCCTGCGCGAGGAGGAGCGCGGGGAATTTCTCGGTGAGGAGCGCCTGCGGGCCGTGGCGCACCTCCGCGGCGCTGAAGCTCTCCGCGTGCAGGCCGCAGGTCTCCTTGCACTTGAGCGCGGCTTCCTGCGCTATGCCCAGGCCCACGCCGCGCCCGATCACGTACAAGTGGTGCGCTGGGCGAAGGCGGTCGAGGGCGGCCTGCCAGTCGAGCTGCCATGCGCGCTCGAGATCTTCCGGCGCGCGCGCCAGCGCCTTCGCGATGTCGCCGTCGCCGGTCCATTGCGCGGTGAGGTGCGCGAGCGCGGCGAGGGACGCGATGTACGACTTGGTCGCCGCGACGCTCTTTTCCTCGCCGGCGCAAAGCGGCAGCGCGTAGTCGGCGGTGGTCGCGAGCGGCGACTCCTCGTCGTTCACCAGCGCCACGGTGAGGGCGCCGGCCTGCTTGGCGGCTTCGAGCGTGGACAGCAGATCGGGGCTGCGGCCCGACTGCGAGATGGCGAGGAAGAGGCAATCGCGCAGGTCCTGGCGCGCACCGTAGACCGAAGCGATGGAGGGCGCGGCGGAGGCGACGAGAACCCCGGTGCGCGTCTCGAAGAGATACTTCGCATAGGTGGCCGCATGGTCGGAGCTGCCGCGTGCGCAGGTGACGACCGCGCGCGGGGGTGCTTCGCGCAGGCGCGCGCCGAGCTTCGCCGCGGCGTCGCGATTGCGCTCGAGCTGCGCGCGCACCACGGCGCCCGCCTCGGCCGCCTCGCGGAACATGCGCGTGCACGCGGGATCGGGGATGGGGCTATTCATTCCGGCGAGCTCAGCTCCGCGACGAAGTCGTAGGTGTCGCCGCGGAAGAAGGATTGGCAGAACTCCACGGCGCGCCCGTCGCGCAGGAACCCCACGCGCTCCACCAGCAGTCCCGCGTCGCCCTCGTGCGCGTGCAGGAGCTTCGCCTGCTCCGTGTTCAGCAGCAGCGCGCGCAGGCGCTGCAGCGCGCGCACCGGGCGATTGCCGGCCTTCTCGAGCGCTTCGTAGAGCGATGTCCCGACCGCATCGAGAGACGGCAGGCACGTGGCTTCCACCGTCGCGTACTCGAGGCACATGGGCGCGTCGTCGGCGAAGCGCAGCCGGTGGAAGCGATAGACCGCGGCACCCGGGGAGAGGCGCAGCGTGAGGGCCTCCTCGGGCGTGACCGAGCCCTCGAAGCGCTTCAGCCACTTGCTGTGCGGCGTGCGTCCGCGCGAGCGCATGTCCTCGGAAAAGGAGGTGAGCTTGGCGAAGTTCTTCTCGATGCGCGCGGCGACGAAATTTCCCGATCCCTGGCGGCGCACCAGGAGGCCTTCTTCCACCAGGCCTTCGATCGCCTTCCTCACTGTGATCCGGGAGACCGAAAGGTCGGAGGCGATCTGGCGCTCGGCCGGAAGGGCGTCGTCGGGACCCAGGATGCGGGTCTCGATGGCTTCTCGGATGGCGCGCTGCAGCTGCTGGTAGAGCGGCTGGTTGGCCCCGGGGTCCAGCGGCCTGAGGATTTGGGCGAAAGAAGGCATTAATTTATATTACCAGTAAAGTACCAATTAGCAATCCCTTGACAAAGTGGTACCTAAGTGGATTACATTGGTAGTGTATTGGATTGGCAACGACAAACCGCACACCCCCAGGGGAGAACAATGAAATTCAAGCCAACACCCATCGCATCCGCCGTCGCCCTCATCTTCGCGGGCGGCGCCTTCCACGCACACGCGCAACAGCCTCCCCGAGCCGAAGTGCAGGAGACGGTGACCGTCACCGGCATCCGCGCCTCTCTCGAGAAATCCCTCGAGACCAAGCGCGCGTCGGATTCCGTGACCGAGGTCATCACCTCCGAAGACATCGGCAAGATGCCTGACAAGAACGTGGCCGACGCCGTCCAGCGCGTGCCGGGCGTGACCATCAGCTCGCAGTCGGGCGGCTCCGGCGGCTTCGACGAGAACGACCGCGTGAGCATGCGCGGCACCAATCCCAGCCTCACGCAGACGCTCATCAACGGCCACCCGGTCGCTTCCGGCGATTGGTTCGTGCTCGACCAGGTGGGGCTCGTCGGACGCAGCGTGAGCTTTTCGCTGCTGCCTTCGGAGATCGTGAGCCAGGTGATCATCAGGAAGAGCGCCACCGCCGATCTCGTCGAAGGCGGCGTCGCGGGCGCGGTCGACATCATCACGCGCCGGCCGCTGCAGTTCTCCAAGCAGTTCACGGTGGAAGCCTCGGCGGGCGGGGTCTACGCGGACCTGCCGAAGAAGACCGATCCCCAGGTGAACGCGCTCCTCAACTGGAAGAACGACGCGGGCACGGTCGGCGTATTGGTGCAGGGGTTCTCCGAGAAGCGCCACCTGCGCCGCGACGGCCAGGAGATCCTCGGCTACGGAACGATCGCGCCCGGCAGCGCGCTCGCCGTCGCGCGCCCCGACCTCGCCAACGTCGCCTACCCGACCCTCATCGGCTCGTCCTTCTTCGAGCAGGAGCGCGAGAGGAAGGGCGGCCTCGTCGAGCTGCAGGTGCGTCCGACGAACGATCTCGAGCTCGACTTCAGCGGCTTCCAGTCGCGCATGGACGCCACCAACTACAACCGGAACTGGATGTTCTGGGGCAGCCACGTGATCGGCACCGACAACCGCATTCCCAACTCGTACACGGTCACCAACGGCACGCTCACCGCCGCGACGTGGAATAACGTGGGCACCGCGGCCAACCGCGCGCAGTACGCGATCGTCGACGAGATCTATCGCCCCGGCACCTACTCCGAGACGAATTTCTTCAATTTCGACGCGAAGTGGCGCGCCACCGACCGCCTCACGGTCAACGGCAAGCTCGGCTCCACCACGGGCAAGGGCGTGACGCCGAAGCAGGACGTGTTCGAGGGCGACGTGTTCAACACCGGCGCGACCTACAACTTCCATGGCGTGAGCCATCCGGCCGACGTCGCCTTCCCGAGCGGCAACCCGGCGGTATTCACCGGCACGTCGCTCGACTGGATCTTCGGCGCGAGCCCGGCCTCGACCAAGGACGAGGAGAAGTACGGGCAGGTCGACGGCGAGTGGGCCTTCGACCGCGGCACGTTCTCGAACCTGAAGTTCGGCGGCCGCTGGGCCGAGCACAAGCGCGAGACGCACCAGGTCGCGCAGGGCCCGAACTTCTCGGGAGCCGATCCCTTCGCCGCGGCCAACCTGCCGGCGTGGACCGGCGAGACCTATCCGGGCAATTTCGGCAGCCGCCTGGGCGGGGGCAACTTCCCGACCAACGTCTGGCAGCTGTCGCCGGGCGAGCTGCAGCGCTGGGGCGATCTCTACTCGAATCGCGATCCGGTGACGCGCCAGTACTGGCCGGGCGAGTTCGCGCTCAAGGAGAAAGTGTCGGCGGGCTACGTGATGACCAACTTCGAAGGCCCGGGCTGGTCCGGCAATGCCGGCGTGCGCTTCGTGACGACCAAGGAAGAGGTCACGGTGAACGTGGCCATTCCCGGGAGCGTCTGCGGCGCGCTCGCCGCGTGCCCGCAGGTGCCCGGCGCCATCACCACGTCGGCCTTCGGCTCGTTCTATCGCAAGCTCGTCTCGCACGACTACAACGACGTGCTGCCGAGCGCCAATCTGAAGTTCGACCTCGGCAACAACATGGTCGGCCGGCTGGCGGCGGCGCGCACCATGGCGCGCCCGGACTACAGCGCGCTGGGCGGCTCCATAACCGCCGACGACACGACGCACACCGGCAACGGCGGCAACCCGGACCTCAAGCCGATCCGCTCCACCAACCTCGACGCGACCTTCGAGTGGTACTTCGCGCCGCGCTCGCTGGTGTCGGCGGGTCTTTTCTACCTGGACCTCACCAACTACGTCGCCTTCGGCACCTACCAGACGACGCTCCTCGACATCCGCCAGAACAACTTCCAGACCTACACCATCTCCGCCCCGACCAACAGCAGCGGCAGCGTGAAGGGCCTGGAGCTCGCCTGGCAGCAGCCGCTCGCCATGGGCTTCGGCGTGCAGGCGAACTACACGTACGCCAAGGCGAAGGAGGACGGCGGCCAGGACCTGGTGGGCGCCTCGAAGAACACCTACAACCTGAGCGCGTATTACGAGGACCACGGCTTCGGCGCGCGGATCGCATACACCTACCGCTCGGCGTTCTTCGTGGGCCTGGATCGCAGCACGCCGCAGTACCAGGACGACACCGGCGTGTTGTCGGCTTCGTTGAGCTACACATTGAACAAGAACATCTCGTTCAACCTCGACATGCTGAATCTCAACGACCCGGTGCTCAAGTACTACGGCGCCAACAAGGACCAGCCGCGCGCCTTCTACGCGAACGGGCGGCAGTACTACTTCGGCGTGAGGATCAAGCTGTAGCGCGCACACGCCGCGCGAGCGTTATGCTCCCAGGGGTAGAGGCCCCTTTGAGGGCGGGACGGAGGAACGTTCCGCCCTCTTTTCAATCATGAGACGCGCTTTCGCCGCCCTTGCATCGACTTTCGCGACCGTGTGCGCCGGCCAGGCGCCCGCGATCGTGCCGAACCCGGCGTCGATCGAGATGCAGGCGGGAACGTTTCCGCTGACGGCGTCCACGCCCCTGGTCGCGCAGCGCGGGGATGCCGCGGCGCGGCGCGTGGCGCTCGATTTCGCCGAGCTCGCGCGGCGCAGCAACGGGTTCACGCTGCACCTGCGCTCCGGCGCCGCGCGCGACGCCGCGATCAATTTCCGCATCGACCGGCGCGGCGGCCTCGCGAGCGAAGCGTACCGGCTCGAGGTCACGCCGCGACGCATCGCGATCACCGCGGCCACCCCCGCGGGACTGTTCCACGGCGCGACCACGCTGTGGCAATTGATTACGCCCGGCAAGGGCGCGGCGGCGGCCATTCCCGCGCTGACGGTCGCCGACGCGCCGCGCTTCCCGTGGCGCGGCATCATGCTCGACTCCGCGCGCCACTACCAATCGCCGCAGTTCATCCTGCGCTTCATCGACGCGATGGCGATGCACAAGCTGAACGTGCTGCACTGGCACCTCACCGACGACCAGGCGTGGCGGCTCGAGATCCGCAAGTATCCGCGGCTCACCACGGTGGGCGCATGGCGCGTGCCGGCGGGCCTCGCGGCGCGCGCGGACATCGATCCGGCCAGCGGCAAGCCGCGCCGCTACGGCGGCTTCTATTCGCAACGCGACGTGCGCCGCATCGTGGCGTACGCCGCCGAGCGCGGCATCGCGATCGTCCCCGAAATCGAGATGCCCGGCCATGCCAGCGCCGCGCTCGCCGCCTATCCGCGCCTCGGCGCGGCGGGCGATCCGCCGCGCGAGACGCCCGCCGACTGGGGCATCTATCCGAACGTGTACTCGCTCGAGGAATCGACGTTCGCATTTGTCGAGAACGTGCTGGTCGAGGTGATGGCGCTCTTCCCGAGCCGCTATATCCATGTGGGCGGAGACGAAGTGGACAAGACCCAGTGGAAGGCCTCGGCGCGCGGCCAGGCGCTCCTGCGCGAGCTGGGAGCGGACGATGCGGCGCGCCTGCAGGTCTACTTCACGCAGAGGATCGCGCGCTTCCTCGAGGCCCATGGGCGGCGCCTGGTGGGCTGGGACGAGGTCCTCGAGCCGGGCCTGCCCGCCTCCGCCGTGGTGATGTCGTGGCGCGGCGTGGACGGTGCGTTGAAGGCCGCCAACGCCGGCTACGACACGGTGCTCTCCGCGCATCCGACGCTCTACTTCGACAACCGGCAAAGCGCCGCGGCCTCCGAGCCCCCGGGCCGTGCGCACGTGATCTCGCTCGAGGACGTCTATCGCTTCGAGCCGATGCCCGCCGCGATCGCGCCCGAGCGCCGTCGCCACGTGCTCGGGCTGCAAGCCAACGTGTGGACCGAGCACATCCGCACCGAGGAGCGCGTGGGCTGGATGACGTTTCCGCGCGCCGCCGCGGTCGCGGAGCTCGGCTGGTCGCAACCCGAGCGGCGCGACTGGAGCGATTTCAAGCGCCGCCTCGCGGCGCTGCCGGCGCGCTACGAGGCGCTCGGAATGACCTACGCGAAGAGCGCGTTCGAGGGCGCGGTGGCCACGGCGCCGGCGCCTTCCGCGCGGCGCATGAGCCAGGATTTGAAGCTCTGCAGCGAGAGCATCGCGCTCTCCCTGGAGGACGACGCGCCGCTGGCCGGTGCGCGCGCCACGTTCCTCGTGGACATCCAGAACCCGTGCTGGATCGTGCCCGCGGTGGACTTCGCGCACACTCGCGGGATGATCGCCTCGGTCGGCCAGGTGCCGTTCAATTTCCAGATCGGCGAGGACATCCGCAAGATCGTCTTTCCGGCGCCCGCCACCGCCGACGGCGAGCTGCTGGTGCGTGCCGACACCTGCGAAGGCAAGATCCTCGCGCGCCTGCCGCTCGCGCCCGCCACCGCGTCGCAGGCGGTGACGGCGCTCGCGCGCGCCGAGCTCACCGGCCTGGAGGGCGCCCATGACCTGTGCTTGCGCTTCGCGCAGCCGCGCCTCGAGCCGCTGTGGGTGATCGACTCGATCGAGCTCACGCCGTGAGCGCGTTGCGCCTCGGCGCGCCGCTCGCGGGCTGGTGCGCTTCCCTCGCCGAGGTGCCCGACCCGGTGTTCGCCGATCGTCTCGCCGGCGATGGCGTGGCGATCGAGCCGACCGGCAATACGCTGCACGCGCCGTGCGACGGCGAGATCGTTCCCATGCAGGGCGCGCGCCACGCGGTCACGGTGCGCTCGAGCGGCGGCATCGACCTCCTCATGCACGTCGGCATCGATACCGTGAAGCTCGCGGGCGTCGGCTTCGAGCTCCTGGTCGCCCCGGGCGAGCGCGTGCGCGCGGGAGATGTCCTCATGCGCTTCGACCTCGACGCGCTCGCGCGCCGCGCGGCGAGCCTCATGACGCCGATCGTGGTCGCTTCCGGCGGCGCGGTGGTGAAGCGCGTCGAGAATGGCGCCGTCGCGGTCGGCGACTTCCTCATGGAAGTCGAGGCGGGCGAAGCCGGCGCGCGCGCGCAGGGCGAGCAACGTGCACAGGCGACGCGTCGCTTCCGCGTGCCCTTCGACCACGGCCTGCACGTGCGGCCCGCGGCGTTGATCGCCGCGGCGCTGCGCCCGTTCGCCGCGCAGGTGACGTTCAGCGCGCACGGGCGGCAGGCCAACGCGCGCAGCACCGTCGCGATGATGTCGCTCGGCGCCCATTGCGGCGACACGCTGGAGGCGCGCGCGAGCGGCGCGGATGCCGAGGCCGCCCTGGCCGCGCTGGAGAGCCTCCTCGCGGGCGAGGCCGCGGCACCGGCCCCGCGCGCGGAAGACGCGAAGGCGCGCGGCGCGATCGCGAGCCCGAGCCGCATGCCGGGCGTGGTCGCGAGCCGCGGTGTCGCTGTCGGAGTCGCCACGCGCTTCTCGCAGCCCGACCTGCCGGTGGTCGAGTCGGGCGGCGACGCCGCGAGTGAAGCGGCCGCGCTGCAGGACGCCATCGCCTTCGTCCAGCGCCACCTCGAAGGGGAGGTACGCGCCGCGCAGGGCCCGCAGCGCGAGCTGCTCGCCGCGCACTGCGAGCTGGTTCAGGATCCGGAGCTTTCCGGGCGCGCGCGCGAGTGGCTGCAGCAAGGCAAGAGCGCCGCCTTCGCGTGGCGACAGGCGACGCGCTCCATGATGGATGCGCTCGCCGCGTTGGGCGACCCGCGCATGCGCGAGCGCGCCGCGGACCTGCGCGATCTCGAGAGCCAGGTGATCCGCGTGCTGGGCGGCGCGGCGCCCACGGCGGGACGCGAGCTGCCGAGCGGCGCCATCGTGATCGCCGACGACCTGCTGCCTTCGCAGCTGATGGCGCTCGACGCGAAGCGCATCGCCGGCCTCGCCATCGCGCGCGGCGGCGCCACGTCGCACGTGGCGATCATCGCCGCGGCCAACGCGATCCCGACGCTGGTCGCCGTGGGGTCCGCGATCCTCGACATTGCGGACGGCACGCCGCTGGTGCTCGACGCCGAGCGTGGCTGGCTCGACGTCGCCCCGCCCGCCGCCGACCTCGAGCTGGCGCAAAGCGCGGCGCTGAAGCGCGCCGGGGAGCGCGCCGCCGATCTCGAGGGCGCGCGCGCGCCGTCGGCCACGCTCGACGGCGTGCGCATCGTGGTGAACGCCAACGTGGGCTCGGTCGACGAAGCGCGCGCCGCGGTGGCCAACGGCGCCGACGGATGCGGGCTCCTGCGCACCGAGTTCCTCTTCCTCGAGCGGCGCGCCGCGCCCGGCGAGGACGAGCAGCGCGCGGAATACCAGCGCATCGCCGCGGCGCTCGAGGGCCGCGCGCTGGCGGTGCGCACGCTCGACATCGGCGGCGACAAGCCGATCGCCTACCTGCCGATGCCGCGCGAGGACAATCCCGCGCTGGGGTTGCGCGGCGTGCGCACGAGCCTCTGGCGCCCCGACCTCCTGCGCGCCCAGCTCTCCGCGATCCTGCGGGTCGAGCCGCGCGGCCAATGCCGCATTCTGCTGCCGATGGTGAACGACCTCGACGAATTGCGCCGCGTGCGCGAGATCGCAGCCGAGTGCGCACGCGCGGCGGGCGGGCTCGAGCTGCCTGCCATCGGCGTCATGATCGAGACGCCCGCCGCGGCGCTCCTCGCCGACCAGCTCGCGCGCCTCGCCGATTTCCTTTCGATCGGCACCAACGACCTCGCCCAATACACGCTCGCCATCGATCGCGGCAACGCCGAGCTCGCCGACCGGCTGGACGCCTTGCACCCGGCGGTGTTGCGCATGATCTCCGCGGTGGCGCACGCGGGACGCATCGCCGGCAAGCGCGTGTCGGTGTGCGGCGCCATGGGCTCGGACGTCGAGGCGCTGCCGATCCTCATCGGCCTGGGCATCCACGAGGTCTCCGCCACCGCCGCCACCATCCCGCGCCTGAAGCGCGGCGTGCGGCTCCTCGATACCGCAAGTTGCCGCGACCTCGCGCGCCGTGCGCTCGAGATGGATTCGGCCGCCGCGGTACGCGAGCTGGTGCGCGCATGAGCTGGCGCCGCCTCGCCGACAACACGCAGCTTCTCGGCCGCGCGCTGATGCTGCCGATCGCGGTGCTGCCGGTCGCGGGGTTGATGCTGCGCCTGGGCCAGCCCGACCTCCTCGACATCGCGCCGATCGCCTCGGCGGGCGACGCGATCTTCTCCAACCTGGGGTTGCTCTTCGCGATCGGCATCGCGGTCGGGCTCGCGCGCGAGAACCACGGCGCGGCCGGGCTCGCCGGCGTGGTCGCCTACGTGGTTTCGACGAAGGGCGCCGAGGTTCTCCTCAACGTCCCGCCGGAAGCGATCGGCGCCGCGACCGGAGCGTACCAGGACCTGGTCGTCGCCTCCTACAAGGCGCGCCAGCTCGCCAAGGTGAGCGTCCCGGTCGGCATCATCTCGGGGCTCATCGGCGGCGCGCTCTACAACAAGTACAGCGACGTGAAGCTGCCCGACTACCTCGCCTTCTTCGCGGGGCGGCGTTTCGTGCCGATCGTCGCGGGCGCGGCCGGGATCGTGGTCGCGTTCGTCTTCGGACTGGGCTTTCCCGCGGTCGAGCGCGGCATGGACTTGCTGAGCCACACCGTCATCGAGTCGGGCTCCGTCGGGCTCTTCGTATACGGCGTGCTGAACCGGCTCCTCATCGTGACGGGGCTTCACCACATCCTCAACAACGTCGCGTGGTTCATCGTGGGCGACTACCACGGCGTGACCGGAGATCTCAAGCGCTTCTTCGCGGGCGACCCGAGCGCCGGCGCCTTCATGAGCGGGTTCTTCCCGGTGATGATGTTCGGCCTTCCGGCGGCGTGCCTGGCGATGTACCACACGGCGCTGCCGGCGCGGCGGCGCGCGGTGGGCGGGCTCCTCATGTCGATGGGCCTCACCTCGTTCCTCACGGGCGTGACCGAGCCCATCGAGTTCACCTTCATGTTCCTCGCCCCGGCGCTTTTCGCGGTGCACGCGGTGCTCACCGGGCTCGCGATGGTGACCATGAATCTCCTCGAATGCCACCTGGGATTCGGGTTCTCCGCGGGGCTCTTCGACTACGCGCTCAATTACAACAAGGCGACGCATCCCTGGCTCCTGTTGCCGGTGGGCGCGGTCTATGGGCTCCTCTACTACGGGCTGTTCCGCTATTTCATCGAGCGCTTCGGGCTGAATACGCCGGGGCGCGAGGCCGACGAGGCACCGGTGCGCGCCATCGCGGCGAGCTCGGGCGACAACGCCGAGCGCTTCATCGCCGCCCTCGGCGGCGCTGCGAACCTGCGCGAAGTGGCGGCGTGTACCACGCGACTGCGCCTCACGCTCGCCGACCGGGGACGCATCGACCTCGCGGCATTGCGCGGACTGGGCGCGCGCGGCACGGTGAACGTAGGCGAGCAGGGGCTGCAGGTGGTGGTAGGGCCGATCGCGGACCAGGTCGCGGGCGATATTCGCGCCCGGCTCGCGTCCCGGCCGGTGGCACTCGCCGCACCCGACACCGCGCGGGCGCTCGAGGCGCTCGGCGGCGCGGCCAACGTCGCGAGCGTCGAGGCTGTGGCCGGCCGGGTGCTGGTCGCGGTTCGGGACGGCTCGAAAGTGGACCCGGCGCGCCTGCGCCTCGTGTTCCCGCGCGGTGTTGCCGCTCCGGTGCCGGGGAGCGTGCACCTTTTACACGTCGATCCGCAATCCGTCGTCGCGGCGCTCGCCCCCGCCCTTGATTCGACGCGTTAAAGCCGCGGCATGAAGCTTGCGAGTAGGCCGTGGGACTCATCACCACGGTCCCTTTCCTACATCCGCCTACGGAGCGCAAAGGTATGAAGAATCGAAACGCGAAAGACCAGAGCCAGCAGAATCAGGGTCACAACCCGCAGAACCCGGGTAGCCGCCCGGGCCAGCAGGGCGGCGAAGAAGGCCAGCAAGGCCGCGATCGGCAGCAAAGCCAGGGCGAAAGCGGCTCCGCAAAGCAGCGCGGCGGCTCGCCGAGCCAGCCCGGCGCCGCGAACCAGTCGGGCAGCGCGGGATCAACACGTCGTGACGACTCGAATTCCGGCAAGCGCTAATTCCCCCTAGGGTGGGGCGAGGCGAGGGCGCGAGAGATCGCGCCCTTTTCATTTCCAGGAAGATCGCGCATTCATGGCCACTGCCCGTAAGAAGCGACCCAGCCCCTTCGGGGGACTGCGCTATTCGCGCGACGGCGAGAAGGGCTACCTGCGCACGGCTGGCGCAAAGTCCTTCGAGTACCACGACGCCAGGGGCGAGCGCGTCACCGAGGAGGCGACCCTCGAACGCATCAAGCTCCTCGCGATCCCGCCGGCATGGGCCGACGTATGGATCTGCGGCGACGAGCGTGGGCACCTGCAGGCCACCGGGCGCGACGCGCGCGGGCGCAAGCAGTATCGCTATCACCCGCGCTGGCGCGAGATGCGCGACGCCGACAAGTTCGACCACTTGATGGAGTTCGCGAAGGCGCTGCCGCGCATCCGCCGCCAGGTGCGCGCCGACATCGCGTTGCAGGGCCTGGCGCGCCGCAAGGTGCTGGCGCTCCTGGTGCGGCTCCTCGAGCGCACCTCGATTCGCATCGGCAACGAGCGCTACGCGGAGGAAAACGACTCGTTCGGCCTCACCACCATGCGCAATCGCCACGTGAAAGTGAGCGGGGCGCGCGTGGAATTCCAGTTCCGCGGCAAGAGCGGCAAGTTCCACCGCATCGCCGTGGACGATCCGCATCTTGCGCGCATCGTGCGGCGCTGCCGCGACCTGCCCGGGCAGGAACTGTTCCAGTACCAGGATGAAGCGGGCGAGGTGCAGTCGATCAGCTCGACCGACGTGAACGATTACCTGAAGGAGATCGCCGGCTGCGAGGTGAGCACCAAGGACTTCCGCACGTGGGCGGGCAGCGTCTACGTGGCGAGCCTTCTGCGCGGCCGGCGCCAGCGCGATGAGCGCGTTGGCGTGGCGCATGTCGCCGCGGCGGTTCGCGCCGCCTCACAGCACCTCGGCAACACCCCGGCGATCTGCCGCAAGAGCTATGTGCATCCGCGCGTGCTCGATCCCGCAACGTGGCAGGGCCGCGAGGAGCGGCGCGCGATACGGGCGCCGCGCGGACTTCGCGCGGAGGAGGCCGCGTTCCTGTCGATCATCGAGCCGGTCAGAATGGCGAGCAGAACGCCACGCCCTCGTCGGCCCAGCCACCGGCCAGCGTCGCGGAGCGGGTCAGAGAGTCGCCCATGAAACGGTGGTTCGAGTCGTTGTAGATGGCGCGCTGGTTGTACGCGCGATAGACCGGATAGGTATCGCCTGGGCACTGGCCGTTCACCGGCAGCAGCGCGTAGAACGCGATCTGCTCGTATTGCCAGCCGAGGAAGGACACGCCCTTGGCGTTCGCATCGGCGCGCTGCACGGCCTCGAGGTCCTTCAATCCCTGGCAATCGGCAGCGACACCGGAGTAGAAGTGCGAGTTCGGTCCGGCGGCGTAGAAGCGGCACACCGGCACGGCGCCCGGGGGCGCATCGGACTGCTTGAGCCACGCCTTGAATCCCTGCCCGCTTCTCTTCCAGCCGGCGGTGCCCGGATCGAGGCCGGCGATGTCGCCGGGACCCGCGGTGATGAAGTAGTGGCCGGTGGTGCTCGCGAAGTATTCCACCACCGGGCTCGTCGCCGCGACGGCGACATCGCGTGAGAAGTATTTTTCGCTCGCGCCGCCCGCCTTCGCGCGCCCCCAGCCTTCGAGGCGATAGTGGCCGGGGGCAAGTCCTGCGAGCTTCACCGATCCATAGGAGGTGGAACCCGCCGGCGCCGGCCCGCCGGTGGGCGCGTCGCCGTAGTAGTCGAAGTCGACACGGATCACGTTGCCGGCGACCGTGGCGCGCATCGTGGCCGGGTCGTAGTAGACGGCGCTGCGCACCATCGCCCACAGTCCCTGGTATGCGTCCGGGTTCTGCGGGATCGAGTAGATGCCCCAGTCCGCGGGCGGCTGCACCGGCAGGTTGGTGGTGACGACAGCAGGCGGCGAATTGGGCTTGTTGATGTCGTAGATTCGCGCGCTCACCGTGTAATTGCCCGGCGGAAGCTCGCCCACTTCGAGCGCCATGCTGCCGAAATCGGGGCGCGACACCGCCCAGCCGTCGGTCACGTACTCGTATTCGACGTTGATCACGTTGCCGACGACGGCATAGCGCGTGGCCGGAAGGTAGGTGGGCCAATCGAAGTTGCGCAATTCCAGCTTCACCTGCTCGCCATAGCTCGGCACCATCGGCGTCGCGCCGACGCTGGGGTTCGCCGCATGGGCGGCGGGGATCGCGATGGCGGCCGCGGCGAGGCCGGCGCACAGCAAGTTCACGTTGGAACGCATGGGCTTCTCCGGTTACCCGAGCTGGCGAGTCGGTGCGAGGAAGCCGCGCGCGCGCGCTGCGTCCTTCTGGTATCGGTCACGCGCCTCGGCCGCACAGGCCTTGCGCGTGCGCTCGCCGCGGCATCCGCGCAGCGCTTCGGCGCGCGCGTTGCGCGCCTCGGTCATCGCGTTGTCGTATTTCGCGCGTGCGGTGTCGAGCGGCCGGTACCAGCGCGCGGGATCGCCTTTCTCGCTGAACGAGGTCGCCAGCGGTGCGGCGAACGCCGAAGGCGTGGCGATCGCGATCGAGGCGCAGATGAAGACCATGTGCGTGCGTTTCAAGTCGGGCTCCCTGTTGTCTACCCTGACCACAATAGGGACGGCGCCGCGACAAGGTAATGAGTGAATGCCGCGCCTTGGGGTAGGCCGCGTCCTTGGCGGCGTCGGCGGTCTCTTACAGGGGGCGATGGGGGAAAGGGACACCCTGAGCCGGTTGCATCCGGCAGATTCCGCGCGGGGCCGGGAGCACGATCACTCCATCGGCGCCCTCCCACACCTGCATGGCCGGCGAGCCGCAAGGGAAAGCGCGCGGGAGAAATGAATGAAGCTCTTGATGCTTGCACTTGCCGCGGGTATCGCAGCCACGACACCGAAGGTGGCTGCCGCGGCAGAGACGCAACCGCTGCAGCTCAAGCCCAAGGCGGCGCTCGTGGCCCTGGTGCCGCACAACTCCGCCCCCTTCGTGAATCCGCCCGCGGCGGAGCCGGACCTCGACCTCGTGCCGCGCCGCGACCCCCGCCAGGACCAGAGCAACTCGTCGTGCAGCTCGGAGCGCGCGCTGTGCTACGACCCGGGCTCGGGGCGCATCGTGTACAAGCCGGCGCGTGAATTCATGCCCGAGCTGCCGGGACTGCAGCGGGAAAATATTTCCGTGAAAAAGGACCGTCTCATTCTGCGCTACTCGTTCTGACCCCGAAAGCGTAGGATTAATCCTACATTCGAATCCGTTGTTACCGACGATCCCCCTTCGGGGGCGTCGTGATGTAATAACCATCACCAAACCGGCAGGACAACAAACAATGATCCGGCTATTGATCGTCGATGACCACGATGTCGTGCGGATGGGACTGAAGCAGGTCTTCTCCGGACGCGTCGACATGGAGGTCGCGGGTGAAGCGCGCACGGGCGAAGAGGCCATCGCGCAGGTCCGGGCCTCTCCTTTCGATGTCGCACTGGTGGACCTTTCCCTTTCGGACATGTCGGGCGTTGACGTGCTGAACCGAAGCAAGGCGATCCGCCCGGAGATGGCGGTGCTCATCGTGAGCGGCTATCCCGAGGACCAGTACGCGATCAACCTTTTGAAGGCGGGAGCCTCGGGCTTCGTCGCCAAGGACGCGCCTTCGGAGAACCTGGTTTCCGCGGTCGTCGCCGCGGCGCAGGGCCGGCGCTACGTGAGCCCACGCATCGCCGACAAGCTCGCGCAGGGCCTGGCGGGGCCGGCGGCCGACCAGCCGTCGCACACACAGCTTTCGGAACGCGAGTTCCAGATATTCTGCAAGCTCGCCTCGGGACAGAGCGTCTCCGAGATCGCCAAGGAGCTTTTCCTCAGCGTGAAGACCGTGAGCACCTATCGTTCGCGCATCCTGGAGAAGATGAACTTCAAGTCGAACGCGGACATCACCTACTACGCGGTGAAGAACCAGCTCATCGCCTGAGAGTGAAATGCGGGATCGAAAATCCACAGCCGCGGGCAGCCGGCGCAATGCGGGCGCGGCCCCAATGCCACCGCCGATCCCCCGGGAAGGCGCGGCGCAGGGCAGGACCCGGCCGGTCGAATTCCAGCCCCATGCCCTCGAAGAGGAGCTGATGAACGCGCTCGTGGTCGAGGACTCCCCGCAGATCGCGGAGCGCCTCGTCGAGCTCGTCTCGGTGCCCAGCCGCGTCGAGGTGGTCGCGACCGCGGCCACGGAAGACGAAGCGCTCGCCGCGTGCGACCGCTACGCCATCGGGCTCGCGATCGTCGACCTTCAACTGGCGCAGGGCACGGGTTTCGGCGTGATTCGCCGCCTGCGTGCCGCGGCGGGATCGAGCCCGGCGTGCATCGTGGTTCTCACCAACCATGCGGTGCCCGCGCTGAAAGTCGCCGCCTTCGAGGCGGGCGCCGATTATTTCCTCGACAAGAGCAAGGACTTCGCGACCATTCCCCGGCTGATCGGGGAGTTGCTGAAGAGCCGCGAGAACTAACTAGGCCGCGAGCGGCAGGAACGCCTCCACCCGCGTTCCCTTTCCCGCGCTAGAGCTCACGTCCAGCGTGCCGTTGATGGCGCGCATGCGCTGCGTCATCCCGGCCAGGCCATGCGAGAGCTTGCGCGCGCTTTCGAGATCGGCGATTCCCACGCCGTCGTCGCTCACCAGCACCTTGAGGCCGGGGGGCGTGCGTTCGATCACGAGCTCGACGTTCTTCGCCTGCGCGTGGCGGATCACGTTGGTGACGCTCTCCTGGACCACGCGGTAGAGCGCGATCTCCAGATCCGAGGGCAGCCGCTCGAGCTTGGAGATCGACACCTTGCAGGCGATGCCGGCGCCCCCGCAGGTCTCGTCGACATACCACTGGACCGCCGCCGCGAAGCCGAGATGATCGAGGAGCGACGGGCGCAGGTTCTCGATGATGCGCCGCTTGAGGTCGATGCCCTGGTCGATCATGGCCGACAGGCGCGCGAGGCGCGTGCCGTATAGGGGGTCGTCGCCCAGGCGCGCCTGCAGCCACGCGAGGTCCATCTTGGCGGGGGTGAGGATGCCGCCCAGCTGGTCATGCAACTCGCGCGCGAGGAGCGCTTTCTCGCGTTCGTAATGCGTCTGCAGGAATGCCGAGAGGGAGGAGAGCTCCTGCGTGCGCCGCGCGATGTCGTCGAGCGTCGCCTCCTGCTCGCCGGCGAGCTCCACGAGCTCCCGCCATCGCGTGCGCAATTCCTCGCGCGGGTTGCTCGCCGTCATCAGCACTTCCATCGAGCGGATCTTGCTCGCGAGCTGCTGGCAGAGATGCACGAATCGATCAGCCATGGACGCGTCGGTCGAGGGCGGGCGGGGGCGGGATTGAGAAGCGGGAAATGCCATGGGGTCGTGAATTTTACCCCATGGCACTGCCTCGCGAACTGCGGCTCGCGCTACTCGCGGATGAGGCGGCCTCCGTCGACGCGGACGCGATCGCCCACGCGCAGGCCCGCGGGCGAGCCCTGCGTGAACGAGGCCTCGCGGCCATCGCGAAACTGCACCGCGACGCGGTATTGCTCGTCGGCGTTGCGGCGCTTCTCGACTTCGTTGCCGACCCCCGCCCCGCCCACCGCGCCGGCGACGGCCGCGGCGAGGTATCGGGGCTTCGGCACGGAAGGCACTGCCTTACACCGAGCGGCGGAAAACGCCCATCAGGAGCGAGACCACGAACGCCACTAGGAAGATGAAGAACAGGATCTTCGCGATGCCGGCGGCGCCGGCGGCGATGCCACCGAAGCCCAGAACCGCGGCGATCAACGCAACGATGAAAAACACGGCAGCCCAGTAAAGCATGGTGATCTCCTTTGACTAACGGTTGAGGAACTTGAGGACGGGAAACATCTTGAGCACCGGCAGGAACCCGAGAACCGCGGCGAGTCTCGAGGCGAGTGACGCACGCGTGCGACGCAGGTTGTTCCCCGCTTCGCGCTTGCGCGCCAGGCGACCGATCACCATCGAGCCGAGCTTTATGGCGAGCGGAACGCTCGCCACGCTCGTCACGATGCCGAGCGCCGCCTGCAGCGGATGGCGATTCACGCGCTCCAGGCGTCGCACCAGCGTCGCGCGCTGGAGCTCGGCGGATAGCAGCACCAGCTCACGGCGCCGGCGAAGGATCTCGAGCTCAGTCACCGGTGGCTCGCAATCCCCCGCGCAGGGCCTCTTCGTCGCCCTTCAGGACCGCGATGGTGTCCTGGAAGAGAGGCGTGCGGCCCTTCGCCGCGGACATGATGTAGGCCACGCCCGCGCCCCCCGCGACGAGGAAGATCCCCGCGAACGACGCGAGGATCGCGGGCCGGTTGTCTTCCGAGGCCCACACCACGAGGGCGAAGATCGCCAACAGCAGACCGAACGACAGGAGGTAGAGCGCGGCCACGGCGATCACGAGGAATCGCACCGCCCAGGCCTTCTCCTCCTTCAGCTCGATCGCGATGAGCTCCAGGCGCGTACGCACGGCGCGCAGCCCCGTCGAGGCGAGTCCCTTGACGTCGCCGACGATGCCGGTTGCCTCGCGAACCGCGGCCATGGCGTCAGCGGCGAGCGGCGAGGAAGCCGATCAAGGCGCCCAGCGCGGCGCTGATGCCCACCGCGCGCCACGGATTGCTGCGCACGTAGGCGTCGGTATTGTCGACCGCGACTTTCGCGCCGTCCGCGACCGTGGTCTGCAGCTGGCCCAGCATCTGCTTGGCGGAGTCGAGCTGCTGCTGGACCTTCGCCTTCACGTCGGAGAGCTTGCTTTCCCCCTCGCTCTGGACGGTCTTGAGAAGCTCCTGCGCATCGGTGACGACGTTCTGGATGTCGCGAGCGATCGGGCTGGGCGAGCCCATGGTCTTGGTCGGGCTGGTGCTGCTTTGCATATTCGTCTCCTTGGTCTGGTTCGGCGTTCCGGCATGGCGTACACCGCGCCTCTTTGCGAGGCGCGTCCCACCCGCACAGATTAGGCAGCCGGCGCTGCCACGCCTGTCGGCGCTCAACGCTCGGCCGCGGATGGTCTGTCCGATTCACGAGTCGGACGTTTCCGACACGGCCATGTCGGCCAAGGACGACACGCCTTTGCGCGTGGCGCCGACGGTTTGCGAGCCGCGCGCGGATTACGATGGCGAGTACAACAGGAAAGGGACTGGCCATGAACGCGAACCTATTTCGCGCGGCGCTCGCCGCCGCGATCGCGACGCTCACGCTCGGCGGCTGCCAGCGCGAGGCGGGCGAACCCACGGTCGGGCAGAAGCTTGACACCGCCATCGACCGCACCCAGGAAAAGCTCGCGGTCGCCGGGCAGAAGACCTCGCAGGCGGTCACCGAGGCGGGCGAGAAGACCTCGCAGAAACTCGCCGAGCTGGGCGACAAGACACAAGCCGCGGTGGCGAGCGCCACCGACAAGGCGGTCGAGAAGACCGGCCAGGCCGTGAGCGCGGTGCAGGAGGTGTCGGTATCGCCCGCGGTGAACGACACCGCCATCACCGCGTCCATCAAGACCGATTTCCTCAAGGATCCCGACTTGAGCGTGCTCAAGATCGACGTCGATACCAAGGGCGGCGTCGTCACCCTGAACGGCCTGGCCGGAGACGACGCGGCACGCGCGCGCGCCGAGAAGATGGCCGGCTCGATCAAGGGTGTGAAGGAAGTGCGCAACTTCCTCGTGATCAAGCGCGCCTAGCCGCGGAGCGTCACCGGGTCCGCCCGGGGCGGGCGACCGGGCGCAAGTAACAAAGCGTCACGCAGGCGGCGTTTGCCGGTGGGGTATCCTCGCGATATTCACGTCCGGAGCGCCTCCCGCGGATGCACGCTGACACCGGTTTTGCCCGCGAGCCCGGGGACGCCTCCGCGGCGGCCCGGCGCTTTCGCGTGCTCCTCGTCGAGGACAGCGCGCGCCTCGCCACTTCCATCCGCGATTACCTCGAGCGCCACAACTTCGAGGTGTTCATCGAGGGAGACGGCCTGGTGGTGCCGGAGCGCTTCGAGCGCCTCAAGCCGGACCTCGTCATCCTCGACCTCATGCTCCCCGGCAAGGACGGGCTGTCGATCTGCCGCGAGCTGCGCGCCGCGAACCCGGTGCCGATCCTGATCCTCACCGCCAAGGCGGAGAACATCGACCAGGTCCTGGGTCTCGAAATGGGCGCCGACGACTACGTGGTGAAGCCCGTCGAGCCGCGCGTGCTGCTGGCGCGCATCGAGGCGCTGCTGCGCCGCACCCGCATCCCCGCGCCCGAGGCGCGCGATTCGACGCTCACCGCCGGGCGCCTCGCGATCGACGGCGCGCGGCGCGCCGCCACCGTCGACGCGCGCGCCGTCGAGCTCACCACCGGGGACTTCGACATCCTCTGGCTCCTCGCCTCGCGCCAGGGCAACGTCGTCACCCGCGACGAGATCCTGCGCGTGGTGCGCGGCATCGACTACGACGGGCTCGACCGCTCGATCGATGCGCGCATCTGCCGGCTGCGGCGCAAGCTCCAGGATGCGGGCGGCGGTGAATCCATGATCAAGACGGTGCGCCTGCGAGGGTATCTGTTCACCGGCGACGCCTAGAGCTTCGCAAGATGCTGAAGCTCTTCCTTCGGCTCTACCTGTTCCTCATGCTGCCGGCCACGGCGGCGTTCGTGCTCTTCATGTACGTCACCGACCAGGTGATGACGCGCATGGACGCGGAGCAGCAGAGGACGCGCGTGGGCGTGGCCTTCGACCGCGCCGAGCGCATCATCTCCGACAACCGCGTGCCCGACTGGCAGGGGCGCCTGAAGGAGATCGAGAAGACCTTCCGCGTCGAGCACCAGATCGTCGCGCTCGACCGCGCGCTCGGGGATTACTTCATGTCCGCCTCCGAGAAGGAGCGCCTCGGCACGGGCGGCATCGCCTTTCGCGACCGGCCCGGGGGCGGCATGGTCTACCTGCGGCGCATCAAGGACAGCGACCGGGCGCTGAGGATCGAGTGGGTGGGCCTCTACGAGTACCAGATGATCTACTACACGATCATCCTGTCGCTCATGACGGCCGCGATGTGCGCGATCCTCTGGCGCTGGACGCGCCCGCTGTGGCGCGACCTGGAGAGCCTGTCGGCGGCGACCGCGCGCGTGGGCGAAGGCGACTTCGGCGTGCGCGCGGCGGTGGCGCAGAGCTCGCTCTTGAAGCCCATCGCCACCGCGTTCAACGTGATGGCCGGGCGCGTCCAGGCGCTGCTGCAGTCGCACCGGGATCTCGAGCAGGGCGTCGCCCACGAGCTGCGCACCCCGCTCGCGCAGCTCAAGTTCGACCTCGAGCTCGCGCGCACCAGCGGCACCGAGGCCGAGCGCGGCGAGCGCTTCGACGCGATGCAGCGCGACGTGGCCGACCTGGAGGAGCTGGTGAGCGAGCTGCTGGTGCTCGCGAGCCTGCGCCAGGCGCCGCCCTACCACCCGCGCGAGATCGCCGGGCGCGAGCTGGTCGACGAGGTCTTGCGCCGCGCCAACGACGAGATGCGCGCCGCGGGGCGCTCGATCGCGATCGAGCCGCCGCGCGAGGTCCCGGCGAGCATCTCGTGCGACGCGAAATACCTCACGCGCGCGCTCGCCAACGTGCTGCGCAATGCCGTGCGCTACGCGCGCTCCAAGGTGGCGCTCACCATCGAGCGCGACGGCGCGCGCACCACCATCAGCGTGGACGACGACGGTCCGGGCGTTCCGGCGCGCGAGCGCCACCGGCTGTTCGAGCCGTTCACGCGCGTGGAGGACAGCCGCGGGCGCGACAGCGGCGGCGTGGGCCTGGGCCTCGCGATCGTGAAGAGCGTCGCCGAATGGCACGGCGGCGAGGCGCGCATCGGCGACTCGCCTCTCGGAGGGGCCCGGGTTTCAATTAGCTGGTGATCGCCTGGAAAGCGCCAGCGGCAAGCAGGGAGAATCAGCGGCTAAGGGTGGATTTGCGGGAAGTCGCAACGGACACGACTTTTTTCTTCGCGGGCTTGCGGCGATTCCTGAGCCAGGCTTCGAACTCGGCGGCGGGAAGCGGCGCGCAAAGGAGGTAGCCCTGGCCCGCATGGCAGCCTTCGCGGGCGAGGAAGTTCAGCTGCGAGCGTTTCTCCACGCCCTCGGCGACCACCTGCAGGCCCAGGCCGCGCGCGAGCCCGATCACCGCCGAGACGATCGCGGCGCCGCCGGCGTTCTCGCCCTTGCGCGGGCGCGCGTCGATGTCGGCGACGAACGCCTTGTCGATCTTCAGCACGTCCACCGGCAGGTGGCGCAGGTGCGACAGGCTCGAGAAGCCGGTGCCGAAGTCGTCGATCGCGATGCGCACGCCGAGCGTGCGCAGCTTGGCGAGCATCACGCTCGCGCCCTCGACGTCGCGCACCATGCTGGTCTCGGTGATCTCGAACTGCAGCCAGCCGGGCTCGCAGCCGGTCTTGGCGAGGAGGCGCTTCAGGTCGGCGAGCATCGCCGTGTCGCGCAGCTGCCCCGCGGAGAGGTTGACGCACACGGTGATGCCGCCCAGCCCCGCGTCGCGCCACGCGCGCGCCTGGCGGCACGCGGCCTCCATCACCCAGTGGCCGATGGCGTGGCCCAGGCCCGACTCCTCCGCGAGCGGGATGAATCCCTGCGGCAGCATGAGGCCGCGCTCCGGGTCGTTCCAGCGGATCAGCGCCTCGACGTGGCGCACCTCGCCCGAGGCGATGTCGACGATCGGCTGGTAGTGCAGCGTGAGCTCGTCTTCCTTCAGCGCGCGCCGCAGCGCCGTTTCCACCTGCATGCGCTGCGTGCGCCGCGCGGCGAGCTCCGTGGAGAAGGTGCGGAAGCCGTTGCGGCCCAGCTCCTTGGCGTGGTACATGGCCGCATCGGCGTTCTTGAGGAGCGTCTCGGCGTCCCCGCCGTCGTCGGGATGCACCGCGAGCCCGAGGCTGCCGCTCACGTGGATCTCGTTGCCTTCCACGTGGAACGGGCGGCGCACCTCGTCGAGGATCATGCGCGCCACGCGCTCGGGCGCGTTCTCGTCGGGAAGGTCCTCGAGCACCACCACGAACTCGTCGCCGGAGATGCGCGCGAGCACGTCGGACTGGCGCAGCGCCGCGCGGATGCGCCGCGCGAGCTCCTTCAGCAGCAGGTCGCCGATGCGGTGGCCGAGCGTGTCGTTCACGTCCTTGAAGTGGTCGAGGTCGAGGAACATCACGCCGACGCGCCGGCGCGCGCGCGTGGCGCGCGCGAGCGCGGCGTCGAGCCGGTCGTTCAGCAGCACGCTGTTGGGAAGGCCGGTGAGGCCATCGTGGGTGGCCATGTACTGCAGGCGCTCCTCGGCCTGGATGCGCGAGGAGACGTCCTGCGCGAGCGACAGGATCGAGATCACGCGCCCGGTCTCGTCGCGCAGCGCCGAATTGTGCCACTCGACCCAGATCACCGAGCCGTCCTTGCGGTAGTTGCGGTGGCGCAGCGTCGAGTGGCGCTCGCGGCCGTGCATGAGATCGTCGATCATGCGCCTGGCGGCCGGCTCGTCCTCCTCGTAGATGTGGCGCCAGCCGGCGAGCGAGCGCCCGAGGACTTCCGCCGCGTTGTAGCCGAACACCGCTTCCGCCTGTCCCGACCAGCGCACGACGCGCAGCTCCGTGTCCCACTCGATCACCGCGAGCGGCGTGTTGTCGAAGTGCGCGGACAGGATCGAGTTGGTGCGGCGCAGCTGCTGCTCCACCGACTTCTGCTCGTGGATGTCGCTGGTGGTCGCGTAGTAGCCGAGATACTCGCCGTTGGCGACGCGCGGGGTGAGGCGCACCGTCATCCAGCGCTTGCGCCCGTCGGCGAACTTCACCAGGCGCTCGACGGCGAGCGCCTCGCCGGCGCGCACGCGCTCGAGGTGCGGCTTGAGGAGTTCCCAGCGATCCTTGCCGAGGACCTCAGTCACCGAGCGCCCGACGATGTCCTCGGAGCGCATCCCCACGTAGCCGAGGAACGCGTCGTTCACGTAGCGGTAGAGGTTGTTCGCGTCCACGTAGCACATCGGCGTCGGGATCGAGTCGATCACCTGGCGCAGCTGGCGTTCCTTGTCCTCGACCGCGGCCTGCGCGCTCTTCAGCTCGTCGATGTCGGTGGACACCGCGTAATAGCCGAGCACGCGGCCCGCGGCGTCGAGCCGCGGCGTGAGGCGCACGCGCGCCCAGCGCTCCTCGCCCGAGGGCAGGCGGAAGCGCCGCTCGTAGCTCGCCTCCTCGCCGCGCGTGACGCGCGCGAGGTGGGCCTTCAGCTCCTCCATCACCTCCGGCGCGTAGGCTTCCTCGGGGAACTTGCCGAGCGCGAACTCGCGCGTGAAACCGCGGCTCGCGAGGAACACGTTGTTCACGAAGGTGCAGCCGCGCTCGAGATCGACGTAGGCGATGGCCTCGGGGATGTTCTCGGCGAAGAAGCGCAGCTCCTCTTCGCGCGCGGCGAGCTCGCGCTGCACCTGCTTCACGTCGTTGATGTCGTGGCTCACGACGTACATGCCGATCACTTTGCCCGCGGCGTCCACGTGCGGCACCGCCTTCACGTGGAACCAGCGCTTCTCGCCGTCGGGCATCGTGATCAGGCGCTCGTAGGTCGCGGTCTCGCCGCGATCGAAGACCTTCTGCGTGCGCTGCGCGATCCACGCCGCGGTCTCGGGCCCGAGCACCTCGGCCGTGGTGCGCCCGACGATGTCGTCGGGGCGCATCCCGCGCAGCTCGGCGAAGTGGCGGTTGGCGAAAAGGATGGTGCGGCTCCTGTCGAGGTAGGCGACCGAGTCGGGAATGTTGTCGGTATAGAGGCGAAGCTGCGCTTCCTGGGCGGCGAGGCGCTCCTGCGCGAGCTTGATGTCGTGGATGTCGGAGGAGACGATGTAGTAGCCGTTGAAGCGCGGCGCGCCGTCCTCGAGCGCGACCATGATGGGCGCGAGCTGCACCAGGTGCCAGCGCGGCTCCTCGCCCGGGGGGCCCACGAGGCGCTCGTGGGTGCACGTGTCGCCGCGCCTCAGGCGCTCGGCGTAGGGCTCGAAGAAGAGCGCGGAGCCGTCGTGGCCGAGCACCTCGTCCACGCGCCGCCCGACGATCTTCTCGAGCGGCATGCCGCGGCTTTTCTCGAACATCTTGTTGGCGAAGAGGTAGCGGAAGTCGCGGTCCACCACGGCGATCGGGCCGGGAATGTTCTCCGCGAAGTTGCGCAGCTGCTGCTCCTTCGCCTCCACCGCGGCGCGCAACTGGTGGTCGCGCTCGATGTCGATGAGCACGATCAGCACGCCGAGCACGGTGCCGGTGGAGTCGCGGTCGGGAATCATGTGGCCGCGGATGTGGCGCTTCTCGCGACCCGGCCAGAGGGCCTCGCGCTCGTAGGTGATCGGCTCCCCGGCGAGAGCGCGCGCGATGAGGGGCGCGGCGGAGGCGGCGACTTCCGGCGTCATCACCTCGGCGATGTCGCGCCCGATCATGGTCTCGGACGTGCGCCCCGACCATTCGCGGCTGGGGCGGTTCGCAAAGCGGATCACGCGCTCGCGGTCCACATAAGTGACCGGGAATCCGACCGAATCCATGATGAGCGAGAGCTGGCGCTCGCGGTCGGCGAGCGCCGCCTCGGCATCCTTCAACTGCTGGACATCGACCGTCACGACGAGGACGCCCACCACCTCGTCGCCCCCGCCGCGCAATGGAAAATAATGCGCGCGCGCCCAGCGTCCCGCCGTGGGGCCTTCCATGGTGCGGCGGTTGAAGATCGAGGTCTCGCCGGCGAGCGCGCGCAGCAGGTGATGGCGCCGCTCGTCCTGCGGAATGCGGCGGAAGACCTCCTCGGAGGTGCGCCCCTCCAGATCGGCGCGCCGGTTGGAGGAAAGCGCGGCGTACGCGTCGTTCACATAGCGATAGCGCAGCTCCCGGTCGACCACGCAGGCCGGCAGCCCGAGCACGTCCAGGCCGGGGGCGAGCGCTGCCACGCGCGCCGCCAGACCTCCGCGGACGATGCTATCGCTCTCATTCACAGTGCATTTTCTCCTGCGGGAACGGTAAGATGCTAGGCCGTCCGTCGGCAACTTCCTACCGTATGAACCTCCATCGCTTGCTGCAGGCCCGCGCGGCCCGGAAGGACCCGGTTCGCGTGGTATTGATCGGCGCCGGCAAGTTCGGGTCGATGTACCTTTCGCAGGCGCAACGCACGCCGGGATTGCAGATCCTCGCGGTGGCCGACCTCGCGCCCGATCGCGCGCGCGCCTCGCTTGCCCGCGTGGGTTGGCCGGTCGACAGATTCTCCGCGACCTCGCTCGACGATGCCCAGCGCAACGCCACTACATTTGTAACCGACGACGCGATGCGCGCGATCGCGCATCCGGCGACCGAGGTCGTGATCGACTCCACGGGAAGCCCCGCCGCGGGAATAGCCCACGCGCTCGCCTGTTGCGGGGAGGGCAAGCACGTCGTGATGGTGAACGTCGAGGCCGATGCGCTCGCCGGTCCGCTGCTCGCCAGGCGGGCGCGCGAAGCGGGCATCGTGTACTCGCTCGCCTATGGCGACCAGCCCGCGCTCATCTGCGAACTCGTCGATTGGGCGCGCACCGCGGGCTTCACCGTGATCGCCGCCGGCAAGGGCACCAAGTACCTGCCCGCCTATCACGCCTCGACCCCGCGCACGGTGTGGGGCCACTATGGGTTCTCCGACGAGATGCTCGCCCAGGGTGACTTCAACGCGCAGATGTTCAATTCCTTCCTCGACGGGACCAAGAGCGGTATCGAGATGGCCGCGGTGGCCAACGCGACCGGCCTCACGCCCGCGCCCGGGGGCCTGGAGTTTCCGCCGTGCGGCGTCGACGACCTGCCGCGCATCCTCAAGCCCCGCTCGGCGGGCGGGAATATCCACCATCCCGGCCAGGTCGAGGTGGTGTCGAGCGTGGAGCGCGACGGGCGCCCCGTGTTCCGCGACCTGCGCTGGGGCGTGTACGTGACTTTCTCCGCGGGGCACGAGTACGTGCGGCGCTGCTTCCAGGAGTACGGCATCGTCACCGATCCCAGCGGCGAGTACGCCTCGATGTACAAGCCGAGCCATCTCATCGGCCTGGAGTTGGGTATCAGCGTGGCGAGCGCGGCGCTGCGCCGCGAGGCCACCGGCTCGGCGAGCGGCTGGAGGGGCGATTGCGTCGCCACCGCCAAGCGCGCATTGAAGGCGGGCGAGATGCTCGACGGCGAGGGCGGCTACACCGTGTGGGGCAAGCTCATGAGCGCTACCGATTCCTCCGCGAAGCGCGCGCTGCCCATCGGCCTCGCGCACAAGGTGAAGTTGAAGCGCGACATCGCGGAAGGCGCCATGGTGAGCTGGGACGACGTCGACTGCGACGAATCTTCCCAGGCGGTGCAGATTCGCCGTGAAATGGAGAAAAGCTTCATGTCCGCAGATGAACGCAGATCAACGCAGATGAATCCCGACGAGACTCCTGCGTGATGGATTGCCAGGCATGAGAGCTTTCCATCTGCGTTCATCCGCGTTCATCTGCGGATGCATTGGCCTTTGCCTGAACGCGACGGCGGCGGTGACGGCGACGGACGCGTGGGTGAGGGGCACGGTGCCCGCGCAGAAGATCACCGGCGCCTTCCTCACGCTGCAGAGCAGCGAGGACGCGAAGGTCGTGGGCGTCGCCTCTTCGGCGGCGAAGGTGGCCGAGATCCACGAATCCGACATGACCCACGGCACCATGCGCATGAAGGCGGTGGACTTCGTGGCGCTGCCCGCGGGCAAGAGGGTCGAGCTGAAACCTGGCGGCTACCACGTGATGCTGGTGGACCTCACCCGGCCGCTCGCCGCCGGCGACATTGTGCCCCTCACCTTCACGGTCGAGGACAGCCGCGGCAAGCGCAGCACGTTCGAGGTGAAGGCCGAAGTGCGCCCCCTGGGCCGATGAAGCTCGCCACGCGCCTCATCCAGCTCGGCCGCCTTCCCAAGTCGCGCCCGGGAAGTGTCAACCTGCCGGTGGTGCGTGCCTCCACCGTCACCTTCGCGTCGCTCGCGGAGATGGAGTCGTTGCAACAGCGCTTCGAGGCCGACGAGATCGTGCCGACCTACGGCCTGGTGAACATGCCGCTGCGCGCCGCCTTCGAGGAGCTCATGGTCGAGATCGAGGGCGGCCACCGCGCGGTGACCTTGCCCTCGGGGCTCGCGGCGGCGGCGGTGGCGCTCATGGCGTGCCTCAAGGCGGGCGACCATCTGCTCGTGACCGACAGCGCCTACGGCCCCACGCGGCGCTTCTGCCAGCGCACGCTCGCGCGCTTCGGCGTGGAGACCACCTTCTACGATCCGCTCGCGGGGGCGGGCATCGCCGCCCTCATGAAGCCCAATACGCGCGCCGTGTACCTCGAAAGCCCCGGCTCGCTCACCTTCGAGGTCCAGGATTTCCCGGCGATCGCGAGGCTCGCGCGCGAGCACGGCGCTGCCGTGCTCCACGACAACACCTGGGCGACCGGGGCCTTCTTCCGCTCCTTCGAGCACGGCGCGGACCTCGTGATCCAGGCGGCGACCAAGTATCCCGCGGGCCATTCGGACGTCCTGGTGGGCGCGGTGGTGGCGAACGAAGCGTGGTGGCCGAGATTGCGCGACGCTTCGCGCGATTTCGGGCAGACCGCGAGTCCCGACGATCTGTTCCTCGCCATTCGCGGCCTGCGCACTTTCGACGCGCGCCTGAAGCGCCACGAGGCGAGCGCGATCCAGGTCGCCCAGTGGCTGAAGACCCATCCCGCGGTAAAGCGCGTGCTGCATCCTGCGCTCCCCGAGGACCCGGGGCACGCGCTGTGGAAGCGCGACTTCCTCGGCTCGGCGGGATTGATCGGCGTGGAGCTCGCGCCGACCTCGAAGGAGCAGCTCGCCGCCTTCATCGACCGGCTCGAATGCTTCACGCTGGGCTACAGCTGGGGCGGCTTCGAGAGCCTCATCGTGCCGGCCAACCTGAAGGGCGCGCGCAGCGTGCGCCCGTGGCAGGGGGGGCCGCTCATGCGCCTGCAGATCGGACTCGAGGATCCCGCCGACCTCTTCGCCGACCTGGTGAAGGGGCTCGACCGCATGAAGTCCGCATGAGCGAGGATCCGGTCGCGCGCGCGCTGGGCGCGGCGATCTCGCAGGCGATCGGAGCGAAGTTCGACGTCACCTCGCTCGCTCCCGTGGGCGGCGGTTGCATCCACACCGCGCTGGAAGTGCGCGGCAAGTCGCGGGGCGGCGCGCCGCGCTACTTCGCGAAGGTGAACGAGGCGTCGAGCGCCGCGATGTTCGCGGCCGAGGCCGACGGCCTCGCGGCGCTGGCCGCGGCGCGCTCGGTCGCCGTGCCCGCGGTCGTCGCGCGCGGCCACGACGACGAGCGTGCGTGGCTCGTCCTTCAATGGCTCGACCTGGCGCCGCTCGCCGACGCGAGCGCCGCCGCGCTCGGCCACGCGCTCGCCGCGCAGCATCGCATTGCCCACGAGCGCTTCGGTTGGGGGAGCGACAACTTCATCGGCGCCTCGCCCCAGGCCAACGGCTGGAGCGACGACTGGCTCGCGTTCTGGCGGGAAAAGCGCCTGCACGCGCAGCTACGCATCGCGGCGGGCAAGCGCCTGCCTTCGCGCATGATCGACCGCGGCGAGCGCCTCGCCGCCGACTGCGGCGCGCTCATCGGTAACCGCCGCGTCGCAGGCTCTCTCCTGCATGGCGACCTCTGGGGCGGCAACGCCGCCGCCCTCGAAGGCGGCGCCGCGGCGCTCTTCGATCCCGCGGTGTACGTGGGCGATCGCGAGGCCGACGTCGCGATGACCGAGCTCTTCGGCGGATTTCCCGCGGACTTCCTCGCGGCCTACCGCGCGGACTGGAACCTCGACGACGGCTACACTGTGCGCCGTGACCTCTACAATCTGTACCACGTCCTCAACCACGCGAACCTCTTCGCGGGCGCCTATGTGCGGCAGGCCGAGCGCTCGATCGCCAAGCTCCTCGCCGAGATCGCATGAACGTCGCTGAGCACGAGTCGCGCCGCATCCTGGTCGTCGACGACAACGCCGACGCCGCCGACAGCCTCGGCATGCTGCTGGAGGTGCGCGGCGACGAGGTGCGCATCGCCTACGACGGGCTCGAGGCCCTCGATGCCGAGGCCGACTTCCGCCCCGAGGTGGTGCTGCTCGACATCGGCATGCCCCGGCTTTCCGGGTACGACGTGGCGAAACGAATCCGCGAGGCGCGCGGCAGCGCCGTCCTCATCGTCGCCATCACCGGCTGGGGGCAGGAGGAAGACCGCCAGCGCGCCCGCGACGCGGGCTTCAACTACCACTTCACCAAGCCCGTCAATTTCGAGGTGCTGCTCGATCTCATCGACCGCGAGTCGCCGCGCGGCGCGGCGAACGCGTCTTGAAAGGAGGAACCATGCGTACCACGACCTTCATTGTGCTCGCTGTCGTCGCGGCGGCCCCGTCCTCGATGGCGGCGCCGGCGGTGGTGAGCGAGCCCACGATCTCCGCGGACGCGGCGCTCGAGGCCGCCGCGGGCGCGCTTGCGCAATGCCGCAAGGAAGGCCAGAAGGTGAGCGTGACCGTGGTCGACGCCGCGGGCCGGCCCAAGGCGATGGTGCGCGACGACGGCGTCGCGCCCCACAGCGCCGAGCACAGCATGCGCAAGGCATACACGGCGCTCACCTACAAGACCACCTCGGCGGAGTACGGCAAGCGCGCCGCGGAGCGCGGCGGCGCGATCGGGCCGCTCCTCCTGCCCAACATCACCACCGCGGCCGGGGGGGTGCCGATCCGCTCGGGAAACACGGTGATCGGCGCGGTCGGAGTCTCGGGCACGCCCGCGAGCGCCGGCGGCGGCGAGGGTGACGCGAAGTGCGCCGAGGCCGGCATCGCGCGCATCGCGAAGGACCTGCCTTCCTCGCGCTGAGAGCCGAACCGTGCACGACGCGATCCCCGCAGGCGAGCTCGCCCGGTTCCACAAGCACTTCGCCATCGAGTGCAACAATCGCGCGTGGCGCCTCTCGGAAGCGCCGCGTCGCGAATCGGCCGAGGACGACGAGATGCTGCACGCCGCGCACGCCGCGGCCTTCCATTGGTCGAAGGTGGGCACCGGGCTGCACGCGGCGCGCGCGGCCATGCTGCTCGGCCACGTGCACGCGCTGCTCGGCCACGGCGATCTCGCATTGGGCCATGCGCGCTCGTCGTTCGAGTACCTCAGCGCGCGCGAAACCGCGCCGTGGGAGATCGCCTTCGCGCACGCGGTGCTCGCCAATGCCGCTGCCGCCGCAGGCGATCGCGCCACCCACGCCGCGCACTACGCGCAGGCCAAGGCGCTCGGCGCGGCCCTCGAGGATGAGGAGCGCTCGATCTTCGACGCCACCTTCAGGAACGTCCCCGCCGTGACCGATTGATGGGCGCGATCGCGTTCCGCGCGCTCGGCGCCGGCGACCTGCAGCAGGTCTTCCTGTGGCTCGCGCGTCCCCACGTGAGCAAGTGGTACGCCCCGGCGCCGTCGTCCTTCGCCGAGGTGGTGGCGAAGTATGGGCCGCGCACCGAGGAAGGCAACACGGTGCGCGCGTTCGTGATCACCCTCGACGGCGCCGACGTGGGCTACATCCAGACTTATCCGATCGACCGGTTTCCCGAGTACGCCGCGCGGCTCGCCTGCGGCGCGGGCGCCGCCGGCGTGGACCTGTTCATCGCCGACCCGTGGCGCATGAACCGTGGGCTGGGAAGCTCGGTCGTGCGCCGCTTCGTGGACGACGTGGTGTTCGCCCAAGACGGCGTCGATACGTGCATCGCCGGTCCGAGCGAGGGCAACGCCGCGTCGATCCGCGCCTTCGAGAAGGCGGGCTTCACGCGCTGGAAGCGGGTGAAGGCCGAAGGCGCCGAGCCCGAATGCGTGCTGCGCCGCGAGCGCGAGGCGTTCAGGTACGCGATCCAGCCGATCGACCTCGCGCGCCACGCGGCCGACTGCATCGCGTTTCGCCGCGACGCGTACCTGGCGAGCTTCGGGACCTCGCAGGGCATCGACGAGGAGATGGGCGCGGACAACGCGCGCTATCTCGAGGGCCTGTGCGCGCGCATCGCGCAAGTTCCCGAGGGCAATGCGCACCTGTGGAGCGGCGAGCGCATCGTCGGCCAGACCGAGATGCGCCTCGCCGAGGGTGAAGCGGGCGTGGGCTACGTGAACCTCTTCTACCTCCTGCCGGAATTCCGCGGCAAGGGATTGGGCAGGATGCTGCACGAGCACGCGGTGGCGGTCTTCGCGCGCCTGGGCAGGCGCACGCTGAGATTGAGCGTGAGCGCGCGCAATGCCGCGGCGATCGCCTTCTACCGCAAGCTCGGCTGGGTCACGGTCGGCGAGCGCGCGAGCCGCGAGCCGATGCAGATCATGGAGTTCACGCCATGATCCGCATGGCCACGCCGCGCGACGCCGCGGGAATCCACGCGATCTATGCGCCCATCGTGCGCGACACCTTCATCTCCTTCGAGGTCGACGCGCCGGGCGAATCGCAGGTCGCGCAACGCGTCGCGGCGACGTTGAGGAAATACCCGTGGCTCGTGTGGGAGGACGCGGAGGGCATCGCCGGCTACGCCTACGCGTGCGAGCACCGCGAGCGGCTCGCCTATCAGTGGTCCGTGGACGTGTCCTGCTACGTCCATGCGCGCGCACGCGGGCGCGGCATCGGAAGATCGCTCTACCAGGCGCTCCTTCGCGTGCTTCACGCGCAGGGCTTCTGCAACGCGTTCGCCGGCATCGCGCTTCCCAACGAGGCGAGCGTGGCGCTGCACGAGTCGGTCGGGTTCGAGTTCCTCGGGCGCTACCGCAACGTGGGATTCAAGAACGGCGCCTGGCGCGACGCGGGCTGGTGGCAATGCGCCATCGGCGAGCTGCCGGCGCGGCCCGGCGTTCCGCGCGCGATTGCCGAGCTCGAGGGCGATGTCCTCGAGCGGGCGATCCGGGAGCGCTAGCGCGTCGCGGGGACGGTCGCGGGTTTCGGGTATTCGACGATCTTCGAGGCCTTGCGCTCGAAGCGGTCGCGCTTCGCGAGGAGCTTCTCCTGGCGCTTCGAGATGAGGGCGAAGTGGCGCAGCTCCACCAGGCGATCGTGGGTTTCCCAGCACGACTTGGCGCAGGTCACCCACTGGGCCGGATCGAGGCGGCGCAGGTCGAACGAGGCGGAGTAGCTGCGCAGGGTCTTGTGCCCGCGCCGGTTCGAATACTCGTGGAAATACGAAAGCGCCAGCTCGCGCAGCGTGCGGTAGATCGGGTCGCGGTAGCGCAGCGGCGCGCCGTTGGTCTTCGAGATCGCGCCCCAGGCGCCGCCGCGCCGGAAGAGCGCCACCACGTGCGGGTAGTCGGTGATGTCGCAATCCAGGTGCATCAGGAGCGGGGGTTCGCCCTGCACCCAGAGCGCAGCCGCGGCGAGCATCGCCCCCTCGATGCAGTGCGCGCGCCGCTGCCGCAGGACTTCCCGCACCGAGAGCACCGTCTCGCCACCGACCTCGTGGTTGATCGGGATCGCATTCACGAAGGCCTGGATCTTCGCCGGCGACGTGAGGCGCTTGAGGGTCGCGAATTCGCGCGCGCCGAGGCCCAGGTCCTGCGCCCGCGCGAAACGCCGGCCCGGGGCCGGGGGCTTGAGGGAGCGCACGTACGCCGCCCCGTTGGATTTCTTGGCGTTACGCAACCCCGCGCTCATTGCCTCGCTCCTCGCATGTCCTTGGCCATAGGTTAATTCAAAGGCGGCGATTCCCGCGCAACGCACGTGCGCCGGCGCGTGCCGTCCGCGGAGACTACCTCGAGGACGTCGACCGGCCGCCCGTACAGCGCGGAAAGATTTCCGGAATTCAGGGTGGCGGAGGTGGCTCCCGCCGCGAGCACGGCGCCGCCCCGCAACATCACGACACGATCGGCGATGCGCAGCGCGTGGTCGGGATGGTGAGTCGAGAAGAGGACCGCGGCGCCGCCGGCCCTGAGGCGCGCCACCTCGTCGAGGATGAGCGCCTGGTTGCCGAAATCGAGGTTGGCGGTGGGCTCGTCCATCAGGAGGTAGGTCGCCTCGGTGGCGAGCGCGCGGGCGATGAGCGCGAGCTGGCGCTCGCCGCCGCTCACCGCACCCATGGGGCGGCCGGCGAGGGCGCCGATGCCCAGGCGCTCGAGGGCGTTGCGCGCCCGGTCCAGATCGCGCCGCGACGGCCCGGCGAAAGGCCCGAGATGCGCGGTTCGCCCCATCTCGACGATGTCGAGGAGGGTGAAGTCGAAAGCGATCGTCATCGCCTGGGGCACATACGCCACCTTGCGGGCCATCTCTGCGCGAGGCACCGATGCGACATCGGCGTTCGCCACCGTCACGCGTCCCGCGAGCGCAGGGATGAGGCCCAGCAGCGTGCGCAACAGCGTCGTCTTGCCTGCGCCGTTGGGGCCCAGCACGCAGACCACCTCCCCGGCGCCGAGCGCGAGGTCGAGGCCGCGGCCGACGACGCGGCCCGGATAGCCGTAGGCGAGCGCCTGCGCCGCGAGGCTCACGAAGCGCGCCGCGAGGAAGCGGCGAGAAGCGCGATGAAGGCCGGGGTGCCCACGATCGCGGTCACCACTCCGGGAGGCAGCTCGCCCGCCACCAGGGTGCGGCACAACGTGTCGACGGCCACGAGGAACGCCGCGCCGAGCAATGCCGAGAGCGGCAGCACGCGCGCGAAGCTCGGTCCCGCGAGCAGGCGCGCGGCATGCGGAACCACGAGCCCCACCCAGCCGATCACGCCGGCGACGGCGACCGCGGCCGAGGTGGCGAGCGTGGCCGCCGCGATCACGACCAGACGCGTCCTCGCCGCGTCCACGCCGAGCGCGCGCGCCTCGTCGTCGGGCAATGCCAGCGCGTTCACGCGCCAGCGCAGCAGCGCCAGCGGCAGGATCGCCAGGAGCATGAGCGGCCCGGCGGCGACCATGTCCCTCGGCAATACGCCGCCGAAGCTGCCGAGCAGCCAGTAGGTGATGGACGGCAGCTGGTTGTAGGGATCGGCAATCGCCTTCGCGAACGCGACTCCCGCCGAGAAGAGCGACCCGACCACGACGCCGGTGAGCACGAGCGTCAGCACGCGGTCGTGCCCGCGCACCAGCGAGCCGACGGCGAGCACCAGGCCCGCGGCGGCGAGGCCGCCCGTGAAGGCGAGGACCTGCATCGCGGCGGCGGGAAGCCCGGCGAGGATGCCGACCACGGCGCCCAGCGCGCAGCCGCTCGAGACGCCGAGGATGTCGGGCGACACGAGCGGATTGCGAAACACATTCTGGAAGGCGGCGCCCGAGGCGCCGAGGGCGGCGCCCACGGCGAGCGCCGCGAGGATGCGCGGGCCGCGCACTTCCAGGACGATCGCGCGCGTGTTGTCGCCCACGCCGCTCGCGCCGCCGGAGATGGCCGCCCAGAGGACGCTCGCCAGCTCGCGCGGCGTCACCGGAAAGCTGCCCAGCGCGAGGCTCGCCGCCGCCAGCGCCGCGAGCGCGACGAGGCCGGCGGCGAGCGCGATCGGCAGTCGGGAACTCGGGATGAGCATGGGATCCTGCGCGGGGACGGGTGCTAAAATTCGCCTTGATTGTACCGATCCGCCCCGGGAACCCCGTCATGATGGCTCGCACACTGATCGCCGCGTCGGCGGCGGTCGTCCTCGCGTTTGCGCACGACGCGCGCGCGCGTCCCGGCGACGGCACGCTGCGGCTCGCGACCACGACGAGCACCGAGAACTCCGGGTTGCTGAAGGCGATCGTGCCGCGCTTCGAGTCCGCGAGCGGACTCAAGGTGCAGGTGATCTCGGTGGGCACGGGCAAGGCGATGAAGCTCGGCGAGAACGGCGACGTCGACGTGCTCCTCGTGCATAGCCGCCCCGACGAGGACCTGTTCGTCGCGCAGGGCTTCGGCGTGAATCGGCGCGACGTGATGTACAACGACTTCATCCTGGTCGGCCCGAAGGCCGATCCGGCGCGCGTGCGCGGCGGCAAGGATGTCATCGCCGCGATGCGCCGCATCCTCGAGGCGGGCGCCACGTTCGTGTCGCGCGGCGACGATTCGGGCACCGACAAGATGGAGAAGGCCTATTGGAAGGAAGTGGGACGCCGTCCCGAAGGGCGCCAATACCTCTCGGCGGGGCAGGGCATGGGCGAGGTGCTCACCATGTCGGACAACCTCGCGGCGTACACCTTGAGCGACCGCGCCACCTATGGCGCATACAAGTCGCGCATCGGCCTCGACATCGTGGTCGAGGGCGACGCGAAGATGTTCAATCCGTATGGCGTGATCGCCGTCAATCCCGCGCGCTATCCCGACGCGAACTTCAAGGGCGCAATGCAGTTCATCGAATGGATCACCGGGGCCGAGGGCAGGCGCGCCGTGAGCGGCTTTCGCGTCGACGGCGAGCAGCTCTTCTTTCCGGCCGCGCGCTGAATGGGGCGCTTCGCGGCGCTCGTCTGCCTGTCGGCCGCGCTCGCGGCCGGTGGCGCGGCGGCCGACCTGCGCGTCGGCGCCACCTATACGCTGGAAGATTCGGGAATCCTGCCGATCCTGCTGGGCGCGTTCACCAAGGCGAGCGGCGTCGCCGTGAAGCCCATCGTCGCCGGCACCGGCCAGGTCATGAAGTACGCCGAGAACGGCGATGTCGACGTGGTGTTCACCCATAGCCGCCCCGAAGAGGAGAAGCTCATCGCGCGCGGCGTCGGAAGAGCACGCGCCGACGTGATGTGGAACGACTTCGTGATCGCCGGCCCGCCCGAGGATCCGGCGAAAGTGCGCGGGCTGCGCGACGCGCCGCAGGCGTTGAAGCGTATCCGGGAGTCGGGCGCGAAGTTCGTCTCGCGCGGCGACGATTCCGGCACGCACAAGAAGGAGTTGCAGCTTTGGGGCGCGGTGGGCGGCCTGGTTCCGTGGCCCGGATACCTGTCGGCGGGACAAGGCGCGGGGCGCGCGCTCGGCATCGCCCACGAGCTCGGCGCCTACGACCTCGTCGACCGCGCCACCTTGAGGCAGATGGCGCGCCGTTTCCCGCTCGCGATACTGGTCGAGGGCGACGCGCGCTTGTTGAACGAGTACGGCGTCACCACGTTGAATCCTTCCGCGGTGCGTGGCGTGAACGCCCGCGATGGGGAAGCCTTCGCCGCGTGGCTCGTCTCGGAGGACGCGCGCCGCATCATCGCCGCATACCGCATCGACGGCGAGCGCGCCTTCCACCTTCCGCAGGAACCGAAAGCCGGCCTGCGGTGACGCTCCTCGAGGCGACGCAGCAGGCGTTCGCGCGGCTCTTCGCCGGCGACGCGGAGCTGTGGACCATCGTGTGGATCTCGCTCAAGGTCTCGCTCACCGCGCTCGCGATCGCCACGCCGTTCGCGGTCGCGCTCGGTTTCTGGGTCGCCTCCAACCGCTTCCCGGGAAGGCGCCCGGTGATCGTCCTGCTGCAGGGCCTCCTCAGTTTTCCCACCGTGGTGGTGGGCCTCATCCTCTATCTCCTGCTGTCGAGGAGCGGCCCGCTCGGATCGTGGCATCTCCTCTTCACGCAGGACGCGATGATCATCGGGCAGGCGGTGATCGCGTTCCCCGTGCTCGCGGCCTTCACGCTCGCCGCGGTGCACGGCGCCGACCCGCGCCTGCGCGAGACGGCGGTGAGCCTGGGCGCGGGCCCGCTGCGCTCCGCGCTCACCAGCCTCTTCGAGGTGCGCTTCGCCGTGATCGCCGCGGTGCTGAACGGATTCGGCCGCGTCATCTCGGAGGTCGGCTGCTCGATGATGGTGGGCGGCAACATCTCCGCCTATACGCGCAACATCCCCACCGCGATCGCGTTGGAGACGAGCAAGGGCGACTTCGCGCAGGGCATCGCGCTCGGTGTCGTCCTCATGGTGTTCGCGCTCGGCGTGACCGCGCTCCTCGCCCTGGTTCAGACCGAAGGGGCGAACCGGTGAACGAGCTGGTGAAGATCAGCGGCGCAGCCAAGTCCTTCGGCGGCAAAAGCCTCATCGACATTGCCGCGCTCACGCTTCGCGCGGGCGACCTCATCGTGCTCACCGGGGACAACGGCAGCGGCAAGACCACGCTTCTCAAGATGCTCGCCGGGCTCGAGCATGCGGACCGCATGAGCCTCAGGTTCGACGGCCTCGAGGCCGATGCGGGGAGCTACCCGCGCGAGCTGCGCCACGTCATCGTCTACGTCCACCAGCATCCCTACCTCTTCAACACTTCCATCGCGGACAACATCCGCTATGGCCTCAGGCTGCGCGACCTCGCGGCCGCGGAGCGCGAGCGCCGGGTGAGGGACGCGATCGAGTGGGCGGGCGTGGGACATTTGCTCGATGTCGCGCCGCGCAGGCTTTCCGGCGGGGAGAAGCAGCGTGTCGCGCTCGCTCGCGCGAAGGTGCTCGAGCCGCGCGTGCTGCTGGTGGACGAGCCCACCGCGAGCCTCGACGCGCAGGCGCGCATCCAGGTGATCGAGCTATTGAGGAAGACCGCGACCGGCGAGAACTGCGTCGTGGTCGCATGCCACGACCGCGAGCTGATGGAGCTCGCGGGCGCGCGCCGCTGGCACCTTCAGGGCGGGCGGATTTCCGAGGAAGGCTAGGGCTTCGCCGCGGCGGCGATGAGCTTCTGCAGCTCTCCCGACTGGTACATCTCTTTCATGATGTCGCTGCCGCCGACGAATTCGCCGTTCACGTAGAGCTGCGGGATCGTGGGCCAGTTGGCGAACTGCTTGATGCCCTCGCGGATGTCGGGGTTCTGCAGCACGTCGACGCTGTAGAAGCCTTCCGCGCCCGACATCTTGAGCAGCTGCGTGGCGGTGGCGGAAAAGCCGCACTGCGGCAATTGCGGCGAACCCTTCATGTAGAGGACCACCGGGTGGCTCGTGACCTGCTCGCGGATCTTGTCCTGGACGCTCATGCGCTTGTCTCCTGTGAGTTGAGCGGCCCGGGGTCCGCTCCAACGAATTACCCAATTTTACCCCCGGCCACGCGCGGGATCCCGGCGAGGTCGGGAATGGAAACGGTTTCCCGGAAGCCGGCGGCCCTGAGGAGGCTCTCCACCTGCTGCGCCTGGTCGTAGCCGTGCTCGAAGAGAAGCCAGCCGCGGGCATTGAGGTGGTCGAAGGCGCCCGCCACAATCGCTCGGATCGAGTCGAGGCCGTCGCGGCTTCCGTCGGTGAGCGCCCCGGCCGGCTCGAAGCGCAGGTCGCCCTGCGCGAGGTGCGCATCCTCGCCCGCGACATAGGGCGGGTTGGCGACGATCATGTCGAAGCGCCGCCCCTCGAGGGGCGCATACCAGGAGCCTTGCACGAGCTCCACGCGGCAGCCATTGGCGAGCGCGTTGCGGTGCGCCACCTCGAGCGCCGCGGCGCTCACGTCGGTGGCGGTGAGCGCGGCGTTGGGCCGCTCGCAAGCGAGCGTCACGGCGAGCGCGCCGCTGCCGGTGCCGAGGTCGACGCACGAGGGACGCGGCATGGGCGACGACACGTGCATCGCGAGGCGGGCGAGAGCGGCTTCCACGAGCGTCTCGGTCTCGGGCCTCGGGATCAGCACCTCGGGCCCGACCGCGAAGTCGCGGCCGTAGAACTCGCGCTTCTCGACGAGGTACGCGACCGGCTTTCCGAGGGCGCGTTGCGACACCAGCATGTCCACCTTTGCGTCCTCGGTTTCGGTGAGGACCCGCATCTGATGGGCCGCGAGCCAGGCACGGTTCACGCCGAGCACGTGCGCCATCAGCACGTGGGCATCGACGCTTTCAATGGTGGCCATCGCTTCCTCGAGCGCCGCTTTCACGGTGTGCATGGGCGCCTTCAGGAGCCCTGCGCGAGGCCGGCCAGCTGCTCGGCCTGGTGCTCGGCCGATAGCGCCCCGGTGAGCTCGCCCAGGTCGCCATCCATGATCGCGTCGATCTTGTGCAGCGTGAGATTGATGCGGTGGTCGGTCACGCGCCCCTGGGGGAAGTTGTAGGTGCGGACGCGATCGGAGCGGTCGCCCGTGCCGATGAGGCTCTTCCTCGCGGAGGCTTCCTTCGCCGCCGCCTCGCGCGTCTGCTTGTCCTTGATGCGCGCGGCCAGCACGCGCCACGCCTGCTCCTTGTTCTTGTGCTGGCTCCTGCCGTCCTGGCACTCGACCACGATGCCGGTGGGCAGGTGGGTGAGGCGCACCGCCGAATCGGTCTTGTTCACGTGCTGGCCACCGGCGCCGCTCGCGCGATAAGTGTCGATGCGCACCTCGGAGGGGTTGATGTCCGCGTCCACCGCGGCGTCGGCCTCCGGCATCACCGCCACGGTGGCGGCGGAGGTGTGGATGCGCCCCTGGGTCTCGGTGGCGGGCACGCGCTGCACGCGATGGCCGCCGGATTCGAACTTGAGCTTCGAATAGGCGCCGTTGCCGACGATGCGCGCGATCACCTCCTTGAAGCCGCCCGCCTCGCCGGCGCTCTCGGACACGACCTCGACCTGCCAGCGGTTCCTCTCGGCGAAACGCGTGTACATGCGAAACAGGTCGCCCGCGAAAAGGGCGCTCTCGTCGCCGCCGGTGCCCGCGCGGATCTCGAGGAAGAGGTTCTTCTCGTCGTTGGGATCGCGCGGCAGCAGCTTCTTCTGGAGGCTCGCCTCGAGCGCGGCGAGCCTCTCGCGGCCGGCGCGGATCTCGTCCTCGGCGAAGGCGCGCATGTCGGCGTCCTTGGCCATCTCCTCGGCCGCGGCGACGTCGCCCTCGGCCTTGCGGAACTCGTTGAAGAGCGCCACCACGGGCTCGATCTCGGAGCGCTCCTGGGAGAGCCTGCGGAAGTTGTCGAGGTCGTTCACCACCCCGGGATCGGAGAGCCGCGCGTCGATCTCCTTCAGCCGCGAGTCGAGGCTCGCGAGCTTCGCGCCGATGGATGGCTTCATGGCTCGCGCGGCTCGGGCTCTTCGAGCTCGGGGTAGAGCGCCTCGATGGCGCGCGTGAGCGCCTCGCGCTCGCCGTCGCCCGCGCGCGAGAGCGCCTGCGAGGGATGGTGCACGAACTTGTTGGCGAGCCCCTTGGCGAGCGCCTCGAGGACGGCGCCCGGCGCCTCGCCCTTGGCGAGGCGCGCGCGCGCCTTGCCGAGCTCGACCTCGCGGTACTGATCGGCGCGCCGGCGCAGCTCCACGATCGCCGGCGCCGCGGCGCGCGCCGCGCGCGAGTCGCGGAATTCGAGCACGTGGCGCTCGACGATCGCCTCGGCATCGGAGGCGGCGGCGCGGCGGTTCTCGGCGCCTTCCTGGACGATGTTGCCGAGGTCGTCGAGGGTGTAGAGGAAGACATCGCGCAGCGCCGCGACCTCGGCTTCCACGTCGCGCGGCACCGCGAAATCGACGATGAACATCGGCCGCTGGCGGCGCGCCTTCAGCGCGCGCTCGATCAATCCCTTGCCGAGGATCGGCAGGGTGGACGCCGTGCCGGTGACGACGATGTCGAACTCGGCGAGGCGCGCCGGGAGCTCGGCGAGCGCGATCGCCTGCGCGGAGAAGCGCGCCGCGAATTCCTCGCCGCGCGCAAGCGTGCGGTTGGCGACCACCACCGTCTGGGGGCGCTGGGCGACGAAATAGGTCGCGGCGAGCTCCACCATCTCGCCCACGCCGATGAGGCATACGTGGGTGCGCGACAGGTCGCCGAAGAGATTTTGCGCGAGCTTGGTGGCCGCCGCCGCCATCGAGATCGATTGCGCTCCGAGGGCGGTCTCGCTCCTCACCTGCTTGGCGACCGAGAAGGTCTTCTGGAACAACCGGTCGAGCGCGGGGCCGAGCGTCCCCTGGGCCTGCGCCGCGCGTACCGACTGCTTCACCTGCCCGAGGATCTGCGGCTCGCCCAGCACCATCGAGTCGAGACCGGCGGCAACGCGGAACGCATGCCGCGTGGCGGCCTCCTCGGCGTGGCTGTAGAGGTGCGCCTCGAGCGCGACGCCGGCCTTCGCCGCCTGGGCCTGCAGCCATGCCCGCGCGCTCGCGTCGTCGTCGGCGCGGCAATAGATCTCCGTGCGGTTGCAGGTGGAGACGAGCATCGCCTCGGCCACGCCGGGTTGGGCGGCGAGATCTGCGAGCGCTTCGGCCTGGCGGTCGGGCGCGAAGGCGAGCTTCTCGCGGACTTCCAGAGGGGCGCTGCGATGGTTGATTCCGAGGACGAAAAGGGCCATGGACTTCACGCAGTTGAGCGGCCGGCCGGGGCCGAGCCCGCGAGCGTCGGGGAGGCTCCCGGTCCGCTCCAGCGGGGTTTTGGAATTATAACCGTTTGCTGGTAGGATTTCTTTACAACTAAAACTCAAAAGGCGCATTATGACTTTGATTTAACGAAATCTTTTTATGGCAGCCCAGCCTTCCCAATTCAGCGCCCTCGGGCGCGCCCTGGTCCAGCAAGGCCGGCTCGTGCAAGCGGACGCCAACGCCATCCAATCGGAGGCGCAACGCGCCGGCATCTCGTTCGTCCAGCAGCTGGTCACCTCGAAGAAGATCTCCGCCAAGGAAGTGTCGATGTTCGCGGCGCAGACCTTCGGCTATCCGCTCCTCGACCTGAACGCGGTCGACGTCGAGAACCTTCCGCTCACCCTGATCGATACCAAGATCGTCGCCAACCACCGCGTGGTGGCGCTCGGCAAGCGCGGCAACCGCATCTTCGTGGCGATGTCGGATCCGTCCAACGAGCAGGTGCTGCAGGAGGTGAAGTTCGCCACCGGCATGACCATGGAGCCGGTGGTGGTCGAGGACGACAAGCTCTCGGCCATCGTGCGCAAGCTCACCGACTCCACCGGCAAGACGCTCGAGGCGGCCACCGAGGACGTCGACCTGTCGGGCATGGAGATGACCGACGCCGAGGCCCAGCCCGAGATCGCCACCGAGGAAATCGACGACGCGCCGGTGGTGAAGTACGTGCAGAAGATCATGCTCGACGCGATCAACGGCGGCGCCTCCGACATCCACTTCGAGCCCTTCGAGAAGTTCTACCGCATCCGCTACCGCACCGACGGCATCCTCTACGACGTGGCGCAGCCGCCGCTCGCGATCAAGGAGAAGATCGCCTCGCGCATCAAGGTCGTCTCGCGCATGGACATCTCGGAGAAGCGCGTGCCGCAGGACGGGCGCATGAAGCTCGTGCTGTCGAAGACGCGCGCGATCGACTTCCGCGTCTCGACGCTGCCGACCCTCTTCGGCGAGAAGATCTGCATGCGCATCCTCGATCCGTCGAGCGCCACGCTCGGCATCGATGCGCTGGGCTACGACCCGGACCAGAAGGAGCACCTCCTCAAGGCGATCGGGCGCCCCTACGGCATGGTCCTGGTGACCGGCCCCACCGGCTCCGGCAAGACGGTGTCGCTCTATACGTGCCTCAACATCCTCAACAAGCCCGGCATCAACATCTCCACCGCCGAGGACCCCGCGGAGATCAACCTGCCGGGCGTGAACCAGGTGAACATCAACGACAAGCAGGGCCTCACCTTCCCGGTGGCGTTGAAGGCCTTCCTGCGGCAGGATCCGGACATCATCATGGTGGGCGAGATCCGCGACCAGGAGACCGGCGAGATCTCGATCAAGGCGGCGCAGACCGGTCACATGGTGCTGTCCACCCTGCACACCAACGACGCGCCGGCGACGCTCACGCGCCTCATGAACATGGGGATCGCGCCCTTCAACATCGCCTCGTCGGTGATCCTCATCACCGCGCAGCGCCTGGCGCGCAAGCTGTGCTCGTGCAAGAAGCCCGAGGACATCCCGGAGGAGGCGCTGAGGAGGGCGGGATTCGCGGACGACGACCTCGACGGCACCTGGCAGCCGTTTGGTCCGGTGGGCTGCGAGCTGTGCAAGAATACCGGGTACAAGGGGCGCGTCGGCATCTACCAGGTGATGCCGATCAGCGAGGAAATCGAGCGCATCGTGATGAAGAACGGCAACGCGATCGACATCGCGGACCAGGCCCGGCGCGAGGGCATCCGCGACCTGCGCCAGTCCGGGCTCATCAAGGTGAAGAAGGGACTCACGTCGCTTGAAGAAGTCGAAGCCGTGACCAACGAGTAGGGAGAGCGAACATGGCAGCGGTTGCGAAGAAGGACAGCGGCAAGGACGTCAAGCAGTTCAACTACTCCTGGACCGGCAAGGACAAGGCCGGCAAGGTGGTGAGAGGCGAAGTGCGCGCCGGCGGCGAGTCGATCGTGGCCGCCAACCTGAGGCGCCAGGGCATCCAGGTCACCAAAGTGAAGAAGGTGAGCACGCGCGGTGGCAAGAAGATCACGCAGAAGGACCTTACGATCTTCACGCGCCAGCTCGCGGTGATGATGAAGGCGGGCGTGCCGCTGCTGCAGGCCTTCGACATCGTCGGCCGCGGCCACTCCAACCCTTCGGTGGCGAAGCTCCTTCTCGACATCAAGACCGACGTCGAGACGGGTTCGTCCCTCGCCCAGGCCTTCCGCAGATACCCGCTCTACTTCGACGCGCTCTTCTGCAACCTGGTGGCCGCGGGCGAGCAGGCCGGAATCCTCGACACCCTTCTCGACCGCCTCGCGAGCTATCAGGAGAAGATCCTCGCCATCAAGGGCAAGATCAAGAGCGCGCTCTTCTATCCGGTCTCGATCATCGTGGTGGCGCTGGTGGTGACCGCGGTCATCATGATTTTCGTGATCCCGGTGTTCAAGGACCTCTTCAAGGGTTTCGGCGCGGAGCTTCCCGGCCCCACGCTCGTCGTGATGGCGATCTCCGACTGGTTCATCGGCAACTGGTGGTGGATCTTCCCCGGTTTGATCGGCGGCACCTGGTTCTTCTTCTACATGTGGAAGCGCTCGACCACCATGCAGCGCATCATCGACCGGCTCACGCTTCGCATTCCCGTCCTCGGCGACGTGATCCGCAAGGCGTGCATCGCGCGCTGGTGCCGCACGCTCGCGACCATGTTCGCGGCGGGCGTGCCGCTGGTGGAATCCCTCGACTCGGTGGCGGGCGCCGCCGGCAACTACGTGTATTACGAGGCGACCAAGAAGGTGCAGTCGGAGGTCTCGACCGGCACCGGCCTAACCGTCGCCATGACCAACTCGGGGGTCTTCCCGAGCATGGTGCTGCAGATGTGCGCGATCGGCGAGGAGTCGGGCGCCCTCGACTCGATGCTCTCCAAGGTCGCGGATTTCTTCGAGCAGGAGGTCGACGAGGCCGTCGAGTCGCTCTCGTCGCTCATGGAGCCGATGATCATGGTGATCCTGGGCGGCTTGATCGGCGGCATCGTGGTGGCCATGTACCTGCCGATCTTCAAGATGGGCCAGGCGATCTAGGCAACCCGGCGCGAGTCACGTTTCCAGGGCGCGGGAAGCCGCGCCCTTCTCATTTGGACAATCAGAACAATCATGGAAATGCTCGACGTCCTGCAGAAGTCGCCCGCGGTGCTGATGGTCACCGTGGCGCTCCTCGGGCTGTGCGTGGGCTCCCTCCTCAACGTCGTGATCCATCGGCTGCCGAAGATGATGCAAGCCCAGTGGCGCGAGGAATGCGCGGCCCTGGACGGCCGTGAGCCGCCACTGGGCGAAACCTACAACCTCTTCACGCCGCGCTCGGCGTGCCCGCAGTGCAAGGCGCCGATCAGCGCCCTTCAGAATGTCCCGGTGGTGAGCTGGCTGGTACTGCGCGCAAAGTGCGCCAACTGCAAGGCTCCGATCAGCGCGCGCTACCCGTTGGTGGAGGTCCTCGGCGGCGCGCTGGCGGTCCTCGCCGCATGGCGTTTCGGCTACTCCGCGGCGCTCGCTTTCGCGCTCGTCTACATGTGGGTGATGCTCGCGCTCACATTCATCGACCTCGACACCCAGCTCCTGCCCGACGACCTCACTCTGCCGCTTCTCTGGGCGGGGCTCATCGCCAACGCCTTCGGCGTCTTCACCGACCTCAATTCGGCGGTCCTGGGCGCGGCGGGCGGCTACATGGTCCTGTGGAGCGTGTATTGGGCGTTTCGCCTGATCACCCGCAAGGAGGGCATGGGATTCGGCGACTTCAAGCTGCTCGCCGCGATCGGCGCCTGGACCGGCTGGCAGGTGCTGCCCGTGGCGATCATCATCTCCGCCGGCCTGGGCGCCGTCGTCGGCTCGCTCCTGCTATGGCTGGCGAAGAAGGGCTCCGACACGCGCATCCCGTTCGGGCCTTACCTCGCGCTGGGGGGCATCGCGTCGCTGCTATGGGGGCGCGAAGCGGTCAGCGCGTGGGTCGGCCGCTTTCCGTTGTGATCGTGATCGGCCTCACCGGGGGGATCGGCTCGGGCAAGAGTACCGTCGCCGCGCGCCTGGAAGGGCTCGGCGCGAGCGTGGTCGACACCGACGAGATCTCGCGCGCGCTCACCGCCGCCGGTGGAGCCGCCATCGAGCTTCTCACGCGTGAGTTCGGCGCGCGCTTCATCGGCGCCGACGGCGGGCTCGATCGCGCGGCGATGCGCAGCCTCGTGTTCGAGGATCCCCGCGCGCGCGCGCGCCTCGAGTCGATCGTGCACCCGGCGATCCGCGCGAGCGCCGATGCGGCCCTGGCGCGTGCGTCGGGGAGCTACGCCGTCATCGTCGTGCCGCTCCTTTTCGAGACGCGCGGCTACCTCGACCACGTTCGGCGCACGCTGGTGGTCGATTGCCGCGAGGAGCTGCAGGTCGCGCGCACCGCGGCGCGCTCCGCGATCGAGCCCGCGGAGGTGCGCGCCATCATGCGTGCGCAATGGCCACGCTGGAGGCGGCTGCAGGCCGCCGACGACGTCGTCTGGAACGGCGGCGAGGCTTGCGCGCTGCAACCCCAGTGCGAACGCCTGCACGCGGTCTACGCGAGGATGTCGCGCGAGCGCGCGCCGGATTTGTCAACGCGGTGACATTGCCCCACAATCCGGCGCAACCTAGGCGGGTCCGTGATCACCTACGAATATCCCCTCAACGAGCGCGTCAGAACGCTCCTCAGGCTCGAGGACCTCTACGAGCGCGTACGCCATTTCCTCGGCTCCGACAGCCCCCATGAGCACCACTCCTGCCTGGTCGGCATGTTTGAGATCCTCGAGGTGGCGAGCCGCGCCGACCTGAAGAGCGACCTGCTGCAGGAGCTCGACCGGCAGCGCACGTTCCTCGAGGCGCTGCGCAACAACCCGGCGATCTCGGAGGACAAGCTGAACGGCGTGCTGAAGGAGATCGACAGCGCCTTCGCCAACCTGCACGCCACCTCGGGCAAGACCGGCCAGGCGCTGCGCGAGAACGAGTGGCTGATGGCGATCAAGCAGCGTGTCGGCATCCCCGGCGGCACGAGCGAGTTCGACCTGCCCTCGTACCATCACTGGCTGCACCACCCCGCCGAGCGGCGCCGCGTGGACCTCGAGGCGTGGCTGAAGCCCCTGCTGCCCGTCCACGCGGCCCTTTCGATCGTGCTGCGCGTGCTGCGCGAGAGCGGCCGCACCAATTCCCTGATCGCCTTCCAGGGCGTCTACCAGCAGACTCCGGCGGAGAAGCCCGCGCAGATGCTGCGCCTCGCGCTCGCCGATGAACTTCCCTGCGTTCCCGAGATCAGTGCCAACAAGTACGCCCTGAACGTGCGCTTCCTTCTCCCCGAAGGCGTGCAGAAGACCAAGGTGTACGAGCACGACGTTCCCTTCGAGCTCGCCTTCTGCAACTTGTGACCGATTCGCCACTGTCCGGCCGCATCCTCGCCTGCCCTTCGTGCGGCAAGGCGACCGCGTTCACGCCCTCCAACAGGTGGCGCCCTTTCTGCAGCGAGCGCTGCAAGCTCACCGACCTGGGCGCATGGGCGAGCGAGTCCTATCGCATCCCCGCCAAGCCCGCCGAGGACGAGGCGGGCGGCGCCGCCGACGATTCCGAGACGTAAACCGCCCCCGTCTTTTGCGCCCGGGGCGCCGCTCGGCTAAAATAGGCCGGTTTTTGGAGCGGCTCTCGGATGTTCCCGGAAGCGGACCCCCTGCCGTATGTTCATCACTCGGTTCCCAACCGTTCACTGGGGGCCGCGGGGCGTCGCATCTTTCTCGGGGCCATCGCGGCCACGACGCTCGGCATCGGGGGGTTCGCCACGGCGATGGGAGCGTGGCCGGTGATGCCGTTCGCGGGGCTGGAGGTCGCCCTGGTGTTCTTTGCTTTCCACCTCGTGCGCCTGCACGACGCGGATTTCGAAAGGCTCGAGATCGGCGAGCACGAGGTCAGGATCGAGGCGCGGGACGCCGAATCGCTCACGCGGTTCGTGGCGCATCGGCCCTGGGCGCGCATCATCGTGAGGGAGCAGGGCGCCCGGTGTACCCTCGGCCTCGCCTACGCGGGCCGGACGGTGCAGTTGGGCAGGCTCATGTCGGACGAGGGGCGGCGCAAGCTCGCGGATGAGCTCCGCGGGCGGATCGCAGTCACCGCGAAATAGAGAAACTCGCAAAAAAAAGGTCTGGCCATGCTTTTGAAACACTTGCGCGCCCTCGTCGCATTCACCGCGACACTCCTCGTCTCCACCACCCTTCGCGCCGACTACCACGTCGACATCCTGCCGCCGGTCACCCCGGTCTCGCGCGACATCTACGCCCTTCACTTCGGCATCCTCTGGGTGTGCGTGGCGATCTTCATCATCGTTTTCGGCGCGATGTTCTGGTCGGTGTTCAAGCACCGCAGGAGCCAGGGCGCGAAGGCGGCCCAGTTCCACGAGAACACCACCATCGAGGTGATCTGGACCATCGTCCCGTTCGTGATCCTCATCGGCATGGCGTATCCGGCCACCCGCACCGTGCTCGAGATGAAGGACGCCTCGAACGCCGACATGTCGATCAAGGTGACCGCCTATCAGTGGAAGTGGGAGTACGACTACCAGCAGGACGGGGTGAAGTTCCTCTCCAACCTCGCCACGCCGCGCGACCAGATCGACGAGCGTGCCGGCAAGGGCGCCCCGAAGAACGAGAACTACCTCCTCGAGGTGGACAACCCGATGGTGGTGCCGGTCGGCAAGAAGGTGCGCCTGCTCATCACCTCCAACGACGTGATCCATGGCTGGTACGTGCCGCAGGTGGGCATCAACCAATACGGCATCCCGGGCTTCATCAAGGACGCCTGGTTCACCATCGAGAAGGCGGGCACCTACCGCGGCCAGTGCAGCCAGATCTGCGGCAAGGAGCACGGCTTCATGCCGATCGTGGTGGTCGCCAAGCCGCAGGCCGAGTACGACGCGTGGGTGAAGGAGGCCAAGGCGAAGATGCCGCCTCCCCCGACCGCGCCGCAGGAAGCGCCGGCCGCCGGCGCCGCTCCCCCGGCGCAGGTCGCCGCCGCCGACGCGAAGAAGAAATGGACGATGGATGAGCTGAAGTCGGCGGGCGAGAAGCTCTACGCGGCCAACTGCGCGGCGTGCCACCAGCCCACCGGCAAGGGCGTGCCGCCCGCATTCCCTGCGCTCGACGGATCGAAGATCGCCACCGGCCCCAAGGCCGGCCACATGGCGCTCGTGCTGAAGGGCAAGACCGGCACGGCGATGGCCTCGTTCGCGCAGCTCGCGGACGCCGACCTCGCCGCGATCATCACCTATGAACGCAACTCCTGGGGCAACAAGACGGGTGATGCGATCCAGCCGGCCGAAATCGCGGCCGCGCGCAAGTAAACGAATCCAGAAAGCGGAGCCACCATGAGCACTGCCACCCACGCTCACGACGACCACGGCCACAGCCATGACGAGGCCCACGACCACCACGGGCCGCCCGCCGGCTTCACGCGCTGGATGTACACCACCAACCACAAGGACATCGGCACGATGTACCTCTGGTTCGCGTGCTTCATGTTCTTCCTCGGCGGCTCGATGGCGCTCGGCATCCGCGCCGAGCTCTTCCAGCCCGGCCTGCAGTTCTTCGACCCGGAGTTCTTCAACTCGCTCACCACCGTGCACGGGCTGGTGATGGTGTTCGGCGCGATCATGCCGGCCTTCGTGGGCTTCGCGAACTGGCTGGTGCCGCTGCACGTGGGCGCCGCCGACATGGCCTTCCCGCGCATGAACAACTGGAGCTTCTGGCTGCTGATCCCGGCCGCGCTCCTGCTGATCGGCTCGTTCTTCGTGCCGGGCGGCGCCGCCGGCTCGGGCTGGACGCTCTATCCCCCGCTCGTCATCCAGCAGGGGATGGCGGTCGACATGACGATCCTCGCCGTCCACATCCTCGGCGCCTCGTCGATCATGGGCTCGATCAACATCATCACCACCATCCTCAACATGCGCGCGCCCGGCATGACGCTCATGAAGATGCCGCTCTTCGTGTGGACGTGGCTCATCACGGCGTACCTGCTGATCGCGGTGATGCCGGTGCTCGCGGGTGCGGTGACCATGCTCCTCACCGACCGCCACTTCGGCACCAGCTTCTTCAACGCGGCGGGCGGCGGCGATCCGACGATGTTCCTGCACATCTTCTGGTTCTTCGGCCACCCCGAGGTCTACATCATGATCCTGCCGGCCTTCGGGATCATCTCGGTACGCCACCGCGTCGATCGCGATCCTGTCGTTCATCGTGTGGGGCCACCACATGTTCACGGTGGGCATGCCCGCGGCCGGAAACCTCTTCTTCATGTACGCGACGATGCTGATCGCGGTGCCCACCGGCGTGAAGGTGTTCAACTGGATCTCGACCATGTGGAAGGGCGAGATGACCTTCGAGACGCCGATGCTTTTCGCGGTGGGGTTCCTCTGCCTCTTTACCATCGGCGGCTTCTCCGGCCTGGTGCTGGCCATCGTCCCGGTGGACATCACGCTGCACAACACCTACTACGTGGTCGCGCACTTCCACTACGTGCTCGTGTCGGGGGCGCTCTTCGCCATCATCGGCGGGGTGTATTTCTGGCTGCCGAAGTGGACCGGCAAGATGTACAACGAGGGCCTCGGCAAGCTCCACTTCTGGCTGTCGATGGTCGGGTTCAACGTGCTGTTCTTTCCCCAGCATTTCCTCGGCCTCGCCGGCATGCCGCGGCGCATTCCCGACTACGCGCTGCAGTTCGCCGAGTGGAATATGTGGTCGTCGATCGGCGGCTTCGTGTTCGGCTTCTCGCAGCTGATCTTCCTCTACAACGTGATCGCGACGATCCGCGGCGGCAAGCCCGCCGAGCAGAAGCAGTGGGAGGGCGCCGATTCCCTCGAGTGGACGCACCTGCCGACGCCCATGCCCTACCACACGTTCGTGACCGCGCCGATCGTGAAGTGAGGCGCGAGGCGAAATGAGATCCGAGGCACGAGGCGCGAGGCCCGAGGTCACCCCCAGGCAGCGCAAGGGGGCGATCATCTCCGCGATCACGCTCGCGGCGATGGCGCTCGGCATCTATCTCGTCGTCATGCTCAAGTTCTTCGTCTACAAATGAACGCCGCCCTGCGCAAGGAAAACCGGCGCCTGATGGGCAAGCTCCTCGTCATCACCGTGGGCATGCTCGGCTTCGGCTTCGCGATGGTGCCCATGTACCGCCAGATCTGCGAGGCGATCGGCATCACGCAGACGCGCACCGTGGGCGCGGCCAACACCCAGATCGACGCGAGCCGCGAGGTGACGGTGGAGCTCCTCGCCTCGAGCGCGGGCCTGCCGTGGCGCTTCGAGGCGCTCGAGCGCCAGGTGAAGCTGCATCCGGGGGAGGTGGCCAACGTGAGCTATCGCGTGGTCAATACGCTGGGCCGCCCCGTGACCGCGCATGCCGTGATGAACACGGCGCCGATGGAGGCGACGCGCTGGATCGTGAAGCAGGAGTGCTTCTGCTTCTCCGACCAGACGTTCGCCGCCGGCGAGGCGCGCGAGATGCCGGTGGTGTTCCGCGTGAGCACCGAGGCGCCGCGCGACCTGTCGACCATTTCGCTTTCGTACACGTTCTTCGAGGCGCCCGCGAAGGGCGGCTGACATGCTCGAAGCCTTCAAGGCGGTGTTCTGGAGTTTCTTCGGAGTCAGGAAGCGCGCGGATTACGAGTCGGATACGAAGAAACTGAAGCCGCAGCACGTGATCGCGGCCGGCCTCGTGAGCGCTGTCGTGTTCGTGCTGGTGCTGTTCGCAATCGTCAAGCTGGTCACAAGATAGGGGAGTCAAGTGGAACACACGCAACCTACGGGTTATTACTTCGCGCCGCCCTCGCACTGGCCGGTGGTCGGCTCGGTCGCGCTTTTCTTCATGGCGACCGGCGGCATCCTGCTGATGAACGGCTACGGCGTCGGCTGGATCCCGTTCGGAATCGGCGTCTTCACGCTGATCTACATGCTCTTCGGGTGGTTCGGAACCGTCATCCGCGAGAGCGAGGGGGGGCTGTTCAACGCCCAGGTGGACCATTCGTTCCGCTGGGCGATGAGCTGGTTCATCTTCTCCGAGGTGATGTTCTTCGGGGCGTTCTTCGGCGCCCTCTGGTACGCGCGCCAGTACTCGGTGCCGTGGCTGGGAGACCTCGACAACAAGCTGCTGTGGCCGGACTTCGCGGCGCACTGGCCCACGGCGGGGCCCTACCGCCCGCCGGAATTCGAGACGATGCACGCGTGGGGCATTCCCGCGATCAACACACTCCTCCTCCTGTCCTCGGGCGTGACGGTCACGTGGGCGCACTGGGCGCTGAAGAAGGGCGATCGCCAGAACCTCATTTTCGGCCTGGCGCTCACCATCATCCTCGGCATCATCTTCCTCACGCTGCAGGCGATCGAGTACGGCCACGCCTACTCGGAGCTGAACCTCAAGCTTTCCACGGGCGTCTTCGGCTCGACCTTCTTCATGCTCACGGGCTTCCACGGCTTCCACGTGACGCTCGGCGTGACCATGCTGATCGTGATCCTCTTCAGGAGCGTCGCCGGCCACTTCAAGCCCGACCACCACTTCGGATTCGAGGCGGTGTCGTGGTACTGGCACTTCGTCGACGTGGTGTGGCTGTTGCTCTTCATCTTCGTCTACTGGATATAGCGTCACGCGAAAAAAAGTGGTGTCAGGTACGACTTTTCGCGGAAATCACTCCGTCGCCGAAAAGTTGTACCTGACACCACTTTTTTTACAGCCGGGCGTCGGGCAGCCAACCGAAGTAGTAGGAGCCGATCAGCAGCAGGAACACCAGCACCGAGAGCGCGATGCGGATAGTGAGCGAGATCACCGCCCGGTTCGTGGTGCCCTTGTCCTTGTAGACGAAGTACAGGCCCGAGAAGAGGCTCGCGACGACCCCCAGGAGCAGCACGAGAATGACGATCTTCATGGCGACCTAGTGTATTCCTCGAACCGCAGAATCGCGGCATGAGGAGCGGCGCGTTTTCATTTTCCCCGGGGCTCTGGCCCACCGTCGGCGCGGCGCTCGTCATCGCCCTCACGCTCTGGCTCGCGCGCTGGCAGGTGCATCGCGGCGACGAGAAAGAGGCGCGCCAGGCGCTGCTCGAGGCGCGCGCCGCCGAGACTCCCGTGACCCTGACCGGCTCCGTCGACTCGGCCGATCCGCTCGTCTACCGTCGCGTGCGGGCCGCCGGGCAATGGGTCGCGCGCGGGCAGGTCTTCATCGACAACCAGGTCCACGAAGGGCGCGCGGGCTACCACGTGATGACGCCGCTCGAGCTCTCCGGCACCCACGACGCGGTGCTGGTGAATCGCGGATGGATCGCGCGCGGCCCCGCGTATCCGCGGCCGCCCGAAGTGCCGGTGCCCGCGGGACCCGTGCAGGTGTCGGGGGCCGCGACGCTGCCGCCGAAGCGCTTCCTCGAGCTGGGCGCCGAGACCGTGCAGACGGACGTGTGGCAGAACCTGTCGATCGAGCGCTACCGCGCCCGCACCGGCATCGCGATATTGCCGGTGGTCGTGCTCTCCGATGCGGCGGCCGCGGGCCTGGCGGCGGTGCGCGACAAGCCCGACCTGGGCGTCGAAAGGCATCGCGAGTACGCCCTCACCTGGTACTCGCTCGCCGCCACGACGCTCGCGCTCTGGCTCGCGCTCAACGTGAAGAGGAACCGATGAGGATCGGGCCGCGCGCCAAGCTCATGCTCATCGCCGCGCTCTTCCTCGTGCCGGTCGCGGCGTCGCTCTTCGCCTACCGGTTCCTGCGCCCCGAGCCCACCGCGAACTACGGCGAGCTGCTGCTCCCGCCGGACACCCTCGCCGACACTACGCTCGCTCGCGAGGACGGGCGCACGTTCCGCTTCTCCGAGATGAGCGGGCGCTGGATCCTGGTGGCGTCGGACTCGGGAGCGTGCCGGGCGCAATGCGCCGCCAAGGTCCACGCGATGCGCCAGGTGCGCCTCGCTTTGGGCCGCAACGCGTCGCGGGTGGCGCGTGTCTTCGTGGTGGACGACCTGGCCGCGCCCGATCCTGCGGCGTTCGCGCCCCTCGAGGACCTGGTGATCGCGATCACGCCGCGCGGGCTCCTCCTGCCGCCGGGCGCGTCCAACGACCGCGCCCACATCTACCTCGTCGATCCGCGCGGCAACGTGATGATGCGCTGGCCCGCGAACCCGCAGTTCCGCGGGATGCTCAAGGATCTCGAGCGGTTGCTGAAGGCCTCCCAGATAGGTTGATGGGTTAAAATCGATGGTTCCCATGCTCCAACAAGCTTCCGCCCAGGTCCCCGGCATCGGCGTGCAGTTCTGGCGCCTCACCAAGCCGCGCGTGGTCTCGCTCATCGTGTTCACCGCGGTGATCGGGATGCTCCTCGCCACGCCGCTCCTGCCGCCGCCGGGCCTTGTCTTCGCGGCCACGCTCGGCATCGCGCTCGTGGCCGGGGCCGCGGCGGCGTTCAATTGCCTGGTGGAGCAGAAGATCGACGCGGCGATGGCGCGCACCCGCGGCCGGCCGACGGTGAGCGGCACCATCTCGCAGGTCCAGATCATGATGTTCTCGGGCGCCATGGGCGGCCTCGGGCTCGCGATCCTGTGGCACGCGGTGAACCCGCTCACCATGTGGCTCACGCTCGCGACGTTCGTCGGCTACGCGGTGATCTACACCGTGATCCTGAAGCCCGCCACGCCGCAGAACATCGTGATCGGCGGGGCTTCCGGCGCGATGCCGCCGCTGCTGGGCTGGGCCGCGATCTCGGGGGACGTGACGTTCCAGCCGCTCCTCCTCTTCCTCATCATCTTCGCGTGGACGCCGCCGCACTTCTGGGCACTCGCGCTCTACCGGCGCAAGGAATATGCGAATGCGGGCGTGCCCATGCTTCCCGTCACGCACGGCGAGGCCTTCACGCGCCTGCACCTGCTTCTCTATACGCTCCTTCTCACCGCGGCGACCTTGCTGCCCTTCGCCACCGGCATGGCCGGATGGTTCTACCTCGGCGTGGCTGCGGTGCTGGACGCGGCGTTCCTCGCCTACGCGGTCGCCATCTGGCGCCGCTACAGCGACGCGCTGGCCAAGCGCACCTTCGGCTTCTCGATCTTCTACCTCGCGATGCTTTTCGCGGGGTTGATGGTCGATCACTACCTGCCGGTCCTCCTGGGGTGATACCCGTGTTGCGCATCGTCGCCGCGCTCGCCTGCGCCGCGCTGGCGCTTTCCGGCTGCGAAAAGCTCGCCTCTTCGAAGACGCCGTTCAAGGGGATTGACGTGACCGGCGCCGCCATGGGCCGGGAGCTCAACCTCACGGACCACAACGGCAAGCCGCGCTCGCTCGCGGATTTCCGCGGCAAGGTCGTGGTCGTCAACTTCGGGTATACGCAATGCCCCGACGTGTGCCCGACGACTCTCTCGGACCTCGCCTCGGCGATGAAGAAGCTGGGGCCCGACGCCGCGCGCGTGCAGGTCCTATTCGTGACAGTGGATCCGAAGCGCGACAAGCCCGGGCTATTGAAGCAGTACGTGCCGGCCTTCGATCCCTCCTTCCTCGGGCTTTACGGCGACGAGGCGGCGACCAAGAAGGCGACTGGCGAGTTCAAGGTCTACGCGCAAGAGCGCGCGGGCAAGACCGCTGAGACGTACACGGTCGACCACACCGCGCAGACCTTCGCCTTCGACAAGGAAGGGCGCCTGCGGCTGGTGTTCGGATACGGCGCGACGCCGGAGGCGATGGCGTCGGATTTCAGGCTTCTCCTGAACTCGTGAAATGAAAAGTGGTGTCAGGTACGACTTTTCGAAAAGTCGTACCTGACACCACTCAGTACCGCAACCTCAGTGCAGCGTAGCGAGCTGCTTCTTCATCTTCTGCAGCGCCTTGGCCTCGATCTGGCGGATGCGCTCGGCGGAGACGCCGAACTCGGCGGCAAGCTCGTGCAGCGTCTTCGGATCGGACTCGGCGAGCCAGCGCGCCCGGATGATGCGCCGGCTGCGTTCGTCGAGGCCCTGCAGCGCCTCGGCGAGGCCGCGGCTCCTGTTGGCCTCGGTCTGCTCGCGCTCGAAAAGGTCCGCCGGCCCCTCCGACGCATCGGTGAGGTAGGCGATCGGCGTCACGGCGAAGTCCTCGCCGTCGTCGGGCGCGGGCTCCAGGGCCACGTCCCCGCCGCCCAGGCGCTGCTCCATCTCGACCACGTCGCTTTCCTTGACGTTGAGGGTCTCGGCGACCTGCCGGATCTCCTTGCGCGTCAGGGCGGCGCTCGTTTTCTTCATGCTGCGCAGGTTGAAGAAGAGCTTCCTCTGCGCCTTGGTGGTGGCGATCTTCACCATCCGCCAGTTGCGCAGGATGTATTCGTGGATCTCGGCCTTGATCCAATGGATCGCGAACGACGCGAGGCGAACGCCGCGCTCGGGGTCAAAGCGCTTCACGGCCTTCATGAGGCCGATGTTGCCTTCCTGGACGAGGTCGGCGTGGGGCAATCCATAGCCCATGTAGTTGCGCGCCACCGACACCACGAGGCGCAGGTGCGGCAGGACGAGGCCGCTCGCCGCGGACACGTCGTTGGTGGCCTTCAATCGACGGCCCAACGCGAGCTCGCGCTCGGCGGTGAGCATGGGAATGGCGTTCACGGCCTGGATATAGGACTCCGGGCTGGTGACCGGCGGCAGGGCCGGCAGGGTCAGGCTGGTCATCGTGTTGATAAACCTCCTCAGGTTCGAGCGCTATTTTAGCACTCGCCCGGTTGGAGTGCTAAAGGGGGTCTTTGTTCCTAGCGCGAGGGAGAAAATTGCCTAAGCTCGCGGCCCACCGCCCACCAGGCGCCCAAGAGCCCCAGCAGCGCGGCGCCGGCAGTCACTGTCGCACAGCCCCAGGGAGAGATAAAAACAATCTTGACTTCAGAGGCATAGGATGGAGTAAGCGCTCGCAGCTCTACTCCGACCCAGAACGCAACGGCCGCGCTCAGCGCCACGGCCGCGGCCCCCGCGAGGAGTCCCTGGACAAAGCCGTGATAGAGGAAGGGCCGGCGCACGTCGGAGGCGGTGGCGCCGATCAGCTGGCTCACCTCGATCTCCTGGCGCTGGGAGACGACCTGCAGGCGGATGAGGTGGCCGACGATGAACGCGACCGCGGTGCCGAGCACGAGGGCAACCAGCGCGAGCACGCGATTGCCGAAGCGGATCCAGCGGCCGAGCCGCTCCGACCATTCGAAATCCGCGATCACCTGGTCGACCTTGGGAATCGCCGACCAGGCATTGCGCGCCTCGGCGAGCCTCGCGGGATCCGCGCTTCGCACGCGCACCGTGAACGCGTGGGGGAGCGGGTTGCGATCGAGGCTCGCCAGGAGGTCGGCCAGATGAGTGGTCGCCTTCAGCTCGTCGAAAGCCTGGGTGCGCGACACGAACTTCACGGCGGCGGCCTCGGGATGGGCGCGAAGCGCGTCGCCCACCCGGCGCACGTCGTCGTCGCTCGCGTCGAGGGCGAGGTACACGTTCATGTGCGGATCTGTTTCCAGGCCCGCGGTCACCGTGCCGGCGCTTCGCAGCGCGACCGCCGCGAGCACCGGCAGCATGATCGCCACCGCGAGGACGAGGATCGAGAACGCCGCTCCCAGCGGCTGCGCGGCGAGGCGGCGGAAGGCGTCGGCGAACGCATGCCAATGAAGGCGCAGCCACACTCTCATGGCGCGACGGGCGCGGGCACCGCGGCGAGGCTGCCGCCGGCAAGCGCGAGGCGCCGGCATGCCAGGCGCGCGAGGCTCGATTCGTCGTGGCTCGACAGGAGGACCGTGGCGCCCACCTGGTGGAACGATCCGAAGAGATCGAGGATGGCGCGCGCGTAATCGGCGTCGAGGTTGCCGGTGGGCTCGTCGGCGATCAGGATCGCCGGGCGGTTCACGATGGCGCGCGCGATGCAGAGGCGCTGCTGCTCGCCGCCCGACAATGCCACGGGCATCGCCTTCTCGCGCGCGAGGAGCCCTACCTTGTCGAGCGCGGCGCGCACGCGCCGCCCGGTCTCGTCGCCCGCGCAGCCCGCGACGCGCAGCGGCAGCGCGACGTTGTCGAAGGCGTTCCTGTCGAAGAGGAGCTTGTGGTCCTGGAACACGAAGCCGATGCGACGGCGCAGCACGGCAAGCGCGGTCTCGCCGAGCGCGCCGAGGTTGTGCCCGTGGACGACGACCGTTCCGCTCGAGGCGCGCTCGATCCCGGCGGCGAGCTTGAGGAGCGTCGACTTGCCCGCGCCCGAGTGCCCGGTGACGGCCACCATCTCGCCGGCGGCGATCTCCACCGTCACGCCGCGCAGCGCCTCGTGGCCGCCGGAATAGCGCTTCGCCACCGCCGAAAACTGGATCACGCGAACAGCGCCTCGACGAAATCCGCGGCGACGAAGGCGCGCAGGTCCTCGGCTTTCTCGCCGATGCCGATGAAGCGGATCGGCACCGGATGCTCGCGCGCGATGGCCGCCACGGCGCCGCCCTTGGCGGTTCCGTCGAGCTTGGTGACGATGAGGCCGGTGAGCCCGAGCGCCTCGTCGAAGGCCTTCACCTGGCGCACCGCGTTCTGACCGGTGTTGGCGTCGAGGACGAGCCAGGTCTCGTGGGGCGCGGCGGCGTCGGCCTTGGCCATCACGCGCTTCACCTTGCGGATCTCCTCCATCAGGTGCGCCTGCGTCGTGAGGCGCCCCGCGGTGTCGGCGAGCACCACGTCGATCGACTTCGCGCGCGCCGACCGGATCGCGTCGAAGATCACCGCGGCCGAGTCGCCCTTGTCCTGCGAGACCACCGTCACGTTGTGGCGCCGGCCCCATTCGGCGAGCTGCTCGCGCGCCGCGGCGCGAAACGTGTCGCCGGCGGCGAGCAGCACCGATTTCCCCTCGCCCTGGAAAAGGCGCGTGAGCTTGGCGATGGTGGTGGTCTTGCCGGCGCCATTCACGCCGGCGAGCAGGATCACGAAGGGCTTGGGGCGCGCGGCGGGAAGGCGCTTCTCGAGCGGGGCGAGGAGCGCCACGAGCGCCGCCTTCAGCTCGCCTTCGAGCTCGGCGGAATCCTCGAGGCGCTTGTCGCGCTGCGCCTTGCGCAACGCCGCGATCAGGCTCTGCGAGGCGGCCACGCCGACGTCGGCTTCGAGGAGCTGCGTTTCGAGCGCCTCGTAGAGCGCCTCGTCGATCTTCGGACGCGCGCGCAATAGCCCCAGCGCGCCCTTCCAGCGTTGGCGCGTGAGCTCGAGATCCTTGCGCAGGAACGAGGCGAGGCCCGAGCCGGCATCGGTCGGGGGCTTCTTGGAAAACTGCGGAGGCATGAGGGGCGGCCGAGAGGCGGACCGTTGGAGCGGGAGAGCGAATATTTTACGGTATCCTTCGCCGATGACCGCCATGCGACGCTCCCCGAGCGCTTCGAGCGCCGGCCGCGGCGCTCCCTCGGGACGCAACCGCGTGCGCATCATCGCCGGCAAGTGGAGGAGCCGCCTGCTGAGTTTCCCGCCCGCCGCGGAGCTGCGGCCCACGCCCGACCGCGTCCGTGAAACCCTCTTCAACTGGCTCGGCCAACGCCTCGACGGGCTCGCCTGCCTGGATCTGTTCGCCGGCAGCGGAGCCCTCGGCTTCGAGGCGCTCTCGCGCGGCGCGGCGAGCGTGGTGATGGTGGAAAGCGATCGCGAGGTCGCCAACGCGCTGCGCGAGTCGGCGCGCGTCCTCGCCGCCGAGGGCCTGGAGATCGTCCAGTCCGAAGCGCTCAGCTACCTCGAGCGAAGCCACGCCCGCTTCGACGTGGTGTTCGTGGATCCGCCGTTCGCGAGCGACCTCGCGCTGCGCGCGATGGCCCTCCTCGCGCCGCTCCTCGGTCCGGGCGCGCGCGTCTATGTCGAGAGTGCCGCGGCGCTCGACCTGCCCGCGTCTTGGCGGCTGGTCCGCGGCGATCGCGCCGGGGCGGTACGCTATGCCCTCTACGAGCCCACCCCATGACCATCACCCGCGCCGTCTACCCCGGCACCTTCGATCCGATCACCAACGGGCACGAGGACCTGATCCAGCGCGCCTCGCGCCTCTTCGACCACGTGGTGGTCGGCGTGGCGCACAGCCAGTCGAAGCGGCCGTTCTTCTCGCTCGACGAGCGCGTGACTCTCGCGCGCGAGGTGCTCGCGCCCTACACGAACGTCTCGGTCCTCGGCTTCTCCGGGCTCCTCTCCGAATTCGTGAAGGAGCAGCAGGCGAGCGTGATCCTGCGCGGGCTGCGCGCCGTCTCCGACTTCGAGTACGAGTTCCAGCTCGCGGGCATGAATCGAAGGCTCGCCCCCGGCGTGGAGACGCTCTTCCTCACGCCCTCGGACAAGTACCTGTTTCTCTCGGCGACGATCGTGCGCGAGATCGCGGTGCTGGGCGGCGACATCGCCGCCTTCGTGCATCCGCTCACCGCCGAGCGCATGCACGCCAAGATCGGGCGCGGCGAGGGCGGGGCCGGCTAGATGGCGCTCAGGATCACCGACCAGTGCATCAACTGCGACGTGTGCGAGCCCGAATGCCCGAACGGCGCGATCTCCATGGGCGAGGAGATCTACGTGATCGACGCGCGGCGCTGCACCGAGTGCGTGGGCCATTTCGAGCGGCCGCAATGCGTCGAGGTGTGCCCGGTGGACTGCATCCCGCTCGATCCCGGCCACGTCGAGTCGCGCGAGGCGCTGCTCGCGAAATACCAGGTCCTGCAGGCCGAGAAGGCCGCCTAGGCCAGCGAAGGCTCGCGCGCCTCGAGGAGCGCGAGCAGGTGCTGCTGGTGCGCTTCCCATTGCTCGCGCTGCGCGGAGACGTCCGCGGCGAGCTTCCTCATCTCCTCCAGCTTGGAGAGGAGATCGACTTCCGCGTTCTGGATCCGGCCCATGCCCTCGATGCGCGCGTTCGACTGCTCCTGGTAGGCGTTGATCTGCGCCTCGAGCGGGCGGATGAAGCCGCCCATCCATGCGCGCGTCTCGCGCGCGGCGATCTCGAAGACGTACACCATCTTGAGGGCGACCGTGTCGAAGAAGATCGTGCCGAGCGCCCCGCGGCTCTTCAGGAAGAGATTCGAGCCGCCCTTGAACTCGCGCGCGCAGTGCTCCTCGAGCCGGTCGAGCTCGATCAGGAAGCGCTCGGTGGCGAAGGGCGCGGCCTCGACCAGGGCGATCTTGTACTCGACCGTCATCTTCTGGCCGACCGTCGCCATCACCTTGCGCGCCTCGTGGATCACCTCGATCGCGCGCGTGATGCGCTCGCGCGACTCGCGAAAGAAGCCGTCCAGCGCTTCTCCGATCCCCTTGGAGAATGCGCTTCCCGATACCGCCTCGCGCGCGCGAAGCGCCGCGGCGTGCGCGACCTGCGGGTCGAGCAGGCGCTCGAGCTCGTCGGCCTGGCGGTTATGGGCGCCGCGCAGCCCGCCCATCATCGCGCGCGCCTGCTCGAGGCGCCCGCGCTCGATGCCCGCCTTCTTCGCGAGGAGCTCGATCAGCTTCTGGTTCTTGCCTTGCAGCGCGGCGAGCGTCTCGAGCTGCTCGTTGGCGAAGGCGAGGCGGCTCGCGATGAGCGTGCGGATCTCGGCCAGCACGCCGTGCGCCTCGGCGCGCACCGCGGTCGCATGCGCGAGGCGGCGCTGGTGGACCATGCCGCGCGACAGCGCCTGCTCCAGCCGATAGAGGCGGCTCTTCATGAGCGCGTCGCCGTCGGCCTGCATCTTGGCCGCGAGCCCCTGCTTCGCCGAGAGCGCGAAGATGCGCGTGGGCGCGACGCCGAGCGCGTCCGCCACGGACTTCACCTGCCGGTCGATCTCGGTCAACACCGCCCCCTCGCCCGCGCCCGCGTCGCGCAGGCCGTCGATCTTGTTCAAGACCACGAAGCAGGTTTCCTCGATGCCGCCGATGGTGGCCACGTGCTCGCTCCAGAGCGCGCGGTCCACCGGCGTGATGGAGCTTTCGGCGGATACCACGAAGACGATCGCGGCGGCGTCGGGCACGCGATGAAACGACAGCTCCGGCTCGGAGGCGAGCGTGTTGAAGCCCGCGGTGTCGAGGAGGGTCACGCCGGCGGCGAGCAGCGGATGGGGGAAATTGATGATCGCGTAGCGCCAGCGCGGCACCGCGGCGCCGTCCACCTGCTTGAATTGCGTGAGCGCTTCGCACGAGTGGGCGAGCGTCTCGGGCTTGCCGGGATCGAGCGCCACCTCGTGCCACTCCCCGAGCGACGCGTGATACTCCCTTAGCGCGCGCGTGGTCTCGCGCGTCTCGATCGGCAGCAGCCGGATCGAGGGCTTGCGCGACGGGTCCCACAGGATCTCCACCGGGCAGATGATCTTGCCGCCGCTCGCGGGCAGCAGGCGCGCGCCCTGCTCGGCGAAGAAGAGCGCGTTGATGAGCTCGCTCTTGCCGCGCGATTGCTCGGCGACGAAGGCGATGGTGAGGCGCTCGGTGGCGAGGCGCTGCTCGAGGTGCTGGAGGCGCGCCGCCGCCTGCTCGTCGATGAGCCTGCCGGCGGTGGCCCAGCGGCGCAACGCCGCCAAGCGCGCCGCGGTCTCGTTGCGCCAGTAGGCGAGGGAGGCGAGGCTCGTCTCGAAGGCGCGCGAGTGCGGCGTCCAGGCGGCGCTCATCGCTGGCAGCGCGGACAGTAGAAGGTGGAGCGCTGCCCCTGGCGCAGCGCGCGGATGGGCGTCTTGCAGACTCGGCAGGGCTGGCCCTCGCGGCCGTACACCGCGTGGCGGTGCTGGAAGTAGCCCGGGCGCCCCTCGGCCGAGGCGAAATCGCGCAGCGTGCTGCCGCCCGACTCGAGCGCGCTCTCGAGGGTCGAGCGCACCGAGCTCGCGAGCCGCTCCCAGCGCGCCGCCGAGATGTTTCCGGCGCTGCGCCCCGGATGGATGCCCGCGTGGAAGAGCGCCTCGCTCGCGTAGATGTTGCCCACGCCGGTGACGACGCCGCCGTTCATGAGGAAATTCTTCACCGCGACGCTGCGCCCCTTCGCCTTGCGCTGCAGCGCCGCGCCGCTGAACTCCGCCTCGAGCGGCTCCATGCCGAGGTCCTTCAGCAACGCGTGGCGCTCCGCGGGATCGTCGAGCCAGAGCATCGCGCCGAAGCGGCGCGGGTCGGTGAAGCGCAGCGTGCGCGTGCCGTCGAGCTCGATGTCGACGTGGTCATGCTTGCGCGGCGGCGTGTCGCGCGGCACCAGCGTGAGGCGCCCCGACATGCCGAGGTGCACCAGCAGGTGGCCCCCGCCGATATCGAAAAGCAGGTACTTCCCGCGCCGGCGGATGTCGAGGATCTTCCTGTCGCGAAGCTTGCGCTCGAGGCCGCGCGTCACCGGCCATCGCAGGCTCGCGTTGCGCACCACGACCCCGTGGACGTGGCGCCCCACGACGTGGGGCAAAAGCCCGCGGCGCGTCGTCTCGACTTCGGGAAGCTCCGGCATGGATAGGCCCAATGGCGTATGGCTTTTCGCCATTGTCCTACATCACGACGATTGAAACGTTTACAGCCTCGTAGCTCGCGTTCGAATCGTTCTATGATAGGTCGTGGCGCCGCCCTGCGGCGCGCGTGGGAGGGCGGGAAATGGCGGGCAGAAAGTGGTGGTTTGGCGCGGTGGCGGCATTGGCCCTGGGGCTGGTCGGTCCCTCCGTGGCCGAAGAGACTCCCGAAGACGCGGTTGAAGTCGATGAGGGCGCGGCCACCGCCGATGCCGTGTTCGAATTCCTCGTCGCGGAATTCGCCGCGCAGCGCGGCGACACCGACGGCGCGCTTTCCGTCTACCATCGCCTCGCGCGCGAGCTGAAGGATCCGCAGATCGCCCGCCGGGCGGTCGAGTCCGCGATTCGCGCAAGGGCCTTCGGCCCGGCGCTGGAAAGCGCCACGCTCCTCCTCGAGCTCGATCCCGAATCCACACTGGCGCGCGAGATCATGGCCGCGCTCCTCGCCAACGAGGCCGACCTCAACAAGGCGCGCGACGTGCTGGGCGGCATCCTCGAGAAGACCGCCAATCGCGGGCCGATCGTGATGCAGCTCTCCTACCTCCTCGGCAAGTTCCCGGACAAGGCCGCGGTCCTCGAGACCACGCGCGAGGTGACGGCGCGCTACGCGATCCCCGAATCGCGCTACGCCGTCGGCGTGGCCGCGCTCATCGCCGGGAAGCTCGACGTCGCCGTGGCGGAAGCCGAGGCGGCGCTCAAGCTCAAGGCCTCGTGGGAGCCGGCCGCGATCCTCAAGGCGCAGGTGCTGCGCAAGTCCGCGCCCGCCGAAGTGATCCCGTTCTACGAATCGTTCATTGCCGCCAACCCGGCGTCGCAGGAAGTGCGCATGCAGCTGGGGCGCGAGCTCGCCGCGGACCGCAAGCTCGCGGAGGCGCGCGAGCAGTTCCGCGAGGCGGAGAAGATCGCGCACGCGGATTCGCAGGCGCCGTACGCGATCGGCCTCCTTTCGCTGCAGCTCGAGGATTACGCCGAGGCCCAGGTCGCTTTCACCCGCGCCCTCAAGCAGGGCTATCGCGAGCCCACCGCCATCTATCTGGGCATGGGCCAGGCCGCCGAGGGCTTGAAGCGCTACGACGAGGCGATCGGCTGGTACCAGAAGGTCGACGCGGGCGACTGGGTGCGCGCGCAGCTGAAGATCGCGACCCTCATCGCGCGCCAGCAGGGCCTGGAGGCGGGGCGCGAATACCTGCGCCGCATCGAGCCGCGCTCGACCGACGACAGCATCCAGATGATCCAGGTCGAGGCGCAGCTGCTGCGCGACGCCAAGGAGTGGAAGGAAACCTACGAGCTCCTCTCGAAGGCGGTCGCGAAGTACCCGGATTCCTTCGAGATCCTCTACGACCGCGCGATGGCCGCGGAGCGCATCGACAAGCTCGACGTGCTCGAAAAGGACCTGCGCCTGGTGATCAAGATGAAGCCGGACTATGCGCACGCCTACAACGCGCTCGGCTACACGCTCGCCGAGAAGACCAATCGGCTGACGGAGGCCAAGGGCCTCATCGAGCAGGCGATCAAGCTCTCGCCCGAGGATCCCTTCATCATGGACAGCCTCGGCTGGGTGCACTTCCGCATGGGCGAGATGGGTGAAGCGTTGAAGCAACTGCAGACCGCCTACAGCACGCGCCCCGATCCCGAGATCGCCGCGCACCTGGGCGAAGTCCTGTGGAGCGCGGGCCAACGCGACGAGGCGCAGAAGATCTGGCGCGCCGCGCTCTCCGAGAACCCGAACCACGAGACCCTCCTCGCGGTGATGCAGAAGCACCGGCCCTGATCCGCGCCGCCGCCTGCGCCGCGGCGCTCATCCTCGCCGCGTGCGCGACGGCGCCCGAGCCGCGGCCGTTTCCGGAGTTGTCGGGCGTGCCCGCCGCGTTCGAGGCGAGCGGGCGCCTTGCCGTGCGCCAGGGCGACCGCAGCGACATCGCCAAGTTGCGCTGGACGCGCCATCGCGACTCCGACGTGTGGGTGATCTCCTCGCCGCTGGGTAACGAAGTCGCGCGGCTCGAGTCCGGAGCGCGCGGAACCACGCTCACGCGCGCCGGAGCCGCGAGCGAATCCGCGCAGAGCTTCGAGGCCCTCACGCAAAGGCTCCTCGGCATCGCCCTCGATCCGCGCGCGATGGCCGGATGGTTGCACGGCAGCGCTCCCACGGCCGCGCCCGGCGACTGGAAGGTCTCCATCGACGAGAAGCAGCGCGCCGGCGCGGTCGAGCTCGCACGGCGCCTCACCGCCACCCGCGGCGACACCGTGGTGCGCCTCGTGATCGACGAGTATCGCGCCCTCGAGGAGTAAGGCCGGTGGAGCTCGACCCGCCCGACTATCCCGCGCCGGCCAAGCTCAACCTCTTCCTGCACGTCGTCGGGCGCAGGCGTGACGGCTACCACCTGCTGCAGAGCGTCTTCACCCTCATCGACCTTCAAGACTCGCTGCGCTTTCGCCTGCGTCCCGACGGCGTCGTGCGGCGCGCCAACGAGGTGCCGGGCGTGCTTCCCGCAGAGGACCTCGTGGTGCGCGCGGCACTCCTCCTGCAGGAAGCGAGCGGCACGCCGCAGGGCGCCGACATCGAGATCGACAAGCGCATTCCCATGGGCGCGGGGCTGGGCGGGGGCAGCTCCGACGCGGCGACCACGCTCCTCGCCCTGAACCGCCTCTGGAAGACGGGCTTCGACCGCGAGGCGCTGGCGGAAATCGGTTCGGGGCTCGGCGCGGACGTGCCGTTTTTCATCTTCGGGCGCCCGGCCTGGGCCGAGGGCATCGGCGACCGCCTGCGCGACATCGAGGTCCCCCCGCGCTGGTACGTGATCCTGACCCCTCCGGCGCACGTTCCGACCCAGCTCGCGTACACCGCCCCGGAATTGACCCGGAACACGGAAGCCCTTAAAATGGAAGACTTTTCAGCGCATCCGAACGATCCCCGGTTCCATAACGACCTGGAGTCAGTGGTCACCGCTCGCTTTCCTGTCGTCCGTGAGCACCTCGAGTGGCTGCGGAGCCACGGAAATGCGCGCATGACCGGATCCGGAAGCTGCGTTTTCGCGGCGTTCGAGAGCCGCGATGCGGCGCAACGCGTGATCGACGCGCTGCCCCGATCGATGAGCGGATTCGTCGCGCAAGGCCTCACGCACCATCCGTTGCTCGAGCAATAGTCGTTGCAGCGGGCAGTAGAAGCACCGAAGGGGAGTCGCCAAGTTGGTTAAGGCACCGGATTTTGATTCCGGCATTCGAGGGTTCGAATCCTTCCTCCCCTGCCAGATTTCAGAGTAGCGGGCGAAACGAGAGACCAAGCCGATGGCCTTCGACAACCTGATGGTGTTCACGGGCAACGCCAACCCGAGGCTCGCGCAGCGGGTGGCGAAGAACCTGAGCATCCAGCTCGGCAAGGCCACGGTGTCGCGCTTCAGCGACGGCGAGGTGATGGTGGAGCTCCTCGAGAACGTCCGCGGCAAGGATGTGTTCGTGTTGCAGTCGACGTGCGCGCCGACCAATGACACGCTGATGGAGCTGATGATCATGGTCGATGCGCTGCGCCGCTCGAGCGCCGCGCGCATCACCGCCGCGATCCCGTACTTCGGGTATGCGCGCCAGGACCGCCGCCCGAGGAGCGCGCGCGTGGCGATCTCGGCGAAGGTCGTGGCGAACATGCTGACCGGCTCGGGCGTGCACCGCATGTTGACGATGGACCTGCACGCCGACCAGATCCAGGGGTTCTTCGACATCCCGGTGGACAACGTGTACGCGACACCGATTTTGCTGGGCGATTTGTGGAAGCACGGTTACAAGAATCTCGTGGTGGTGTCGCCAGACGTGGGCGGCGTGGTGCGGGCCAGGGCGATCGCGAAGCAGCTCGACAGCGACCTCGCGATCATCGACAAGCGCCGTCCGCGCCCGAACGTCGCGAAGGTGATGAACATCATCGGCGACGTGAACGGTCGCACGTGCGTGATCATGGACGACATGGTCGACACCGCGAACACCTTGTGCGAGGCGGCGCGCGCGTTGAAGGAGCAGGGGGCGGTGCGGGTGGTCGCGTATTGCACGCACCCGGTGTTGTCCGGGCCCGCGGTGAGCCGCATCGAGGCCTCGGTGATCGACGAGCTGGTGGTGACCGACACCATCCCGTTGAAACCCGAAGCCGAGGCGTGCGCGAAGATCCGCCAGATCAGCGTGGCGGAGCTCCTGGCCGAGACCATGCGCAGGATTTGTGAGGAGAGCTCGGTGAGCTCTCTGTTTGTCGAGTAAACAGCGAATCTGGTCGCGGATCGCTGCAATGATGTACCTAACTTTGGAGTGAACATGAAGATTGCAATCAAAGCCGAACCGCGGAGCGTTCAGGGCACGGGTGCGAGCCGCCGCCTGCGCCGCGAGTCGAAAGTGCCGGGCGTGGTCTACGGCGCCAACAAGGACGCGCAGCCGATCCAGCTCGACCACAAGGAGCTGTGGTTCAAGCTCAAGATGGAAGCGTTCCACGCGTCCATCCTCGACATGGAGCTGGGAGCCGAGAAGTCGCAGGTGGTCCTTCGCGACTACCAGATGCACCCGTTCCGTCCGCTCATCCTGCACGCCGACTTCCAGCGCGTCGCGGCGGACAAGAAGATCCACATGAAGGTGCCGCTGCACTTCGTGAACGCGGAGATCTCGCCCGGCGTGAAAGTGGCCGGCGGCCAGGTGCAGCACGTGATGAACGAGCTCGAGATCTACTCGCTGCCGAAGGACCTGCCGGAGTTCATCGAGGTCGACCTCTCCCACCTGCAGGCGGGCCATTCGCTGCACCTTTCGGCGCTGAAGCTGCCCGAGGGCGTCGAGGCCGTGTCGCCGAAGGACGAGGACCCGACGGTCGCCACCGTCGTCATCCCGAAGGTGATGACGGCGGACGAGGAAGCCGCGGAGATCGCATTGACCGCGGCCCCGTCGGCCGCGGACGTGCCGACGATTGCCCAGGAAGCGGTGAAGGAGGAGGGCGGAGCGGCCGGCGCGGGTGGCGGCAGCAAGCCGAGCGTGAAGGACGACAAGAAGAACATGAAGGAAGCGAAGAAGAAGTAAATTTGGTAACCGGGACAACGCCCGCCGGCCAACCCGGCGGGCGTTTGTTCATCTGGCAGCGGGGCGGTCGTTGGAGCGGACGCTTCGCGCCGCTCAACGACGCGTGACGGGAAGCGAAATTCGGTGGATCAAATCAAGGTCATCGTTGGGTTGGGAAACCCGGGAACTCAATACGAGAAAACGCGCCATAACGCGGGCTACCGGTGGGTGGACGCGATCGCCGCGGCGAAGCGCGCCTCGTGGAAGAAGGAATCGAAATTCGCGGGTTGGACCACGCGTGTCGAGGAGGGCGAAGCCGAGTTCCTCCTCCTCAAGCCCGCGACCTACATGAACGAGAGCGGCCGCAGCGTCTCGGCCGTGATGCGATTCTTCAAGATCGAGCCCGGGCAGATGCTGGTGGTGCACGATGAGCTCGACCTCGCGCCCGGCGTGGTGAAATTGAAGCGCGGCGGGGGGACCGGCGGCCATAACGGGCTCGCCGACATCGGCGACGCGCTCGACTCGAAGGATTTCTGGCGCCTGCGCATCGGCATCGGCCACCCCGGCGACAAGGATCTCGTCGCCGACTATGTGCTCGCCAAGGCGCGGCGCGTCGAGCAGGACGCGATCGACCCGGTGTTCGAGCGCAGCCTCGACCTGCTGCCGAAGCTTTCCACCGGACGCATCCAGGACGCGATGGCCTGGCTGCACACCTCGCCCGAGGACGAAGCGAAGCGCAAGGCGGCGCTCGACGCGCGGAAGGCAGCTTCCGCTGCGGGCGTCGTCCCGGCGAAGGCCGGGACCCAATCCAAGAAAGAAGAACCATGAGTTTGCAATGCGGCATCGTCGGCCTGCCCAACGTCGGCAAGTCCACCCTCTTCAACGCGCTCACCAAGGCCGGCATCGCCGCGGAGAACTATCCCTTCTGCACCATCGAGCCGAACGTCGGCGTGGTCGAGGTACCCGATCCGCGCCTGAAGAAGCTCGCCGCGATCGACAAGCCCCTCAAGGTGATCCCCGCGATCGTGGAGTTCGTCGACATCGCGGGCCTCGTCGCCGGCGCCTCCAAGGGCGAGGGCCTCGGCAACCAGTTCCTCGCCAACATCCGCGAGACGAACGCCATCGCCAACGTGGTGCGCTGCTTCGAGGACGGCAACGTGATCCACGTGAACAACAAGGTGGACCCGATCTCCGACATCGAGGTGATCCACACCGAGCTGGCACTCGCCGACATGCAGTCGATCGAGAAGGCCAAGCACCGCTTC
>WNFM01234973.1_pt1 | contig 89178 bp, 105 predicted proteins | sample 5400271 | NCBI WGS metagenome assembly WNFM01 (sample SAMN13153352, study PRJNA577476) | soil metagenome | isolation source: 60 cm saprolite on Douglas fir-dominated hillslope | place: USA:California | collected 2013-09-17
GAAGTCGTTTTTTACCCATCTAATCATATTAGATACATGATTAGCCTATCAATGCAAGAAGATCAATGAATTATACCAACACGAAGTTTAATTAGGCCCCAGAGGTTGTGTAGGAAATATATAAGCTTAACAGATGCAATGGGAGAAATCTTAAGCAACTTCTTGCGTACTTGTACTTGTTTCTGGTTTTTGTTCTTTTCCTCTTTCATTCATTCTCCAAACCTCTTCTTGTGGGGAAACAGGGGTCCCTTTTGTATAATCCAGCTGTAGTGATCCTGTTGCTTCATTCACAAATCTTCTTGTTGTTAGATTTTGAGAATTAGCAGGAAGAAAACCTTCAAGCGTATGGCCAAGGACCCTCAAGCAACTCCCTCCACTTTCTTCATATAAATCTTGAGACCTTTTTACCTTAGGTAGTGGAGCGACTGCTACTTTTGCGCGAGTTTCTCCAATAAATTTTTCTGCGTTCTCTGAATCAATAGGACTCATAATGTGATATAGTATAAACCTACAGAGGAACTTCGTCAAGTATTTGTTGGGGAAAAATTGTTATTCCTTATTACCACTGTGGAAGCTTTTATGTATGTCTCTAAGCTGCTTGTTAGTCACATGGGTATAAATTTGGGTTGTCGCAATATTTTTATGCCCAAGCATTTCCTGGACACTACGAAGGTCCGCACCATTGGTAAGCAGGTCTGTTGCAAAAGAATGGCGAAGCGTGTGGACTGTTGCATCCACAGGAATTCTCGCAATTCTCACATATTTTTTAACAAGTCGCTCAACAGAGCGGGGAGTAAGTCGCATTTTCTCTCCGTTATTTTCACTATCCTCTCGTCCTGAATAACGAATAAAAAGCGGTTTAAATGGGTCTTTTCTCATTGCCAAGTAATTCCCAACCCACTGGGCAGCCCTGTCGGATATAAAAACAACCCGTGCCCGTCCACCTTTCCCTATAACCCCAAATTCCCGACGCTCTATGTTGACCTGTTGGTGATTAAGTCGGCAAAGCTCTGACACACGAAGTCCTGTTGAGAAAAGTAATTCCAGAATGGCCCGGTCGCGTACCCCTGCCTCCTCCGATGTATCGGCAGACGTAACCAGTCTGTCTATTTGCTCACGGTCTAGAAATTTAAGCGATCTACTTTCGGTCTTGGGTAAGTCGATTTTTGTGGGTTCTAAGGTCTTCACATCATTTTTAATGAGAAATTTTAAAAACGACCGGAGCGCAATTACATAATAATTTTGCGTAACTCTTTTAAGGGTTTGGCCTTTTATATCGATCCTATTGGATAAATACACGCGGAATTTTCTGACCATCGCAACGTCTAAATTCTCAATTGATTTGTTGGGAAGGGAAGTCTCAAACCACTGTGAAAATATATCTAAATAATGCCGATAGTCGCGAATAGTCAATGCCGAACAATTCTTTTCTACAGATAAATATTCCAAAAAATCATTGATGTGTTTTTGCAACTCTGTTGATAGGGAAGTCTCAGGCATATACCAATACTAGCATAGTCAAAATTATTTTGCGACGTGAACAAACAATATGAGCTATTTTGTTCCATTGACAAAATTTTACCCGTCAGCGTATAGTAAGTAATATGTACTATATAGCCTTGTATGACAAAATTTCTTCTTGATAGCGGAGACCCAATAGAATATAAAACTATTGCAGCACTGGCTTTGTCTCATGGTCAAGAACTCTGGGGATCTACTACCAATCCTTCTCTTATTGCAAAAAAGCTTGCAGGACAAAAAGTTTCGATGAGCGATGCATTTTCAAAGCTACAAAAAGAAATTGTCGAGCAGATATTAACCATCGTACCTGGTGCAGTCTCGGCCGAAGCATTTTCAAACCTCACCACGCAGGCATCAGAGATGATACAGCAAGGCTTGGAAATTGCGACGTGGCACCCACGTATTGTGGTGAAATTACCAACGACTATCGAAGGCTTCAAGGCGCGTTTTGAGCTTCGGAAAAAAGGTATAACTATCAATAACACGCTTGTATTTTCACAACAACAGGTATTTGCCATATCGCTTCATGAAAAATTACTCAAGCAAGAATACGGCGCAACTTCTTCAGGCTGGCCATGCTTTATCTCTCCTTTCATAGGCAGACTCGACGACAAGGGTGAAAATGGTCTAACAATGTTACTGCACGCCACACAGATGGTCCACGATCTTTTCGGAAACGATCTTGTGTGGATGCTTGCAGCATCTATTCGTAGCGCAATGCATTTGAAAGCAAGTGTTGCCTATGGGTGCGAACTTATCACTGCACCAGCCAAAATATATGATGAATGGTTTGGACTTTCATCACAAGAGCAAGCATCTCTTTCTGACCAACCAGCGACTGCTCTTCAAGACATTCCTTTGTGGCATCCGTCTGAGCAGTTACTTACGATACAGTCTATTGATGAATTGATGCAAGCAATAACTTCTGGCGTTTTGGATATTTCACATCCATTAACGACTGCAGGCATTGAAAAATTTGTTGCAGACTGGCAACAAATCCTCATCTAACTGAAATCTATCGTTACTATAATTGACCCTCTAGAATGCCCTAGGACGCATCAAAAGAAAAAAGATGAGTATTAGGTCGTCTAATTTATCCTGACTCATTTAAAAGGCTTATGTTTCCATGCAAATGCTACTTGCAACTTTAGGCCTATAAAAGGGGATATGTAGTCCAGCATAACAAGGGAAGAAATACCGATATATATACTGTGGCCCATATACAAAAGTAACCGGAATATTCATATTTTGAGGATATAGAGACATACGACCCCTCCCCTTGATACTCGCTTTATCACGTCGTAAAAGTTATATTGTGCGACATTATCACATAATGCTTCCTATCTGCTTATGTACTCCTTTTTTTGAGAGCGACTCTGTAGAGAGAAGGAACCGTTGACAATGCTGTATTGATGGATATATTACTACAAGTACTGCTACTCTCTGCATGATATCAAACGATACTTTATCTTGGTAAGGATAGACTACCTCTCGTACTCTGAAAGATGCATTCGTATTTTTTTCATTTAGCCTACTTTGGCAAGCAAAACTACAGAGACCGAAGTTATAGGCAGCTCTTCAAACCCGTGAAAATTCATGCTTAAAACCCGTGAAAACCCAATACTTATCCACATTTTTACCCTATAATTATTAACTTATAGTTTATTATAGGACTATATCAAAATATATCATCTCCCTATTCCCTTTATGTGTAAGAAGCGTTATGCTCCTCTCTTCCCTATCTGCGCGTCTATATATTTTTATCACCCTTGCCAATGGCTAAACCAAAGCAAAATAATACCTGCAAATACTCCTACCCACGCATATTCCCAAATAACACCCCGAAAAAGACGCCTATCCAGCCACGCGTGTGAGAGTCCGGTAAAAATATAAAATGCAGCTGTCAAAAATAAGGCTAAAACAGTTGGCGATGTAGGCCAAAACCATAACACTGTTGCCAATTCAACAATACAGACTGCAATCACAAAAACCCATTCCTTATTTTGTAACAGCGTTTTCTCAAGCGTATATGCCCATAATGCTTGGTAGATAAAAAGCAAGCTAAAAAAGAAAAAAAGAAGTATTGTTGGAAGAAAAGGAACCCGAAAAGAAAAAATAATGCTGGTTAGAAAAAAATATGAAACAAGCGTTATCACAAATGTAACAATTCGTGCGCTATTAATAAGTGCTATGGTACGAATAGACGCAACAAGAAAAATATTTTCACTCAGAAAAAGTGAGTAAATTGCAATTGCGTACAGGGATGTCAAAACCACTCGAGACAGAAATCGAGCAGGAGTGAGAAAGTAAAATAACCCAAATGCAAGACTGCACAAAAATGGCAATATAAAGACTTGTATCGTAAGCTCTTCTTTTAAATCTTCGTACAGTGAGATAAAAAGCAGTATGTCTGTACACACGGCAAGAAGACATGCAAAAAAAACAGTGTACCCTCGAAAGAAATACTCGCTAAGCAATAATTCTGATGAAAGAATCAACACAGAAATAATAAACTTTTGCCTTTTGTTGATACTTCCTTGAAGTTTTTTGATTTTTTTTACTTTTACTTCTTCCTTTGCATAAGGGTTAATAATCGAACGCAGTGAAAGAAGTATTTTTGAAAGCATTATGCTAAATTTGTATAGACTTTTTGTACATCATCCATATCCTCAAATTTCTCAATAAATGCCATAGCTTTGTGAGCTGCTTCATCATCCACAATTTCTGTTGTGAGTGTTGGTTTGCGAATAATTTCTACAGCTTGTATCTGGTATCCTTTTTTCGCAAGCCCTTCTCTTACTTTGGACAACTCTGACGGATTTGTGTAAATATATACTCCATCGTCTACTTCTTCTATATCTTCTGCTCCACTGTCGGCACTGTCTAGAAAAATATCATCTGTGGACTTCCCTGCTTTTGCAACATGAATAAGACCTTGCTGCTTAAATTGATATGATACGCTACCGGGTTGCCCCATGTTTCCCCCATTTTTATTAAAGGCATTGGCAACTTCAGCAGATGTCCGATTTTTATTATTAGTTGCCGCTTCCACAATTACCGCAAAACCACCAGGACCAAATCCTTCATAGACAACCTCGTCCATCTCCTCTGCTGCTTTTCCGCTTGCCCTGGCAATCGCCCGCTCAATATTTTCTTTGGGCATATTGGCTGCTTTCGCACTATCTATTGCCAAACGAAGACGAAAGTTTTGGTCTGGGTCACCAACTCCCCCACCGCTTTTTACAGCCAAAGAAATTGCATTGGATAGCTTTGTGAATGTTGCGCCTCTTTTTGTATCATTTGCGCCTTTTTGTCTTTTAATTTGTGCCCATTTTGAATGTCCTGACATAAAAATAATACCAATACTACAAATGTCACAAATAATTCAATAAATTTTTTATTGGTAGTATTTGTAGTATTGATTATACCTCTTTTTCCTTGACTTTTGCAATAAATTCAATTAGACTTTTTCATACATATTACTCATTTTATGACAACTCTCAAAACCCAAGCTATACAGATTGCCCTTGTTGGGAATTGGGAAAGCGCGCTGACCATTAACCAAGAAATTCTCAAAGACAATCCCGCAGATATAGACACCCTCAACCGTATTGCCTTTGCCTATACCGCGCTTGGCAAATTGCCTGAGGCAAAAGAGACATATCAGCGCGTCTTAGATATTGATAGCGCAAATCCTATTGCTCAAAAGAATCTAAAAAAACTCACAGGTCTTACTGCTTCGAAAATTAAAGTTCCGGTAAGTATTACCACAAATATGTTTCTGGAAGAAAGCGGGAAAACAAAAATTGTAACACTGGTAAATACCGCACCTGTACAAATACTTCGAGCATTACAGGTAGGACAAACAGTCCACATGTGTATAAAGCGCCTTAAAATTTTTGTGCAAGACGAGCAGAAAGAATTTATTGGCATGTTGCCAGAAGATTTGGGAAAACGTCTTATCAAATTTATGGAAGGCGGCAATGAGTATGAAGCATACGTCAAATCTGCAACAGGAAATGATGTTGTTATTTTTCTTAAAGAGTCTAAACGTGCCAGTCGATTTAAAACACAACCAACATTTCTTTTTGGAGACAAAACAACATTAGGATTTTCCAGTAAAAAAAAGAACTATTCCGATTCCCCACCTGAGGGTTTATCTGCTGACGGAGAATAAAAAAGTACTTTCCCTCGTGCCAAATCTTCTTTTATTTTTTTTTCATGCTTGCTTCGTTTGAGCTCATGTCGAAGAGATACAAAAGAAAGCAAAACAGAAATGAATACAAGAATCACAATGATACTGATAATCATATTAATTGGAAAACATGTTTCCTTTATCTGCACCAATTACTATTGTTATGTCTGCAATTTCTGGCCGAGAAGATTGTAGTGAATCGATGCCAAATATTTTTTCAATCCGAGACAAGGTGTAGGATTTTTTGCTTCCCGAGAGAATTGACGAGGTTGACTCGTCTTTTGGAGCAGTTGTCACTGAAATAACATTTGCTCCAATATGACTGAGTACTTTTGCAACAGTGTTACCAAAACCCGATATGCCAGTCCCATTCACAATGGCAATCGTGTCTCCTTCTTTAAATAATGTCTGGTCTACACCAATTGATGAAATGACAGAATCAATACTCCCCTCTGCTTCCGGAAGGTGTATGTATTTTACGCTCATAGATGGTGATGATTGATAAAAAAGAAAAAGTCGTATCTCATCTAATAGTGTCACTGTTGATTTTCCATGAAACATACTGTTAAACAAAAGTTTTCGGACAAATGCTGGATCTGTCTCATCAATACCGTCTTGAGACAGCGCATCTACGGGCACTTGTATTGTTTGCAATGCAGTTTTGCCTGCATCCTGACCTGTGAGTGCGAGAATGGTGATAGCGTGAGCGTCTGGAGCAAAAATTACCACATCACTTTTAAAAACGCTTTGTCTCACTTGCATAATAAATTGGTGTGTTGAGTCAAAGCGACTCCTTGAAATTAAAAGTCCCAACTTTATCAAAAGCGAGAAAAGAATGAGAAGTATTACGACAACTACAAAAATCAACGCAACAAATAATGCTTTTGATTTTCTTTCTTTTTTTGAAATTCGCATAGGTACATTACGCAGCTTTTTTCTTTTTTTCAAGCATTTTTGGCAAAACAAATACAGGCGCTCCAGACGTACCCATTGCGCTACCTTTTTGATTTTTTTGTTTGGGTTTTTTCTTATCCCCTTTGTAAAATCCTCCAAAACTCCCCATATTTATCACCTCCCCTTCTATAGTAACGGAAAAACAATTCAATCCGCAAGCACATTGATTGGTTTGAGTCCATCAATATACGTTTGTAATTCATCAGGCAAATCTGCATGAAATGACATTTCTTTTTTTGTTACCGGGTGGACAAATGTAATTTCTGTAGCATGTAAGAAAAGTCTCGCTAATTCTTTTCTATCCCTTTTTGCAGTCTTGCGCCCAGCATAGAGCTCGTCTCCCACAATTGGATGCCCAATATGTTTCAGGTGCACACGAATTTGATGTGTCCGTCCAGTCTTTGGATATAATTCTAGCCACGAAAAGATTTCTTTTGTTTTTGGATGAATGAATGTTTGTATCACAATATACTCAGTAAGTGACTCTCTCCCTCCTGCAACAACGCCAAAACGCATCCGATTAAATTGCAATCTCCCAACAGGTACAGAAATTATTCCTTGTTTTGGGACGACATTTCCATGAGAAAGCGCGCGGTACGTCTTATGTACTTCCCTCTCTTGAAATGCTTTTTGCAATTGTCCAAAAACTTCTGCATTTTTTGCAACCAAAATAATTCCCGAAGTTTCTTTGTCCAGTCTATGGACAATGCCACTTCGCTCTTTGAAAGTTTCTTCACTACTTGGATACTCCCCTTCTTGACGCTTTTGCACAACAGGAATTGGATAGGATACTTTAAGATGTTTCTCAACTAAGTCTTGAAGGGTTACCATCTGACGTGTGGTATCAGACCTATTCACAATAACGCCTGAAGGCTTATTGAGCACAAGAAGATATGAATCTTCAAAAATAACAAATTCAGCCATTACGCACCACTTTCTTGAGAAGATATTGAATTTTTACAAAAAATCCTACACTTACGACAAGTAACACAATATACACAATTTCTTCCAATCCAAAAGGAGTTCCATGCAAAAATAAAAGCAAACTGGTAAAAAAGAGAAGAGAAAAAAGACAACAAAGCATAACAGCAAATGCACCAATGCTCCCATCTCGCCACTTTTCTTTTAAGAAAAGTGATTTCGACAAGGTATATCCAACATAATACAAAATTCCTATGATTATATCGACAATTCCGATGCGCACATGGAGTATCCACTGCTGTATTCCAATCAGAAAAAAATAAACACTTGTCCCAAGGAGAAATGCTAAGCCAACTTCGTCGAAAAGACGCAGAAAAGGAATTTTTTTATTTTTTGTATAGACATAGAGAAAAATAATTTCTCCAAGTATTCCAGTCCCGATAAAAAGACCGGGAAAGTATGATATAAGAAAAAAAACAAATGGATTAAGATACATCCATTTTGGGTGTAAAAGAATATACCCCACACGCGCAGCAACAAGAACAATTGGCACACTGAGGAAAACAGCAGTAAATAAATCTTCAGGTGTCACATTTTTTCTTAGGTACACAAAATCATCCTTTACTAAAACGTAAAAAGCAAAAAGGAAGATAACAAAACTTACAAAAATAATTATCATATCTTACAGAAATAACCTTCCCGCAATAATAGCCATCAAACCGATTGATAACGCGGTAAGTACTGCTGCAACTCCAAAAATATCTGCAAGCGATCCAACCAAAATAACAGGCAATATCGACAAAAGTGCGGTAACTGTATTGAGCGCACCATAAATCTTTCCCCTCACCTCATCTGTTGTTTCTTCTTGCACAATAATATTTGATGGAACAAAAATTAATGCATTTGCAAACCCCATGACCCCTGCAAGTACAACGAGCATATGAAGATTGTTGATTTTAAGAATATGAGGAAGATAGCTGTTGAGGATATGTACAAAAACTCTGGAGGTTACTTTGGACCCGTATGGTAAGAAAAATAATGTGAGTGCCATAAGAAAAAGTCCAGCTGTTGCGGTATGTTGTTTTCTATGAGCATGAAAGTATTTGCTTAAGACAAATGTGCCAATTCCCATTCCTATAACCGCCGGCGTAACGAAAAGAAGCGGAAATTCATTGATACGAATCCCTAAAACATGGCGAGCATACCCAGGACCAATAACAGCAATGATAAAAATAAGAATCTGCGCAAGTGCCAAAAGCGAGAGCGCATGAAAAAGATTTTTTACCTTAACGATAACACCAATTGTTGACTTAATTTCTGCAATAACACTTTTAGGAAGTACAATACGCGAGGTCTTTTTGACAAGACCTGAAGGCCGAATAACAAGTACAAAGAGGGATGATATTAAAAACATTACTGTGATAACAATCAAAGCGTGCATAGTACCAAGAAAAATAAGTAACGGTCCAGACAGCGCATATGCAAGAAGAATCGATCCATAAATCGCTATTCCAAATAATGCATTTGCAGAAAGGAGTAAGTGCTTGCCAACAAGCGTTGGAATCATCGGAGTCTCAGCAGGAATAAAAAATTGAGTGATAATCGCAATCACAAATGTTGTGCTGTAAAGAAAAAGTAAATTATGATGGGCAAATGCCAAAAGTATAACGAGTGCTGCCCGAATAATATTGGTTGCAAAAAGTACGTATTTTTTATTCCATCTGTCAACATATACACCGGCGACAATTCCAAAAACAATCGCTGGGATAGTAAATGCCAAGACAACACCCGACACTGCAGTATTGGAATTCGTTACGGTATATGCAACAAGAATAAGAACAAAATTGAGCATGTTCATTGCAATCTGCGCAAAAATTTCAGCTAACCAAAGAAAGAGGAACGATTTATTCTTGAGGGACGAAAACAAATGAGTATTCATAAAGAAGATATGTGATATATGATATTGGATATTTGAACAAGAAGCAAATGAACACTTCACAGAATGCTTAGTAAAAATAATTAATATCTTCTACGCTCGCTCTGTGTAGGCGCCTGTCCTGGTGTCAACGCGGATTCTATCTCCAACATTGATAAATAAAGGTACCTTTGTCGTGAGGTCATTTTCAAGTTCCGCATCTTTAAAAACATTTGATGCTGAATTTCCTTTTACCCCTGGAGCGGTATCGATAACTGTAAGTTCGACTTTTGGAGGCATAACGATAGAGAGCGGTTCTTCCTTATGAAAGCTAATTGGATAGAGTTCTCCCTCTTTAAGAAATGCTGCTTCTGTGCCTAAAATTTTCAGCGGAATAGTAACCTGCTCAAATGTATCCGGGTGCATAAAGTATGCTCCATTTTCATCTTTATAGAGATATTGCATTTCTTTTTTCAGAACCTGCACGTCTTGGACTTTTGCTCCATTGGTAAAACCTTTTTCTATAATAGAACCTGTACGAAGATTTTTTACTTTAACTTTTATCGTGGCACTTCCACGGCCTAATTTTACATGTTCGTAGGATAATACCTGCAGTAAATTACCATCTTCTTGAAAAATGACTCCAGCGCGAAGCTCTGATACAACTACCATACAGTGTATTTTATCATTTTCCTTGGGTAAATTCCAGAGCCTAATGATTTTTGAGAAATTTCCTCACCGATGCCCTTTCGCGTCTTAGCCATAAAGCTCGGGTGAGAATATTTTCTTTCACTTGTTCGATAGTTCGAGCTACTTCAGGAGTTACATTTTTTTTGAAAAATATATCAATGTCTTTTGCATCTTTTTTTGTTGTTAATTCCCCTGCTCCTTCAACCAATCGACTCATTCCATGACTCCCTTTGAATTGTTTGAAAAAATATTCCCAGTGTGTTTTGACAAATTTCCACGTTTTCACCCTTGCGTACGGATTGGTAAAAAGTACATAGATATACCGTGTTTTATCCTGTATACGCACATCCTCAGAAAGGATCCACTCCAAAACTTTTTCTATAATTTCAGGTGTATGAAAAGAAGTCATTGCGCGAGCAATCCTATCTTTTTCCTGATGTAACGATTGATTTTTATAGAGCTTTTTGAATATTTCAAATTCTTTTTCTGCTCCATTTTCAGCAACAAGAAGATAGACAACCCCTCGTATATCTGGATCTATTGCTTCTTGCCGATGTATAAACAAATCAAATAATTTCTTCGCTGTTTGTATAGTCGAGGCATCTCCATACATCCCGAATTGATACAATACAATGCTTCGAAGAAGAATGTCTGCTTGAGAATCTTCACTTTTTTTCTTCCATGTTTTTTTCCCTGCGATCTTTGCAAAAAGTGCTTTTCCAAACTTATGAAATTCTGTCATTGCTTCTTTGTCAGAGGCAAGCAAGCTTGCAAGTCTTTGCATTTGACCAGCTATTTCAAGCCAGACAACATATTCGGTCTCCTGTGTAAAGCTTGTAACGAATGCTAAGCTTTCTGTTGTCTTTGTATCTCCTGCATACGCAAGATCGAATGCGTCTCGAATAATTCCCAACCTGTCAATTGTTCCCACATGCTTCTCTTTCACTGGATTTTCAAGTAAATTAAGAAGCTCTTTTGTATATGCAACTCGCACAAAACTTGATTCTTGTGCATTTACCTTCATCCACCCTAACGGCTTTTTTATACTTTGATTTTTCTTACTCAAGAGTATGTTTTCTTTTGTCGTCGCCGTCTGTATCTGCAAAGGCACCTGCCAGATAGTCATATCTTTTTCTGTTTTGCTTGCAAGTGGACTACTAAAAAACCTTTCTTGGACAAATTCCACTGTATTATCTTTTTCTTCAACATGAATAACAGGATATCCAGATTTACTCGTCCATAGGTGCATAATTTTTGCTATTGGCTTGCCTGAAACTTCTTCAAATGCAACCCACAAATCTTCTGTTGTCGCGTTTTGATATGCGTGTTTTTTAAGATAGACTTGTAATCCATTTCGAAACGTATCCGCCCCGACATACGTTGCAAGCATATGAATGATACTTGCCCCTTTTGCATAACTTACCTGGTCGAAAATCTCTACAATTTCACTGGGGTTACGTACTTCTATTTCGATTGGATGGGTATTTTTTAAACTGTCCAAAGTCAAAGCATCATTATGCTCTGCGACAATAAATTGGTCCCAAATTTTCCACTGAGGAAAAATTGCATTCGTTGCAAGATATTCTATGTAACACGCAAATCCTTCATTGAGCCAAAGATGTGTCCACCACTCCATGGTAACTAAGTTTCCAAACCACATGTGTGCCAATTCATGTGCAATAACTAGTGCAACTCGTTGCTTGTTGGACGCGGAAGAATTTTGCGCATCTATAAGAAGTGCTGTTTCTCGAAATGTTACTGCACCCCAATTTTCCATTGCACCTGCGTCAAAATCCGGTACTGCAATCAGGTCCATAACCGGCAACGGATACTCATACCCAAAATATGTCGTATAAAAAGACAGTATTTTAGCGGCTGTTTGTAGTGCAAAATCTGCCTGGTGTTTTTTGCCCGGCGTCGTAAAAACCCTAACAGCAATACCCTCTGCTGTCTTAGTTTCAACCATATCAAATTTCCCAACTAATACTGCGAGAAGATAGGTAGACATTTTGGGCGTTTTAGAAAATTTTACTATATTGTAACCATCTGGCTGCTTTACAATTTCCTCCTCGATAGTATTTGAAATTGCAATATGGTCCGGTGGAACTTTTACGCTTACATTAAATATTGCCTTGTACGACGGCTCGTCAAATGAGGGAAAAACACGTCGTGCGTCTGTAGACTCAAGTTGCGTTACTGCCATATACATTTGTTTTCCATCCACCTCGTATGCACTTCTGTAAAATCCGCGCATTGTATCTTTCAGAATTCCATTAAATGTAAGCATCAGATCTTTTTCCCCAGGAGTAATTTCTTGCTCAAAGACAAATGTGACTTCTTCACGTTCTTTATCAAATACAATAGTTGCATTCAGACTTTTTTTTGACCCTTTTTCGGTAAGCTTGACGCTATGTATTTCTAACTCTGCTGCATGAAGTGTAATTTTTTTTGTTGAAGTATCAACGAGCAAACGAATTGTTTCTTCACCATAAAATGTAAATGCTTCTAAATCTGGATGAAGCATAATTGTATATTGCGTGGGTCGAATATGTGATGACAAACGATAGTTCATAGAGTAAACTCTTTTCTTGAAAGCTCTGTGGTAAAAAGTATATAATACAACAAGTGTAAAATGCAAAGTTCAAAATGCAAAATAGCGAACAAGCCGGGGTGGTGAAATGCGAAGTCCTCTGAAACTTTAGTGCAAGAGGAGTATACACACGAAGCACAGAAAACGAAAATGGTTAACTTAGATTGAAAACAGAAATATAAATAGGCCGCGGTGGTGAAATGGTATACACGAAGGTCTCAAAAACCTTTGGAGGTAATTCTCCGTGGGAGTTCGAGTCTCCCCCGCGGCACAATATAAAAATTAAATTAGCCTCGATTTAGATTCGACTTCACGTGAAATCACAATAGCTCTGATGGAAGTTTTTTTTGACGTTTCTAAATAGCTTTGGTACTATTCAAATGATATGACTAGAAAAATAGAATCTGGAGATCAAGTACATCAACCACAAGAAACGAGTATTTTTGATAGTTTACTTCATTTACCAAAAGGGGTTGACCCAAAGGAATTTGAAGTTGAATTATTGAACACATACTTAGGTAGTAAAATTTCAGAATACTTTAGCATGTATGGACAACCAAGACCAGAAGAATTTATGGATGTTACGAGAACTTTAAGAACAGTCTTCCTGGGGCAATTTAATGAAGAAAGGCAACATTGGGAGCAAACACATCTGCAAAATCAACCAAAAAACGGGAGAAGAACTTTAACTCGAAAATCTAAGGTATAAAGTAAATTTTTTATCTTGCAGGATAAACTCCGCATGTAGGACAATGGTTACGTTCATTTTTCACAGCTCCAGTACATCCTTTGCAAGCAAACTCTCTATCTTTTGGTGTGGGTGGTTTTAAGCCTTGTTCTTTAAACATTTTTAACAATGCTCCATGAGCTTTATTATACAAAATATACCCTTCTACCTTGAAGGCTTCAAATTCTTCATCGGTGATTTGAGCTGCAAGTTTTTCTTGTATATTATCTGCTCCTGATCCAAACTGTAAGTCTGTTTTTTGTCTCCACACAATATTTTCCGGGAGCATTCCTTTTGCAGCAAACCTAAGTGCAAGTTTTCCCCACATATGTTGCGTTTGAGAAAGCGTTCTCTGTAAATAGTTACTCATCGTATCCCCATATTCTAACCGCAATTGCTCATCAGTTAAGCCAAGTGCTTTTTCTACCATTGCATCTCCTGTTTTCGTTGCAGAAGGAAATGAACTATAAAGCACATCATCATCAAAAGATAAAACTAAATCTATTACTTGAGGGTCTAAAAAAGGAGCACCTACGCCCATTTCATATTTGTCGCCAATTTTACGTGACGCGGGTTTCATAAATGGATATTCTTTTTGAAGTTGCTCTTTTCTATTGGGGTTCCAAAGATATTGATACCCGCAGAAAGCCATATCTGCACCATCACCAGTACAAATTTTAGAAAAACCAAGCGAACGAGCGTATTTAATTCCTTGTAACACTGCAATATCATTCAGAATCGCGAGATCAAATGAGTTGTGTATAGCAACTAACTCTGGGAGAGAAGCAATTGCCTCTCCTTCCGAAATAACAATTGGATACCAAGGTATATCTAAAAATTCTGCTGTTTGTTGGGCATGAGGGAGGTCTGTTCCACGATTTTCAATCTGTACAGTAATAGCAGGAATCGGATCCAGCGCAGCAAGCATACTTGAATCTAATCCTCCAGATAATAGCATTACGTCAGCTGGGTACCTTTCAATTGCTTCACTTACCGCTGCTCTCGTTTGCAAACCTGCATCTGTCAACTTGTCGTAATAACGCAGGTCGGGTGAAGGAATTGCCTCTTTTTTAGAAGTACGTCTTGCGCGCGGTTTTCTTGGTTTTATCTCTTTTTCACCTTTTTCTTTTGACATAGCAAATTGTTATTGATATATTCTATTATAGAATCCTATAACAAGTCAAATATTGGTAGATTTACTTACGAACCACTACCCTAATGATAATTATTATCAGCCTATATATTAAATGTGCTATAATTTAACTATGCAAAAGTCAGCAGAATTGCTAAGACCTAGAGAAATGAGATCTGCGTTACGTATTGCTATTCCTTTTCTTAACCAGTTGCCAAACAGAATCTACTCGAAACTTGATACTTCAGAATTTTACCTACCTTCAGGTGCAGTTGCGGGAGCTAGAGTTCAGCTTGAGGAATTACTCGGAAATTATGTTATGACCTATAAAAGAGACGTATTTAATACAAAGATACCGCTTACTGCTCATCTTTGTGCTAATATAGCAGGTGCAGAGTTAACTATCCAACAGCTGAAATTATTGAATAATTATGAAGAGAGATTTACCGAACAAGGTATAAATTTTGTAGTCTATGCAAAACCGTTGACTCTGATTAATCCTACAGATAGCGCTATGGGAAAATATTATAAACAACTAGGACTTCCTCAGTAACCAGATTAAAGCCGATAATAATAGTATAGTAAGATATAACTCCACCCTCGGCACTCCACTCATTGACAATTCATACAAAATATGTACAATATAAGTATTAATTAAGTATTTTATATGAACACAGCGCAAATACAAATTAGAGTAAGTATTTCTGAGCAATTGGGCGATTTACTAAAATCCAAAGCACAACGTTTGGGGATACCTCTCACCCAATTCGTAAAACATCTTCTTATCACAGAAGTGAAGGACGAGGAATTTCCTATCTTTCAGGCGTCTGATAGAACTATTCAAAGAGCAAAAAAGGCAATGCAGCAAATTGATAAATCTGTTAAAGTTACCAACATTCACGAATACTTCAAAAATCTGTAATATGTATATTGAGTTTTCAGACGAAGTTGATAAAGAGCTTCGAAAGTTAAAAAACAAAAACTCAAAACTTGCAAAGCAAATAGAAAAAAAGTTAGCGCTTTTTTTAGATAATCCAAAACATCCATCGCTAAGAATCCATAAACTAACCGGAGAGTTGAAAGAACTATGGAGTGTATCGATAAATAAAAGCGTACGTATGGTTTATCTTATCGTAAAAGATACGGCGTATTTTATTGATATAGGTACTCATGATGAAGTTTATAAAAAATAATATGAAAATTACTCATAAATCACAAGCGCTCCACGCTGAAAAGCCAGAAGGAATTTCTGTTGATTACTATTCTTTTGATGAATACGAAATCCATTTCAATACACAAGCTCCTCATACAACTCAAGTCTGGCACCAAAAATCCCGCGCTATGCGGGACTTTGGAAATTTGTAAAATACAATCAAAACTCTTTAAAGTTTTTCATCCATTTCAACAAGCTTGTCTTCAATTTTGTGCATCTCTGCCATAACCTCCTCCAGCGTTACGGGACTTGTTGCTGAAAGGGGTGTTACTGTTTGCTCTCCTGCACTTATTGGATCTACTTGAGCTATTGACCCCTCAGCCTGTGACCCAGATGATACTCCTGCTGCCATCGTGTCTATTGGAGAAACAGCCGGCATTGGAGACGCCGTTTGTTCGCCCATGTCTGGAATTGGCATAGGAGGCGGTGGCGGCATGACTGGCGCCATTGGGTCTACTGCGACTGGCGCGGGAATTGGACTTACCTGTGGTTGAGTTGATTGATTTTGTTGATCGTCCATATATTTGTCACCCCCTTTACTTTTCTCCATCTAGTATGACAAAGACATTCCTACTATGCAACTGGCATCCCGTGTGATTTTTCAACTGGGAAGAATTTAATTCTGTCACCTCGGAAAAGAAGGTCAATTTCCCCTGTCGGACCATTACGATGCTTGGCAATAAGTAATTTAATAGGAATTGTTGTCCCATTTACCTCATCATCTGCTTTGTATAAAAACATGACAACGTCTGCATCCTGCTCGATAGCTCCTGACTCACGAAGATCTGCAAGTTGGGGACGGCGTTCTCCTCTATGCTCAACTGCACGAGACAATTGAGATAATGCAACGACGGGAATTTTAAGTTCGCGTGCAAGATTTTTGAGAAATTGCGAAACAATAGAGACTTCTTGCACACGACTTTCTACTTTGCGACCTGGATTCACCAACTGTAAATAGTCAACAATAATAAGACCGATTTTATGCTCTAAGTGAAGCCTTCTTGCTTTTGTCCGCATTTCAGAAATAGTAATGCCCGGTGTGTCGTCAATAAAAATAGGCGCATCTGCCAATTCTCCCATTGCCTCAGACAATTTGGTAAAATCTTCCTCTGATAATTTCCCGGTTTTTAATCTCCACGCATCAACGTCTGATTGCCCTACTAACAACCGGTCAACCAATTCTTCCTGGCTCATTTCCAAAGAGAAAATACCGATAGGTTTTTTCTCTCTCACCGCAACATATTGGGCAATATTCATTGCCATGGCAGTTTTTCCCGTTCCTGGTCGTGCTGCTAAGATAAGCAGATTGCTATCCTGCATTCCGGATAGCATATTGTCTAAATCCCCAAATCCTGTTTTGACTCCCCGGAGTCCCGCACCTGATTTATGCAATTCGTCTATTCTATCAAAACTACTTGCCAGACTTTGACGAATCGGAACAAATCCCCGCACAACATTCCCCTGTGAAATAGAAAAGACTGAAGATTCGGCTCGGTCCAAAATATCTCTCACTTCTTTATCCTCTTCAAAACACAATGTGGTAATTTCAGATCCAATTTGAATCAGTGAACGTTTTGTTGATGCATCTTTAATCAGGCGAGCGTAGTGTTCTACATTTGCCGCGGTTGGCACTGCGTTTACCAAATCTGTCAACATACTGCTGTCTATGTCTTTTCCATTTTTTTTCTTCTTCAGCGCTGCGGTAAGCGTTACAATATCAATTGGATTTCTCTGCTCGTAAAGCGAAAGCATTGCTTCATAAATAAGTTGGAAAGTATTATTATAAAAATCAGCAGGAGCTAAAATTTCTGAGGCAATATTTATCGCATCCTTATCAATAAGCAAAGCGCCCAGAACGCTTTCTTCAGCCTCATTATTGGATGGAGGAATTTTTACATTGGCCATAAATTCTAGACGATGGAAAATTGAAAGTAGATGATAGCGTAGATGCTAGAAGATTGAAGATTAGTTTTCTATATACGATCTTCTATTTTCTACATCCATTTTCTATAATCCATCATCTATTGTCAGTTTTACTACACCTGTAGCAGGATTGCTTCTAATTCTGCTGGCAGTTTTTCTCGGTTTATAGAGTATTTATTTGTAACAATTGCTTCTTTTCCAAGGGTCTTGCTATTTTCCCCTGCCTTTTCTCCGTAAAAAACAACTACTTTAGGATTGAGACTTGCCAAAACAGAAGCATCAACCACGCTATCTGAAAACACGAGCGCAATGTCTGTGTCCCGCATGATTTCTTTTCCTTTGAGAGCGCTCGCTTGCCCTAGTAAAATATTCATCTTATCTACAGAAAGATAATACACACAGCTGTTTTGATTTTTTAAGCCACTAATTTTCACACCACCAATTTCATATTCACCTGCTCCTTGTATGGTCAAACGCGAATTTTCAACGCCTGAAATTTCACTACTATCTAACTCGAAGGAGATAATTGCATCTGCTTCGACTTTCCCTTTTATATGTTTTGGCCCAACAACAAAAGTTGCGATTTTCCCTTTTATTTTTATACTCTCTTCTGAAAGAATACTAATATCCATGTGATTCATCCTATCATACCTTTGGTTTTATTGACAAGCACCAAGGGATGTCGTATTATACCCCTTACTCACTCTGCCTTTTTTTTGTACATGAAAACCGAGAAAATTCTTTTATCATTTGTTGCAATTATTATAGGGCTAATTGTTGCAGGCATTGGATTTTATCTCTACCAATCAACCAAAGCAATTTCACCAACCAAATTAGGGACAGTAAAAATTGTCCCACCAACCCCAACCCCACCGAGTGTGTATCTTACTATTGATACACCACAAAATGAGTCAACAACCAGCAATAAAACCGTCGCAATAACAGGCAGGACAAATTCAAATGCAACAGTTGTCGTAAGCACATTTACAGCAGACCAGGTTATCGTCCCAACAAGTGAAGGAAATTTTTCAACAACCGTGCTCATTGGAAATGGAGAAAATGAAATTCATGTAACCTCTATTAGCCCATCAGGCACTCAAGCTGAAAAAATTGTTACGCTTACCTATACGACTGAAAACTTTTAGTATGAAAAATTTTCTTATATTTTTAAGTGTCAGTATTCTCTTTTTCAGGGTGAGCTCTCTCGTGGTTTTTGCTGCAATTTCTACCCCTACACCTACTCCCAATTCTCTAGATGCGCAGATTTCAAATTTGAAAGATAAAATTGCTTCTCGAGTGGCACAACTAAAGCTTGTTGATAAAAGAGGAATTATTGGCATCGTTACCGATGTGTCTCAAACGCAAATTACTATTACCGACCTTTCGGGAAATACGCGATTTATCGACGTAGATGAATTAACGAAATTCACATCTCCGTCGGTCAAAACGTCTTTTGGCATATCTGATATTACTAAAGGAGCAAAAATTGGAGTTTTGGGACTATATAATAAAGAGTCCAGACGAATTCTTGCACGTTTTGTTGATGTACTTATTACCCCTGTTTTTCTGACCGGTGGAATAAGCAATTTAGATAAAACAAATTATACGATTACTCTGCTCACTGAAAGCAAAAATTCATTTGTGGTTGATATTGAAGATAGTACCAAAACATATTCGTATGACGTGACCGCAGGCCTTACAAAAGCCGGGTTTTCCAAAATTTTAGAGGCAGAACGCGTGAGCGTTATTGGCTTTCTCGATATTAAAAATCCAAAACATATTATCGCGTCTCGAATCATCCTTTTTCCGCTACTTCCGCTTAGTCCTAAAATCACTATATTCAAACCAACACAGCTTGATTTACAAGGAACTATTGTCCCCTCAACAGGCAGTGGCCACAAGCTGACACCACTGGGAAAATAAAAATTGAAAAATCTTCTTCCACACTCAGGACAAATACGATAAAATGTATTCATGAATATAACACAACGTATTACGCGTGTAAGAAATTTGTGCAACGAAAAACAAACCGATGCTGTACTCCTTACTTCCCCTTTTTCAATACTTTATCTCACGGATTATTTAGGATTTTACGATCGGGATGCGTATTGTCTTATTACACCAAAAAATGCGTATCTCTTGAGCAACGCACTCTATATCGACGAATTACGCCAACAAATAGATACCCTTACACTTGTAGAAATTTCCAAAGAAAATCGCCTTTCAGACAGCATAAAAGCAATTTTTGACAAAGAAAAGTTACAAACTCTTGGATTTGAAGAAAACAATCTTACTGTTAACGAATATCAATCTTTAAAGAAAAAGTTGCCATACAAATTTATTCCTTTGACTTTGGATACTCTGCGTGAAATAAAAGACACAGAAGAAATTGAGTATATACAAAAAGCGTGTCTTATTACCGACAAAGCATTCACTTATATCCTATCCCATGTTAAAAATGGCATGACAGAAGAAAAACTTGCATATGATCTGGAAATTTTTGTAAAAAAACAACGTGCTGATTTCTCTTTCTCACCTGTTGTCGCATTTGGTAAAAACTCTGCAATTCCCCACCACAAACCTGATACAACAAGACTAAAGAAAAATAACATTATTCTTTTGGACTTTGGTGTGAAGGTACATGGATATTGCTCTGATATGTCTCGGACTATTTTTTTTGGCAAACCAACTGATGAGCAAAAAAAAGTCTATGAAACAGTCAGAGTTGCGCAGGAAAAAGCAATAGAATATATCAACAATGCTACTGCACCTTTCAAAGCTTCAGATATAGACATATTTGCTCGCAAGTATATTATTTCCCAAGGATATCCCTCTATTCCCCATTCTTTGGGTCATGGCATAGGACTGGAGGTACATGAATCACCGATTCTTTCTCCATATAGTCAGGGTCAACTTACACAGAATATAGTGTTTACCATCGAGCCGGGAATTTATATCCTTGGAAAATTTGGAGTGCGTATTGAGGATATGTTTGTTATCCGTCATGAAAAAGTAGAAGTACTAACACATTCTTCAAGAGAAATCTTGCACCCTTGACGCTTTACCCATCCCCTTCTACAATACATGTATGGACGAGTTGAAAAAACAATTTACCTCGGTCAATCTTCTTGTTGCCCTCCTTATTATTGCAGTTGGTATTTACCTTCTCCAACTCCTGTGGCAAGTTTTGGGCATTTTTTCTGATGCAATTGTTGTGGTTTTTTTGGCATGGGTAGTAAGTTTTATTTTAGAGCCAGCAGTTGACCGGCTTACAAGCATAAGCAAATTCCCCAAACTCGTATCTGCAGGTATTGTCTATGCGATATGTTTTGGACTATTGGCATTAGTCATTAATTTATTTATCCCTGTTGTGAATCAACAATTTCAAGTCTTTGGTCGGACCTTTCCAAATTACTTAGCTACATCTCCTCAATTTATTCATCGTTTTGTTGATACTGGGTATACATATTTAGAAAGTTCGATTGGACTTTTGCCATCTGTTGCATCATTTTTACTTTCTGTATTTATTATCCTAATTATTTCTTTTTATCTTGTGATAGACCGCCAACACATCCAAAAAGAGATATATAATCTTATTCCCAGAAAATGGCATCACCATGCACTTTTTACCCAAGAACTTATCGATACAACCTTTGGCTCTTTTTTGCGAGTGCAACTTCTTACCGGAATTATTGCAGGTCTTGCCACATGGGCAGTGTTGCAAGTTGTTGGGAATCCTTTCGCCCTTTCTATTGGACTGCTATCAGGAATTCTTACCATTATTCCCTTTGTCGGAGCAATTCTTGGTATTATTCCACCTGTTGCAATAACATTTTTTACCGACCCAACGCAAGGTATTTTAGTTTTTATTATTTTACTCATCATGCAACAAATACTTTTTAATGTTATTTTCCCAAAACTTTTGGGGAATGCACTTAAGCTTCACCCTATTGTTGTGCTTTTATCATTTATTGTTGGGTTTAAGCTCTTTGGTCCATTGGGTGCAGTTTTTGGTGTCCCGATTCTTGCTATTCTCACAGTGATTCTCCACCGCCTTGGCAATCATTTTATCTTCCTCGAACGGGACTAATTTTTACTATATTTTACGTAACTGTCCACGATTTAGCAAAAGTCTTCTTGTCATTCCCATGAAAATGGGAATCTATACAAATAGCAACGTGGATTCCTGCCTTCGCGGGAATGACATTGGAAACTCCCGGACGGTTACAATTTCACTGCTTGACTTTAGTTAAATAAAGTACTATACTTATTTTTACTTTAGTTAAATAAAGTATGAAGATCGTGAATACAAGAGAAGCAAAAGAGTTATACCAAGCAATACTTTCTTTAGAAAATATCGATGAATGTAGACGTTTTTTACGAGATTTACTCACAGAACCAGAGATACATGAATTTAGTAATCGCTGGCAAGTAGTAAAAATGCTTGATAAAAAAGTGCCATATGAAAGTATTACAAGAAAAACAGGTATGAGTAGCACAACAATTGCACGAATTCAAAAATGGCTCACCGGTTCACTCGGAGGATATCGATTAATGTTAAACAAAATAAATAAATCTATGAATAATAAACAAATAAACAACAATGTTGCGTATCATACTCGCCTACTGGCGGTGTGATTGTTGTAACTATGGAAAACACTCACCCCGCGAAGAGCGGGGTTTTTCGTGGTGGATGTGAAAGAAAGGAAAATTATGAAAGAACAAGAAAAACAATTAGAGAACAAAGAAAGAGCAAATGGTTATCCAGATCTCATGATTTTAGACATGGATGGGACAATTGTAATTGAGCCAAATTTTTATAAGCAAATTTATTCAGGAACCCTCATCGATACTATTCGTGAAGAAAAAGGAGAAGAGGGTTTAAGAACGTTACAATATTACCGAGAAAACTTTGAAGGAAAGGGTGAATTAGCTCTTGGAGCCTTGGGAATTCCCTTTTCTAAATGGGCTGCAAAACTCAACGCTGCACCCCTTGACGCAATATCTCCGAGACCAGATATTGTAGAGAAAATGAGAAGCGTTCCATCAAAAAAGGTCGTGTTTACAGGTTCTCCTAAAGAACTTGCATATAGAATCCTTACCCAGTTTGGCTTTGATCCAGAAAATGATTTTGACCTTATTGTAGGATGGGAAGAACCAGAGCTATCTCCTCTTAAATGGAATTGTTCTCCTTTTGTTTTTCTAGGAATTTGTGACCGCCTTGGCATCCCTCCACAGCGAACCTGGGCTCTTGGAGACAATTGGGAAACAGACTTACAACCACCACAAGCTTTAGGAATGAAAACTGTTCAAATCAACAAGCAGTCGGGATTCCCTGACAAAAGATATGCAAACCTCTCAGATATGTGTGTTGCATTAGAGAGCGAAGCATATAAGCCCTATGTTGTTTCAGCCGATATACAACTAATTTTAAAACGTTGGGCAAATAAAAGAGGTTTTGTTTTGCCTGATGATATTGTATTTAAAAAAATACGAGATAACTTTTCAACGTACATGAGAAGCCTCTTTCCAAACTTTATTTTAATCTCAGAAGAAAATATTACTGAGAGCGTGAGACAGCTTACCCAAGAAGAAACGACGCCAATTGTCTCACTTGATGGAAACTACTACCCATCACCATATAATATAGAGCTTACAAGACTGGTAAATGATAAAGGTGAAAATAAAGGCTTAGGGAGAAGATTTGGCACTTCTTCTCTACGTAAACAATTTAAAGATTTAGAAATACTTAAAGCCAAAGGAATAACTGAAATTAGTATTTTTGATGATGTTGGTTTTAGTGGAGAACAATTAAACAAGATAATAAATATCCTTCAAAAATTAGAATTTACTGTAAAAAATGTTTATTTAGGGGTGGCTATAAAAGATGCAATTGACGTCCTTCAGAAAAAAGGAATTCCAGTCAAATATGTAAAATATTTTGACAGCGTAAGAGATGAGATTTGCGAAAGAGATTTTTATCCTGGGGTTCCACAGTCAGGACGAACACTAAAAGACTCTGAAAATAATATTGGTCTTCCCTATCTTCTCCCGTTTGGCAACCCGGAAATATGGGCATCAATACCTACAAACGATGTAAAGGAATTTTCTATTTTTTGCATAAACCAATCAATCGAACTTTTTCAAGCAATCGAAAATGCCTCGCAAAAGGTTGTACGAAATTACGATATTGAGAGATTGCCAATTGGTATCAACCCGACAGAAGAAAGATTTGTCGATACTTTGATAAAAATCAAGAAAGAACTTCAGCAAAAATTACTATGAAAAAGAGAAAAATTATTATCGATACAGACCCGGGTGGAGACGATGCGTTAGCAATTACGATGCTACTTAATGAACCATCTGTAGAAATTTTGGGGATTGTAACAACGTATGGAAATGTAAGTCTAGAAAAAACAACTGCAAATGCTCTGCGGATACTTGATTATTTTGAAAAACAAGACATACCTGTTGTCAAAGGATCTTCTCAACCACTTATGGGCAAAGGAACAACCGCTGAAAGCTTTCACGGTGAAGATGGGCTGGGAGATATCTCACTTCCCTATTCAAAAAGAAAACCACTTAATAAAAATGTTATAGATTTCTATATAGAGACTATCCAGAGAAACAAAAATAATATTGATATTATTGCGCTTGGGCCGCTTACGAATATTGCGAAGCTTTTTGCATTAAACCCATCAATAATTTCTAAAATAAATAACTTGTATATCATGGGCGGGACATTTAAAATTCCTGCTGTAACAAAATATCAGGAATTTAATTTTTACAATGACCCACTCGCGGTAAAAATTGTCTTGAATAGTCGAGTCAGGAAATATCTTGTACCGTTAGATGTAACAGACAAAGTCTCCTACAATGACAGGCAAATCCTGTCTTTACAAAAATATAATACAAAAGGGACAAAACTTTTATTTGATATTTCAAGATTTTGGAAAGAAAAACTATCAAAAACAGAAGATTTTATTCCCTGGGATGCAGTAGGAGTCGGCATGTTATTAAAACCTGAGTTTTACACATTCCAACAAGTCTCTCTAGACATACAGCTAGACTCCCAGGCAACTTTTGGAAAATTATCGAGTAAAAGAAATGGAGACAAAACAACTTTTTTAGCGAAAGATATACAAGTACAGGTTTTTCTTACATATTTTAAAGAGTTATTATGCAGATAACATTTATGGTAGAATAAAAATATGAATATACAAACACTCAAAGGCTTTCGGGATTTCCTGGGAGTAGAAGCAAGAAAAAGACAATATATGATGCAGACCTTAAAAAGGGTTTTTGAGTCCTATGGATTCGAGCCATTGGAAACACCTGCTTTAGAATATGAAGAAATTCTCATCGGCAAATACGGCGAGGAGGGGGACAAATTAATGTATCGCTTTGAGGATAATGGGCAAAGACGAGTTGCTCTGCGATATGACCAGACAGTCCCAACCGCTCGATTCGTTGCCCAGTACGCCAATTCCCTTCCGATGCCATTTAAGCGCTATCAAATGCAACCGGTCTGGAGAGCAGAAAATACACAAAAGGGTAGATATAGAGAATTTATGCAATGCGACGCAGATATTGTCGGGCTCAATTCTCCCTTGGCAGATGCAGAAATAATTGCGCTTTTGGCCACGGGATATAAAGCATTAGGATTTGAGAATATTACCGTAACTATTAACGACCGTGTTATTTTTGAAGGACTACCCGTAGGTGCAATTACATCAATTGATAAACTTAAGAAAATTGGTGAAGACGGGGTATGCGATGAATTAGTTGAAAAAGGCGTAAGTGTATCCAAATCGGAAGCATACAATCTTTTACAATCTGTGACCAACCAAAAGCCAACAGAACGTCTAAACGAGATAATGAAACAATTAAAACAATTGGGAATAAATAATGTCACCTTCTCCCCTACTTTAGCTCGCGGTCTTGACTATTACACAGGTGTTATATTTGAAGTTGAAAGCCCTGACTATCCAACTGGGTCTCTTGGTGGAGGTGGTAGATACGACAAACTTATTGGTATGTTTGCAGAGAAAGATATCCCAGCGGTAGGTTTTGCAATTGGATTTGACAGAACGCTCGAAGCAATGGAGGCAATAAATCTTTTCCCACCAGAACTCAACAATGCTTCGACAAAAGTGCTTGTTACTATTTTCAATCGCGAGCTTGAAGAAAAGTCTGTAGAGCTTAGTGTGCGCTTACGCTCCAACAATATTCCCGTTGAGTTTTGGCTGGGTGGAGATAGCAAGATGGAAAAGCAGTTAAAGTATGCTGACCAAAAAGGGATTCCCTATGTTGTTATTTTGGGTCCTGAAGAAGTGGAAAAAAATGTGGTAACGTTAAAAAATCTTGCGTCTCGGGAGCAAAAACAAGTATCTTTTGAAGAGCTAGTCACGCAACTCCAACAATAACATCTACGCAGCGGATTCTTCTTGTAAAATAATGGTACGCCGAATCGGTACGATTGTATGCATATACGTTTCACCTAATAATTTATTTGCAATATGAGGAAGAACATACTCAGCCACTTCGACAATTTCTTCCGTGAATTTCCTCACCTGCTCTGAAGTAATTGGATTAGACGTATCAACTTTCGTTACACCTACAATATATTCATTTTTTGGTTCCCACCCTTCATCGGTATTCTGCATGCCTTCATGGTCTGTACGTAGTATCATTTTTGCAGTAATCCCTGTGGAAGGAACAGTTGCTCTTACACCAAAAGCGGATGCGTCACGAACAGTTTGCTCAGGATATACGCCAAGCATAGTTCCGAAATGTAATCCATGAGACCGTATGACTGTTACAGCAAATTCTAATCTTGTTGTATCATTCTCATGTTTTACTTCTACAAGTGAGCCTTTTATTGCTCGTGTTTTGCTTTTCCCAGGAAGACTATCGTCATAGACCATTTCTAAAGATTGTCTGTTAATATCTGCTATTTCACCTATTGTTATTTGCGGGGGTACCGTATCAAGCTTCACGCTTACCTCGTGTTGAGAAACAGGATTCAAAACAGACGTGTTGACTTGATACTTATGTCCGTTTTCCAACACGACATTATGTCTATGGGTATTAACAATTCCGTGGCCAGTAGTACATTTTTCCATATGCTACTTTTCTGGAAGTTTACCTTCCCAGTTTGCCCTATTATTGCTAGAAACACAATACCCAATATATTTGAAGATTACCAATTGACGAACTTCTTAAAACTCTGCAACAATAAGAATGCACGTCATTGCGAACCCCGATTTAATCACGGGAAGCAATCTTACATATGAATTGAGATTGCCACGTCGCAAGCTCCTCGCAATGACAATTCTTATGCCCAACCACAAAAAAGCAATTATTGCTCTTATCCTTGCAAATACGATTTGGGGCGCAACTCCCCCACTCATGAAATGGGCGCTTTATGACGTCCATACATTTACCTTGGCATTTCTTCGCTATGCAATTCCCTGTGTACTTATTGCAATTTTTTACCACAAAAAACTTGCAATTCATATGAAAGATTTTTTTGTTATTTTTCTTTGTGCATTTTTTGGAATCACCTTAAACATTGGATTTTATTTTATCGGTATTCATTATACGCAAAGCATTAATGTTACAATTATTGCCAGCGCATCTCCAGTATTTCTTATTCTTGGATCTATTTTTTTTCTTCGAGAACATTTGACCCGCAAGCAACTTTTGGGTAATTTACTTGGTCTCACGGGTGTTTTTTTTATTGTTATTCAACCATTATGGAATGCTATACCGGATGGGTCTATTTTTGGTAATATCCTCCTGGTGTTATCTGCATTCGCATCCATCGGAAATACTCTTTTTGCCAAAAGAATTATTAAAAAATATCATCCCATGACATTGGTTTTCTGGACTTTTCTTGTTGGCGCAATAAGTTTTACTCCGTTATTTTTCCAAGAAACAAAAGCATATGGATTTTTGTCCCATCTTAGTCTTCCTGGATTTATTGGCATATTGTACGGGAGCATTTTTGCTTCCCTTATCGCATGGTTTTTATTTTACTTCGCCCTCAAGTACTTTAAAGCATCAGAAACAGGAGTTTTTGAGTATATTGACCCATTGGCAACACTTCTTGTTGCAGCTCCACTTTTGCATGAATATCCAAGTCCATTATTTATCTTTGGATCTCTCTTGGTCTTTTTTGGCATATATATTGCCCAAGGAAGGCTGCAATGGCACCCAATACACAGGCTCTTCAAGTAAATTCTTGTCATTTCGCCTTTCCCCTGCTATAATAGATTCGTTATGAAAGCGAATACTCATCCAATATACTTCCCTAATGCGCAAGTTGTCTGTGCCTGTGGAAATGTTATGACAATTGGGAGCACACAGGAAAAAATTCACATTGAGCTCTGTAGTAAATGTCACCCATTTTATACGGGAGAACAAAGATTTGTCGATAGTGCGTCCAGAATTCAAAATTTCCAAAAAAGACAAGATGCTGCCTCTAAATTTAAAGCAACAGTTATCAAAAAAGTTGAAGAGCAGAAAGCGAAATCCTCTGGCCCTAAATCTCTCTCTGACATGCTCGCAGCACTAAAGTAGATCCCTCACTATTATTGTAATACTGTGCTTAATTTTTCACACTTGTCTATCCATACGTAAAGCAGTATAAAGTATTTAGTATATTGCTCGCCCTGCTTGTCCCGAACTTTGCTGAGGGGAGCGAAGCCGAAGGGTATTTAGCAAAATATACCAAATACGAGATACAATATACTAAATACTCGTTTTATGGATGATTATCGACTTACACAAATTGCTCAACTTAAAGAGCAAATAAAAGAAACGAAAAAATTACTGGAAGATCCAGAGCTTTCTCCTATGGCACAAGAGGAAATTGCCTCCCTTGAATCCCAAATTGCGCAAATTCAAGAGACCATCAAACCTGAAAACATTGAAGAAACCTTAGACGAGCGGAATGCGATTTTGGAGGTAAGTGGTGCAGCCGGAGGCGACGAAGCAAAATTATGGGCAAACGAGCTTTTACGTATGTATGTGAGATATGCACAGTTACATCATGTAAAAATAGAGCAACTCGATGATAGTGTGATAAAACTTTCTAGCAATCCTTCGGCGGGCTCAGGACCTTTTGGCGTTTTTAAGTATGAAGCAGGAGTCCATCGAGTCCAAAGAATCCCAGCAACAGAGAAAAAAGGAAGAATCCATACCTCTACTGCAACTGTTAGCGTCCTTCCCGAGCTTGAAGATATTGATTTATATGTAAATCCCGAAGATGTTACCTTTGAAGCATTTCGAAGTGGTGGACACGGTGGACAAAATGTAAATAAAGTAAGCACTGCAGTTCGGCTCAAGCATATTCCATCTGGAATTGTTGTAACATGCCAGACAGAAAGATTTCAAAATCAAAATCGCGAAATTGCTATGGATTTATTACGCGCAAAATTGTGGGAAATTGAAGTAACCAAACGCAATGAAGAGATTGGAAGTCTTAAATCTACACAAGTTGGTCGTGGGCAACGAGCTGAGAAAATTAAAACATATAATTTTCCTCAAGACCGAGTCACAGACCATAGACTTGGTGAATCTTTTCATAATTTACCAAAAATAATGGAGGGGGAAATCAGCGAAATGCTTAAAGCCGAACAAAAACTAAATACCCAAGAAGCACTCGCAACTGAAGAATAATACCTATTACTACATCCATTCTATTAAGCACCTCGTCTCTATACTTCCTGGCATTCTTATCAACTCTTCCTTCAAGGTTAAGTAATTCCTCTTTAAGAATCTCTATTGTCAGTATTTGATCATTTTTCTTTGCCATAAAATGAGTATAGCAAGCAGCGTTGAAAGGAATCAATCTATCAGAAGGGGTCAAAAAATTTACTTGAGGTATTTTTTGTCTTTTTCTTTCATTTCCTCTAATTTTTCCAAATCTTCAGTTTTCACTGTATGCGCGATTTGACGACCACCGGCAACATGAGGCAATACGACATAGTCTGCACCTTCTTCGTAAAGTTTTTTTGCATCATCAATATCATATGCCATAACAATCACTTTTACTCTTTTTTTAGCAACATGAGATGCTTTGATTATAAAAATATTATTCTCTAAGTCAGAGAGTGTTGAAACAACAAGCTTTGCTTTATCCAATTGGACTATTTCCTGAATTTCCTGGTCCATAATATCTCCAAAAAGTGCTGGAATTCCATCTGCTCGCAGACTTTCTATCACCTTTGGATCAAAGTCTACGACAATAATGTCGTCTGGATTTTCTCCAAGAGCACTCAGTATTGTCTCCCCCATCCTTGTCCCACCAATTAAAATAATGTGATTGGATAGGTTAAATTCGCTGGTTGCAATTTTTTCTATATTTTTTTCTTGTCCAAAAACAGGAAGGTATTTTTCAAGGATTTTATACAGCTGATTATTGTACAAAATACAATATGTTGCCCCTAAAAAACTCAATATACAAGCAAGCGTTACAAGGCTTACAATATTTGCTGAAATATAATGTAACCGGTATGCGAGAAGTATAAGTACCAAAGAGAATTCAGATAATTGCCCCAAGCCGCTTGCAGACAAGAATGACGTGCGCTTGCGGTATCCAAGAAAATTCATCGTGCAATACACGATAAGAGGCTTGAAGGTTAGCGCAAAGAGAAAAAGGATAATTGCCGGAATAATAATGAGTGCAATATGTCCAACTGACATTTCCATCCCTAAGAAAATAAAAAAGATGATGACAAAAAAATCTCGAAGTGGTCGCATTTTTGCAATAATTTGAAAATTTTCAACGGAATTCGCCAATGCGAGACCTGCAACAAATCCTCCAATTTCAATTGAAAATCCAATGATCGGAATACTGACCAACGCAGACATACCAAATACCCACGCAAGACTTACTAAAAAAAGTATTTCCTGAGACCTGGCAATAATATGAATTACTTTTGGCAAAACAACTTTTCCAAGCCAAATAATTAAGGTGAATAAAATAACTGACTTGAGAAATAAAATAATAAGCGGGATAAAAAGCTCAGATGAATCATGCGGACGAAAACCCGAGAGTAAAATAAGCGCTATAATGGCAAAAAAGTCTTGTACTAAAGATATGCCAACCGATACTTTTGCATAAAGACTTCTATTATCCCCTTTTTCAGACAAAAGTTTTACCAACACAACCGTACTAGAAAGGGTTACCGCAATTGAGATATACAAACTCTCCAATTGAGAAAATCCCAAAACTATACTGAGAATCCCTGCCACAATAAAGGTCACGAGTACCTGGGTTACACCTGCAATCATGGCAACTTTTCCAATTGACCGAAGATCTGAAAACTTAAGTTCGAGTCCAAAAAGGAATAACAAAAGGGTAATTCCAACATCGGAAAGTGTCCGAAGTACATCTAAATTATGCAAATGTAAAATAGCAATAGGGCCAATGAGAACTCCTGTGATAATGTAGGCAAGCATGGGAGGCTGCTTGAGCATTCTAAAAAATATTGCCAAAAGACTCGCAAGGCAAATTATGATGGTTATTTCAAAAAAAATAGAACCCATGTATTTATTGTAACCATTGTTCTTCTGACTTGTCCAGAATTAATCCATACGCAAAGAGATTGACTTACTATCATTAAGAATGTCAAAATAAACTTATGAAGCTGCCTTCTTCTTTTCAAATTCATCGTCAGCTCCAGATTTTTTGGAAAGAAGAGCATAGGCAAATTGTTATTTTTTTCGCAACAAGTATTGGCATCGTGCTTGTCAGCCTTGTTAGTATAAGTCTTATTTTTGGCATAAAATACCAGCAAACTACTCGAGAATTACGCCTAAGCGAAAAAGAAAAATCCCTTATTACCAAGGAGTTTCTCGCACTGAAAAATCAAGACCAATTTAAAAGAAACGAAACATTACAAGCAACAATTTCCGCAATAGAAAAAACCTACTCCCAAAGTATTCAGGCATATCAAGATATTTTAGATTTGCAAGACCAAAAAGTAGACACGACGGATGATATGAAATTATTTACCGAAAGCCTTTCGTATCTTTCCAAAAGAAATTATTCTTCAGCATCTGCAGACCTCACGCTACTTACTGCGAGCATACAGTCCGAACAAGCCAAACTTGCAGCAGCAAGTATTCCCTCTGCGCCAAATGCACAACCATCTTCACAAAGCAACACTCCACCAGGCAGCGGCTACAATGTTCAATCCGTTGGGACAGACCGAGGAAACTTTACAGTAAGTATTATCGCAGCAGATTTAGGAAGTACGAAAGTAATTGTTGACACTGCCTCTAGTGGTGACTGTGGAAATAACTGTCCAACACTTCCATTATCTGACTACGTCTCAAGAAGTGGTGCATATGCTGGAATCAATGGTACATTCTTCTGCCCTACAGAATACCCCAGTTGTGCCGGTAAAACAAATTCATTTGACCTATTAGTCATGAATAAAAATAAAATATATTTTAATTCGAGTAATAATGTCTATAGCACCAATCCTGCTGTTATTTTTGGTAATGGATTTATTCGATTTGTTGGACAAGCACTCCAGTGGGGACGAGACACAAGCGTTGACGGCGTTTTGTCAAATTTTCCACTTCTTGTCGCGGGTAACAATATTGCGTATTCAGATAGCAACGATGCAAAATTTACCAATAAAGGCACACGGAATTTTGTTGCCAACCGTGGCAATACTGTCTATATTGGCGTTATTTATAATGCTAATATGACAGACGCAGCATATGTCCTGAAGGCTCTGGGGATGGAAAACGCGATGAATTTAGATGAAGGTGGATCAACAGCATTATGGTATAGTGGATATAAAGCAGGACCTGGACGAAATATTCCCAATGCTATTTTGTTTGTAAGAAAGTGATGACATTAGGTTAGTTCCCATTCTTCAAATCCCAACTCTCTCATTTTTTTCAAAGCTTTTTCAAGGCTACCAAATTCTTTCGTAAATGCTTCTTTTGTTTCACGAATATCATAGGGGAAAACAATCCAACTATCTAAATTCTTTACCCAAAAATCTGGAATAAATTTTGTATGAGGCTTTATGTACGGACTGGCTGTATACACCTTACTAATTGGAAGCGTTGCTAAATACGACATTGCGCGAATGTAGGTCTTGCCCGTATCAGAAACTTCATCGACCAAAAGAATTTTTTCACCTTTAAATTCCCTAGTACTTACCTGTGTTACAATTGGTTCTTTTGTCTGCTGCATATCTTCGTATGATTCTATTGCAATATGAGAAATCGGCAAATGTAAAAGGTCGGAAAGCATACGAGAAACTACCATCCCACCGCGAGAGATAGAAATAATTTCATCGACCTTTGTCTCTTTTATTTTTGCAGCAAGTGTAATGGTGTCTTTTTCTAAATCCTGCCAAGAAAGTTTTGTAAAATTCATAAAAACTTTTCCTTGATCTCCTTCGCCCTACTTGCAGGGAGAATGTCGCCTCACCTTAATCCTCTCCCTGTAAACATGGAGAGGAAAATCAAGGTCAAGTTATTTAGAACTCCCCTACCAAACTGATTTCAAGTTCCATTTTCAAACCTAAGTCATCATAAACTTTTTTCTTTACCAAATCAATGAGATCGACAACATTTCTTGCTGTAGCCCCACCGGTATTAATGATAAAATTTGCATGACGGTCTGAAATTTTTGCTCCGCCAATTGTATGCCCTTTTAACCCTACCTGCTCAATAAGTCTTCCTGCGCCACGGTCTTTAATTTTACGAAAAATAGACCCTGCACTACAACTTGTTGCGTCTTCGGGATGTTTTTCTTGTCTCCATAAAAGATTGGCTGTAATTCGCTCTTGGATAACGTGCGGATCTTCAGGACTAAGAACAAACATTGCCGATAAAACAACATCGCGTGTCGTATGCAGCGAACTCGTATCGTAACCAAAATGAAAATATGATTTGTTCACTATTCTTGTTTCTAATACGTCATTGCGAGGAATCCGCAGCGCCCGCTTCGCCGCGCCTTGTGTCGACTCTGGCGCGAGGCGAGAAGCCGAAGGAGACGTGGCAATCTTATCTATAGGGATTGGGAGTATTTGCGCGCTTTCTAAAATATCTCCTATAAACATAGTTTCTTTTCTATTAGAAGATAAAAAATGTAAATTTTGCCAAAGTGCTCCTCCAATAGTAGACGGTATTCCAGCAAAATGTTCAAATCCAGAAAGTCCTTTTTGCATCGTCATCTCAATCAAATCTGACATCACTGCTCCAGACTCTGCTGTAAACAAGATAGAGTTGTCATTGCGAGGAATCCGCAGCGCCCGCTTCGCAGCGCCTTGCGTCGACTCTGGCGCGAGGCGAGAAGCCGAAGGAGACGTGGCAATCTTATCTATAGAGATTGCTTCGCTATCGCTCGCAATGACGAACTTGGACGCTTCATTCTTTATCACGAGTCCTCGGAATCCTTTATCCCCTACTAAAATATTTGCACCTGTTCCAAGGACAAAAAATGGTATATTTTTACTTTTCGCATACTGTATCGCTTCTATGAGCTCATCACTTGATTTGACTACAACGAATTCATCTGCAGGCCCACCAATACCAAATGTTGTGTATTGAGCCAGGGAAACGTTTTTACGAATATCCATTGGCTTATTATAGCCTAAGTAGGTATTTAGTATCTAGTATTTAGTCCATTCGACAATCTCAGGATCTCTTCGACCCTGAGCCTCAGAGCCGAAGGCCTGAATGTATTGAAGGATATTTTGTATGGAAACCGAAGATAGAAAATATTGATATGCTAAATACCAAATACTTCATACAAAATACTTTTACTGGCTTGGGGCACTTTCAAGGGATACTTGAAGCGTAAGTGTTTTATTATTTCGCCACACAAGTATCTCCACACTATCTCCTACTTTCTTCTGACCAATTGCAGCTGCCAATGACAAATCGCTATTTAAAGACTTTCCATCAAATTTTACAATAATATCTCCCTGGACAACTCCAACTTTGTCTGCTGGACTATCCGGCTCAACTTGTTGCACATACGCACCCTGAGGAACGTCGTTAAGAAGTGCAACGTCTTTGGTAATAGACGTATAGGCAACTCCCAAATATGGACGATTAAATTGTCCGGTTGTATTAAAGGTATTGAGAGATTCTTTAATAACATTCACAGGCAAAGCAAAACCAATATTTTGTCCACTTTGTGCAACAGCAGTATCCACACCAATAACTTGCCCTGAAGAATTCAGAAGCGGCCCACCACTATTTCCCGGATTGATAGCAGCACTTGTTTGAATAACATTATCCAATTTTTCCGTAAACCCCTGAAATTGATCTCCAGCAGTGATACCTCTTCCAAGACCTGAGACAACTCCTGTTGTCACCGTATTTCGAAATTCCCCAAGTGCAGTGCCAATTGCTACAACGAATTGACCAACTTGTAAATTCGTTGAGTCCCCCAGAATCACCGGTTTGAGCTTTGTGGTGACATTTTGCATAGGGTCAATTTTGAGAATAGCGACATCACTCAGCGGATCTCTATAGATTTTTTGTACATCGTATTTTTTATTGTCTGCTGTAATAACTTGATACTTCAAGGAGGTATCAGCAACAACGTGCTTATTTGTTACCAAAAGTCCATCAGTACTCACTACAAATCCCGATCCTATTGCTTGTGGTTGCTGATTTTGGTCACTTGGATTTTGGTTAGGCAATCCAAATAGAGAAAACGGCCCAAAATTATATGACTGACTATTTTGCGTATCAACTGGTGATCGAGCAATGACCGTTACAACAGATGGTCCTGTTTTTTTGACGATATCTATCGTAACCGACTCCTCTGAAACTACTCTTACTTGTTGATTGGATGTTCCTAGCTGGAAAGAAGGAGGGTGCAAAAGAGAAACAGCATGCGGCACATATCGCGTGATACCACTCCACAAAGCCAGGACAACGACAAGTACGAGAAGAACAATTAAAAACTTTCGCATAGAATAGGGGCAAAAATATAATAGTACATCTCTTGCGATTTTTCAAGAACAAAATAATACTTTTTATTGGAGTAACACTTCTATTGCTTTTTCCAGTTGTGTATCGCGTGCTGGATCTTTTGGATCTAGGCTTATTAATACGTCAGGTGTCAAACCTTTTCCATGAACCCACGTACCATTTGGTGTAAGCCATTTTGCAATCGTTACGTGCAAGCCTGAATTTTTTCCTAAATCTAATGCTTCTTGCACTGTCCCTTTTCCAAAAGATACATCCCCGACTAATTTTCCGCGTTTGTTATCTCGTATCGCACCGCTCACAATTTCGCTGGCAGATGCCGAACCTTTATTAATAAGAATAACAAGCGGAATCGTCATTAAATTTCCTTGCCTATTAACACTGAGTATTGTACTTTCACTACCACTTTCTTGTTTGACTACTGTAGTCCCAACCGGTAAAAATTCACTTGCAATAAAGACTGCATCTGTTAGATATCCGCCTGGATTATTACGAAGATCCAAGATAAGTCCTTTTGGATTTTCCGATGCAATTTTTGGCTGCAAGGAAGCAATAAGCGCACTCCAATCTTGATTGGTCTTATCACCAAATTGCGAAAGTCTCACATACATAATAGATGTATCTTTATTCGAAGAGTTTTTGATACTGTCACCCAGAGCATCAATATTTTTGATTTGCTTAATCCATCCATCAACGCTTTTTACCGTGATAACATCACGAATAATACTTACATCTGTTGTCGCACTGTCTCCTTTGTGTGCAATTGTTAGTACTACTTTTGTCCCTTTGGGTCCACGGATTTTATTCACAATTTCAGGCAAAGCCAGTGCGCTAATATCTACTCCATCAACTTTAAAAATTGCGTCTCCTGCTTTTAACCCTGCTCTTTCGGCAGGACTACCGGTAAGTGGCGCAACAACAACGACCTGCTTATCCTTAACTCCCAATTCAGCTCCTATACCAGTAAATTGTCCCGCCATTTGATTTTGGAAGCTTGTCTGTTGGACAGGGGGTAAAAACATTGTGTATGGATCCCCAAGGCTTTGTACCATACCGGTAATTGCTCCATATAACATTTTTTGTGGATCAATAACTTTTTTGTCGTAGTATCCATTGACAATTTTGTCCCAAACAGTCCAGAAGAGCGAAAAGTCTACATTGGAAACCCCTGCAGGAGGCTCTTTATTTACAATGGTAATTTTTGGGGCATAGTGTTTGATTTCAAAATTTACTTTGTTAACCCCAAAAAAATAACCACCAAGGAATGCAATAGCAATAAGAAGTCCTATTTGTAGCTTACTTATTTTCATAGATTGACGAGGGACACAAATAGTATACAGGATTTAAACTCGTGCCACAAATGGCATGAGTGCAAGATGCCTTGCATGTTTGATTGCAGTTGTTACTCGGCGTTGATGGAGTGCACAAAGACCAGACCTAACCCGTGCAACAATTTTACCACGCTCAGTAACAAATTTTTGAAGAGATGCTACATCGGAAAACCATGCATCCTTTTTTTCTGTGCAAAAATAACACGCCTTTGGTGCGCTTACTTTTCTTCTTGCTGGTCTTTTCGTTATTTTCTTTGCCATATAACTTTTCCTTCTACTTCTTAAAACGGTATATCATCTGCTATTTCCTCACTAGACATTGTTTCACCAGACTCTTCAGAGGCAATCTCTGATTTAGCTTTCCCTGCTTCTTGCTTTACCTTTTTATCCTCTTCTTTTACCACTTCTACCGGCTCTTTCTTTGCTACTGGTTTTTCTTGCGGATGCAATGCTTCACTGCTCTCGGGTACTACTCCTACGTCTGGCCTTTTATTATCTAAAAGAAGCATGTCGTCGATAACAATTTCTGTTATTTGTTTTTCTTGCCCATCTTGCGTAGTGTATTTTCTATTTGCAAGTCGTCCTTCGACATACACTTTTCTTCCTTTGGCCAAAAGTTGACTACACAGCTCAGCGAGTTTGTTCCAGGCAACGATTCTATGAAATTCTACTTCTTCTTTTTTCTCTCCTGTATCTGTTGTCCACCCTCTGTTGGTTGCGACGCTAAAAGAAACAACTGCTGTCCCAGATGGCGTATATCGCAATTCCGGGTCTCGTGTCAAATTTCCAATCAACTGTACTTTATTCAAGCTTCGTGCCATATTTTAATTGTCATTCCGAACCCGCTTCGACTCAGCGAGGCGAGCAAGTTCAGGATGACACTCTGTGTCACTTAGTTCTTATTAACAAGTGTCGTAATATATTTTCTTGATTGATAATTCTTTTTTCTAAATCTAACGGAACCATTCCTTCAAGCATAAGGTCAAAATAATGTCCTGTCAATTCTTTTTTAATTGGATACTTGAGTGCCTTGCTACCCCAATCATCTTCTTTAGCGACTTTCATATCCCCTACCCATGCTTTGACTGTTGTAAGCAATTTCTTTCTGTCTGCCTCTGCAAGCTTTGGGTGCATGACTAAGACTAATTCGTAAATTCTCATGTCTTTGTATTTTACCATATGAGGCAGAAGTGTGACAAGAGGAACTTACGCACCAATCTTAAATTCAACGATATCGCCATCTTTCATAACATACTCTTTTCCCTCCAACCTTGCTTTGCCTTTTTCCCTGCTTCCCTTCCATCCTCCGTTCTCAACAAAATCTGCGTATCCTACAATTTCTGCTTTGATAAATTTCTTCATAAAATCTGTATGAATTTCTCCCGCTGCTTGTACAGCTGTAGATCCTTTTTTTATAGTCCACGCGCGTACTTCCTTCTCTCCTGCTGTGAGAAAACTTATTAACCCCAATGTCTGATATGCTTTCTGAATAAGACGCTCAAGTCCGGAGCTTTCAAGTCCTAAATCTTTGAGATATTCTTTCTGCTCGTCTTCTGATAATCCTGCTAATTCAGACTCTATCTGTGCACAGATAACCACACTGCCATTGCGAGGAGCCGAAGGAGACGTGGCAATCTCATCTCCCGAACTAGATTGCTTCACTTTGCTCGCAATGACAGAAGTATATTCTTCTGCTATCCTTTTAATTCCTTCTGGGTTGTATTGATCTTCGCTCACATTCAAAACAACAATTTGGGGTTTATTGGATAAAAGAAATAAATCCTGAAGCTCTTCTCTTTCTTCATCAGTAATACTTTGCAAATAAACAGGAACACCATTATTTATCTCTGCAACTGCTTGTTCTATCGCTGCTTTTTTCTTTGGTTCTATTTTTCTATTCTCCAAAGACTTATTCAGCGTCGCCAAATCCGCAAGCATTAGCTCTGTATTAATAACTTCAAAATCAGATTTTGGGTTAACGCTTCCTTCTCGAATAACATTATCATCGCTAAACACACGCACCACATGTGCAATAACACTGACTTCACGAATGTGAGAGAGGAATTTATTTCCCAGTCCTGCTCCTTCGGACGCACCTTTTATAAGTCCTGCAATATCTACAAACTCCACAGTAGCCGGTCTTAGGGACGGTAGGTTATCAAGTTTGTCTTCGCTCTTTACCATGTTTGCAAGAATTGCCAACCGTGGGTCTGGTACGCCCACAATTCCCACATTTGGTTCGATAGTTGCAAATGGATAATTTGCAGCCAAAGCCTGCTGCTTTTTCAACAAAGCGTTGAAAAGAGTACTCTTCCCTACATTTGGTAACCCAACAATCCCGACAGATAAATCCATGAAGAGATTATAGCAAAAAAACTGAAAGATTATTGCATTATCGTATCTACATACGAAGTGTTTTCAGGATCTAGAAAAAACTAAATTAATCAGTTCTTTTTGCTTCTTTATTCATCTTAAGAAGTCTCCATAGCAACCAAATAATAGGTATCGACGAGATTGAAAGAATAAGCAGTGCATTTCTCGGCCCAATTTTATCTGCAAACAATCCAACAAGAAAGGTAAAGGGGAACTGCCAATGCGGGCCCTTTTTTTATTTTTGAATTTTCTTAAGACTTTCAGTTAATGCATGACCGATAAGTTTTTCAAGAAGATCAAAATCTCCTTTGTCTGCATTCTGCATTGCAAAAAGATACTGCTTCCTATCCTCTCCTGTATCCGCTTTTAATTCGATCGGAGGTAATTTTAGTTGTAATAAAATAAGAGTTGTAAACATTCGCGCAGTCCTCCCATTATAGTCTTGGAATGGATGAATAAAAACAAATCTATGCTGAAACCAAGACAGTAAAGATACTAAATCAAATATAAAGTCCTCCTTATCTGGTTTTGATAAATGTTTTAAACGTAATTCTAAATCCTTTGATAGATTACTAACCAATTCTGGTACTTTATAGTACGGAGACGCTTCTTTGTCAGAAAATGTTACTTGGATCGTTCGATATCTCCCAGCCCATTTTGGGAAAATCCAACCAAAAGAAATTTTATGAAGCCTTGTAATTAATTCTGGGGTAATCGTAACTGATTCCTTTTTTTGAATTAAATCATGCAAGTATTCTATCCCCTTTTTTGTACCTTCAAGCTCAAGTTTGATGAGTTGCGAACGTGGAATAATACCAAATGTTGTATTTTTATAAGAGGTTGCTCCTTTAGGCTTCGTACTACTTTTGTTCATTACTTAAACAATAGAGATACCATCCGTCGAGTAACAGATTCTCCTTCTAGCTTAGTTGTACGAAAGATGATTTCAGGCATAAAATTACGTAAAAACTGTAATGTTTCCTTTTTCCCAATCTTTTTCTTTCGATACTGTTTATATGACTTCATTAGTTTTGTCTTATCTTGCTTATTCATAACAAATAAAGTATACCAAGATACTCTTAAAAAGACAATCATTTAAGACACGCTCGAACGAACTATTCTGCCAAATTTGTCTCTTTGAATAATTATTCAATCTTTATTTGGAGACGGAAGCTGGAAGAAAAACTTAAATTCTAAAGTACGTTCATGAATAACTGAACGTACTAAAGTTGGGATAGCGAACTATGTATTCCCACAGATAGATTCATAGAGGCATTATAACAAGAAGCTAATAAAAATAAAATGCATTTTGAATTTTACTCTTGATTCTATTCTCTCTTTTTTAGAATTAGATATCCTATTACTGTCCCGAATATTAGAGCAATAATTCCTAAAATAATTTCTGTATATACATTCCCCTTATGTGGCATATTAAGAGACTTTGCGCTTGAAGAAGTTGGCAATATAAGGTTTTCCATAGTATTAGAATTAATTTTTACGTCACGTTTTATTATTTGCGACAAACCACTTTGAGGCAGAGGAACAATTGCAATATCATAAGTACCCTGAGGGATAGAAACAAAATACTGACCAGTTGGACTTACAATTTGCTCTAAGACAATTTCTTTCGAATTGGAATCTGTGAAAACGATCCTGCTTCCTGCAGTAGGAATGTCTTGATTACTAATACTCCCTATCACCTCCACATTTGCTGCTAAAACAGTCGGTGCAAAAATTAAAATAAAACCACAAAGTAAAATAACAAAAAGTATTTTTGTTTTCATAGATATTATTCTGGTGGTTGCCACCCCCCATAACGAAGCTTTGTATCAAGAGATTCAATAATATAATCTGTCCAATCAATAATACCATCATTATTCATATCCAACCACGTACCTACGCCCACTTTTGTTGAGCAATCAACAGTACTTGTATAGGTAGGACTAAATTTATTACTATCATAATTAACTCCTGGAATACCTGTTCTAAAATTAACAACTCTCCAATAAATCTGTTTTCCGCATCCATTTATATACTTACTCCATTCAAAAGGCATACTGAGAAAGGCAAAATGCTTGGAAGTAAGATCTGTCTGGTATTTTTTTACAGAATTTGCCGCCCAATCTGCATAAAAATTTCCGTTTCCAGCATAGGTAGCCCAAAGATCTGTATCTGCATTGGTCGTTGCTGGAATACCATTCACAAAATATCCAAAACCATCCACGGTTGTTGTCCCACCAAAATCAGGTCTAAAAGATACATCTATTGACCATCCACTGTCAATTCCACCATCTTGATCCTTTTGCGTAGAATAAGCTGGAAATCCAGGATATGGAAAAGCCAACACGGCATATGTTTGGAAAAATTTTGTGTCATCCAAACAATAAGACCCAACTGGATAGAGACAAGGGAGTGTCGGAGTCGGTGTTGGAGTGGGTGTTGCCGTCAGTACAAGCGTAGGTGTTGCTGTAGGAATAGGTGTGGGAGTTGGACTAACAAGGCATTGTGGGTCATTAAGAATTGGCTTACACCAATAACAATCAGGCGATGGTCCATTTTGTCCTGGACATCCAGGTTGGTTAACTCCAAATTTATTGTATAACGGTTGGTCTTGCTGGTATTCAACTTTTGACTTCGGGTTATAACAAAGCACTGCAGAGTTACCACACTTTGTCAGATAAATTCCTTTCAATTCTTCGGAAGAATTATAGCTTTGTTCAAACTTATTGTCATTTATGAAGTCACGTGTACATGAGGGCATGTCGGCAAGAGTTTGGCCTGCATTCAATTCTGTCAGGCAAGCAGCATCTTTATTCCAAGGCAATGCTTTAATGGATACATAGTAGTCTACGCTTGCAGCAATGTAGTCTTGAACAACAGCCTTCACACTGACATCCTTCGTCACCGCAAAATCTTCGAAAGGATTTAATGCAACAAGTACTAAGGTTAGTAAAATCGCTAATATTCCAATAACCACAAGAAGCTCTATTAACGTGAATCCTTTGCATCCGCTAGATTGCATAAATAAAGTATGGGTGTAGATAGCACTGCTGTCAATGCGCGAGCAAGTATGTAGGTAACTTTATCACGAGTGTATTTAGAGAATGCAAAAATTTCTGAGGATGAAAAGTTGGGATAGTGGATTGTGAATCCATACTGATAAATTCATGCTCCAACTTTTCCTTTGAATCAGTTCACAGTCCTAACATAAAACTGTCATTCTGAGGCTATGCTCGCCTCGCGCCAGAGTCGACGCAAGGCGCTGCGAAGCGGGCCGAAGAATCTTATTCTAACAGAGATCCTTCGCTACTCTCAGGATGACAAGATCGTGTTAGAAGAGTGAACAGTTACTTATATATGATAAGATATTCATATCACGATGACTGGACTAGCCTAAGGTTTCGACCGACCGCGAATGCCAGTCTTTTTTTGTTCTAAAGAACCTCTTAATAAATCAATACATGATGGTTTAAGCTTTGAATATTCTAAAAGCACAATAACTGTTTCTTCAATAAATCCACCCACTGTCCCATTTGAATCATCCACGCCGCTTGAGGTTAGTTTTTTATCCAGCCATAAGAATATTAATTTGAATACTCGAATCTTCTTCAGAAGAAAGATTCATTGGAAAATTATAGCAGATTGAAAACAGTATGAAGAATTTATTGCCAACAATGAGTTATTCTAATTTTAACTCTCTACTGCAGGCACTCCAGGCAGACCATCCACGTTGAGTTTGCAAAAGTTTGCCTTTTGCAATTTGTTCTTCCCGCGATGCGTTTGAGGGCTTACCTACGCCTCCCACCGACTCCCATGCACCCTGGCTAAATTGCAGTCCTCCATAATATGAATTCCCTGTATCTTCTGTCCAGGTACGATGTGATTCGCACTCTGCAAGCCTATCCCATATTGCATCATCTTGTGGATTGGCAGTAGGAATTGGCGTAAGGGTAGGTGTGGGCGTATCTGTAGGATAAGGCATTGGAGTTAGCGTAGGTATCGGTGTTGGCGTAAGAATTAAGGTTGGAGTAGGGGTTGGGTTTGGAATAACCTTGTGGATACTTGCAGATAATACGACTTGGGACTCATGTACCTGGTGTAAAATAACAGGAATTACTATGAGTATCAAAACAAACCCCAATCCAATACTACGTTGTACACTTCCCATCGCCAGCATTATACCATGTGATTGCACTACCGTATCAGAATTGCAATACTTATGCCGACAAATACCAGGATACTTATTATAAAAAGTACTGTGATAACAGGAGAAATCTCATTTGTTTTGATAAATACTTCACGCAAAAACTGTGCACCTTGTATTCTTTCTGAATTACCAAAGCAACTGGTCAACTCATGAAAATCTCCTACAGCAAAACATCTTTTTGAGAAAGAGATCGTAGGATTCTCTTTTTGTTTGAAAAGAAAATCCTTTTTGGAAATAACTGGATATCCTATGAAGAGAGATATCCATAACGGAGAAAGTACTAGTAGCGTATAAATAATTTTTCTAAACATAATATCGTAAAAGTAAAACAGTAAAAAGAATAAAAAGATAATGAAATATGGCAAATCCTTTTACTATACTCGACGCTTTTTCTTCGCTTTTTGTCACATACGCAAGTCCCCAGTAGACAAAAAGACAAAGGACAAAAAATACAGGCATCATATATCTCCCCTGCATATCGCAATCAAGGGATGCAAATCGTTGCTCCATACTCAGTGTCAGAAGAAATATAAAGAGCGGGATTGTAAAGATACCAATTGCTTTCTCTGTTGCCGCTTTTTTCTCTCGTATACTCCACACACCTACGAGCATTAAAGCGACAAACAAAATAACATATCCGACAAAAAACCACTTAAACGGGTGAGGCCACGCCTGACCCATAAATCCAGAATAATGCATAAAAGTATAGCGAAATGCTGTAAATGCATTAACAAACTTATAGACGATAAAATCGTTTTTTACTTTTCCACATGTATCGGAAAAGGGCTCAGGGAATATTGTGTGATATCTGGTAAAAATAAAAAGAAACCAAGGTAAAACCAGGGAAAGAAAGAGAGCTTGAAACAAAGCTACAAAGCGTATTGTTTTCCTCGTAACCCCCTGCGCAACACAGATATATATCGTAAAAGCAATATTTGTAAAAACTCCGGATATTTTTGTGAGTGTTGCCAGCGCAGACAGTACGCAAAGCCAGACGATATTTTTTATTTTTAACTTTGTAAAAGGGGTCTTCAGGAATATATACAGAAAAAAGAGTGAGAAAAATGTAATCCCGATGTCTGGATTTACCCCTATCCCCATCTTGAGGACAAGTGGATTTATGGAGAAGAAAATAAGAAGTGATGACGCTCTTTTTGTATTTTTACAAAGAAGCAAAGCTATTTTCCACGCAACAAAAACACTCCCAAAATAAAAAATCGTTGAAGTGAGTCGAAAAAAATACAATTGCCAAAGAAGATATGGTGTAATTTTTGAAAGATTATAAAACAATGCTCCTACTACATAGTATAGTGGTGGTGAGTATGCTTCGTGGGAAAATACATTGTGCACCACATAATCCTTTGGGCCTTCTTTGAGCGAAGAAAGCGTTTTAAAATTTGGTATTTGTAGAGGATGATCTTGATAGTTTAATGATGTTTGTATTTTTTCAATTGCACCGAGATTCTTCGCAACTTTCCCATACATACTCGTATATGGGTATTGCCCGTGAGAAACATTCACGATAATTTTTATATGGTCTGGCTCATCATTGACCGTGAATGGAGGAATACAAATAAAATAAATACAATATGCGGCTATGATAAGACACATAGTTTTGATGAATTCAAAATTATGTGTCTTCACCGATACGCTCATGAGGCTGATTATATCAGAAGTTTACCTCGTCTGCGGACCTCACACCTGTGAGGTCCCAGTCCATAACTTAGATCCTGCCAATAGCGTTATAATAACCCCCATAATAACGGTGGTCCATGTCGCGGGTGTCACAGATCCAAACCCGAGAATAAAGGGTGCAACGATGGCAAAAATACCAACAATGCCTGTTACCCAATATTCCCAATTCTCTTTACGTCTCTCAAACCCTTCCCATGCAGATGCAATAATTACCACCAGACCTATTATGATACTTGTCCAAAGCGCAGCTTGATTATCTGCATAGTGAAAAAGGTACGGGAATACCATAAGGAAAAATCCTGCAATTCCTGTAAGCCAATACATACTCTTCGCCTCCTTTCCTTTTATTTGAATAAATGTAACACCATAGAGCGTTTGGATTTCCAGATACTGCATAGTTTCTTTACTGTATACAAAAAACATAAGACACACATGAAAAACATGTGTATTTTTTGTAAGAATATGTGAGACGTTAAAAAGCGGATTCTTTTTTTATCCCTGGGTGAAGGACTTGAGATGAAAAGAAGAAGCAAAGAAGAATCAAAGCGCTTCCAACTAAAAAATTAAGCGGGATCGCAATCGTTGCAATTACTCCTCCAAGAATAGGACCAATTATCATCCCAATACTTTGATACGATGCATTCAACCCCATAATCGACCCTTGCGATTTTGCATCAGCCTCTTGTGAAAGAATTGTCGGAATAAGAGTCTGGACAATACTATTAAATAACCCAAGAATTATTGACGCTCCAATAAAAATCAGAAGCGAGTGTGAAAAATACATGATGATAAATGCAAAAGCAGTAAATACAAGACCCATTGAGAATGCTTTTTTTATACCAAAAGTTTTTGAGAAACGGTGGACAAGCAAATTCTGTGAGATAAGCCCAACAATTCCAAATAGCGTAAAAAGAAGAGCATTTTGGGATTGGGAAATTTTTAGTATTTTAAGGGTAAAGGGCTGAAATCCATAAATAATTGCACAGGAAAATGCCAGAAAAAAGACAAGAGAAATGACAAATGTCATCCCAACATTTGGATCGAAAAACGTTTTCCACATTTTTGGAAAATCAAAAAGCTTTCCATGCTGCACCTCTCCCATATGCGTATTTGTCTCTGGCAAATAAAGCGCAGTTAAAACAACTGCAATAACCGTAATACCTCCTGCGATAAGAAACGGAATTGACTGTCCAAATCCGATTGTGAATGCGGAGATTGCCGGACCAAAAACAAATCCAAAGCTAAATGCTGACCCAATAAGCCCAAATGCTTTTGCCCGCTCCTCGGGCTTGGTAGAATCAGAAATTACCGCAAATGCAACAGGAATATTCCCGGCTGTCAGACCGTCCAGTGCACGTGCAAGAAAAAGAAAAATAGCACTTGGTGCAAACGCCATCATAAAAAATGATGCTGCAGTCCCAACAATAGACAAGAGAAGCATAGGACGCCTCCCGTATTTATCAGACAAACGACCAATGATAGGAGTTGCAATAAATTGACAAATAGAAAAAAGCGCAAAAAGTAATCCGTTTTGAAAATCAGATAACCCAAACTTTTTTGAATATGCATACAGAATTGGAATAACAATCCCATATCCCAGCATATTTACAAGCGCAATAAGCGCTATAATAAGTAAGTTTCTATTTTTTCCCATGAAGTATTATTGTAACATACATATGCGCTCGTGTGGTAATTTGACAGAAAAATTTTTGAGTTTTATTATACAAAGAGGATGACAATTCTTGATGACATACAAGTTATATCCGGAAAAAAGAAAAATTCTACTCCGAAAAAAGAGACTTCAAAGAAGATACTCATTGTCGAGGATGAAAAACCACTTGCCGATGTATTACAAGACGAGTTGATTCACCAAGGATTTGAAGTATTCGTCGCATCAAATGGCAAAGAAGGCTTGGAAATGGCCATCTCCTATACACCAGACCTAATATTACTTGATTTGCTCATGCCTGTTATGGATGGGAAAACGATGTTGCATCGCTTGCGTGATTTTCCAAAATTTAAGACAATTCCTGTCATCGTCTTAACAAATGCAGGAGAAACAGAAAATATCCGTGAGACACAACTCTACTTTAATGCAAGTGAATTTCTTATTAAGTCAAATGTGAGCGTTGAGCAAATTGTTACCAAAATTAAATCACGGCTTCTGATATAGTCTATCTATGGCTGAGCAAGAACAACACAATGCAATTGCTGCTGAAATAGCTCATGGAGCCGATCCTTGGCTCGCTCATATTCAACATAATACGCGAGGAGTCTTAAATCCGTATATTGTAGGATTTTACCAAGACCCTCAGGGTAAAATACTAACGCTCTACGGACCAGCTTTTTTCAAATCAAAAAGACAGATGGAAAATACTGTTTTTGGCGCAAGAGAGGAAGATAAGCAAGTGAATTTACTTTCTACTAGGTTCCAAAAAGTACAACCAACTTCATTTTTGCGAAGTAATTATTGGTCCTCTCTGCCAGAGGACTTGCGTCAACACTTTGAAAGAGGAGAAATTTTAGTTACAGGCGAAGAAGACCTTTATGCACTCAGTGAGAGTCACCTATCCAGAATCGCCAACTCAAATAACCCAGAAGAGTTACTCCGAGAGATAGATGACCGTGTTGCACATGCTGCCCAAACGTCTCAAAAATATTTTCTTCTCTATTATAGCGACAAAGATTCTGATGCAGCAGGCCGAACAGGTGTTATTATGCAGAAAGAGGCTGGGGGCATGAAGCCACTTATTATCACTATCAATGGACAAGAATTTGTTGTGGAAGTAAAAGGATGCGGGAAAAAATCTGGTGGATTTGGTGGCACACAACGAAGAACCGGTAGACATATTCTGACAGGGGGTGCAGAAACAGAACAAGCGGTAAATGAATTCAACCGGCTGCAAGATGATTCAAGGCCGGACGCACCAAAAGCTATAGGAAGTATAACATTTATTAACCGCGCACGTAATGATTACGAACAAGGCTATATTATCCGCCTTACGCCATCGACTGTACGAGCCTCCTATACGGGAATTCAAGCATATCCAAACATAGAAGATCCAAATATCCTACCTCGAATTCTTACCATGTATTCTACGCAACTTGCAGATCATATGTTTGGCAATCCACCAAAAATTCTTGACAGGTCATCACACACCGAAAACCTTCTTCTTTGGGGAAATGGCTCTTTTGGTTTTACAGACTACTCAGACCATGTTGTATTTTCTGATAGCAATTTTCCCCAAGATGCTTCTCACTCAGGTTATCTGACGCCAAAGACAATGCTTGACTACTACATCCGAATGGTCAAAGATATCCCAGGATTTACCCCAACAGACCAAAAAACATTTTATTCTTCACTTATGAAAGCGTTTCAAGCACATGGAATAGGCTTGCCTCTTAAAGATAGCGATGACTATGAAGATGTGACTCGAAAAATTTGGGAGAACGCAATGGCGTATCAAGTATTTCGCGGACGACAAAGAAAAGGATATATTGCCCAAGGAGTACTGGATGACATTACCCACGAACTTTCAGACACTTTCAGCCACGATAGACAAAAAATACTGGTGCAAAAATTCCAAGAATATTTTGCACACGAATTAGATGTGATAACAACAGCCGAAAATTCCTGCCCTCCATATGCAAAGAAGCTTTTGCAAGATGCAAAAATGGAAATACAAGAAAAAATTCAGGGATTTGAAAATATGATAAATACTGATTTAGGTAGTTTGTACCAGTTACTCCATAACCCTCCACAAGTAAAACAATTGCTTAGCTTTTCATTTTATCAAGGACAAAAACCATAGGCTCTCATCTTTCTTCTCTTTCTTGTTATTGTCCCTTGACTTGATTTATCCAAACAGGATACTATTGATATCTTATGGCAAACGAGGATAATGCAACACAGCAAGAAAAATGCCCAAAATGCGGGCAACCACTTGGCGCAGTTACCACCACCAAAACAGGAAGAAAACTTCAAAGATGCTCGGCCGGCAGTTGGGACCCAGAAGCTCGAAAAAATGTTGGATGTGACTATGTAAAATGGTTAGAGGTAGAACCCCAAGAGCTGAACGAGAAATGTCCAAAATGCGGATCCAAACTTATATTAAGCATGACTCGCTTTGGGAAGAAAATGAAAAAATGCTCGGCCGGCAGTTGGGATAGTGCCACCAAAAAAGTAATTGGATGTGATTATGTAGAATGGATAAATGGCACGACCGAGCCACTGGACGAAGAATGCCCACAGTGTCAGAGCAAACTTGTCCTCTATACCACTGCTGCCGGGAAGAAAATGAAAAAATGTAGTACAGCCGGATGGGACAGCAAAGCTAAAAAACCAACAGGCTGCACGTATGTCCAGTGGCTAAAGCTTTCAGAATACCCCCAGGAAGTAGACTCTGGAGGAGAAGAATTTTTGCCACCCGAACCAGAACAGTAAATTATGTAGGTTGTGATTCAGGTACAGGAGGGGGCTGCGTCTTCTCTTTTAAATCTTCTATTTCTTTTTTCAACTCTACCATTTTCATTTCTCGACCAATCATATATGTATTTATTTTCTCTGTTTCTTCTATTTTCTTGGCCAATTCTGCTGTTTTTTCGGTAACTTTTTTTTCAAGTCCCGCATATACTTCTTGTAATTTATCTGCCATCTCATTAAATGAGGTTGCTAATTTCCCAATTTCATCCATTGGCCCAACTGGTACGCGCTTAGTCAAATCCCCCGCAGCAATCTCATGAGCAGTTTGTCCGATACGACGAAGTGGCCTTAAAGATTGCAACACGAAAAGAAGAGATAATCCATTTCCAATTGCAATAATGGGCAAAAGACCAAGTGCAATAAGCGCTGCCGTATTTACTGCCTCAGAAAATGCGATAGCAATCGGTGTTTCGATAGTAAGAATCCAACCATTACCAAGATAATCAAGAAACCCTTGTTCTTTTATATACGACGTGAGAAAAGAAGCTTTGGATTCTGGATTAACAATTATTCTCGATTGATTCACAAATGTACTTGACACAATATTTTGGGTTGTGTGCTGAAGGATTTGCCCGTTGTTATCAGGATTCCCGTCTCCTATTTTATCGCCTTTGGTATTAAAAAGATTTATAGAATATGCATTCGTATCTTGAAGAATTTCTAACACAACTGGCCATGACAATTGCCCAATTGCTGCTCCAACAATTTGACGCGCCGGGTCTAACTCGTCGTGAATCGGTGCAATAAAAACTATTGTCGGCTTATGTGTCTTTCTATTTAAGAAGACATCGCTATATGTAATACTTCCACGAAGTCCATTCTGAAGAGATGTTGTAATTTCAGGATCGGTTTCTAAATCTTGACCAATCGATACTTCATTTGTGGAGTATATTGCTTGTCCTTTTGTATTCACTATATCTATATTGTCCCATGGTCCAGTTGAAAGGATAAGCTGCTCTATTGTTCGCTTGAGCGCGAGCGGGATATCACTTTGCGACGGAGTTAGAGAAGATACTACAGGATTACTTTTGATATAGTCAACAACTGTTACATCGCTTGCAATAATTTTTATCCCATTATACCTCTCAAATAAAAGCCTATCAATTTTATCCATTGTTTGCTTAGCAAGTTCTAATTGTTGCTTTGCAGTTGCATCTTGCAACGCATTTCTTGTGAGAAAAAATGTGAGAAAACTAAGAAAGGCAATAGAAAAAATTGATCCAAGAACAATAACGATTGTGAGTTTAGCTGTAAGCTTCATGAGCCGTAATAACCATATATCCAATGACAGGACACTGCTTATTTATTAAGAAATTTTGTTGTATAGGCAGCTGTTACATCGAAATCTTTTTTTAATAGACCACCGTCGATCATTTGTTTGCTTAAATTATTCCAAGTAATATAACTCATACCCCCTACCCCTGCTTGTGATACCCGCTGAATAAGTGGAAAGCTTTTATCAACAATATATGTCTCTTGTTGTACGTCTTTATACTGTTTATTTGCATACATTTCTGAAATTTTTATTGCTTCGTCTTTATGAGTAAGCGCATATTGCCAGCCTAACAATGTTGCATTTAAAAAATTTTGGACGAGCTGCGGATTTTCCACGAGCAATGAATCCGAAGTAATAATTGTGTCTCCATACGCAGTGATTCCATACGTTTCAGGGGTAATTAGATTATATTGAATCCCTTTTGTATCTAAGGTTCTTGTTTGGTCTGTCCTGTAAACATCAACAACATCGGCTCTATTTTGTACAAGATCCTGTACCTCGTCCAGACTATAATCAAGATCCTTTAACGTTACCGTAGAAACGGGTATATTGAATTTTGTTAATAACCAATTATACAATACTACAGCTTCCTTATTGCCGCCTTTTGCTCCAAGAATTTTCCCTCGCCAATCATTTGGTGTGAGTATTTTCTTTACCGACAGCGATGCAAACGACTCAGGGGAAGTTTGATAAATTACTGCAATTCCTTTTACTTTTTTTCCACTATTCACACCGCTGAGAAGTTCAACTGCTGTATTAATTGCAAAGTCAACTTTTTTCTGCGCTACTTCCTCTGTTTGGTCCAGACCATCTTGATATTCTCTAAAAGAAACAATTAACCCAGCATCTTTATAAAATCCTTTTTCTACTGCGACAAACATGCCTGCATATTGCGCTTGCTTAAACCAATTCAAGCGAACGCTTACCGGTTGCAACGGACTACTTTGAGTTTTTTTTCTGCTTAGTGAAAAAAGAAATGCTATAAGCACAAGAACACATACTACAATCAGAAACAAAAATATTGTTTTGATTCTCATATATCTATTTACTCGTCCGTGCTAAAAATTGTGCTGTATAGACATCAGCAGTATCTATACTTGTTTGAATAACACCTTCTGCTTTCATTGCATTAATCGCATTCGTCCAAGTAATAATATTCATTGCGCCAATCGCTTGTCCACCTGTTGGCATAATAAGAGGCGCACTATGAGAAAGTATATATGCTTCATGCATTGGGTCGTTATATAATTTGTCTTCGTACTTTTTTGTTATCGCTAGTGCTTCTGGCATATTTGCTAATGCATATGCCCATCCTTTTTGTGTTGCGCGAACAAACCTTCGTACCTGATCTGGATTGTTGGCAATTTCATCTTGTGAGGTAGCAATAATGTCTCCATATGTCTGGTATCCAAAATTTTCAGGGTATAACACATTGTACGAAATATGTCGTTGATCGAGAAAATATATTTGGTCTGTACGATAAATATCTACCATGTCTGCACGTTTTTGGACGATATCATCTCCTTCGTCCACGCTAAAATCTAAATCTTTCAGCGTATAATTACTCGGTAAAACTCCATAGTTATTCGCAATTGTCTGATAAATTAATTTTGCCTGAAAATTTCCTCCTTTTGCACCAAGTATTTTTCCTTTAAAATCCTTTGGAGACACAATATTTGTTGTTTTTAAGCTAATAAATACAAGCGGAGATGTCTGATAAATTGCTGCAATTGCTTTGAGTCTTTCTCCTTTTGCGATACTAGATAACAACTCAACAGCGGTAAAATCAGTAAATGTTACTTTTTGGTCTGCCAATTCTTTTCCTTGGTCTAGACCGTCTTCAAATTGTTTCAAATTTACATCTAGTCCTTCGTCTTGATAAAAACCTTTCTCTTTGGCAACATACATTCCTGTAAACTGTGCGTTATGAACCCAATTAAACCGAATGCTAACTTTTTCAAGAGGATGTTGCAGGTTTCTTTCTTTATAAAAGATAAACCCCACACCTGCAATCAGGAGGAGAAAAATAATAAATAGATTTTTTTTCATGAAATGCTCTCTCTTTAACTATTATCCTTGTGGTATGATTTGTCAAGGTTTTGAGGCAAAGTAGAAAACTAGTGCTTTATATATGGAAGAGGTATTGAGTGAGTATCTTCTCCACTTATCACTTCTCTTGCCGCTAGAGCCAAATAATTTATCGGAGACATGCTGCGACGATCGTAATCAAAAGTTCTTTTGGAAGAGTAGCTACCCAATTTTCCCTCTCGTAAAAAAGATTTTACTTGCTTTTGTTCTCTTCTGAATTCTCTATCTGCTTTTCTTTTTAATCTTCGGTAGTCTGCATTTGTATGAAACACATAATAATTTTTATCAAAATAGTCCCCTCCTGTTGCATCCCTCATTGCAAGAGTCGAACATAACAATTGTGGCTTAAAACCTATCACTTTTGTCTGTCCATCTTTTTGGGTCCACATAGCAAGCACTATATAACTCAACGGAACAATAGCGAGAGTTGTTTGGTAAGGATATGAGAGATGTTGGCTCATCATATCTATGACTAATTGTGGATTTTTATCTACAAGTGTTTGAAATCTCGTATCTAATTCCGAAGGAATCCGAAAACTTGTATCACTCAATTTTCTCCTTCTTATTCGAGCATGTAAAGCAAGCTGCATTTCGCGTAAATCCTCTACTGGAGTATTTACAAAAATTTTACTTATTACTTCGCGTATCATATTCTTGCACGCCTATTATATATAATATAGGATAGTTTTACAAGACGAGAAGTTAAAACAAAAATTTATTTTCGACGAGTTATATGCTCTAATGGAGTTAAAAGTCACAAATGAAGTCTTTTATGCCTTGCTGCTTTTGTCTTTGCCTCAATATGCATCTCGAGCTGTAATCGGAATTCACTCACTGACAAACGCTCTTTATACTCAGGAGTTGTTGCAAGTCGTATGAGATCTTTGAGTGCTTCAGAAATATCAGGGTTGGGAGCAAGTTGATTGCGTTCAAATGCATTTGCATTTTCTTCCATCAATGCTTGGCCTGTAAGCAAACTAAAAAGAAGTCTCCCTGCAGCATAGGTATCTGCAGATGGATCAACGATATCTACAAGCGCTTCAGGCGCAAAATATCCTGATGTACCTTGTGCCTCAATGTGTGTTGTAATATGGTTTTGCTGAAATAGCCTGACAACTGCAGGATCAAATGGTACAGCAATACCAAAGTCCACCAACCCAACTCGCATACTGCCATTTTTTATATCAAACAATACATTTTCTGGTTTAATATCCCGGTGAACAATTCCAGCTTTCTGAACATCTTCCAAAATACTTAAAAGCTGCAAAGTAACTTTGCATCCAGCAACCTCTGTAAAAGCCCCTTGATTGGCTAACACTTTATCAAGACCAAGGCCAGGGATTTCTGTCTGCGCAATGTATAAATTTGCAAGATGCTTAAGTCCGGGTTGGGTTTCATGAATTTTTAAAACATTTCCAACCATTTTTGGCACATATCGTACTCCTTTTTGCTCTAAAAGTTTGAGGATTGCTGCTTCACGAAGGTATTGTTGCTTTTGTTTTTCTAACCCTACCCGTAAATCTTCTTGGTCTTGTGATGTAGCAAAATCTGAAAGTGCACTTGTAATACCAGCAACAGTCTGAGGATATTTATCCAACCGTGCTCGCAAGGCATCTTGGTATTCTTTTTTAGAAATAGTATCTAAGATAGACTGACGAAGCGTCGATGCATTCCTTCTGGGAAGGCTATTTTCCCATGCATGTATATACGCCTCGACTGTTTGTCTACTGGAAATAAATGCTTCTGGAACATCAAAGGTCATCTCTTTCACAATTATTCGCTCAGGCAGACTATGTACTTCTCCCACTGCATGACCCGCATAAGTTACCCCCATTCCTCCTTTTCCTTTTACTTCAGTTATTTGATAATCTGTCTGACCAAAACGTAAACCATTCACTCCTTGTTGGAGTTTTTCTTTTGGTTGAGGCGGACGAAGTGTCGAACCTGAATAAACAGCAAGACTATAAGGAATTGGAAATCCACCGACTTCTCCTCCCCGTATACCAGGTATGAGAAACTGTTCCAGAAGCCTCATCTCACAACCTCCACAATTACTGTTTTGTCATCAGGTTTTTTTCGTTGCTCATATTCATGCGTTGACGTATTCATTCTGTCTGCAGACTCTACCAATAATCTCGCGATTTGCAGGGGGTTATTCTTTCCTTTTTGCACTGCTTCAATCATATCTTCAAAACCAACAGGATCTGAAATACCGTCTGTCGTACGAAGCACCACATCTCCTTTTTCAAGAGCAAATATGCCTGAGTGAATATCACGTCCAGGATTTTGCACATCAGCTTTTATACCTTTTGAAATATTGCTATTTCTAAATAAGTAACTGGGAAATGAATCTTTCACAAACATGCCAAAACCATTAAACCTATCCAGGATATTCATCACAAGCGTTACCTGGTCTGCTGAAAAGAAAACCTCCTGCGTTGCCTCATTCACTTGAAAACCACATTCATGAAGCAAATTGACCATTTGTTTGTCTGCAATTTTTCCCCATTTATTGATACCAACCTCATTAAAAAGATCCGTAAAGACATTGTCATCGTGAGAAATACGATGCACCCGCCCATTTCTGACTACCATTGCTCGTGAATCTCCAACATTGGCCCATACCAATACTGTTTGCTTGGTACGGGGATCTTTCATAATCTTTGACATAACAACAGTGGCATCACCTTCTCCTGGAAAATTTTTAACCATCATGTCATGTATTTTTACAATAGCATCGGTATAAAGCTGTCTCATTTTTTGTGGATCATTTGTATCTCCTACGCCACGCAGATACTCGGCAAGCAGCAGGCTGACCATGCGACTTTGTTCATATCCACCTTCATATCCCCCCATACCATCACAAATAATTGTTGTCCCATCAGATAAATATGCGCTCTCATCCTCATTTCTCAAAGGATGTTTGGGGCTAGGAGTAGTCACAAGCGCATACTGCCTATCAGCAATTTCCCTTGTTGCTTGTTTTTCGTAATATTTTTTCATCCGATCTATCAGCTGACTACTCACTTGCACTTTTGCTCCACTCATCCCTTCTATAACCAATGCCGGCAATTTACCTTCAAGCATGATAACTCGTGCAGCAATACTAAGGCGAGTCTCATCTGCTACCCAGTGCCTTTCTGCAACTCCTCTTTTTTCCTCAGGCTGAATAATCATCTTTTCATCAATAATTTTTTCTGTCGCTCTCACAACAAACTTTTCAGGAAGATCTCCTATAGCTCCACTTGTATTCTGAATTACATAGTTTCCACTTTTGTTTACAATATAAAAAGGCTCAAACATTCTCTTCCCATCTGCTCTGAGTCCAGGAGAAATTGCAATTTTTTCTTGATCTTCTGGAAGAGGAATAATAAGCATATCTTCTCTTCCAATTTCCATTTGTTTTTTATCAACAACCGGTACAATTTTTTGAGAGAATTGCACTTTTTTATCAATTACAGTATCAGATCTTCGAGAAGCATCACTGTTTCTTATACCAATTCTATATGTTGCCGGTTTGGCTTCTCCAGTTTTGGAATCAACGTCGTAGGGACTCTTTGGGAAAAGACTAAATCCCTCACTCATACGCATAAGTAAGCTTTCTGCTGATATGGTATTTTCAACAAGAGTCCATGCTTTATCTATATGATGCATTTCGTATTGTATCTCAGGCACTGCAGGAGTAAGAGGCTTTGTCTCAGAAAGCCCTTTTGCATTGGGAATTGTTTGAGTAGCTGAAGGGTTACTTTGAAAATCTTCAGGAGTCGGCATATTATTCTCCTTCCGCGGGTGTCTGTGGTTTTTGTACGCCTCGGGTGCCAGTGAGACGGTCAATCTTTTCAGACACACTGTCAAATGCTTTCATTATGTCCAACGCATTTTCTGGTGTTGGAAGATACATTACCTTGAGAAGCCGTGATGTTGTGATGACATAATCACTTCCATCATAGTCAATTTGTAGCCTGGAGTCAGTGGTCGGTGGTTGTCCTGTTGCTATCCAATTTGAATCGTATCGTCCATTTCTCAGTACAACTTCATTGGAGAGAACATTTACTTTTGCGTGCAAGCCTGGTTTGTCTACATGCACCTCAGGTGGAACAAATCCGTCTGATAGCTGCTTACTTCCTTCTCTTCCCTGCATATAAGTCATTGCATATTCTCCGTTACCACTTCCTGCAACAGAGTTAAGTGTAGTACCGGGAGCAAACATGACATAAGATCCATTTTCCGTAATGCCAATCACAAGTCCGTTAGCAAGCGTATCCATAGATACTCCGTCAGCAATTTCTTGCATGCTATATTGATTTGTCAGATCAGCATACGCTTCAACTTTTGCACCCCAATTGACTCTCGTGTCATTGATCAGCATACCGTTTTCTTCTGCCAATTTCTCTATTTTCTTTTCTACTTTGTCTCTCCACTCTTCAGGTGCAATATGAAGCTTCTCCAAAAGTCCAACAATTGCCTGCTGTCTCAGACTTCTACTACTTAATACTGCTCTGACACTTGCATCAGTAACAGAGCTTGCTACTGGTACTTCGGTACTTTGAGAAAGTGTTTTCCCACGCTCTCCTTCATCTATTTGAATCAATTGATCTTTCATACTACGGTTCTCCTCCCTCGTGTTCCCTGCGACATATCTGCTTGCCTTTGCAATCCTTGTACTAATTCCGCAGGACTATCGGCCAGAATAGTGTGTTGTCCAGTAACCGCATCCATACATCTTTTTCCTTCACTACTTCCACCCAAGACCACACTCATGATGTATGCCCCCTGCTGCTCAAGCTGCCTAGCAACCTGTTGTGTCTGGGGTACATCGTGAATCTCTCCATCAGTCACCATCATGACAATCACTGCTTCTTCCTTCTTAGCTACTGCTTGTTTCCATTCAGGATCTGACTGTAATTCATCCTGTAAGAGCTGTAGGCTTGGCGCCATATAGGTTCCATTTCCTCTGTATGACTGATCTCTGAGAAGTACGTATATTCCTTGTTGATCTTGTTCGGAAAATTCAAAACTTCGAGGCTTGATAACTTTTGCTATATTACCACTCACAGACGTATCTGCTTTTCCAGGTACATCTCCATGTTCCGCAGTCAAATCTCTCCCATTATTATCTCTATTAGGCAAGCTAAATTGAATATATTCTGAATCAAATGGACCGTTGACTCCAGTCGCCATCTGCGCGGATACTCCCCCAACTAGAGAATAAATTTTGTCCTCGCCATCTATTTTTTTATTGTGTTGGCTACCCCGCGCCCATGCTGCAAGATTGAGTGCTTCATCCATACTGGGAGAATTATCACCGATAACAACAAGTGTTAATTTTGCTTTGGTTGAACGATACCCATCTTTTAATTCTCCTCGCGTCCCTGTCGCTCTTGTGGAAGAAAAACTACCCTCTGCTGTGAGTTCATCACGCAGTTGCGTAAGTGCATTTACCATCCCTGGTACATTTTCTTCAACTTGACGTCGAAGTTCTCGGGAAGTATTGTTCAGTCTTTCACCAACAGTATTATCTGCCGCTGCTTTTTTGGCAAGTGCTCTCGTACCACTTTCCAGGACGCGGGTTTGTTGGACCATTTGGGTTGGTGTTCTAAATATTTCACTATCTGCCATAATGGAGGAAATATATCACTCTAGGACATATTGCTCAATTCGTCATGGTAACGCATCACGAGGCTAAACCAGAAAATTATGGACCAAAAAATGAGGAAATACCAAAAAAAATTACTTTTTTTCTCCAGAGGTTAACTCTTTTTCAATGAGTTGGCGGATATAGACTGCTTTTGGCAATTTTTTCTTTCTGGCTTCTTCTTCCATTTCCGCCATGAGGCTGGCTGGGAAAATAATAGTAAACCGCTTATCCAAACGAGGCTCCATGTAGGAAAGCGCTTCGCTGATAACCGATGATATGCTGTCATCTGTATACTCAGTAACCATCATACTTTCAAGATTTGAATACACACCATCACTTGAGAAATTGAAATTAGGTAAAAATTCTGTGCCTATTCCTTTTTGGGAAAGAAGAATAACAGCTTTTCCTTTGCACCGAAGATATGAAATGCCAAATCCAACCTGCGTACTTTGCATAGAACATTCAGCAAAAACAAATGCACAGTCTTCCAATCGCTCATAAAAATCTAAGAAGACTTTTTCCCGCTCATGATACTTGAGCGCGATAACTGTCTCAAGCTTGATATCTAGGTTACTAATAACCTCGTGTCCTTTTTTCCGAAGACAACCAACAATAGCCTCGTACTGCTTGGCGTATTGCTTTTGTCCCCGAAATGCACTGAGAAATCCTATTTTCATACAGATAGTTAGTGTCTTATAACATAATTATAGGACTGTGTCAAATAAAATACCGTGAGCACACAATTAGGAGAAAACACACGATTGCTCCTTTACTTGCAAAGTCCTATAAAAATAGGTATAATTCACGCAAGATGAGTCAAAATTTTGAAACTGGAATTATTCATTCATTTATTAATACTGAATCCAACAATTCCAATGAAAAGCCTCCCTATTTTGCAGTAATTGTCGCTCTTGCAAGATTACGCAACGGGAATGGGCCTTTGGAAATATATTTCATAGAGACTATGAATGACCGAGGCGACTCTATTGTTGCTTTACCTGGGGGTAAACCAGAAAAAGGTGAGTCTATCGAGGACGCAGCACGAAGAGAACTTAATGAAGAAATTGGCGTCCAAGTAAAACAACTAATACCCGTTATGTTTGGCTTAGGACCTGATAGACGAAAGAATAGCGTATTTATCATGGGCTTCTTGAGTCCTGAATGGAGCGGAAACCCATATCCAAAAGATATGCAAGAAACTAAAAAAGGCAGTAGATTTATGACATTAGATGAACTCAGAGAAATACTACCCAATCAACAAGAAAGATTTATGGAGGCTTGTTTTATTCTTGCGGAAGAAAGCTTTAAGAGAAATCTCCGAAGACAAATTAATAGCCCAGTGGCTGCCTAAGCACCTATTTTGCAATTGAAGTAGTAGAAAGGAGCACTGCACCAACGATTGTCCCTTTCCCATCTTTTATAGGAGTGGCTATTTCGTTAATACCCCCTGGGTAATCCTTACTTATTTCGATAAACGACCGTGAAATTCCATCTTTCAGAGTCATTTGCAACTCCCCTGCACTGTCGTAGGAATATTTTGTATTGATATTTGTTGCAAGAGTATCTGCCAAAACTTTCCCCGTAGCGTCTACCACAACCATATCTCTTTGCAACGACTTAGAAAGAGTCATTACATACTTTTGTACATCTGCACTTTGTGTATATAACGGCTTGTCTGATGGAAAAAGTGCAAGCGTTGTTGTGATTATTTTTGCTTCTTCTGAGACTCGTCCATCTGTCATCATTTGGTCATGAATCATGGTTGCTTGTGCATACTGGTATGTGAGGAGTTTGGCATGAAGATATTTGAGTCCGAGTAAAAGGGACAAGAGTGTAAGTACCAAAATTGCAACAATGTAGAGATTGAGGGTAATAGTAGGCATCTTTACTGTACTCATATCTTATTTATTCTCCTTTTTTCAAAGGTTGTCAAGCGTCTATAAAACTGACAGACATAGCGAACACTTTTTGAAATAAAATAAAAGTGTAAGACTATGTTGGAAAATGAAATAGTACGATTACAGAAATGGAGATTAGGAATACTCCGCCATGTTGAGGAAGTAACCCACAATGTGGCTAAAACCTGTAGATACTATGGAATTGGAAGAACAGCATACTACGAGTGGTACAACCGGTACCAAGATGAAGGAGAAGAGGGGCTTAGGGATAAATCAAGACGTCCAATTCATAGTCCTCACGCTACGCAAGCAGAAGTTGTTGCAAAAATCATTTACTTAAGGCAAAACTATCACTTTGGAGCCTACAGAATAATGGTATATCTTGAACGGTATCATGCTATTAAATTAAGTAAATCTGGCATTTGGGGAATACTAAAGAGGCTCAATTTAAACCTTCTTCCTTCAAGTCAGCGATACAAGAGACATATTGACCGATGGAAACGGTATGAGAAACCACAACCAGGAAACAGGATACAAGTTGATGTGAAGTTCCTTCAAAGGATCAAGGATACAAGACAGAGGTACTACCAATTTACTGCAATTGATGACTGTACAAGAATCAGGGTGCTAAAAATTTATGAGAAGAACAACCAATTAACAGCAATCCAGTTCATTGACTATGTTCTCTCAAGACTACCTTTCCATGCTGAGGTAATACAAACAGACAATGGGTCAGAGTTTCAGGCACAATTTCATTGGCACATACTGGATAAAGGGATCAAACATGTGTATATTAGACCAAGGACACCACGGCTTAATGGAAAAGTGGAACGGTCACATAGAATTGATGAGGAAGAGTTTTATCGTATGCTAGAAGGAGTTGTTATTGATGATGCAAATTTATTCAACGAGAAGTTAGAAGAATGGGAAAAGTTCTATAACTTTGAAAGGCCCCATTCAGCTTTGAATGGACAAACACCATATGAGAGATTTAGAGAAAAAGCAAAGCTCTAAAGTGTAACCTATGTATGTCAGCCCCACAAGCGTCTAAGATTTTTATACGTTTCACTATCACAAATTGTGTTATGTAGGTATATTCTTTATAATGCACTGTGTGAGTTTTCAAGAAGGTGAAAATTATCTTCAATCCCATGAATTTGAAGTAACCAAAGACACAACACCAAGAATAGTTGCTGCTCTGATTGCATTTTACTTTTGGGAAACTTGTGACAAAGAAGCTTTTGACCAATGGACGCTACTCCCAGAAGATACCAACAACCCTTTGCAAATACAAATAAAGACCAATAAAGCAATTCAGGCTATCCGGGTGCTTCAAGATGATGAAAAGATACCTCAGACCAATATCTTACTTAAAGAAGCAAGTGCAATTTTGCTACAAACAGTAAAAAAGAAGCCTACTTCAAATGACGTGGCATATCAAATCCTTACTCAATCTGCCAAATCTTTTGTTGGTACATGGATGGCACAAAAGCAAAACTAGAAACAATTACTTTTTCCTCATCATGTCCAAGACTACAGACACGACCATAAGCAAAATACCTAGCCATACTGTTGCAAGTCCTTGAAATAATGCTGCGAGCAATAACCCAAGACCAAGACCAAAAAGACTGTGCATCAAGACATGTGACGTAAAACAAGATTTCATTTTTTCATTCATATTTTTCACCCCCCTTCTTTTCTACCGTATCATATGAAATGCATCAGCACAACGCTTAGCGTAAACGAAATCTTATAGTTTGATTTAACTCTATAAATATTATATACTCTCTTCGTATGGCCTCCTTAGAAAACTTAAGAGACAGATTGTTTGCCCGAGGTCAAGATAGAATTAAAGCACAGACACAGCGTCACCGAATTAATCTTGAAGATCTTGAACCCTTTAACTGTCTAGATGAACTAATAGATAATAACTTTCAGGAAAGACTAGACTACGGCAATTTGTTTTGGAGTGATCGTAATTCAGATACGTATAATGCGCTAGAAAAGGAGACAAAAGAACAAACTTTTAGGGCGGTTAGCCGTCAATTCCTTGATGCATACCCGCAAATCGAAGAAGACCTGGAAATGACACAAAGACAAAACGCGGAAGGAGAAAAAGCTCAGTGTATTGTCTTTGCTGTTATACCGGCGCAGTATTTAGTCTTTGCAAAAATGGGCAATCAATTGTGGGCATTACAAACGCGATTACAGTGTACAAAAAATGCAATAGACTATTTACAGGATCGCGAACAAAATCTTGCACGAAGACGCAAACGAAAACCAACAACAGATATTCGGTATTCTGTATATACAGCATCCAATGACATTATTACCCTCGCATCCAGTGAAAAATTTCAGCAAGCAATGTCTACGCGAGACTTATATAATTTTTATAACAACGACTCTCCTGAAGATTATATTGCTTCAGAAGTGGCAAATATTAATGAGGTTGGAACCAATTATTTAGCTTTTCAATCTTATCTTGCTCAAATACCTACACATACCACTTCTACCCCAAGCAGCCAATAAATTCTTTTGTATTAACCTCTAAGAGAATGAATTCCGATCTACTTCTTTTTCCCCGAGCAAACCATGCAGTCTGTCTTGTGCGTTAACACAATATAGACTGTTGACAATCCAACAAGGACATATACAAGACTCTCAAGCATTGGGTATGACCCCAAAACCATTGTCACTGCATTTATATGAAAAAGACCGACCAACCCCCAATTAAGACCACCAATAAAAAGCAGAATGTAGGCAACCATGTGAAGCATCTTCATATTTCTCAACCTCCTTCGCCCGCCATAAATTTATTGACCTCGTGTCGCTAAAGCTTTAGCGGTGGCACAAGGCGGGCTTCGGCGGTCAAAGCCCCCTTTTCTAGAAATTCTTAACGATTCCCGATTAAATCGGGAAGAGTCTTAGAATTTCTGAATCCTCCAGCAAGTGCTCCGTGAGCCGTGTACGGATAGTACCTGAAGGCGAACGGTAAACTGCGGAGGACGCCCTTCTTTTTTAGCGTATTCCCCCTACATTATATTTGCAATATACAGAAACCTTACAGGACCCAAAATATTACTTCTTAGATACTGTTACCAACCGAAATGCTTCCTGTCCATTTGGATACACAATACTATCAACGGTGTGATATATGTATTGAGGGTTTTTTGAAATATCATCCGGACTCATCGCAAACAATTGACGACGTGCTGGACTATAGATATCATCCGGCAGCGCAATCTTGCACGATGGACATGCCCCGTCCGGTGCATAAAACTTGAGAAAAATTTCGGGTGCATTAAAATCCCCTGCCATTGCAAAATCATCATAGCTATTTTGATACAAAGTAAAATAGCTCATAATTTCCGAAGCTCCATACTGCCATCCCCAATAATCAGCAGATAAGCGCGGGTACTCTACAAAATAAAATTGAATAAAAATGGTTAGATTTACCAAAATCAATCCACATATTGCACAGCTCACCAGTACTTTTCCTACTTTGTGTTTTCCTGCGCGAATTGCCAGCTCAATACCGATTCCAATAAGCACAGCAAAAAGCGGCGCACCAATGACTCCTCTGCTGCTAAATGGCCCATCCGCAACAAGCGCCCCTGCAATAGGATAGATACACAGTAACCATATAAGTAATTGCGATGATGCTTTACGAATGGTTATCAGACAATACAAAAGCCCAACAGCGACAAATGGTATGCTAACGGGCAAAAGAGGCAAAAGACCGTGGGTCAGGTGCCTGGTAATAAATGTAGGATCTCCTGTGAAAAAAAATGCTGGAGACAATTGATAGAAATAATTACTTGCCATTTTTGAGAGCGTTTGGGTAAGAGGTAAATGTTGGGAAAAAATAGATACCATGGCAAAACGCGCAGTACCAACCGGCGTAAACATACTGATAATAATTGGCATGCTGATACCCAAAAATACCAAAAACCCCAGAAATACATACTTCCTGTGTCGCCAAAGCATATAGTGATAGGTAAGTATCCACCCAAGAATGAGAAGCGGGACTAGGAGCTTAGCGGGTTGATAACTATACCAAGTGATTGCAAGCATAAGAAATGCCGGGAAGAAAAATACTTTACGCTTGAAGGCTTTAAGAAAAAAATATAACGTGAGCGTCCAACACGCAGCGTATGAATTCAGCTCAAATCCAATCCTATTATAATGGATAAGCCATGGCATCGTTGCCAAAGCTGCAGCGGCAGCGATACCCGCGATTTTTGATTTGATTTCCCGAGTCAGCAGATACACTCCAATGATTGTTATCAAACCCCACACAACAGATGGAATACGAGTGCTCAATTCTGAAAGACCAAAAAGTGCTACGGATGGAATCGTTGTGTAAATTTGCAATGGGTCTTTATAATCTCCAAAGCTTTCAAAAAAAATCGGGAAAGATTTCCCGTATTCATCTACTCCATGGTGCAAAAGCGTATACGCATTATATCCAATTGCTGCTTCATCGCAGAAAAATCCATGAGGATTATTGGTAAGACCATACAAACGAAGTCCCAAACCAATCAAGAGAATAATTCCCAAACACAAATATATCCACCACTGTTTCACTTTTCCATTATTTCTTATAGCATACATAATTGCAACAAAATTTACCGGTCTTATGGTACACTATATGTCTCCTATGAATTTTCGACAGCGTTTTCCGGCATTGTATTATCGTGATTTTCTGCTTATGTGGCTAGGACAACTTGTGTCTTTCACTGGTACACAAATGCAAATGGTTGCGCTCAATTGGCATATCTATGAAATAACCCATTCCGCCTTGGCGCTTGGACTTATTGGATTATTTCGTTTTTTACCCATTGTCTTTTTTTCATTGATTGCAGGATCATTTTCTGACGCGCACAATCGTAAAATTATTTTATTTAGCACTCAGGCAATTATGGGAGCACTCTCTGCATTCTTGGCTATCCAAACATTCTCCCATGCTATTACGCCTCTTAGCATATATATCATTACTATTTTATTCGCAGTATGCACATCCTTTGAATTACCGGCACGTCAGTCACTTATGCCAAGCTTGGTTGCAAAAAAAGATTTTGCAAATGCTATGAGTATTTATAATATTATGTGGCAAATTGCCTCAATTGGTGGGCCTGCCTTAGCCGGAATCGCTATCGCAAGTATTGGCGTGGGGAATATTTATTTTTTTAATGCACTCTCATATGGAGGACTTATTTTCGCACTTGTCTTTATGCAAACTAGTGGCAAAGTAACTGGCGTAGTAACACCGATTTCTCCTGCAGCAATTCTGGAAGGGTTAAGATTTGTAAAATCCCAAACAATTATCTGGTCAACAACCCTGCTTGATTTTGTGGGTACATTTTTTGCATCGGCAACTTCTCTTATCCCTATTTTTGCCAAAGATATTTTGCATGTCGGACCTATTGGGCTTGGACTTTTGTATTCTGCCCCAGCACTTGGAGCGATTGTTGCAGGACTTATCATGACACATATTGGACATGTGAGACGACCCGGCCCATTACTCTTATGCGGTATTGCATTGTATGGTTTGGGGACAATATTTTTTGGTATCTCTCATATTTTTATTCTTTCTCTGATAGCGCTTTGTCTTCTTGGTGGCGGAGATAGTATTAGCACAATTTTACGCAATACTATTCGTCAACTTGCAACACCAGACCACTTGCGCGGAAGAATGAGCTCTATTACGATGATTTTCTTTGTTGGAGGACCACAATTGGGAGATTTCGAAGCGGGAATTTTGGCAGCAGCAGTTGGAGGGCCATGGTCTGTAATAGTAGGCGGAATTGGCACACTACTTTTTATTGGACTCATTACTTACTTTGTACCGCTTGTAAGAACATATGAGGTAGAGTAAATAATACCTATATACTTTTTTCTTTTGGTTTGAAGTGAAGAGCAGCAGAGTTAATACAAAATCTTTTTCCTGTCTCAGTTGGACCGTCATCAAAAATGTGTCCCAAATGCCCACCGCATCTGTTACAAGTCACCTCTGTCCTATGCATACCATAACTTGTATCTTCGTGAAACTCAACAGCTCCTGCCAAAGACTTGTCAAAGCTGGGCCACCCACAATCACTATCAAATTTTGTGTCTGATGGAAATAATTGATTACCGCATGCTGCGCATTCATACATACCTGTTTCATGATTGGTAACAAATTTACCACTAAATGGTGCTTCTGTTCCTTTTTCACGAAGCACATGATACTCCTGCGGAGTAAGCTTTTTCTTCCATTCTTCGTTTGGAATTTGTTTTATATCTCCCATATAATAATTATATCAAAGTCGTCAAGATGTAATAGCAGATTCTGAGCGGATTTCTGGGTGTTCGATGGCATAATCACGACATCCCATGGGACAGTAAATACTTTTCTCTCCGGCAAGACATTTCTCACACACAATAAAATGCCTGTGGCAAAACCCATCTGTGCAATTAATAAAATGCTCAGAAGGATTTTTGCATACGATACAACGTCCGACTATTTCTCGCTTTGGGTCCTCCATATTAAACCCCATAACTAGCCTATTATCAAAAACATACAAAGAGCCTAAAAAATCTTCTCCCGGATATTTTTCCATATAGGTCACAATTCCTCCGTATAATTGATAGACCTGAGTAAACCCGTTTGTAAGCAAAAATCCCGATGCTTTTTCACATCTCACGCCGCCAGTACACACAGTCACAATAGTCTTATGTTTCAAGCGTTCTAGGCTATCCAAAACTTTTGGAAGATCTCTAAAATTACCCATCCCTGAGGCTATTGAATTTCGAAAAATACCTACTGCCTGCTCAAAATCATTTCGCATATCAACAATGTAAAATTCTTTCCCAGACTCAAACCATTCATGCAATGTGTCGGCCATGAGATAGGTACCGGTTACTTTTGTTGGATCTATATCTTTTTCACCCAAATGTGTCGCAACAATTTCTTCCCGCACTTTGATAGATAATTTTGGAAATGCATTTCCAGTCCCGTTACTTTTTTTTATTTGGACATCAGAAAAGTCGGAGTGAGCGAGTAAATCCTTCACATACTCATCTATACTTTCCCCGCTCCCTTCAAATGTTCCATTGATTCCCTCTTGTGCAATAATCATTCGACCTTTCATGCCAAGCTTTTTGCATAAAATCGTCTGCTCTCCTTGTAATTTTTCCGGATTGGTAATCTGTATGTATTTGTAAAAAAGAATAATGGTGTAATTGGCTTTCATACGGGTTTTATTATATCAAATCCTCTGCTATACTATCTCTATGGACAAACAAGAAGAGCTTCTTATCGAAGATATCAAAAAAGGCGAAGGTACAGAAGTACAAGATGGAGATACTGTTGTGATGCATTACACAGGTTGGCTTGAGGACCCAATGGCCGTAGGCTCAGGACACGTTGGGGCAAAATTTGATAGTAGTTTGGATCGCAAAATGCCATTTGAGACAAAAATTGGCGCTGGCTATGTTATTAAAGGGTGGGATTTGGGAGTACCAGGTATGAAAGTGGGTGGAAAAAGAAAACTTACTATTCCCTATCAGTTGGGATATGGGAAGTATGGAGTAGATCCAGTGATTCCGGGATTTGCAACCCTTATCTTCGAAATCGAACTCATTAAAATAAACTAAATTATCTCTTGTAAGACACATTACTTTCCCTTATACTGGCGATATGGACATAAAAACCTTGCAAGAGGTAACAGAAAATTTCACGCGCGAACTCAAAGACGCCGCACATGGAAGTCCAGTCAGCCTTTCTTTCATAAAGAATTCTATTCCCCAATCACCTCTTATTGCTCAGGGACAAATTTTTCAGTCGATGGTTGCCGGGGGAACAATTTTTCGAACATCCCTTGTTGAAAAAACTCCAGAAGGATTGCGACTTATCAGCATCAGTGATTTGCAACAGCCACCATTTGATACAAAAGAGGGGTTTTTTGAATTTTTACTTGCCCGTCTTGACCCAAATGTGAGTGTTCTCGCGCTTAACCTCGCTTTTCCTTTGGACCCAGTATTTGAAAATGGTAAGCTTGACGGTACGCTTCTTTATGCAACAAAAGAGCATAGATTCACTGGTCTGATTGGCGAAGAGGTTGGAAAATCATTTGAAGCATTTGTCTACGCATCAACAAGCAGATCAATACATGTAAGCGTTGCCAATGATACTATTTGCCTTTTGCTCTCTGGTCTTATCCAATATCCGGCAAATATACTTGCTGCAGGTATCGTCGGTACAGGGCTTAATTTTGCTATTTTTCAAGATGATACAACGCCGGTAAATTTAGAAGTAGGGGGATTTGATAAATTCCCTCCAAGCGAAGAGCTTAAGCTGGTAGATGCAAAGTCCAACAAACCAGGACATTATCTTTTTGAAAAAGCGATTGCAGGAGGATATTTATATCAACACCTTAATGTACAACTCACCAAACAAGGCATTTCCTATACCCCACTTCCTGCAAGTACGCTCTTAACCGACTTGGCAAAAGGACAGATCTCCCAAGTGGGAGACATGTCAAAAACCATTCTTGCCTCATCTGCACAACTGATTGCCTGTGCTGTCGCAGGAATTATGAAATATAACCACAAAAGTATGATTTTTATTATGCAAGGAAGTCTATTCTGGAAAGGCTATAAATATAAAGAGATTGTCAAACAAACAGTCAAAGATTTGACAGATTACAATGCAGAATTTGCCTATATTGAAGACTCAGATCTCTTGGGTGCTGCAAAGCTAGTCGCGTAAATACCACATGACCAAATATCAACAGACATTTCAGGAAATGGTGGAATACAACCCCGACCTTTTTTCTGCATTTACAAAGGCACATGCATTGTATGTACAAGACAATAAAAAATATCAGCAACAATTTAATGAAATAGGTCAAGAAGTCATGGATGTTATTCGAAAATATGAAAATATGCTTTGCAGTAACTCAGAAGGCGGGAAATACGGAAAATTCTCCTCGAATTTGTCTGAGAGATTTTGGACAGTGATTCGAGGTGCTTTTCCAAAAATAGACTTTATCGGATTACAATAAAAATGGCAAAGCTGCTGCAACTACCATTCGTCCTTCTGATACTTTATTGACGAGTGAATATCGATGAGAAAAAGCCAAACCTTTTGCAGCAAGCGAATACGTATCTTGTCTATTGGCTTCGATATGATTTCTTGGAATTCGCCGATCGATAAGATCTATAATTCTTCCAAGTAAATCAATATGATATCTTTTTTGTGTATATGGCTCAGGACCAGCATCTGGCCCGGTAAGACGATTGCCCCATCTTGACCAATGAAGTAGTTTTGATGGTAGGCCTTCTTGCGAGGGAATAATTTCTTCATAAGTTAGCGTATGATATTGGGGTCCTATTCCTGGTGCAATACCTATATAAATAGTGCTCGGATCACACTCCTCTCCGCCCTCTTCTTCTTTTGCCAACAGATGCGTCATTGCAAGCATGGGATTCATTGCGTCCACGCCTTCTCGTCCCCAATGTCCCACACCAACGATATGCTCCCCTTTTTTGTTTTTCGCATAGACAATAACCGATGGGCAATCTGCAGGTTTGACCATAAGAGTAAAGCGCGGATCTTTTGTATATATAAAGTCAGCTGATGTTGTCACATCACCCTTCCCATGTTCGGTACTATATCCATCTACAACTTCTTGTGTTACTTCTAAAACTCCATTATTCCCTTCCGGTCCTTTAGTGTCTGAAGAAAGAATTCTGATAATTTGACTTGGCAAATGTAATTTACCCATCCATTCTCTTGTATTTTCTAAAGCGCGGCCATCGGTATCTAAGCTCGTTGCCATATTTTGTGGATTTTCTCCCCAAGAAAATCCTCCTCTGACTTTCCCTTGTAAATTCTTAAAAATAGCAACGCCATCTTTCCCTTCAAGCATAATAGCTTTTTCCTGATATACAGGACTTGCTAATACAGGAACTCTGCGTATTTCATTTTGCATAGAGACATAATACCTGATACTAAGAGAAAATTCTACTTGAAGCCGGTGAGAATAGAAGATTTGTTTTGTGAATTTTGGTACAGTCCGATTAATTCTGCCTTGTCAATTGTGTATTTTGTTATTTCTCTCTCGAGCTCTTCCTGTGTTACTCCTTTGGGCAAATCCAAAAGCGCATCAAGAGCAAATAGTTTGAAGCGATAATGGTGTACTCCTGTATTCTTTGGCGGACACGGGCTAATCCATCCTAAGTTTCTTGCTCCATTTACTCCTTCTTTTGCACCTTCAGGAAGCTTGCTATTTTCTAGCATCTTTATCTGCGGAGAAATATTAAAAACTATCCAATGCGCGAAAAGTCCATGAATTGAATCAGGGTCATCAACAATCAACGCCAGACTTTTTGTATTGTCTAATACATTTGAAATAATCAATGGAGGACATATCCCTTCGCCTTCGCAGCTATATTTTTGGGGAATAAAAGAGTTATTTTCAAATACCGGACTTGTGATATGCATACAAATGGTCTACATTATATTCCTAAATTCTGGTAGGTATTGAGTTGTTGCTGGACTGTTTGGAAAATACCAATACTTACCCAAATAGTAACTATTGTACTCAGGACTGTGAGCACAAGCGCAATAATTGCGACATTTTGAAGTGTTTGATTTTGTGATTTGAAATATTTAAATGTCCAGATAAGTCCAAGTGGGGGTAAAAAAATACTCACAAAATATATCCAGATTTGTCTGCCCACAGACAAGGACGTTGGTTCTTGGACAAAAGCAAAACCACAATTCGCGCAAAACTTACTGCCTGGAGAAGCAATTGCCTGGCACTTGGGACAAACTAAGGAAGTTGGATCCATGTACTTATGATAGCATACCTATATACTGCGTAATTGTACTTCGCTAAGTGCCTTCACTTTTGCTCCATCTTTACTGTCTTGAATCATAAATCCTAAATCTTCAATTTGTTGCCTTAGCGTATCTGATGCTTCCCAATCTTTAGCCTTCCTTGCTATCTCACGCTTTTTAAGAAGCTTCTCAACTTCTTCCGGAATTTTAATGTTTTGCGAAGCCAAAGCACTCTGCGTTGCCCTTGCAAACAACTCTAGACCTAAAATATCATCAAATTTCTTCAAGCTTTCCAATTTTTCCTCACGAGCAAGATCGGATTTTACTAATTCCCACAAAATACCCAATGCTTTTGGAGTATTGAGATCATCAGAAAGACTTTCAAGAAATCGTTTTTCATACTCATTATTGGGTATCAAAACTTTATCATTCTGACCCAAAGCCCGCTTCGCGCCAGAGTCGACGCTAGGCGCTGGGTCCAAGCGCGATAAGGAATCTTTTTGAGATCCTTCATCTTCAGTTACGATAACATGTAATAATTTCGTATATGCGGTCTGTGCTCCGTCCAAAGCTTCCCAGGTAAAATTCATTTCTTGTCGATAGTGAGTTTGTAAATACAAATAACGAAGTGCCAATGAATCATATCCTTTATCAATCACATCTTGTACTGTATAAAAATTTCCAAGTGATTTGCTCATTTTCTCTCCATCTACCACTAAAAAATTGTGGTGTACCCAATAATTAACAAATTTTTCACCTGTTGCAGCCTCCGACTGGGCTATTTCATTGGAATGATGAATATTGATGTGATCGATTCCACCTGTGTGAATATCGAAATGATTACCCAGTGCTTTCATAGACATTGCACTACATTCAATATGCCATCCGGGAAAACCAAGACCCCATGGACTTTCCCATTCCATTTGGCGAGTCTGAAAAGACGAGCCATCCTGAGTCTTATCAAAGGATGAGGCATACTCTTCTCTTGAAACACCTCGTGGGTAGCTAAATTTCCACAGTGCAAAATCTGCTACATTTTTTTTACCCTCCACAAATTCTACGCGCGCACCTTTTTTTAGCTCATCAGGATTTTGTCCAGATAATCTGAAATAATCTGGAAATTTGGAGGTGTCAAAATATATACCGTCTTCTATTTTGTATGTAAATCCTTTTTTTTCTAATATTTTTATGAGTGCAATTTGTTCTGGAATATAATCTGTTGCACGCATGATTGGATTTGGCCTTTTTACACCAACTGCATCTATTGAATCGAGAAATTGTTGTTCGAATTTTTTTGCAATATCCCAAACAGAAAGTCCATATTTCCTGGCACCTTTTTCCATCTTGTCTTCCCCAGTGTCTTCATCGCTTACCAAATGTCCCACATCGGTAATATTCATCACATGTTTTACTTTATACCCGTTTGCTTTCAAAACCCGAATGAGAATATCGTCTCCGACGTATCGTCGCATATGCCCAATATGCTGATAATCATACACTGTTGGACCACAGGAATACATACCAACTGCTTCTGGCTGGATTGAAGTAAAGTCTTCAATTGAACGCGATAGTGTGTTGTATAATCGCAACATAAAATAATACCAATACTACAAATGCAACAAATATTTCAATATATATTGAGTTATTTGCATATTTGAAATTGGTACATATTGGTAGTATTCGTACTCATCCTGTGCGCTTGCCTGCTTCACCAGACCTGTCTGCTGCAGTGTTACCGGATGTGCTAACAGGACTATTTGTCATTTGTCCAACCTTCATTGCTCCTGGTGCGGCAAATAATTCTTGTTCTTGCGCCTCTGCATTTTTTTCTTGCGAACGAGTTATTTCTTCTTCTTGTATTGCTTGTTGTCTCTCTTCTTCTTGTTTCTTAAGAAGATTTTCCCCGGACTCCAAAATTGGCTTAGCATAGAGCTGATGAAGCTCGGAGGTAAGCTGTGCTACCTTTTGCGCATCCTGTGCATTTTGCTCATCTGCCATCTGCTGGAGTTGTTGGGGCGTTTTGTTTTGAGTAGGAGAGGGAATCGGTGAGGATTTTTGCCCACCTGGTTGATTTTTTTCAAACAATTTACCAAAATCTCCAAAATCATCAAGACTTGGCATTTTTCCAGCTGCTTGATTTTGGACTCCAGCAGGCTTCCCTGTCACTTGAGCACCAATTGCTTGTGCTGTGGCTTGCACCTGCCCACCAACAGCTTTTTTTGTTGCCTCAAAAAGCGTCCCACCAAGACCACCGCCCAATCCTCCACTTCCATCTGCCATATACGCTATTTTACCACAAATTCAAACCTTACAATAAATATGTCCCAGCACGCGCGAAAGAGAATCGAAATAGAAAAAGAAATGGTATCGCATTTCTTTGAGTGAGCGAAAATAAGTGAAACATGCGATAAAGAATTTTATCTATACAAACCTTTTTCATGTATATATGCTTCCACTTTTTTTGGTACCAACCCTCGTATAGATTTTTCTTTTTTTATTTTTTCTCGTATTCGTGTCGCACTATCTTCTAAAGGTTCGTAGGTTGGATCCTGTAAAATGACACAATTTGATGGAACCTTTTCTATTGGCGACCCCTTTCTTCCCACAACAAGAAATTGTACTTCTTTCTCTAATTCTTTCCAATGCGTCCATTCAGGCATTCTTATCAGCTGATCAGAGCCACACAAAAAAATAACCCTATCCTTTTTCATTCTTTTTTTCAACTCACGCATAACAAAAAGTGTTTGCGTAAGCCCTCCCAATCGAATTGGTGTATCATCTATTTTCATGTGGTTCTCATGCTCTATCGCACGCGTGAGCATTGCTAACCTGTCTGAGGAAGACGCAATAATTGGTCGCCACTGGTGTTGATTTTCTAAAGAAAACCATACTTCATCTGCTGCTTTCATTTTGAGAACTTCTTTCGCAATTGCAATGTGTCCATTGTGTACCGGGTCAAATCTTCCACCAAAAAGCGCAATCTGCATACGACGTATTGTAACACACACTATGACTAAGAAGATTTGAGGATAAATTTTTCTATAACATCTGCAACGCCATCATTTTCTACACTTGGAGCAATATAATCGCAAATTGCCTTTAAGTCATCTATTGCATTTCCCATTGCAACGCGAAATCCACACGCCATCATAAGTGGAAAATCATTATATCCATCTCCAATGCCAATAATTTCTTTTGTATTAATTCCCAAAATTTCTGCAGCTCTGAGAATACCATGTTGTTTGGTTGCATTCACATGTGCTACCCACACGTCTATTTGCCCTGTTGTCCAGCTAATCATTTTCCCAGCACTGACAGTGGGAATATGGGACAATGCGCTCACCAGGCTATCTGCTACCTCTACCGGCAAACTGTCTATATACATTCCCAACGGATTGGAATATTTTTGATCTTGCACTAAATGTGAATCTACGCCATTATCGTTTACCTTTACCCTTTTGGCAAATTGATGAATAATTTGTTGTACCTGCGCAATATCTTCTTTGAGAAGTGGCTGCTGCCATAAGACTTTTCTGGTTACACTGTCCACAATTTCTGCGCCGTTGGTGACAATTGAAGGACCATCAAGCTGCAAATGATCAAAAATATTGTGAAGGTATGACATGGGGCGACCTGTCACGAGTCCCACATGAATTTTCTTTTTGGCTTTTGCAATTGCATCAGTGACTTTTTGAGAAGGCACTCCTGTGTCTGCATTGGGCAAAAGGGTCCCGTCTACATCGATAAATAATGCTTTATATTTCATATACCAAATTCGCTTCGTCCCTCCATAGCACGCTGAAGTGTAATGTCATCTGCATATTCCAAGTCTGCACCAACAGGAAGTCCTCTTCCAATTCGTGTTATTTTGAGATTTGAATTTTGCTTACCTTGCCCGCCTTGCTGCGAGGCAGGCCGCGAGGCGAGGGATTTGAGATTCTTTGCTAAATACATTGCTGTCGCTTCTCCTTCCATTGTGGGATTGGTCGCGAGGATTACTTCCGTGATTCCTAATGTATCATTCTTAATTCTTCGCAACAACTGTGACACATATATTTCATCCGGCCCAATATTATTTAACGGATCAATCCGTCCATGAAGCACATGGTACAAACCTTTATATTTTCCATTTTTTTCAAGCGCAATCACATCCAGAGGTTGTTCGACCACACAAATAATACTGGTATCTCGAGTGCTATCGCTACAAATAACACACGGGTCCGATTCTCCAATCGACATACAAACAGAACAAAGTACTGTTCCTTTTTTAAGCCCTTGCAGTGCATTGGCAAAACTGTCTAAGTCACCTTGAGGCACATGGAGAAGATAAAATGTAAGTCGTTGGGCTGATTTTGGCCCGACTCCTGGCAATTTTTCAAATGATTCGATAAGATTTTGTATTGCTTTTGGAATTTTCATATGTAGGCATTATCCAAGAAGTGGTTGATTTGTCTGCGTTGGATGCTTTAATTCTTTTGCTATTTCTCCGGCAATAGAGAGAATTTCTAATTTTGCAAAATGCTTTTCCGGACTCACTACCACAGTATCTGCAACATAAACTTTTAATACCAGCGACTTCTGTAATTTTCCTGGTGCATCCGCTGAGAAAATCGGATGGGTCGCAAATACTATCACTTCTTTAATTCCTTGCAAATGTAGAAAAGATGCCGCAAGCACAATTGTGTTGCCACTTGAAATCATGTCGTCTACCAAAATTGCTCTCTTTTTCCCTTTCACTTCTCCATGCTCGATATCCTCTACCGAAACAGCTCCTGTGGAACGATCTCGATTTTTATCTATTGATGCGTAAGGCATATTACCCAAAAGGCTGGACAACTTTTTGACACGTGCAATACCACCTGTGTCCGGACTAACCAAAACCGTATCATCTCTATCCCACTTATTTTTTGCAATTTCCCGAGCAAAAACACCAAGTGCGGATATGTGGGCAACGGGAATTTTGAAAAGGTCAGGAATTTTTGGCGTATGCATATCAAGACTCACCAATTTATCTACACCAATACTTTCTAAAATTTTTACAACTACTTCTAGGGATACTGCTTCACCATCGCGAAAAATATGATCTTGTCTTTGGTATCCAAAATATGGAATAACCGCACAAACAAAAGCTGCCCCATTTCTTTTCAGTGCATCTATCATAAAAAAAAGTTCCATGTAATTTGTGTCAACCGGAGTACATGCGGATTGGATGACAACAGTTTTTTTCCCAACAACGCTGTCATGCACACGAATTCTTCTTTCGCCATCTGGAAAAACATGTACATCCATAAGAGAAAGAGGTTTATTTAATTCTTTTGCAACCGCTTCGGTGAGCGCTTTATTCGCAGAGCCAGAGAAAAGTTTCACATCCCTAGTATACTACAAATCTTTTTTTATTTTCAGCGTAAAATACTTGCACAAGCATTTATTGTCCTCCACCAAGAAGACCACTAAGACCACCACTCATTGAAGCAAGTTTTTTTGCGGCAACTTCTTGTGATTTTTTAATGGCTTCATTGATAGCATCTTTTATATCATTATCTGATTTGTCTTGTGTCTGTATATATTGAATTTTTTGATCTCCAGAAATTACTACTTTCACACCGTGACTTTCAACAGTAATTTGCTCTTTTTGCAATTCTTTTTGAATTGCCATAGCCTGATCTCTCATTTTTTTCAAATCTCCTAATTGTTGAAATGGATTCATCATAACATATCACCTCTCTTTCTTTTTTTTGTTAAATTAATTATTGTATAAATGGCCTGTATTTTTAAACATTGCAAATTTCTAATTTCTAATTATCTAATTTCTAAAAAAATTCCAAATTCTCAAAATACTATTGGTGCTTCTCTAGGTCAATTAGAACAATTAGATTAATTAGGCCAATTTTTACCCCTTTAATTCTACCATAACTTTGACGACTTTACCTGTTATCTCTTTTACTGCCTTTTCTAAAATATCTTTTGCTTTTCCATCGTCTAATCGCTCTTTGTGAAATTTGTACGCAGTCTGAAAAAGTAATTCTTCACCCGAGTACGATATAATATCGCACCCGCGTAAAACTCCGGCAATAGAATGATTCAATGGTTTGACTTTATAAATAATATTTTCCATGAGTTGTTCTAATTCACTGTTACTCGTATGTAAATCTTGCTGATGTTTTTTTTCAGCCAAGGACGCATCGACCTTTGGTCCATGCTCTTTTGTTTGCTGTGTAACTCCAGGGCGTAGTGGAGTACCATTGAGAATATTTCTTACTTTAAGCGTTTGTTCTTTTTTACGCAAATCATCGATAGTTGGACCAGATTTTATTTGTGGAACAATAATCATTTCTGCTTTTGTTTCTGGATCATTCGAATTTGAATCCAAACAATATGTAATTACTGCAAGCTCCAGAGGCAATTGTGGAATAACTGCGTACTTTGTCTTTTGATATGCATCCGAAAAAAGTGCAACTAAAATTTGTATCTTCTCAAGTGAGAATGCACTTGGTATTTGGCCTGCACTGCTTGTCCCGCTTGTCCCAAACTTTGCTGAGGGGAGAATTCCGAATGTGTATTTGGTATTTTCAGCAACACCTGAGTACACTAACATTGCCTCATGCAGTGCATCCAAAATCTGAGCAATAAAATATTTTATATCTATCCCCGAAGCGACAACTTTTCCAATAATTTCCAAACTATCCTTTGTTTTTTGCTCTAATACTTTTTCTAAAAAATCAGATACAAAATATAAAACACTAGATATTTTATACTTTTCTTCTATAAATCCTCTATCGATCTTTTTATCCCCTGCGACTGCGACTAATTCTTCTAAAATCTTTGCTCCATCTCGAAATCCTCCGTCTGCCATTTTTGCAATTTCTACAAGCGCCTCTTGGTCCACATGTAAATTTTCCCCTACAACAATTCGCGTAAGCGAATGAACAATATCTTCGATAGTTGCTTTTGGAAATGCCACGTGGAAACATCTGGACACAATGGTCGTGGGGACTTTTTGTGCTTCTGTTGTACAGAAAATAAACATCACATGGCTTGGTGGCTCTTCAATAGTTTTTAACAGTGCATTGAAGGCTTCTGTTGTAAGCATATGTACTTCATCAATGATGTACACTTTTTTCTTGGCACTGCTGGGTGCGAGTTTTACTTTATCTCGTAAATCTCGTATTTCATCTATACCGCGGTTGGATGCCCCATCTATTTCCAGCACATCAATATTGCTTCCATTTGTGATGGAGACACATTGATAGCATGTATTATCCGGCTCAACACTTGACGCTTTCCCCTTTATATGTTCGCAATTAACTATTTTTGCAATAATTCTTGCAATAGATGTCTTACCAAGACCTTTTGGGCCGGTGAAGAGAAATGCATGGGGAATATTTTTGCTAGACATTACCGCAAGTAACGTCTCCCTGACTTGACTGCTATCTAGCTCTGATAATGCTTGTGGACGATATGTTCGATAATATACCATAATCCTTTAGAAAGTATGACTAATTAAAGCAGGAAAAAGGACGTGGGTCAATGATTCAGTCTGAGTATTATCTGAATTTATTCGTGGTGAAGACCTAATAAATGTAAAAGTCCATGCTCGACAAGCTCGGCAATTCGGTCATCCACCATCACTTCTTGCTCGACTGCTTCCTGGATTACCACAGGATAGGAAATTACAATATCCCCAAGGCGCAATTTATCTGTAGGAAGTATTGTTGGCTCTCCTTCTGAGAGAGGGAAAGATAAGATATTTCGAGTTTTGTCTTCGTTTTTGAATTTTCGAGATAACTCCCGCATTTTTCTATCTCCGACAAATGCAATCGACACCTCAATTGCACCAGCCATACCTTGTTTTCCCAGCACTTGAGAAACCGTACGCTTGACTCGCTTACGATCCAATTTATACCTGCTTTCTACAAAGAGAAGGACTGTTAGTTGGTCTGTGCTCATGCTGCTAAACGTTGTAATAGGCGTGCGCGGCGCTTATCCTGCTTTTTCTGTGCGCGGGCAGCAGAAGGTTTGAGATGGAATTTTCGTCTTTTTGCTTCCTGGACAATTCCGGCATCCATAACTTTTCTTGAAAATTTACGGATGAGTGCGTCATCGCTATCACCTGCTTGTTTTTTGACAAATAACATAATAAAAAACACCCCCTTCTTACATACGCCGCTTGAGCGCTCTTTGAGTCGTGTACGAATAGTACGAGAATACTCAAAGGAAGCTTAGGCGGAATCTATTTCCTTATATTATAGCACAAAACTTGGAAAATAAGAATTTGAAGTGCTTAGGTAAATGTAGCTGATAATTGTTCCCACTGTTCTTTCCGAATAACCAATCTTTTGTCTGAATCGATACTGTTTTTGGCTTCTTGTAAATACTCTCTAGCTTTGGCTGGATCGTCATTTTTTACTATTCGAGCAAGACGCATATATGCACCAGATACCCAAACGTTTTTATTAAATGTATTCGGTTCTTTTGCTGCTTTCAGATCTGCCAGTGCTTGCAGTGCTCTCTCCAATGCGGATTTGTCCCCATTTTGATATTCACACGTTGCCATATGTACTTTCATATCCGCAAGTACCGAAGGCCTATTGTGCCTTTTTGGAGGGTTTGTTTCCATCGTCGCTACTGCCTCTTTATAGGAAAGCACTGCATCTGAATATTCACCTAAACGCTCCTGAATCTGTGCCAATTGAAAGAGTGGAAGTACGATGGCAGATATATCTTCATCTTTTCTGGAGATCTCAACTGATGCCAGCATTTCATATTTGGCAAGTGTCAAAAAGCGCCAACTGTCATGGAGGCCGGCAAGATGACGAAGCGTAATCGAACGACAAGCAATTCCTTCAGCAAACCCTGCAGTATCCCCTGCGTTGTCATATGCAATGAGTGCTTGGTCATTATTGCTTAAAGACTCAATGTATTTTCCTTCTTCTCGAAGAATGGCGGCTTGTGCATGAAATTGTCTTCCTTCACTTTTGGCCATAGTAAATTTACATATCTGTAGCAATACCCCACGGGCCGGTGAGATGAAAATGCAAATGGTCTATTGCTTGAGCCCCTCCACCATTGATGACTATTCGAAATCCTTTATTTTGTAAGTTGTGCTTTCTCACCATTTCTTTAAGAACTTTGTGGATTTTGTCATTGAGCACATTATTTTCTAATTCCATAATACTTGGGATATGTGCTTTGGGAATTACTAGTAAATGTATTGGTTTTAATGGAGAAATATCTGGGAAAACCATAACATCCTCATCTTCATAAATAAATTCTTTGGGGATTTCCCTATCTCTAATTTTACAAAAAATACATGAGTTCATAAATGTCGTCCTGGACTCCGATCCAGGATCTATTCTTTAAGAGATGCTGAAACAAGTTCAGCATGACAATATTCTAAACTTCCTTTACCACCTTAATTATATCATCCAAACTCAACTTTGTTGGTATCATATTGGGATTTTTACTTGTCCCATTGAGGAGCATTTTTTTAGAAACATGTAAATACCATGTTGCATCGGGATCCATTTTGGAGAGCTTTTCGTATAGCAATGTAAAATTAGGGCTTTTCTCTTCTCTGCTTCCTGCATGGATAGGTAATGTTTTAATGCGTACAAAACCGCTTCGTGGATCTTTTCGGATAACAACAGAATATCCCATTTTTTGCGCGAGTTTTAAAATAGTATCATTCATCGTCTCAACACCCAACCCTTTACCCCATTGTGTGGTGAATTCTTTTCCTTTTTCTTTGATCTCTTTTTCAGCCCATGCTCGATTTTCAAAATCAGAAACCAATGCATCCAAACACTCCATTCCAAAAAGCATATAGTACTCATCTTCTCCTGGCTTTTGATACTTTAAGCCTTCCAATATTCCCAACAAAGAAAATTCCTGATAGTCTGCTGATGCATCACACCAATATACTTCTTGAAAATGGTCTATCGCCACAATAATATTGACTATTCGCTCTATTGCATCGGCTTTGAGTAACCACCGATCATTTCCTTCATGCTCTGACTTCACATAGTCCCATGTCCTGCTTGCACCGCATACGCTCATATCGTCTGTCTGGTGATGGTCCAGTGGTCCCATACCGGTATCCACATGGATAACTTCGTCTTCTCCGATTTTTTCTATAACTTTTTGAGTCTCATGTGCTTTGGAGCCTTTCACACGGTCGCCTGCCGGGACAAAAACAACTTTTGCATTTTCCCAATTTTTTAAGAATTTTTTAATAAGCCACACAGAAGAAATAGCATCCCAGTCGGGTGAAGCATGCGTCACAACAATTTTCATATACCTATTATACCCGAGTCTTGACAGAATAACAAAGTAGGATTACAATTACCGCTATGGGACAGGAAATAAGAGCAAATGCAATAACGAGAACCAGTGATAGAGATTATTGGATATCAGAAGCACGATCTTTAAGGGGTGATGAAAGAGGAAGACGAGGCATTTTTCTCAGCATACAAGCGGATGAAGAAGGAAAGGTAACTGGACTCCAAATAAGAACAGCAGATTATGTTGATGTTGGAACAAATTCTCATCTTATGCATCAAAATGACAAAGAAATTATTATAGAAAATGGTGAAGTCCGTCTCCCAGCACCATCGCGTTATAGGAAAGAATTACCATTAGTTTTAAGACGGATACAACAATTTCAAAGTTATAGAAGTGTAAAACCCAGCTCTGTAGATGATAATTATTTTGGTGTACACATGACAGACAAAGCAATACAAAGAGCTGCAGCGGATAAATTACTGGCACAAGCAGCAGAGATAGTCAAATCAAAACTTGACAAGTGACACGTACTTCGGAGATTATAGATACATGGATCCTAAATCTAGTCCAACCCCACCACTTGACCCGAAATTAAAAGAGGCATATGACAAAGTGATGAATTTTAATGCTCCCGCTTCTTCTCCTCCAACAGTGCCGTCTTCTTCCCCAACACTGCCCACCCAACCTGCATCCCCTACGCCGATTTCGCCTATTCCACAGGCCGAACCTTTACCTCAAATATCTCCCATGTCTACTACTCCTGCTCAACCTCCTGCCAATGCAAGCTTTTCAACAACCCCACAGCCCACAGTACCTACCCTTACCTCAGAACCTAAAGCGCCTCAGACAGTTGTTATTAACAATGCAACCGCTACTTCACCCCAAGCAGCACCCGCCACCCATGGATTTACTGCCAAGAAAAAAAGTAACCCTATGATTATTGTGCTTATGATCTTTGGAGCAATTATCTTTATTGCAGTGTATGCAGTAATTTGGGTAAAAATCTTTAATATCAAAGTCCCCTTCTTACCCTTTTAAGCGTTAATATGCTTGAGCGAAAACCCATCGGTGTTTTGCAGGTTTACCACAATATATACACACTCCATTTTCTTCTTTGGAATTAAATTCCAAACATCGAGTTGTTGCTTTGGTTTCTTCTTTGATTTTTGCTTCGCATTCAGGGTCTTCACACCAAAATGCTTTCAAAAAACCCTTTTTTGTCTGCATGATTTTCTTAAACTCTTCATACGCATCAACGATGTGTGTATTTTCGTCTAAAAACTTTTTTGCATTTTCATACAGTTGTTTTTGTAACTGGACAAGTAGATTCTCGACTTTATCCGCTACATCTGTCAACGGTACTTCAAATTGTGACTGGCCCTGGATCTCAATACGTGTTTTTATTGTTATTGTCTTATTTTCTATTTCCTTTGGTCCGACGGTTATACGAAGCGGAATTCCTTGAAGCTCAGCTTCGTTTATCTTCCATCCCATTGTTTTCCAATCTTCGCCCAAAACAGTTACCTTTCCTGCAAAAACAGATGGAATATGAGTTATTGCAGCATGTATTTCTTTCGCGTATGCAAGCACTTTTTCTTCTTCTGTGCCGAAAATAGGAATAATGACTACTTTGGTAGGAGCAATTTTAGGAGGCAAAACCAACCCCTGATCGTCTCCATGGGTCAAAAATAATCCTCCGAGACTACGCGTTGAGAATCCCCAGGATGTTTGCCAGACAAAATCATTGTGCCCTTCTTTATTTTGGAAAGAAATATCAAATGCTTTTGAGAAGTTTTGTCCTAAATTGTGAGACGTACAGGCTTGTAAAGCCTTACCATCTGGCATCAAAGCCTCTACAGTATATGTGGTTTTTGCGCCGGCAAATTTCTCTTTTGCACTTTTCATTCCGGTCAACACAGGCATTGCATAATAGTCTTCATAGGTTGTTTTATACCACTCTAATGCTTTTTCCTGCATCTGAATTGCTTCTCCCTCTGTTGCATGGGCTGTGTGCCCTTCTTGCCACAAAAATTCACTTGTTCGTAAAAATAAATAGGTACGCTTTTCCCATCTCACCACATTATTCCATTGATTGATAAGAACTGGCAGATCTCGCCATGATTGAATCCATTTCGCGTATGCTTCATACATGATAGTCTCTGAGGTTGGGCGTACAACAACCGGCTCTTGTAATTTTTCTCCACCACCAATTGTCACCACTGCTAACTCGGGAGAAAATCCTTCCACATGCGCTTTCTCACGTTGAAGAAATGACATAGGGATAAAAAGAGGAAAATATGCATTTTGTACACCATATTCTTTAAACATACTATCCAGTATTTTCTGGACATTTTCCCAAATCGCAAAACCGTATGGTCGAATAATCATTGTCCCTTTCACAGGACCATAATCAGCAAGTTGTGCTTTGATGACTACATCGTTATACCATTCGGAAATATTTATTGATTTTTTTGTAATTTCTTTTTTGTCTGCCATACCTGTATAGTATCAAAAATCCACCTCTGTGCCAATCCAAGAATAAGAAGTACCATACGATAGTTTCTTTACATATTTTATGTCTTGTAGTAAAATTGCTTTTATGCGCAAAGAGATTTTTGAAGACATGGGTTTATTCCAACTTGGGTCAAAATTTAGTTTTTGGCATCTCCCATACGAAGATGCTGCAAGGATATTTGACAATACATTAACCCGAGATATTGTTGTTGAATGTTTTGTGTCCTCCAAACTCTCGTCTAAGAGAAGCAACCATTCTAGCGGCAAATGATTTTTGTATTTTTTCATCAGTCTTTGAATCATTTCGAAATTCCAACGATTTTTCTATCGCTGGCATTGGCACGTTCTCTTTTTTTGCCTGCTCTACAGTCCACAATGCTTCCCCTGATGCATCAATAACTCCAGAAATATCATCAAGCTTTGGATTTTTTTCTAATGCGTCGTATGCACGGTCGAGCAAAAAGCTTGAAATTATTGTCCCTTTTTGCCACAACCTTGCCACATTGTCCAAATCAAATTGATACGGTGCTTTCTCCAATACTCCAAATCCTTCACCAAGAGATTGCATTATGCCGTATTCAATGCCGTTGTGCACCATTTTTACAAAATGACCTGCTCCCCCTTCTCCAAAATATGTGTATCCACCATTGGGCTTGGACAAGCTCTCAAGGATATCTGAGATATAATCATAGGCACTTTTGTCTCCACCTGCCATGAGCGGATATCCATTTTCTCCGGCCAAAATACCGCCACTAACCCCGATTCCTAAAAATCTAATCTGCTTGGATTTGAGCTCTTCAAATCGACGCTGAGTATCTGTAAAATGCGCATTCCCCCCATCAATAATGATATCGTGAGGCGTCACATATTTTTCAATTTCTTTGAGAATGCTCTCTGTTGCCTCTCCTGCTGGTAACATTGACCATACAATACGCGTTGGAGTAAGGAGACTGATTAATTCTTTAACAGAATTCGCAACATCCAAGTTATTCACAAAATTTGTAGACTTTATTTCGTCTTGAAGAACTAAAACTGGGCCTTCAGATCTATTCCAAACCACAATTTCATGTCCACTCGCCAAAAGTTTTTTAACAATCCGACTTCCCATTTTCCCCAGTCCAATAAATCCAATTCTCATATGTATATAATACTAAGGTTTGTATCCATTTTTATATCCACTTACGATTGTCTTTTTCTATTAATTCTTTTGCTTCTTGTGGTCCCCAGGTGCCTTTGTCATACTGTCGTATTGTGCTCTCTGAATTTTCCCATCCTTTGAAAATATTTTCAATAAATCTCCATGAATATTTTAATTCGTCTGAGCGATTAAAGAGCATTTGGTCTCCGGTAAAGATATCCAGGAGCACCTTTTCGTATGCTTCCAAACCTTGTGTCCCGAATTGTTCGCGATAATTAAAATGCATATTCACCGGCTGAAGCGACAATTGAGAACCTGGTTTTTTTGCAATCATCTTCAAAACAATTCCCTCGTTAGGCTGAATACGAATAGTCAAAATATTCCCCTCCTCCGGACAGCCAATTTCTTTAAAAAGAATGTGGCATGTTTGTTTAAAAACTAACGATACCTCCACTATATTTTCTGGCATTTCTTTCCCGGCACGCATGTAAATAGGCACTCCATCCCAGCGGGGAGATTGTACAAAAAATTTCATTGCAACAAAGGTTTCGGTCTGAGAATTGGGCACCACATCTTTTTCTTCTTTATATCCTGCGTATTGTCCTGCCACCACACTTGTGACAACTTGAGAAGGCTCAAGACACTGAATTGCTTGCATTGCCGAGGCTCTGGCATCCCGAAGACCTTCTTGAGAAAATGATTTTGGCATTTCCATGGTGATAGATGACAGGAGTTGGAGTAAGTGATTTTGCCCGACATCTCGAAGTATTCCCACACCATCAAAGAATTTCCCTCTATTGTAAATGCCTTTTTTTTCAGCGAATGTTATTTGGACATGATCGATATAATCTTTATTCCAAATTGGTTCGAAAATTCCATTTGCAAAACGAAAAACAACTATATTTTGCACTGTTTCTTTCCCAAGGTAATGATCGACTCGAAAAATTTGTCTCTCTTCAAACATGTGTGCAAGCTTTTTATCAAGCTGCTTTGCTGTTTCTAAGTCTTTACCAAATGGCTTTTCAACTGCAACTCTTGTCCACTTACTGCTCCCTTGTCCACACCCCTCGGATAATTTTGTAGCGGTGAGATTGTCCAAAATTGTTTCATAATTGCTTGGTGGTGTTGCTAAGTAAAAAATACGAGTAATACATGCGCCCATTTTGTCGTCAAAATTTTTCAGCCTATCAATAAGCATGCTATACCCTTTTTCTTCATCAAACATACCTTGTTGATAGTATACGTGCTTGGCAAATTCATCCCATTCTTTCTCCTCTGCTACAAACAACTGCGCATACTCTGTATCTGAAAATTCACGTCTTGCAAACCCAACAATAAAAAAACTATCTGGTAACTGTCCTGTTTTAAAAAGACCAAACAATGCTGGAATCAATTTATTCTTTGCTAAATCTCCAGTAGCACCAAAGATAACCAAAACAAAAGGACTGTTCATATTAGAATAATGAATTAAGAAGCAAGAATCATGGATTTTGATTTTTTAATCAATCCATTTGCTAATTTGTTTACTTCTACCGTTCTGTTAGCTATTGTAGCAAATTCTTCTTTTGAAATATATCCTAAATCTCTTGCGATCAGTAATTGATTTTAAACCTCACTTTTTTGCCAAGCAATTAGCTGTGTAAATGATTTTATCTTCCTTGATTCTTGATTCATACTTCTTGCTTCTTATCTACAATTTTTGGTCTGTAATCAAAACAGTTTTCTGAGCTATTTCTGGTTGTTGGAAAAACCTCCCGGGACAATCTGTGAGGAATCCGGGAGTGAATGCTTTTTGGATAGCTTTTTGCTTGTCACGTCCAAAAACAAATACCAGCAAAAAATCTATTAATGTAAGTCCGGCAAACGTCATAGTCACACGCTGTCCGAAAGGGCCACTTGGATCATCAAATTCTGACACATATAAATGGCTTCTCTCTTTTTCAAAAAGAGGATTGGTAAAATTTGATCTATTGGGTGCAATTCCTGCAATATGTCCGTCTTTTCCAAGACCTAAAATCGCCACACTTTTTGGAAAATGGAAAAATAGATCGCGCGCTTTTTGATCGTAATATCGTCCATCCTGCTCACGGTCGTAGCCTTTTTGAAGCATTGAGGAAAATGGAATATGTTTGTTTGCAAAATAATCCAAGAGTCCAGTCTGTGCTATCATGAGCTCATTACTCGTTGTATGCATTGGCTCTCCAAATCGCTCATCTACCATTCCTACAGTTATGGGACGCATAATCTGCTCTGTTGCCAAAGTCTGATATAAAGATTTTGGAGTAGATCCACCCGAGAGAAATAAAACAGTCTTGTGGTCTACATGGTCATACAAAATCTCTTTCGCTTTTCCCACCCCATCTGCCGGATTTTTGACCACGATACATTGCATATTATTTTGGCAGTATGGGCTGACCTGTAAAAAGCCGAAAAAGATCATGAAAGGTGACAAGTGCAATCAGTGCGAGAAGAAAAACCATCCCTGCTGCATGTGCATATCCTTCAAATCGTTGGTTTACTTTCCTTCGTGTTACTGCTTCAAATAAAATAAAGAAAAATCGCCCACCATCGAGCGCTGGAATTGGTAAAATATTGAGCACTGCCAAATTAAGAGAAAGTAAAGAAACCAATGAAAGCACTGCATCTGGCCCTATTTTGATAAATTGTCCTGTGAGCTGTGCAATACCGACTGGCCCTGCCAAACCCTGTGGCACTTGACGTGATAGCGCTACTGTGACAAGAGTCATCCACAGTCCTTGCACGATAAGCCATGTTTGCTTAAAACTCTCCTGCAGACCTACAAAAGGAGCCTCAAACCAAGGATATTTTTTGATACTCACAACGTTACTTATTGCAACTCCCATTGCGCCTTCATCTGCTGGATAATGCACGCGAGGAGTCAATCGAATAACATGAGTTGGTCCTTTCCCATTTTTGCTTGCAATAACAAGCGCAACTTGCTTACCTAAATGGCTTTTGGTGTAAGAAATGAGCTGATTTGGACTCGTGATGATATTACCATCAATACTTCTCACAATATCCCCTACTTGTATTCCTGATACAACTGCTGGCGAATGAGGCGCAAGAGCAACGATTTGTACATCATGACTAGGCGTTGCAACCCCTTGTACTGCAAAGAGATAGGAAATAATCACAACAGCCAAAAGAAAATTCATGACAACCCCCGCAACCACAATTATCCCTCTTTGCCATACTGGACGGGCAAAAAAAGCCCTTTTTTGGTCTTTACCACTTATACTCAATCCTTTATCATTCAAGCTTAACTTGCCTCCCCCTGCTTCGTCTTCACCGTATAATTTGACAAATCCGCCAATAGGTAACAGGTTGATTGAATAAAGTGTTTCGCCTATTTTTTTCCCGTATACTCGAGGCGGGAATCCAAATCCAAATTCTTCTACTTTTACACCCAATTTTTTGGCAACCAAAAAATGCCCTAATTCATGGACCAGAACCAAAACAGATAAAATAAGTAGAAAAACGAGAATCGTCAGCAACATGACTTCCATCATAGCGAAATAGAGTAAAAATGACAAGAGAAAGTATTAGAGTCTGGTGCAAAACTCCTTCTAGATTGATTTGACAACAAAAAAGGCAGCTGACACACTAGAAATATTGTTGGAACAATGTTTCTGACTCCGGAA